>ERZ779632.3-NODE-3-length-173146-cov-13.439936_pt1 | contig 173146 bp, 141 predicted proteins | sample MGYA00514194_ERZ779632 | MGnify/ENA primary metagenome ERZ779632 (study PRJEB29562, sample SAMEA4376704) | mouse gut metagenome | isolation source: Cecum | study: EMG produced TPA metagenomics assembly of the A DSS colitis mouse model was used to assess the... | reverse complement strand
CTCATATAGTGTGTTTCACTGCCTACATCGCATCCTAAGATAAGCATGTCATCACTGATAAAGGAGAGTTTTTTGTTTTTATCAAACTTACCATTGGTTTCCAACTCATGCCAGGTTGAAGCTGTAAGACTTTCTCTGATCACCTCCGCTTTCTTCAAAAGCTCCTGCTGTTCAAAAATATTTGCTGTTACTACTTGATTTTTCTTCTTTTTCCCTTTAAGATTCATTTTAGATACCTCTTGTATTCTTTAGATTTTTACCAACCTGCCAAGTCAGTAATAATCTAAATTTACTTGAGGTATTTTTTTGTGTCAATCTCTTGACCTATTTAAAGTATACAGGAAGCTTCCATCACGATCTGTTCCTTCCTGACACTGACCAATTCCTTTAAACTGTTTGACCAGAACTTAGCGCTCACCGCAGGTGAACCGAGCAACAAATCAGAAATGCTTGCGCTGAATATTTACAACACATTCTATGGCAGAAACGGATGGGAAGGTGTCGGACAGGCAAAGGCGGTTGTGTTCTTTATACTGGTGGCACTCATTGCAATCGTACAGCTCAGAGCTACAAGAGATAAGGAGGTGCAGGCATAATGTCAGAGGTAAGAAAAGCAAAACACGGCGGACTTTTGACCGCGATATTTTCCATTATTTCCGTGATCTATGTAATGCCGATCATTATTGTATTGTATAATTCTTTCAAGAAGAAAATTTTTATCAGCAAGAGACCGTTTGCGCTGCCCGATGGCAAATCCTTTGTGGGAATGGAAAACTACATCAGCGGTATTGAGAAGATTGAGCTTCCCAAGGCGTTTGGCTACTCGCTGTTTATCACAGTAGCGTCGGTGTTTGTAATTATTTTGTGTACGTCGATGTGTGCATGGTACATTACACGCGTGAAAAATAAGGTCACTTCCGCGATGTATATGCTGTTTGCATTCTCAATGATTATACCTTTTCAAATGGTAATGTTTACATTATCCAAAATAGCTGATATACTACACTTAGGGAACCCTGTCGGTATCGTGATTGTATATCTGGGATTTGGGGCAGGGCTTGCGGTCTTTATGTTCTGCGGATTTGTGAAATCCATTCCGCTAGAGATCGAGGAGGCTGCCATGATCGACGGCTGCACCCCCATTCAGACATACTTCAAAATTGTGTTCCCGGTGATGAAGCCGACAGCAATCTCCGTGGCAATTCTTGAAGCGATGTGGGTGTGGAACGATTATCTGCTTCCGTATCTCGTGCTGGACATCAAGAAATACAAGACCATTCCCATAGCAATTCAGTACCTTAAAGGCGGTTATGGTGCAATTGACATGGGTGCGATGATGGCTATGATTATCTTGGCAATTATCCCAATCATTGTATTTTATATCGCTTGTCAGAAATACATCATTGAAGGTGTCGTGGCGGGTGCTGTAAAAGGATAAAATATTAATTTTTGTGGAGAAAAGGAGATAGTTATGAGAAGAAGTGGCGTATTAATGCCGGTATCCAGCTTACCGTCAAGATTTGGAATAGGCGGCTTTTCTAAAGAAGCCTATGACTTTGTGGACTTTTTGGCAGCGTCAGGACAGTCACTGTGGCAGATCTTACCACTGGGACCTACGGGGTATGGGGATTCACCTTACCAGTCTTTTTCAACCTTTGCAGGCAGCCCGTACTATATTAGTCTGGATGCATTGATTGAGGAGGGACTGCTCACGGAGGAGGAGTGCTCGTCGGTCGATTTTGGTAACGATACCAAGCGGGTAGATTACGAAAAGATCTATCACACGAGGTTTGATCTTCTTCGAAAAGCGTTTGAGAGGGCGAATACAGGCGATGATGCGGACTATAATGCGTTTGTCGCGGAGAATCAGCAGTGGCTCAAAGATTATGCGATGTACATGGCTGTCAAAGACTCCTTGGGCGGGGTGTCGTGGATTGAATGGAGTGAGGATATCCGGCTCAGAAAGCCAAAGGCGATGAAGAAGTACGAGAAAGAGCTCGCGGACGATATCGCATTCTATAGCTATCAGCAGTATCTTTTCTCAAAACACTGGATGGCATTGAAAGAATACGCCAACAAAAAAGGGATTCAAATCGTGGGAGACATCCCAATCTATGTGGCATTTGACAGTGCGGACACATGGGCGAATCCTGAACTGTTTCAGCTCGACAAAAAGAACGTTCCGACTGCGGTCGCAGGCTGTCCGCCGGATGCATTCTCGGCGACGGGGCAGCTCTGGGGGAATCCTTTGTACAAGTGGGATTACCATGAGGAGACAGGCTTTGCGTGGTGGATGCGAAGGCTTGCACACTGCTTCAGCATCTATGACATTGTGCGCATTGACCATTTCAGGGGCTTTGATGAGTACTGGGCAGTACCTTACGGCGATGAGACTGCCGAGAATGGGGAGTGGAAACCCGGACCGGGCTACAAGCTCTTTGAGGTGATGAAGAAAACGCTTGGAAACTGTGCGGTGATCGCGGAAGATTTGGGCTTTTTGACGCCCAGCGTCTTAAAACTTGTGAAAAAGACAGGCTATCCCGGCATGAAAATCTTGCAGTTTGCATTTGATGCCAGCGGGGAGAGTGACTATCTGCCGCACAATTATACAAACAACTGTGTTGTGTACACAGGGACGCATGACAACGATACCGTGAATGGCTGGATAACAACAATGAGCAGGAAGGATTTGGCGTTTACCAAGAAATATCTCAATGTCAAAAGGACGACAGAACTGTGTGAGACGCTGATTCGGACTGCGCTGGGGTCTGTGGCGGACACGGCGATTATCCCGATGCAGGATTATCTGGGACTTGGAGGTGAGGCGAGAATCAATACACCATCAACATTAGGCGGAAACTGGGAGTGGCGCATGGAGCGGGGTGCGTGCACAGAAGCGCTTTCCAAGCACATGCTGGAGCTGGCACAGATTTACGGAAGAATCGTTCCAAAAAGCAGCAGGAAAAAAACAAAATAGAGTCATCGACAGGGGTGGTGGAAGGTGTTTGAGCCGACAATTAAGGACATAGCCAAACTATGCGGTGTGGGTGTCAGTACTGTTTCGAGAGCGATCAATGATCATCCAGATATCAATCCAGAGACGAAAGAGAAGATCATGGATACCATCAGGGAATACGGGTACATACCAAACAACAGTGCGAGGAATCTGAAACGGTCGGATGCAAAGGCGATTGCAGTGCTTATCAAGGGAATCGCAAACCCGTTTTTCACCAGTATGATCAAGGTGATTGAGCAGGAGTGCAAGCGAAAGCACTATGCGATGGAGCTGTCTCACATAGAGGCGGACGAGGATGAGGTAGATGTGGCGCAGAAGGTCGTCAAGGAGAAGCGTTTGAGGGGAATTATCTTTTTGGGCGGTCTGTTCTCTCATTCGGATGAGAAGTTAAAAAAGCTCAGTGTGCCGTTTGTGTTTAGTACAGCGGGATCGATTCCTGAAAATATCAGCAAGAATGTTTATTCGAGTATCAGCGTGGACGACCGCAGGGAAAGTGCCAAGATTGTCAATTATCTGATCAGTCTGGGGCACACGAGGATCGCGATTCTCGTGGCGGAGGCGGAGGAACAGAGTATTGGCAAGCTGCGTCTGGAAGGGTACTGTGATGCATTGAGGGCGCATGGCATCGAAGTGAACCCTAAGCTCATCTGTGAGACAAAGGATGAACTGAATCACTTTTCTATGGAGAATGGATATCAGTCCACAAAGAAATTACTGAAGTGCGGCGAATCCTTCACAGCGCTGTATGCAGTGGCAGATGCACTTGCGATCGGCGCACTGCGGGCGCTGTATGAGGAGGGGCTTCGTGTGCCGCAGGATATCTCGCTGGCAGGGTATGATGGCATTGATATGGCAAATTATACAGTGCCAAGCCTGACGACGATGCGTCAGCCGGTGGAGGAGATGGCAAAGCACACGACGAGGCTGCTGTTTGATATTATAGCAGGAAAGACACAGCACCAGCATATTATATATGAGGCAGAACTCAAGATCAAAGAATCAACAAAAAGTTTACATACAGAAAATCTCTGATAGATTATCAGGGATTTTTTGTATTTTATGGTTTTTTTGCAGATAAAAATGTTATATAATAAAAAATAACAACGACAGGATGGAAGCGGAGGACTCGTCATGAATCAGAAAGTGGTGGCTTTTAGCGAACATACATTGGCGACAATTGAACCGATACTGGAGGGAATGCCGGGCGGGCTGTTTATTTACCGCGCGAATGAGACGGAGGAGCTGTTGTATACCAACAGTGCTGTGCTGCGGATTTTTGGATGTGAGACGGAGGAGGAATTTCGCAGTCTTACGGGATATACATTTAAGGGGATGGTACACCCAGAGGATCTCGATGAGGTGGAGCAGAGCATTCAGGCACAGATTGCAAACAGCATCTATGATTTTGATTATGTAGAATACCGTATTATTCAGAAGGACGGTACGATTCGGTGGATAGAGGACTATGGGCACTTCATGCATACGGAATTGTACGGGGATATCTTTTATGTGTTTATAGACGATAGTACAGAGCGGCTCAAAAACCGTATGAATGAGCTGCGCAGCGCTTATGCGCGAGAGACACAGTACCGCAAGGCGATTTTGTATGATGCCATTTCTTTTTTTGAAGTCAATCTGACGAGGGACAAGTTTCTGTCGGCATATATCCAAATGCCGGACGGGCAGCTGAGAGACTTTTTTGAGTATCGGAGGATTCCGCCCTTTGAGAAGTACTCGGAGTATGTCCAGTACTGGATGAAGGATATGAACTCGGAGGAGTCAAAGGAGTATGCGCGGTTTATTGACGCGGACCGGTTAATACGATGCTACAGCAAAGGAGAGCTCGAACAGACCTATGACGGGTGGATGACAGACGCGTCAGGAGTGCGGCATCTGTATCACTTCGCCTTCCTGCTTGGGGTGAATGAGTATACGGGCGATGTGGTGACAATGGCAATCACCAAGGATATGACAGAGCAGGTTCAGCGGCAGAATCTGCTGAAATCCGCGCTGAATCAGGCACAGACTGCCAATATTGCAAGGACCACATTTTTGCAGAACATGTCACATGATATCCGCACACCGATCAATGCGATTATTGGCTATACAGAACTTGCCAGAAAACATTTGTCAGATCATGACAGGACTCAGAATTATCTGAACCAGATTCGCGTGGCGAGTGAACAGCTGCTCATGATTGTGAACGAATCCCTTGAGGTCACGCGCATGGAATCGGGCAAGGCATATCTGGTGGAGAGTATCGGCATGGTGAGCGATTTGCTGACAGAGCTTGAAAAGGCGGTCCTAGAATCCGTGGAGGCGAAATCCATCCATTTTACAATCGACAGATCACAGGTGCGGCACAATGCAGTGCATATGGATTTTCTCAGGATGAAGGAGCTTTTGTTTCAGCTTTTGGACAATGCCGTGAAGTACACAGAACCGGGTGGTAATGTCAAGCTGACAATCATAGAGAAGGAGATGAAGCTGAATCAGTATGCACCGTTTCAATTTGTCGTGGAGGATAATGGCAGAGGAATTTCACATGCCTTCAAGAAAGATCTGTTCCAGCCTTTCAAGCGGGAGCGCAATACGACAATGAGCGGGGTGCTGGGAACGGGACTGGGGCTGAGCGTGGTCAAAAATCTTGTGGATTTGATGGAGGGCAGCATTGAGGTAGAGAGTGCAGAAGGCAAAGGCAGCCGCTTTATTGTCAATCTGCTGCTGAGAGTACGCAGTGAGCCGTCCCAAAAGGAACAGGAGAGTGAGGAGGCTTCGAGAGTCAGCCTGAAAGGAAAGCGGATACTGTTAGTGGAGGACAACGAGATTAACTGTGAAATTGCACAGGAGCTGCTCAGCGATGAGGGATTTGTCGTTGAGACGGCAAACGATGGCAGCGTGGCCGTGGAGATGGTCAAAAATTCAGCGCCGCAGTATTATGCCCTGATTCTGATGGATATTCAGATGCCTGTGATGGACGGGCATAAGGCGACAAAGGCAATCCGCAGTCTGGAAAACAAAGAACTGGCACAGATTCCGATTATCGCACTGTCAGCGAATGCCTTTGCGGAGGATTACAAACGGTCTATTGAGGCTGGGATGGATGCGCATATTCCCAAACCGATTAAGATCGAAGAGCTTCAGGAAACCATCAGAACTGTCTTGGCGCATGTTCAGAAGTGATCAAAGGAGAAAAGTTATGGATTTGAGTGTAATCATCTCTGCACCAAGTATGCAGAGATCTGTTGCGGCGTGTCTTCGGAGTGTCACCAGATGTCCAAAGGATACGATCGGGATGGAGTGCATTGTAGTGCATCACAGCGATGCGGATGAGACCGCAGCCATTGTCAGCCGGTATGCTGAGCGGGACAGCCGCATCAGGCTGGTCAGGGCACACGGGGGCATCGCTGACTTGCGCAGTGCGGGCATGGAGACAGCGCGAGGAAGCTATATCTTATTTTTGGAGGCATGTGACAGGCTGTGTGAGGATGCATGGGAGCAGATTGAGGCGGCTGTGGAGGAAGAGTATGCGGATTTTATGGCATTTAGCCAGATCACGATGAACAGGAAGGGGAAGTTCAAGGCGCGCATGCTGCCTGTCCGCGAAGTGATTTCGACGGATGTCAGCGAGGCGGAAAGGCTGATGTATGTGGATGTTATGCTTGATACCTGCTGTGGCAAGTTGTTTCGCAGTGATATCATCCGCGACAATCATATTGAATTTCGAACAGATATTCCATACAGCGCCGACTTTTTCTTTGTCGTGGAGTACTTCGAACATTGTGAGACGGTTCTCTTGACCAAGGCGATGATTCTGTATTGTGCGCCGCGGGGCAGGCGGCATCTGCAAAAGTACAGCATGGAAGAGCGTCTGGGGTTTATCCGTTCGCTGTATCATTTTCATATGGACGCTGCAAGGCGCTGCAATGACCAGACATTGGAGGCGGGAGTGCGCGCGTATTATTTGAAGGTGCTGGCAGCATTGTTTGGGGAGTACGCAGATCTGTACCGCGGCAGCAAAAAGGAGCTTGAGAAGAATTACCAGAAGGCGCTGGCAGACGGCACGGTGCAGGGGATACTGAAAGAGGTGGACAGGCGCAGGCTTCGTTCCCCCATCAGAAAATATGAGTATCGCCTGTTCAAGGACGGCAATACACAGCGGCTTAGGAGATATTTTTCATGGAAGGCAGGGATGAACATAAGACATAGAATCATGCACACGGCAAAAACGGGCGCGGTGGTATTTTGTATGATGCTGTTTCTGGGCGGCTGCGGCAAGAAAGCGGCAGATACCAACATTGCTTCCGGGATGGAGCTGGTGGAGCAGTATGATTTTCAGGGAGCGATGTCCTTCTTCGAGCAGGCGCTTCTGAACAATGAGGATTTTGAGCTTGCCTACAGGGGGCAGGGGATTGCTTGCATGGGACTTGGCAATTATGCGGAGGCAGAGACAGCATTTCTCAAATCCATCGAAAGTGCAGGGCAGCATCTCACCGCGCTGGAGTACGATACGAACTATTATCTGGCGTCGGCGTATATGAAGCAGGGCAAGTATGCGCAGGCGGAGGAGATCTACTCCGCAGTCATCGCGCTCAGAAAAAAGGAGCTGGACGCGTATTATCTGCGCGGCTGTGCGCGGCTGCGGCAGAACCGGTATGAGGAGGCGGTGGAGGATTTTGAGAAGGCGTTCTCCTTTGATTCGGACAACCTTGAACTCTTGACGGACGCCTATGTGGAGATGCAGGCGGCGGGATTTGGGGAGCAGGGACAGACCTATCTGAAGGAATTTATGGCTGGGAAGGAGAAGAAACTCTCGGAGGGAGAGAAGGGGATATTATATTACTATCTTGGGGACTATGAGAATGCACGAATTTATCTCGATTCGCTTATCAAAGAAAAGGACCCGAAGATCTCGATGATTCTGGGACAGACTTACGAAAAGCTGGAAGATATGGACTATGCAGCTATCGTATATCAGAGTTATCTCGATGAGAATGAGCCAAACGCGGCAATCTACAACAGCTTAGGCGTCTGTCTGATGCATCAGGAAAAGTACGGGGAGGCATTGGAGGCGTTCGAGAGCGGCATTGCGCTCGGAGCTTCGGATTATTTGCAGGAATTAAAGTTTAATACGATTGTCGCATATGAGTATTCCGGGGACTTTGCACAGGCAAAAAAGAGGATGCAGGAGTACTTGCAGGTATACCCGGATGACGCCCGCGCCAAAAAAGAAAATGAGTTCTTGAAAACGCGCTAAAATGCGCAAAAACACTAGATATTGTATTTTGACCAAAACGAACACATGATATTTAGTAGTGTTCGATTGACTTCGATTTTCCTATCTGATATGATTTATTCATCAACGTTTTTTGTTGATGGCAAACCAAAACGAATAAAAGCAAATGAATAAGCGAAGGGGTAATCGAAATGTTTCAGGTAATAAAAAGGGATGGCAGCGAGGCAAAGTTCTGTCTGGACAAGATCAGCGGGGCGCTCATCAAGGCATTTGAGGCGACGCAGATGCAGTATGATCAGGATATCATTGATCTGCTTGCACTGCGGGTCACAGCAGATCTACAGGGCAAAATCAAGAACAGCAGCGTCCACGTGGAGGACATTCAGGACAGTGCGGAGAAGGTGTTGGAACAGGCTGGCTACACCGATACAGCCAAGGCGTTTATCCTGTACAGAAAGCAGCGCGAGAAGATGCGCAATATGAAGTCTACCATACTGGACTACAAGGAGGTCGTAGACAGCTATGTGAAGGTGGAGGACTGGCGCGTGAAGGAGAACTCGACAGTCACTTATTCGGTGGGCGGACTGATTTTGTCGAACTCAGGCGCTGTCACCGCAAACTACTGGCTCTCTGAAATCTACGATGAGGAGATTGCCAATGCGCACAGAAACGCGGACATCCACATCCATGATCTTTCCATGCTCACGGGGTACTGTGCGGGCTGGTCGTTAAAACAGCTGATTCAGGAAGGGCTTGGCGGCATTACAGGCAAGATCACTTCAGCGCCTGCAAAACACCTGTCTGTACTCTGTAACCAGATGGTCAATTTTCTGGGGATTATGCAGAATGAGTGGGCGGGCGCACAGGCATTTTCCTCCTTTGATACCTACCTTGCACCGTTTGTAAAAGCAGACCATCTTCCTTACAGGGAGGTCAAAAAGTGTATAGAAGCGTTTATTTACGGGGTGAATACGCCAAGCCGCTGGGGGACACAGGCGCCCTTTAGCAATATCACGCTGGACTGGACAGTGCCAAATGACCTTGCCAAGCTGCCTGCGGTCGTGGGCGGTCAGGAGATGGACTTCACCTACGGAGACTGTAAGGCGGAGATGGATATGGTCAACAAGGCGTTTATAGAGACGATGATCGAGGGCGACGCCAACGGCAGGGGCTTCCAGTATCCGATACCAACGTATTCCATCACACGTGATTTTGACTGGTCAGACACAGAGAATAACCGCCTGCTGTTTGAGATGACGGCAAAGTACGGGACACCATATTTCTCGAACTATATCAACTCGGACATGGAGCCTTCTGATGTTCGCAGCATGTGCTGCCGGCTCCGTCTGGACCTGCGCGAGCTGCGCAAGAAGACAGGCGGCTTCTTTGGCTCAGGAGAGAGCACCGGGAGCGTGGGGGTCGTCACGGTGAACCTGCCGCGCATCGCATATCTTGCGTCGGATGAGGCGGATTTCTACAGACGGCTTGACAGGCTGATGGACATTAGCGCACGCTCGCTGAAAATCAAGAGAAATGTGATTTCAAGACTATTGGAGGAAGGGCTGTATCCCTATACGAAGCGGTATCTGGGCAGGTTTGACAACCATTTTTCGACGATTGGACTGATCGGTATGAATGAGGCAGGACTCAATGCAAAGTGGCTTCGAAAAGATCTCTCGCACAAGGAGGCGCAGCAGTTTGCAAAGGATGTCCTGAATCATATGCGGGAGCGTCTCTCGGATTATCAGGAACAGTATGGAGACTTGTACAATCTTGAGGCGACACCGGCGGAGAGCACGACCTACAGGCTTGCAAAGCATGACCGGGAGAAGTGGAGCGATATTATTACTGCGGGGCATCAAGGAGACCAGCCCTACTATACCAACTCCTCCCATCTGCCAGTGGACTATACGACGGATATCTTTGATGCGCTCGACATTCAGGATGAGCTGCAAACGCTCTATACCTCGGGAACGGTGTTTCATGCATTTCTGGGAGAGAAGCTGCCAGACTGGAAGGCGGCGGCAAATCTGGTGCGGACGATCGCAGAGCATTACAGGCTGCCGTATTATACCATGTCCCCCACGTATTCGATCTGCCGGGAGCATGGATATCTTGCCGGAGAGCAAAAGACCTGTCCTATATGCGGCAGTGTGACGGAGGTCTACAGCCGCATCACAGGCTATTACAGACCGGTGCAGAACTGGAATGACGGCAAGCTGCAAGAGTATCAAAACAGGACCGAGTACCGCATGGGAAGCCGGGTTGGCAGTATCACGCCGCGCAGGGAGAACTGCGAAGAGGCGCCGGCAGAGACCATCCATGCAGAAAAAAATAATACATATTTGTTTACGACCAAGACCTGTCCCAATTGCAGTCTTGCAAAAAAATACCTGCAAAATGTGGACTATACTGTAGTGGATGCGGAGGAAAATATGGACCTTGCTGTCCGTTTTGGCGTCAGACAGGCACCGACTCTTGTAATTGTTGCTGGACAATCAGAGCAAAAGTATGTTAATGTATCTAATATAAGGAAATATGCAGAACTGTTAAAAGCAGAATGATAAAACAATAGGAGCAGGAAACATGATTGATAAACTCATTGAAAAAATACAAAAGACAGGTGCGCCGATCGTGGTAGGACTGGACCCGATGATGAAGTTCGTGCCAGAGCACATCAAGAAGACGGCATTTGCGCAAAAAGGTGAGACGCTTGAGGGGGCAGCGGAGGCGGTCTGGCTGTTCAATAAGGAAATTATTGATAAGACATATGATCTGATTCCGGCTGTCAAGCCGCAGATAGCGATGTATGAGCAGTTCGGGATACCGGGGCTGTGCGCGTTCAAGCGGACATTGGAGTACTGCAAAGAGAAAGGGCTTGTCGTCATCGGTGATGTCAAGCGGGGCGATATCGGCTCGACTTCCGCGGCGTATGCAGCAGCGCATCTTGGAAAGGTGCAGGTGGGCAGCAGCCTGTGTGCAGCTTTTGACGAAGACTTTGCGACAGTCAATCCCTATCTGGGATCGGACGGGGTGCAGCCCTTTATTGATGTCTGCCGGGAGCAACAGAAGGGAATATTTGTGCTGGTCAAGACCTCCAATCCAAGCAGCGGCGAATTTCAGGATCGCATGGTAAGCACCGGGACTGCGGCAGGAAACGCTGGCGGCATCACGTTCTCAGAGCAGGCTTTGTACGAGCTTGTCGGCATGAAGGTTGAGGAGTGGGGCGCACAGCTCATGGGCAGGAAGGGCTACAGCAGTGTGGGCGCGGTGGTTGGCGCGACATATCCCGAGCAGGGAAAGGTACTGCGCAAGGTCATGCCGCACGCTTTTATTCTGGTGCCGGGGTATGGTGCACAGGGCGCATCTGGAAAAGACCTCGTACACTTTTTTGATGAGAACCGTCTCGGCGCGATCGTCAATTCATCGAGAGGCATTATCGCGGCATATCAGAGTGAGAAGTACAGCTCGTTTGGCGCGGAGCATTTTGCGGATGCATCCAGACAGGCAGTGCTGGACATGATTGCGGATATCCATCAGGCGTTTGCAGAAGCCGGCAGATAAACAGATACGGAGGTAAAGGGGAAAATGGAACAATACAAGAAAGAATTTATTGAGTTTATGGTGGACAGCAATGTGCTGCGGTTTGGTGAGTTCACGTTAAAGAGCGGGAGAAAGTCTCCCTTTTTCATGAATGCGGGCGCCTATGTCACAGGCTCCCAGCTGAGAAAGCTCGGCACATACTATGCGCAGGCGATTCATGACAATTACGGCACCGACTTTGAGGTACTGTTTGGCCCTGCGTACAAGGGCATACCGCTCGCGGTGGCAACAGCGATGGCGTTCAGCGAACTGTACGGCAGGGATATCCGGTACTGCTCGAACAGGAAGGAGATCAAAGACCATGGCGATGTGGGAATCCTGCTGGGAAGCGATCTCAATGACGGGGACAGGGTGGTCATTATCGAGGATGTCACGACTTCAGGAAAATCCATTGAGGAGACGTTTCCAATATTGAAAGAGCAGGCAAATGTGGATGTGGTGGGACTGATGGTGAGCCTGAACCGTCAGGAGCGCGGCAGGACACAGAAGAATGCACTGGCAGAAATCCGTGAGGTATACGGGATTGAGACAGGAGCGATCGTCACGATGGAAGAGGTCATAGAACATCTGTACAACAGAAAATATAATGGCAGGGTGCTCATTGATGATAAGATGAAGGAAGCGATTGACACCTATTATGCCCAGTATGGCGCAAAATAAGAAATGGGGGATTAGGATGGACGAGAAGATTTATAAGACGATGGGGCGTTCGGGTGCGCTCTCGATCGTGCTGGGAGTGGTGTCTATTGTCGTAGGACTGACGAGCGGTGTGATGCTCCTTGTCAGCGGCGGCAGGCTTCTGGCAGGCAAATCAAAGATATTATTTTAGGACAATTCCTTAGCAGGGTGGGCATTTCAGACGGAATGCCCATTTCCCATGCAGATATAGCGGGGGTATTGGATGTTAAAGATATTTGGCAAGGAAGGATATATTTTTACAGATAAGAAAAATCCCAAGTGGGGGATTATGTCGTCAATACTGGGGCTGATCGCCGGTGTTTCTGTCTGTCTTGCGGTGCATCTGACCTATCTGAATGGAGGGACTGCCTTCATGCAGTATGGCGCGGCCGTGCTGCTTGCCATGATCTATGCGGCGGCAGGGCTGGCTTTGGGGATACGTTCCTTGATGGAGAAGGACATCTTCAGAATTTTTCCGGTCATTGGTATATGCCTGAATGTACTGACAATGGTAGCAAGTGGATTGATATTATATTTAGGAGTGAGTTAGAGATGGATATTATAGAAGAGAGATATGCGCTTTCCTGCGGCAGAGTCAGAGAAATCGCCGCGTTGCAGGATGTTGCGCTGGATTATAAGGATTATTTCAAGAGGACGGCAGAGTTTATCCTGCTGGTGACAAGTACATGTGATAACAGAACGAAGAAAAAAAGTCTCGAGGAGCTGCGGGCGGAGAACAGGGCACTGTATCAGGATATCAGCGGTTCAAACTACGAAGTGAGCTATGCCAATCCGGCGTTTGCCTGTGAGAAATTTGGGCTGGAGATGGGCAGGCTGCTCTCCTTTCTGTACACGGAGATGCGGGCGATGATACCGTGTGCTTTTGAGTCCGATTATGCGGGCATGGTCATCCGCATGGAACTTTTTGTGGAGATATACAATGCGTTTGCCTATCTGGAATCCGAGACAGAGCTGCTCACGCTGCCGGAGGAGACGGCGGTGCCGAGTGTGGATGACATCCGCGATACCATGTACTGGTTTGTGAGTGATTACTCGGAGAATGCTTACCGGGAAAAGATGTGCACTCTGGTGGACCCGGACTATGACTTTGCTGTCAGAATTGTGATGGACAGTGATTTAAACGATTTGTCCTATCTGTACCAGTATGGGGAATATGTGTCGCCAGAGATCGAGGAGATGGCGCGGTATCTGAATGCACTGCCCGAGGAACGCATTCAGCTCATGGCGGACACATACACAGAGGGATACCGTCTGGGATTTGTCAAGGCGCACATTGATCTGAGTACGAAGCAGACCGTAGACCTTCATTATATGCTGGGCTTTGAGCGCGTCGTGCGGGCAGCGGTCGGAAATTTTGAGAAAATGGGACTGAATCCGACGATCTACAGATGCCAGAGCACCATTTTTAACAAATCCGTCGTTCGCAAAAGTGGGTATTTTGGTGCGGATGCCAGCAAGCAGTTTCTGTATGATCACAAGGACGACAATGCGCTGTTTCTGGACAAAAAGCTGATGAACAGGAAACTTGAAGTCCTTCGGCTCGCGTGTGAGCAGGTAAAAGACAAGGCAGCAGTGTATGCAGGCCCCGCAGTGATCGAGGTGTTTGGCGAGTGCCCGTTTGCGCCGGCGCCAAAGAATGAGGTGTGCAGGCTCAGTCCAGAGCAGCAGAAAATGTCCGCAGAATTTCAGGGGGCATCACAGGAGATTCTCAGCAGCTATATCAATTTCGAGGAGCGGAGTTTTACGATTATCGCCTTCCCTGTTCCCAATATCGGGGCGCATTTTACAGAGATTTTTGATGAGACCATCCGCTTAAATACCTTGGATTATAGGACGTATGAGCGCATACAGGCGACGATTATCAACACGCTTGACAAGGCGTCTTATGTGCAAATCAAGGGCATGAATGGCAATCGGACCGATCTGCGCGTTGCACTGTATCCGCTCTCCAATCCTGAAAAGGAATCAATCTTTGAAAACTGTGTCGCCGATGTCAATATTCCGGTTGGCGAAGTGTTCACCTCGCCGGTGCTTGAGGGGACAAACGGAAAACTTCATGTCAGCCGTGTGTTTTTGAATGAGCTGGAATACCATGATTTGGAGATTGATTTCAAGGATGGCATGACCGCGGCGTACACTTGTAAGAATTTTGAGGACGAGGAGAAAAACAAGGCATATATCAAGGAAAATGTACTGCGCAACCACGATGCACTTCCGATGGGAGAGTTTGCGATCGGAACCAACACGACAGCCTATATGACGGCCAAAAAGTATAATATTGCCAATCTTTTCCCAATCCTGATTGCCGAGAAGACAGGACCGCATTTTGCAGTGGGCGATACCTGTTATTATAGAAGTGAGGAAGTCCGGGTGTACAACGAGGATGGCAAGGAGATTGTGGCAAAGGATAACGCCATTTCGATTCTCAGAAAGACGGACCCGTCCAAGGCATACTTTTCATGTCACACGGATATCACCATTCCCTATGACGAGCTGGGCTCCATCACGGCATATGGCAAGGATGGCACGGCGTACACGATTATTGAGAACGGCAGGTTTGTGCTGGCGGGCACCGAGGAGCTGAATGCGCCTTTTGAGAACTAGATTTTAGCGTTTATTCATTAAAATTTGTCAAAATTTAGAAGAATTTATTGACAGATGAAGGTATTGTTTGTACTCTATAAGAGGTTGAAGAAGAGCTTGAATAAAAGGAGGTTTGTTATGGCACAGGTTGGTATTGTGATGGGGTCTGATTCAGATCTGCCCGTTATGGCAAAGGCGGCGGAGATCTTAGATGAGCTGGGCATTTCTTATGAGATGCGGATTATCTCAGCCCACAGGGAACCGGATGTGTTTTTTGAGTATGCAAAGACTGCGGAGGAGAAGGGCTTTAAGGTGATTATCGCCGGAGCGGGCATGGCTGCCCATCTGCCGGGCATGTGTGCAGCCATTTTTCCGATGCCTGTGATAGGCATTCCGATGCACACGACATCGCTTGGCGGCCGCGATTCGCTGTATTCCATTGTGCAGATGCCATCAGGCATTCCAGTGGCGACTGTGGCAATCAACGGAGGTGCAAACGCCGGACTTCTAGCGGCAAAGATTCTTGCGACATCGGACAGCAGTCTGTTAGCAAAGGTGAAAGAATACGCTGGGAAGTTAAAGACGCAGGTGGAGGCAAAAGACGCAAAGCTTCAGGAAATAGGCTGTCAGGAATATTTGAAAAAGTAAACAGAATAAAGGGGGTATAATTATGGATTACAAGAACGCAGGTGTTGATATTGAAGCCGGATACCAGTCTGTTGAGCTGATGAAGAACTATGTGAAAGAGACGATGCGCCCGGAAGTGCTCGGCGGAATCGGCGGGTTCTCAGGGGCTTTTTCGCTGGAGAAGATCAAGCATATGGAAAAACCGACGCTTGTCTCTGGGACAGACGGGGTTGGAACGAAGATAAAACTGGCATTTTTGATGGACCGGCATGACACCGTCGGCATTGACTGTGTGGCAATGTGTGTCAATGATATCGCCTGTGCAGGCGGTGAACCATTATTTTTCCTTGATTATATTGCATGTGGCAAGAATGAACCTGAGAAGATTGCGACGATTGTCAAGGGCGTGGCTGAGGGCTGCAAACAGTGCGGCGCGGCGCTCATTGGCGGCGAGACCGCAGAGCATCCGGGATTGATGCCCGAAGATGAATATGATCTTGCAGGGTTTGCAGTCGGTGTGGTTGACGAGAAAGATCTGATCACGGGAGCGGACCTCAAGGCAGGAGATGTGTTGATCGGTATTGCGTCAAGCGGGGTGCACAGCAATGGATTTTCGCTGATCAGAAAAGTGTTTGAGATGACAAAGGAAAGTCTGGATACGTACTATGAAGAGCTGGGCAGGACACTTGGGGAGACGCTGCTTGAGCCGACGATCATCTACGTCAACGCGCTCAAAAGCATCAAGGATGCCGGCGTCACCATCAAGGCATGCAGCCATATCACGGGCGGCGGTTTTTATGAAAATGTGCCGAGAATGCTTCACGACGGCGTACATGCTGTCATTCATAAGGACAGCTATGAGGTGCCGCCGATCTTTAAACTGCTACAGGCAAAGGGCGGAATCGAGGAGCATATGATGTACAACACATACAATATGGGCATTGGCATGATCGTGGCCGTCGATGCCGCAAAGGCGGATGAGGCGATGCAGGCGGTACGGGATGCAGGAGAAAACTGTTTTGTCATTGGTGAGATCACAGACGGCGAAAAAGGAGTAACACTATGCTGAGAGTATGTGTGTGCGTGTCAGGCGGCGGTACCAATCTACAGGCAATCATAGATGCCATTGATGCGGGCAGAATCACCAACGCGCAGCTTGTCAGGGTGATCAGCAACAACAAGGGTGCCTATGCGCTTGAGCGGGCGAAAAATAAAGGGATTGACGCTGTCTGTGTATCGCCAAAAGACTACGAGGACAGAGAACGTTTCAATGAGGCATTTCTGCGGTGCGTGGACGAGGTGAAACCGGATTTGATCGTGTTTGCGGGATTTTTGGTAGTGATTCCTCCGGCGGTGATACAGCAGTATGAGGGGCGTATCATTAACGTTCATCCTGCCTTGATTCCTTCTTTTTGCGGGAAAGGTTATTACGGACTGCGGGTGCATGAGGCGGCTCTGGCGCGGGGCGTGAAGGTGACGGGCGCCACGGTGCATTTTGTGGATGAAGGGACGGACACCGGACCAATACTGTTGCAGAAGGCAGTGGACGTGCTGCCCGGCGATACGCCCGAGGTGCTTCAGCGGCGCGTGATGGAGCAGGCGGAGTGGGTGATACTGCCGCAGGCGATTGATATGATAGCGAACGGAAAGTGCTGATTTAGTTGCTGATTTGATAATAGAAAGGACAAGATACCAGAATGAAAGTTTTAATCGTAGGAAGCGGCGGACGGGAACATGCGATCGCTACAAGCGTTTCCAAAAGCCCGCGGGTTGACAAAATCTACTGTGCACCCGGCAATGCCGGTATTGGGCAGATTGCGGAGTGTGTGGCGATTGGCGCGATGGAGTTTGACAAACTTGTCGCCTTTGCGAAGGAGCAGCAGATTGATCTCACCATCATCGGCATGGATGACCCTTTGGTGGGCGGCGTGGTTGATGCGTTCGAGGCTGCTGGACTGAGGGTGTTTGGACCGCGGAAGAATGCGGCGATTCTTGAGGGCTCCAAGGCTTTCTCCAAGGATTTGATGAAAAAGTATCACATCCCGACGGCGGCGTATGAGAATTTTGAGGATGCCGAACAGGCGCTTGCCTATCTCGAGACAGCGCAGTTTCCGATCGTGCTCAAAGCCGATGGCCTCGCGCTTGGAAAGGGTGTGCTGATCTGCAATACATTGGAGGAGGCAAAGGACGGCGTCCGTTCTATTATGCTGGACAAACAGTTTGGCACGGCGGGAAACCGCATGGTGATTGAGGAATTTATGACGGGCCGCGAGGTATCTGTGCTGTCTTATGTGGATGGCAGGACGATCAAGACCATGACCTCCGCGCAGGACCACAAGCGCGCAAAGGATGGCGACCAAGGATTGAATACAGGCGGCATGGGCACATTTTCTCCTAGCCCGTTCTACACACCGGAGGTGGATGCCTTTTGTCAGGAGCACATCTATCAGGCGACAGTGGATGCGATGGCAGCGGAGGGCAGACCGTTTCAGGGAATTATCTTCTTTGGCCTGATGCTGACGCCAAACGGCCCGAAAGTGCTGGAATATAATGCCAGATTTGGCGACCCGGAGGCGCAGGTGGTGCTTCCCCGCATGAAAAATGATATCATTGATGTCATGGAGGCGTGTATTGATGGGAAGCTTGACACGGTTGATCTACAGTTTGAGGACAATGCGGCAGTCTGTGTTGTGCTTGCAAGTGACGGGTATCCTGTCAGCTATGAGAAGGGACTCGAGATCAGAGGGCTGGAAAACTTTGAGGGAAAAGATGGTTATTATTGCTTCCACGCGGGGACGAAACTGGATGCGGACGGCAGGTTTGTCACAAACGGAGGACGTGTGCTGGGCGTGACGGCAAAGGGTGCGGACTTGAGAGAAGCGCGGGCGAACGCTTATGCGGCGACGGCGTGGGTTGACTTTGACAATAAGTATATGCGCCATGATATCGGTAAAGCGATTGATGAGGCGTAGACGGGGAGTATAGAGATGAGAGAGAACAGAAGAAACAAGATAAAGCACATTGCAGTATTTATGGCATTGCTGCTCTGCATGGTAATGAGCATCGGCATGATCTGTCTTGCCGACGAGCAGGGGACAGTGATTGTAGAAAGTGCAAGAATCAGGGCATCGGCGGACCAGAACAGTGAGAAAATTGGAAGCGTGGCGAAGGGCAAGACCATCGATATCATTGGCAAGACGACAGGGACAGACGGACAAGTATGGTATCAGGTTTACGTGGATGCAAATACCAAGGGATACATCAGGGGGAATCTTATCAAACTCAAAGATGGTGCGTCGCTAAAGACGGTTGACGGCTCTGCGGGTTCGGCAGGAGCAGATGCACCTGCAACGACGACCATCCCTGCGGATGCCAAAAAAGCAATGGTGATCAATAAGGCGAATATCAGGAAAGAAGCCTCCGCAGACAGCGAGCTTGTGGGAACCCAAAACCGTGGAACCGTTCTGACGGTGCAGGGTGAAACGACGGGCAGCGACAATATGAAATGGTATCAGGTGTCATTTACATATCAGGATACACAAGTGACAGGATATGTCCGTTCAGATTTGGTGACATTTGAAAATGTGCCCGACGACGCGGCATCCTCTGAGATTAACGGTGAGGAGAATCCTGATGAGCAGCAGCCGGAAGACACGGCGCCGGAAGAACAGCAGCCAGATCCGGAACCGGCTCCGCAGCCAAGCAGCTTCCAGCCGATCAATGTGGAAGAGGAGCCTCCTTATATTATGGAGGGATTTGAGGAGTTTAAGTTCACACTGCCAAATGATGAGCAGGAGTACAAAGGCTATCAAAATGAATCTGGATATATTATCTGCTATGCACAGATGCCAACCGGTGAACAGGGCTGGGCGCTTGTGAATATCGGAATGGGGATCTGTCAGCCCTATGCCTATGCAATGGATGGCATAGAGGCACCCAGAAGTGTGCCGGGCGGACTTGTCTCTGTCATCGTGCTGGTGGTGATTATTATTATACTGGTGGCAGTGATCGGCTTGCTGCTGCTCAAGTCCAGAGAGCGCGGTGTCTCCTACAAAAGCTATGACGATGAGGAGGATGAGGATTCAGATGACGATATCGAGGACTTAGAGGAGATGGAGGAAGAACCGCAGCCCATCAGGCGTCCGCAGGCCGCAGGCCCGCAGCCAGTCAGACGTCCGCAGGGCACAGCGGGAGGCCCGCAGCCAATGAGACGCCCGCAGTCTGGTCCATCAGGTGCAGCGATGCCGCAGGGACAGCCTGTGAGACATCCGCAGGGCACCGCAGGAGGCCCGCAGCCAATGAGACGCCCGCAGCCGGGACCGGCACCGCAGGAACCGCAGCCCGCAAGGCGTCCGCAGCCGGGTGCAGGTCCGTCTGGCAGCGGTGCAAGACCACCACAGGGTGCAGGCTCACAGCCCGTCCGGCGTCCACAGGGAGCGCCGCAGCCCGCAAGGCGTCCGCAGCCGGGCGCAGGTGCACAGCCCGGACAGGGATATAAGGCAAAAAATCTTCTGGAAGATGAAGATATGGATTTTATGGATATAGAATAGGGATTATAAGATAAAAGGACTTGTCTGATCAAAATTGTCAGACAGGTTCTTTTTAAAAAACTCTTGTATACACAGGCTCATTGTGCTACAATCTATATAACAGCAGGTGAAGGAGTGTGGATATTTATGTATATAGAGATAGATTTTAACAGTGATGAAGCTCTTTATCTACAGCTGCGCAATCAGATTATCATCGGGATTGCCACATCTCAGTTTCAGGAGGGTGACACGCTTCCCTCGGTGAGACAGCTTGCGGATACAATCGGCATTAACATGCATACTGTAAATAAGGCGTATTCTGTTCTGAAACAGGAAGGCTTTGTGAAAGTGGACAGGAGAAAAGGCGCCGTGATCGCCATTGATATTGACAAGATGCAGGCGATAGAGGACTTGAAGCGGGATATGCAGGTGCTGTTAGCAAAGAGCAGTTGTAAACAGATTTCAAGAGAGGAAGTTCATGCGCTGATTGATGAGATTTATGAGGGCTATGAGACAATATTGTAAAACGATTAAAACATGGAGGCATAGGGAAAATGCAGCAGTTTACGGATAAGGCGAAGGTGGCATTGCAGAAGGCGGCCAAGGCGGCCAAGGATTTGCATCAAAGCTATATTGGAAGTGAGCATATCTTGGTAGGACTTTTGAAAGAAAAGACAGGAGTCGCGGCGAGGGTGCTCTCTGACAATGGTGTGGATGAGGTGCAGCTTGTCAGCATGATAAAGGAGCTGATCGCACCGGAAGGAAATGTTGCCCTGCTAGAGCGGGACGGATATTCACCAAGGGCAGCAAAGGTGCTTGAGGACAGTCACAGGCTGGCAGAGAAGTTTAAGAGCCAGCAGACAGGGACAGAACACATCCTGCTTGCGATCTTGAGAGAGGGCGAGAATGTAGGACTCAGGCTCTTGAATACCATCGGGGTGAATGTGCAGAAGCTGTACATGGATACGCTGATTGCGATGGGAGAGGACATCAACCAGCACAAGGATGATCTGAATAAAAGCAGAAACAAAAAGAGAAGTTATGGCACGACCCAGACGCTGAATCAGTACAGTCGGGATTTGACGTATCTGGCAAAGGAGGGTAAGCTTGACCCTGTGGTGGGCAGAGAGACGGAGATCATGCGTGTTGTACAGATTCTGTCTAGGCGCACGAAGAACAATCCGTGTCTGATCGGGGAGCCCGGTGTGGGCAAGACCGCCATTGCGGAGGGGCTGGCGCTTCGCATTGTCAATGGCGATGTGCCGGACACCGTCCGCAACAAGCGGGTTGTGACGCTCGATCTCGCAGGAATGGTGGCGGGCTCAAAATACCGCGGTGAATTTGAGGAGCGCATCAAGAGAGTAATCAAGGAAGTGATTGACGACGGCAATATTTATCTGTTTCTGGATGAGATTCACACCCTGATTGGTGCAGGCGGCGCAGAGGGGGCAATTGATGCTTCGAATATCTTAAAACCGTCTTTATCAAGAGGCGAAATCCAGCTCATCGGCGCGACGACCATCGCAGAGTACCGCAAGTATATTGAGAAGGATGCAGCGCTCGAGCGGCGTTTCCAGCCGGTTATGGTGGAGGAGCCCACGGAGAGCGAGGCGGTTGAGATTTTAAACGGTGTGGCGTACAAATACGAGGAGCATCACAAAGTGACGATCACGCAGGACGCGATTGAGGCAGCGGTGAAGCTCTCAGACCGCTATATCAATGACAGAAATCTCCCAGACAAGGCGATTGATCTCATAGACGAGGCATCGGCGGCAATCCGGCTCAAGAATATGAATGTGCCAGACAGCTTTAAGGAGATGACAGCGCAGATCAAAAAATTTGACCTTCAGATTGAGCGGTCTATCCGAATGGAAGCCTACACGCAGGCGGCAGAACTGCGCAAGGCGCAGGATGAGCTGATCAAGAAATATGACAAGGCAGTGAGCAAATACGAGAAAAATCAAGAGGAAAAGACGCTGGTGGTGACGGAGAACGAGATCGCAGAGGTCGTGGCAAACTGGACAAAGATTCCGGTCAAAAAGCTGACGCAGAAAGAGAGTGAGCGGCTGCTCAAGCTCGAATCCATTCTGCACAAGCGCGTCATCGGTCAGGAGGAAGCAGTCACCGCAGTGGCACAGACCATGAAGCGCGGACGCGTGGGCTTGCAGGACCCCAACAGACCCATTGGTTCCTTCCTGTTTCTGGGACCGACGGGCGTTGGCAAGACAGAGCTGTCCAAGGCGCTTGCCGAGGCGATGTTTGGCTCTGAGAATGCCCTGATACGGGTAGACATGTCAGAGTATATGGAGTCGCACTCTGTCTCTAAGATGGTAGGATCTCCTCCGGGATATGTAGGCTTTGAGGAAGGCGGACAGCTCAGCGAGAAAGTGCGCCGGTCACCGTACTCTGTCGTGCTGTTTGATGAGATTGAGAAAGCACACCCAGATGTGTTTAATATCCTGCTGCAAGTGCTCGACGATGGCCATATCACAGACTCGAAGGGCAGAAAAGTAAGCTTTAAGAATACAATCCTGATTATGACCTCCAATGCGGGGGCGCAGCGCATTGTGGACCCTAAGAATCTTGGCTTTGCGGCAAAGCGGGACGCGGAGGCGGATTACAACAAGATGAAATCCGGTGTGATGGAGGAAGTCAAGCGTCTGTTTAAGCCGGAGTTTATCAACCGGATTGATGAGATTATGGTGTTCCATCCGCTGACAGAACAGGATATGAAGCAGATTGTCACACTCCTCTCCAAAAACTTGTGTGAGCGGTGCAGGACCCAGATGGATATTGACTTGTCTTTCACCAACACCCTGAAAGAATATCTCGTGAAAAACTATTCTGAGCTCAAGATGGGCGCCAGACCGCTCAAGCGCGCGATTCAGAATGTGGTGGAGAATGAGCTTGCCACAGCAATTCTTGAGGGCAGAGTCAAGCGTGGAGATGCCGTGTCCGCCGGCGTGCGCGGCGATAAAGTGACTTTTACGGTCAAGGAATCAAAAGAAGTTTAAAAATTTCTGGAAAAAGTTTAGAATATAGTATATGATGATAGAGTAGGGTAATAATTAATTCTTATGAACTTTTAGGAGGACAAATGAAATGGCAGTAATTGATGAATTGCTACGCTCTGAGAGTAACGGAAATATCAGCTTTGGAAATCATGAGCTGGCAGCGAAGGCAAAGCTTGAGGATTATGAGCATGCGGGGGATTTGTACAAAGTAAAGACCTATCAGGCGATGACGAAGCTGGAAAAAAATGGTTTGTTTTTATATGAATCAGTTCCGGGTACTTCTGTTCATGACTTTTGTGAGAGCGAGAGCGGCATGTCTTTTACAGTAGAAGGCAGCCAAGACGCGCAGATTACTGTGGGCGCAGCGGATGATTCTGAGTATGAGGTAATCGTAGCCGGAGAGAGCGCGGGTGTCATGAAGACAAATCTGTCAGGAAAGCTCAGTGTCAGTGTAGAGCTTGAGGGAACGGGTGAAGTCGAAGTGAAAATAGTGAAAAAGTAAATAGTTTATAGATTTATAAGAAAGATACCTCCTCGTATGAGGAGGTATCTTTCTGTAAGGAGAAGAGAATGGCAAAAAAGAACAGCACCGTATTTTTCTGTCAGGAGTGCGGACATGAATCGTCAAAATGGATGGGGCAGTGTCCCGCCTGCAAAAAGTGGAATACCTTTGTGGAGGAGAAAGTCAGCGTGACAGGAGGCTCCAAGATCACGCCCTTTCGGGAGGCGGCTAAGCCTGTGGAAATCGGTTCGATCTCCATGCAGGAGGAAGAGCGGATGCATACGGGAATCGCAGAGTTAGACCGCGTGCTGGGCGGGGGTATCATGCCGGGGTCGCTGACGCTGGTGGGCGGCGATCCCGGGATTGGGAAGTCTACGCTGTTACTGCAGATGTGCAGACTGTTAGCAAATGCCGACAGACAGGTACTCTATATATCAGGCGAGGAATCCCTGAAACAAATTAAGCTTCGCGCGATTCGTATCGGAGAATTTCAGGATACAATGTTCTTGCTGTGTGAGACCAATCTAAGTGTTGTGGAGGAGACAATCCGTCACACGAAGCCGGAGGTAGTCATTGTTGATTCGATACAGACGATGTATCAGGAGGCAGTGACCTCAGCACCGGGGAGCGTCTCACAGGTCCGGGAGGCGACAAACGTGTTCTTGCAGCTGGCAAAGGGACTGGGCATCTCAATCTTTATCGTGGGCCATGTGACCAAAGAAGGAACGGTAGCCGGCCCGAGAGTGCTGGAACACATGGTTGACACGGTATTGTATTTTGAGGGAGACCGCTATGCTTCCTACAGAATATTGCGCGGTGTCAAGAACCGTTTTGGCTCCACCAATGAAATCGGTGTGTTTGAGATGCGCAGGGAAGGACTCATCGAAGTGGAAAATCCTTCGGAGTATATGCTGAGCGGGAAGCCGATAGGTGCGAGCGGCTCTGTTGTGGTGTGTTCCGTGGAGGGCACCAGACCGATTTTAATCGAGATACAGGCGCTTGTGTGCAGGACGAATTTTGGCATTCCCAGACGGCAGACGACAGGAACGGATTTTAACAGAGTCAATCTGCTGATGGCAGTGTTAGAGAAACGGCTCGGATTGCAGATCGGAGACTTTGATGCCTATGTGAATATTGCGGGTGGTATGAAGATCAATGAGCCGGCAATTGATTTGGGTCTGATACTGGCGATTGTTTCCAGTTTTAAAAACCGTCCAGTTGACGAGAAGATGATTGTGTTTGGCGAGGTGGGGTTAAGCGGCGAAGTGCGCGCTGTGACAATGGCGCAGCAGCGTGTTCAGGAGGCAAGAAAACTCGGCTATGAGACGGTCGTTCTGCCGCGGGTCAACCTTGAGGGAATGGACCCGGTGGACGGTATCAAGGTGATTGGCGTCGGCGGCATTGGAGAGGCGATCGATGTAATATAGAAGGAAGGGATTATGACAATGCAAGAATCAATACAGGAACTAATGGCGTTTTTGGATTACAGTGTGACAAGTTACCATGCGGTAGAAATGCTTCAAAATACACTGAGACAGGAGGGTTTTACCGCGCTTTCTGAGAAGAAGCGCTGGACGCTTGACAAGGGCGGCAGTTATTATGTGGCGCGCAATGATTCATCTGTGATGGTGTTTCGTCTGCCAGACTGTACAACCGATCAGATCAGGGGCTTTCATGTGTATGCAGCACATTCTGATTCGCCTGCCCTCAAGATCAAGGAACATCCAGAGATAGACAGGGAGGGCGTTTATGTCAGCATCAATACAGAGCTGTATGGCAATATGATCTTGTCCACATGGTTTGACAGACCGCTCACGATTGCAGGGCGTGTCTGCGTGGAGGAGGCAGGCGGGATTGTGACAAAGACGGTTCGGTTAAAAGACAACATTTGCCTGATACCAAGCCTTGCCATCCATATGAACCGCAATGTAAACAAAGGGGTGGCATTCAGCCCGCAGAGTGATATGCTGCCGCTCCTTACGATGATGGACCCCGCACAAAGAGGCGGCACAGCAAAAGGGATACTGCATACGCTCCTTGCACAGACTCTCAAAACACAGGAAATTCTGTCGTATGATTTGTATGTCGAGAACTGCGAGAAAGCGGTTTTGGCAGGCGTGGAGGACGAGTTTATCATGACGCCGCGCTATGATGATCTCGCCTGTGTCTTTGCCGGTCTCAAAGGGATTTTGATAGGAAAGCCATCGCAGTATATTGATGTGCTTGCAGTCTTTGACAATGAGGAAGTGGGAAGCCTGACCAGACAGGGGGCGGATTCTACATTTTTCAGAGACACACTGGAAAATATTGCAGATGCACTGGGTGTGGACAACAGAAGTTTTCGCACGTGGACAGCGGACAGTATGATGCTTAGTGCGGACAATGGACATGCCTGCCATCCCAATCAGGGAGGAAAGGCAGACCCGACAAACCGCCCGTATCTAAATGGCGGCGTGGTGCTGAAATACCACGGCGGGCAGCAGTACGCGACAGACGCGTATTCGGCAGCGTATGTGAGAAAACTGTGCAGGGACAATGGGATTTCGCTACAGACGTATGCAAACCACTCGGATATCCCCGGGGGGAGGACGCTTGGCAACTTAGCGATGGCACAGGTCTCCATGGCAGCAGCGGATATTGGACTGCCGCAGCTTGCCATGCACTCTGCGTATGAGACAGGCGGCACGAAAGACATCGCAGCGCTCACCCGTCTCACGGCACTGTTTTTTGGCCAGTGATCAGTTTATAGAAACCTCTTTTTCTTCTGTGACAGGAGCATCACTATATTTATATTGATGGTAGTCCTGTTCTATCTTGCGTGTGCGCTCATCATAGGCAGAATCTCCTTCACGGAAGGCTTCGACAGCTGTGATATAGCCAAGGCGGTCACGCACGACCACAAGGTCTACTGCGCCCTCAGGCTGGGACATATACCTTCCAAGTGTTTTGTCTTGATACGTGCGGATGGTTTCTCCGTGGTAGAGCATGGTATCGTTATTTTCTCCTATACGGACAAGACCCCAGCGGGTGTACTCCTCAAAAAGCGCTTCGCGGTTCAGACATAGCGAAAGCTCTGGTGAAAAAGCGGATTTCTCCACATGAAATGCATCCGACAGCGCGGTGGTAATCCGCATTTTGAGGAGATCGGGGTCGCTCGTTGTATCTGTGCGCAGGATTTCAAAGAGAATCTGCTCTGCCCGCGCCTGTGCGTTTTTACCAAGGGAGACATCCCGTCTCAGATGGACGCGCACTCCCCAGCGGCACAGATCGGAAGAACAAAAGGAAGTCAGCTCTGGAGAGAAGGGCGCCTGTCCAGCGGTCGCAAACACCACAGAACCACTAAGAACCAGACAGACAGAGAGCGCAAGCAGCAAGGCAGAGGCTTTGCGGTAATGCAGCACGCTCTGGATGCGCCGTTCAACCTCTGTCTTAGCAAAGGCACTGTAGAGCAGTGTTGGGCGGTTTCCGGTGATCGCCATCGCAAGCAGGCTGCATGCATAGTCTTTGCGCGTGTCCTCGTCGCGGAACATTCGAAGAACAGCCTCGTCGCAGGCAGTCTCCAAGTCAGCGCACAGCATTTTGGACATCAGCCATACCAGCGGATTGAACCAGTGTACGCAGAGCGCAAGGAGCATAACAGCCTTGAGGATGTTATCCCTGCGGCGGATATGCATGGATTCATGGCAGAGGATATGGCGCAGCAGTACAGTGCTGCCAAAATCCATCCGCGTTGGCAGGTAAATCTTAGGGCTTAGCAGTCCGCACACCAGCGGGGACGCAATCTGGTCATTGGTAAAGACCAGAATATGTCCCATACCCATCTCGCGCAGCAGGGTATTGACTGTCTCGTTGTGTTCAATTAACAGCGAATCTTTCAGGCACTTTGTGTAGCGGTATTTCTGAGAGAGCAGGATACCTGCCGTGATCAGAAAACCGGCGGCATAGAGATAGATGAAACTGACGAATAAGGGCAGCGACAAAATACCGGACTGTGATGTATCGGCGGCAGCATAGGCAATCGCTATCGTCTGTTCCGTGGTCTGTTCGGCAGTTCCTGCAAGGGCTTCGGTGGCATAGGATGCAATGGGGAGATCTTCTACCACAGCGTCCGCATAAGTAGTCTCATAGGAAAGCGGCATCACAAATTCCGGCACCTTCATGCTCAGCGGGCTGCTCAGAGAGAAGGGCACCAGCAGGCGCAGCAGAACGGCACTCCACAGGATAGGAAAGACAAACTTGGGCAGCTTGTCTCGAAGCAGGCCGCGCAGCACCAAGACAGCCGCGATCAGGATGCTTCCGTAAAAGACCATCAGGTAAAAGGGCATATTCATTTTAAAACTCAGCATGTTAATCCGCCTCCTTGATCATTTTTGCAAGCCTTGCGGCTTCTTCCTCCGAGATTCCCCTGTTTTTGAGGAAGGAGGAAAAGAACAGCTCACTCGAGCCGCCGTACATCTTGTCAATCAACTGTTCTGTCTCGCTCTGGGCGACCTCGTCGCGGCTCACAAGCGCCTTACAGATAAATCCGGGTTCCGTTCTCTCGATAGCCCCCTTATCAATACACTTCTTGATGACCGTATAGGTCGTGTTTTTGTTCCAGCCGATGCGTTTAGAGAGCACATCCACAATTTCCTTTGCAGAAAGTTCTGCTGCAGAAAGTTCTGCTGTAGAAAGTTCTGCTGCATGCTCCCACAAAACTTCCATGACTTTTAATTCCGAATCAAATAGCTTCATGTTTACTGCCTCCTTTTTGTATAGGGGTATCCAAAGGTAGGGATTCTTCCCTGTTCAATCACTAGACTATTGAAATAGTCTAGTGTTGATAATAGACTATCACAATAGTCTGTTGGTGTCAATACAAAAATTAACAGAATTTAACACAATAACGAAAAATGCCTACCAGCCCTTTAAATAAAAGGTTGGTAAGCATTTATCCAAATAACAGGGGCAGCAAGAATCGAACTCGCATTGACGGTTTTGGAGACCGCTGTTCTACCGTTGAACTATGCCCCTTCAGGTGAGCACTGTGCTGCTCACTGACGAATTATAGTATACCATAGACTGATAGGAAAAATCAAGTAATTTTTTCATTTTTTGACCAAAATTTTTATGAAAAATCAGCGGTCTTTGTTCGCAGCTTTTTTAAGCTGGTACTGTACCCGGTATCTCTTTACAACGCGGTCGGTGTGGTCAAATACAACATACAGGATTTCATCGAGGTTCATTCCCGCCTCGAATGCCTTCTGAAGTGCAGTGTCAAACCCTGTACCAGAGAGATCTGTGTCAAATGCCGCCGCTGCCGGATTGAGTGTTGAGCGGTCCTCATTAAATATACTCATAAAAACTCCTTTCGAACAGAACACTAAGATGCTATCATTATATCAACATATGATGAAGGAGTCAATGAAATAAAAATAATAATTGTGTAAAGTCAGTTCTGTGTAGACTTTTGCTGTGGTTTAGTGTAAACTAAAATAAAGTACGTAAAAGTTACAAAGGAGTGAGTACACTGGTTAAGAGAAGATATGTGAGGTCACGCTCATTAAAGGACGACATGGTAATTGATCAGGCGATCGTGGACAGGGCAGGAAGAATATTGATATCAAGGAATACAGTACTTGATGCATATCATATTATGTCCCTGATCAAAATGGGGATTCCCGGCGTGTATATACGCGAGGGAGAGGAGGACGAAGAGCCGGAAGACAAGAAGCCGGGAGACATTGTGATTGCCCCCGCAGTGCAGAAGGAAATTGAGAAACGGACAGTGCAGGACCGGGCAAAGGTCAATCTGTCAGAGAGTGTGAAGGCGCGAGTCGCAGAGGGGATTCAGTATCTGTATAATGATACTGTATCAGAGGGCTTTACCTCGACGACCCGCAGCATTACGGATGATCTGATGAAAGCGATTTCGGACAATGATGCGATCGCTGTGGATATCAGTGCGCTGAAAATAAGTGATGAGTACACGTTCAAGCACAGTGTCGATGTGGCGACGATGGCAATGATCGTGGGCAAAAAGCATGGACTTAACAAGCAGGAAGTCTATGAACTGGGCATCTCTGGACTGCTGCATGATGTCGGCAAGTCCAAGATTCCAAATGAGGTTTTAAATAAAGCAGGGAAGCTTACCGATGAAGAGTTTTCGATGATGAAGCAGCACTCGCTGTTTGGCTATCAGATTTTGAAGGAGAAGGAGGATTTGTCCAATTCCATCAAGCTTGGCGTTCTCCAGCATCATGAAAAAATGAATAGTAAAGGGTATCCGATGGGCGTTCCTTCGGAGAAGATCAACCTCTTTGCACGCATTATATCGGTGGCAGACATCTATGATGCACTGGTGACGGAGCGGCCTTATAAAAAGCCGTTTTCACCGAGAGATGCCGTAGAGATGATTATGTCTTTGACGGAGGAACTGGACATAGATGTCATGAAAAGTTTTCTGGAAAGTGTCATTTTGTATCCGGTTGGGACGGATGTTGAGCTCAGCACGGGGGAGCGTGCAAGAGTGATTGAGAACAATGCCAAGTATGTGCTGCGTCCCAAGGTAATCGGATTGAAGTCGGGAAAGACGTACGACTTGTCACAGATTGAAAACGCAAGCATTATCATATTGTAGGAGGCTGCCCTTTATGTTTTTTTACAATTACAAACTAATAAAGAAGCATGGTGTCTTCATGGGTACGCTGGTGCTGCTCATGTGCGTTCTGGCGCTTCCGGCAAAACATGTCCATGCGGCGGACGCGGCGATCTACCCAATGTACCAGCGTGCGGTGGATTTTCCGCAGGGAGATTTGTCGCGGCTTGCGCAGGTGCTCAGAAAGGCACAGGCTGGAGAGGAGATCACGATTGGGTTCTTGGGCGGATCGATCACGGAGGGGCGCGGTGCGGCAAATGTGCAGGACTGCTACGTCTCGCAGGTGTACAAGTGGTGGTATGAAGCATTTCCATATGCACAGATCAATGTAATCAATGCAGGTGTGGGCGGTACATCGTCCTATCTGGGAGTGCACCGCGTCGATGCGGAGCTGCTGGTACACAAGCCGGATCTGGTATTTATGGAGTTTGCAGTGAATGATACGTTCTCAGAATTTTGCATGAACAGCTATGAGAACCTGATTCGAAAAATCCTTATGTCGGAGAGCAATCCGGCGCTGGTGCTGCTGTTTGCCACCAATGCGGTCGGCGACAGCTCGCAGGCAGTGCAGGCGGCGCTGGGACAGTACTATAATTTGCCGATGATCAGCTATGGCAAGGCTGTCACGCCGGAGGTGGAGGCGGGGAGTTTTACATGGTTTCAGATTGCAGAGGACATCGTGCATCCAAACAATATGGGGCATTCGATATTTGCGGGACTGATCACGACGTATCTTGAGAGTATTTATGCGAAGCTGGACACGATCGAGATCAATGCAGAGCACTTGCAGCAGTATGAACTGCCAGCGCCGGTGACCATGCAGGTTTATCAGGATGCGCACATTGAAAATGCGGCGACCATCACGCCGCTTGAGGTGCTCGGCTATGATGTCTATAACTTTAATTATCATTTCAGTGATAACTGGTATTCGATGCAGGACGGCTCCTACATCTCCTTTATCGTGGAGGCAAGCAATATCGGAATCCTGTATCAGCGGACAGTGGAGGGGACATTTGGGCAGTATGATGTGTATATAGATGACCAGTATGTCAAAACACTCGATGGCAATTATATAGAATATTATGGCACGGAGACGGAGGCGGAGGAGCTGTTTGCATCCCCGGATGGCAGCAAGGCATATCATGTGATAAAAATCGTCAAAAATCCAGCATCTGTCAATACAGATTTTGTGATTATCGGATTGTTAGTAAGTTAAAAAATACCCTGAACGGGGTATTTTTTAACTTATAATTTTTTTCCAGTCTGTCATCACTTCTTCGCATTCATCTGGGTCCATGTCTGCAACGGCTTCGCAGAGTCTTAGATACAGCTCGTGACTTTCATCATGGAAGCTATAGCCGTCAAGTGTATGGATTGCGTCGTCCATCTTGTCCATATCAAGATCGTCAATCGCGCACTTCATTTCCTCAAAGACATCCATGAGGATTGCTGTCGTGATGGGTGGTTTGCCTTCCACCTCCTGTTTTTCTGGGAAGAAGGGACTTAGTATGTCGTGGTAATGCTGATACATGACAAGTGCATCCTCTGTATTCTGGAGAATGATGTCAATATTATTGGCATTTCCGGCAGCCTCGAGCGCCGCTGCCCTGTCAGAGAGCTCCTCTGCGCCAATCTGTTTCGAAGCGCTCTTGAGTGCGTGGACTTCGACGGTGTAGCTGTGCCAGTCCTGTCTGTCCATATAGGTTCGTATTAATTTGAGCTTCTTGGGGATCGCGTGGTAGTAATCGGCGAGGATCGTCATAAAAAGTTCTTCGCTGCCCAGCAGTTTTAAAGCCTCCTTGATATTGAGCTCTGGAATCTCCGGGATGGTGACTGCCTTTTTGGGCGTGGCTGGCCGTATCGCGCCAGAGTGCTTTTGAATCTTTGCTTCAGGCAGCCATTTGCGAATCGTATTGATCAGCATCCGCACCTCGATTGGTTTTGCCACAAAATCATTCATGCCTTCTTTGATAAACATTTTCTTGACATCGCCGACGACATTGGCTGTCAGTGCGATAATGGGCACATTGTCATACTCCGAATGGAACCGCCGTATGATGTGTGTCGTCTCGATTCCATCAAGCTCCGGCATCATGTGATCCATCAGAATCAGGTCATACATGGTCTCTGAGATTTTGCTGATGGCTTCATTGCCGCTGAGCGCAGTGTCAATCTGCATGTTCAGCGGTTCGAGCAGTCCCTGTGCAACCGTCAGATTGATGGAGTTATCATCTACGATCAGAATCTTGGCAGTCTCCGCTGTAAAGTCATAATACTCATCGGAGGTCTGGTTATCATACTGAATGAACGTCTCGTGGTTATAAATACTTGCCAGCGAGAGGACGGATAAGGGTTTGTGCATGACCGATACATTGGGAAGCGTATAATGTACCGACACATCATAGGGCACAACCACGACCATATTGAGCTGTGGATGTCTGCTCAAAAAGTCCTGAAACTCCTGCGTGAAGTCGATATAAGGGATAAAGAAATAAGTATCTTTGAGCGCTTCAGTATTTTCTGTCAAATAAGATGCGACATCAGCACCCTTCAAATCTGTATATTCAATGCCAAGTTTGTGCATATCCCGTTTGAGCTGGATATTGGCGTAGGTGTTGTTGAGATAGCCTGCTGCGGGACTTGGCGGCGTCTCAGCCAACAGGATGCAAGGTTCCGCGTCAACGACCTTCTGTGGTATTGTAAAAGAAAACGTGGAGCCTTCACCGTAGACACTCTCCACGGAAATATCGCCGTTCATCAGGTTGACCAGCTGCTTGCTGATGGCAAGTCCCAGACCAGTTCCCTCAATATTGCGGTTCCGTTTGCTGTCAATCTGCTGGAAGGATCTGAAAAGCTTGCCGATATCCTCGGGTTTGATGCCGATTCCGGTGTCTGACACAGAGAACAACAGATTGATGGTGTCTTCTGAGACAGTCTCATAGTCGTATTTTAGGCAGATTTGTCCTACTCTTGTAAATTTGGCAGCATTGTTTGCCAGATTGGTGATAATCTGTTTGACGCGTACCATATCGCCGCAGAGCATCCGCGGGATATTTGGGTTGATATCCAGCACAAACTCCACATCATCCCGGTCAATGCGCGTGCTGATGATCGTAGCGACATCATAGATCAGCGAAGCCGGATCGTAGTCGCCCGCTACAATATCCATCTTGCCAGACTCAATCTTTGAGAAGTCAAGGATGTCGTTGATGATGGTGAGCAGCGATTTTCCAGCAGCTTTGATCTGGTTGAGATAATTTTTGGCGGTCGGGCTCATCTCCTCGCGGAGCGCCATCTCAGCCATTCCGATCACGGCATTCATAGGGGTGCGCAGCTCATGGCTGGTGTTTGCAAGGAAATCCGACTTCATGTTTGCCGCCTTTTCGATCTCGATATTGGCTTCTTTCATAATGTATTTGTGATAAGCGATGCTCGAGAGGGCGCTTGTGAGCGTGTACAGGAAGAAGGCGGCATTCTCCAGTTTGTTTTTTTCGATGACAGGGACACTCATCACGGATTGCAGATAGTTGATGAGGTCGATGCCGATCTCAGCGGCAACCTGCATGATTCGCGTAATGTCCGGGGGAGAGGTGAGGACCTGTCCGCCGACAAAACATCCAACCATTTTATCGCCTGCCATGATCGGTGCGGCAAAATCCATAAGCCCTGCATGGCAGTAATAGGTTACGGAGGAGCCCACCTTGAGCGCAAGCTCCGCACCGTGTTTGTCGCACTGCTGGCAGCGCAGGCAGCCAATCGGTGAATTTCGGGTGTATTTATTGCAAAAGTCGGTGAAATTGGTTCCTTTTGTGACTGGAACACCCTCGGCATCTGTGATGATGGCTGCAAAGCCGGTCATTTTGGAAAAGGAGTCCTGTAGACGCTGGAGCATTTCCACTTCAAAAAGGTCGGTGAGGGTAATCTCATTATTCATATGCAATGCCTCCGTTAGATATATTAGTCAATCAGTTCGCGGATTTTCGCAAGCAGCGATTCTTTCTCGACAGGTTTTAACAGATAGCCTTGTGGTTTTAAGGCAAGTGCACTCTTGATCTTCTCCACGTCATTGATACCGGTGAGGAAAACTACTGGTATCGTCGTGAGGTAAGGGTCTGCACGAAGTTCCTCGAGGACGGCGGGACCGTTCATCTCCGGCATCTCGTAGTCGAGAAGAATCAGGCTGACCTCCTTGGCTTTGAGGAATCTCAGTGCAACCTTTCCACTGATGGCAGTTGCGACTTCGTATTTCGGGTCCAGATAGCCTTTGATCGTCTTATGTATGATCGTGGCATCGTCTATAACAAGAATGCGGCGGCGGTCTGATTCGGGCTGTCTGCCAGTATCTTCCTTATCGTCGGGGGCTTTTTCCGCCTCCTCAAATACGGCGTCGAGCTGTGCCAGTGTGTTGAATACACTGTTCGCGTTGGATTCCAGCGCCATAGAGAGCGGGGAATTGGCCATGGATGACAGGCGGGTCTGGTGTTCTTTGATATATTTGACAATCATATCCTCCATATCAGAGGTGGACATAGGAAGCTTGATGCTGAGCTCAGGCACACAGTTTGGAATCTTGGCCACAAAATCCAGACTGACAGAATCGCCGATGGCGGCAAAGGGGATATCCTTCTTGCCCAGCACATCGTGAAAGCTTGCGATGGTGATCAGGTCTTCTCTTGTCTCTGCGCGCATACAAAAGATAAAAATGTCCGGTTCAAAGTACTGGACATGTGTTTTCAGATCATCAAAGACCACGGATGAGGTCATACATTCAAAGGAATAGTCCATTTGAAGAAAAAAATTACTGATGAGTTTTTTGCTGTTTCCAGCCAGCAATACTTTATATTTTTTCATGTAAAGTCCTCCTGTTTGTTGTATTGTTGTATGTGACTTCTTTCATAATTTTAACATAAAACGTAATATAGATAAACAAAAAGTTGGCATTTTTATCAAAAAGATGGTATATTGTGTTTAAAGAAATGGAGGAGATTCAAATGAAATTTAAAAATATTCAAAAGAGAGAGGAAGGAAAGTTTATTACGCGCTATGATGTCGCGTATGAGACGGTGGACCATCAGGAGAAAATATATGAGATTATCAGCCGCAATAAGGCACTGGATTCGATCGAGGCGCTCAACGGCGCAAAGCCCGATTCGGTCGTGATCATTGCAACGGACGAGAGCGGTGAGAAGCTTCTGATCAACAAGGAGTTTCGCATGGCGGTGGGCGACTGGGTTTATAATTTCCCGGCGGGACTGATTGATGAGGGGGAACAGCCCGAGGAGAGCGCGAAGCGCGAGCTGTGGGAGGAGACAGGACTGGAACTGTATGAGATGGAGGACTTTATCGGCCCCAGCTACAGCGCGGTTGGTTTTAGCAATGAGATCAATGTCTGCGTGGTGGGGAAAGCGCGCGGCAGCTTTAAGCCGAGCACTTCCACCATGGAGGAGATTGAGCCGGGCTGGTACACCAAGGCGGAGCTGAGGGAATTGTTAAAGACAGCGCGTTTTGCTGCCAGAACACAGGCGTACAGCTATCTGTGGAGCAGAATGTGACTGCCTCATATCAGTTTGGTTTTCAGGCGGGTCTTGTCGAGCGCAAGCCCAATGATGATGAACACGACAGCGCTGCCGCCGGATTGTATCAGATTGCCGGAGATGGAGGCGGCGAGTGCTGCCCATGTGCCAAAGATCAGGTACTCGGCAGCGAAGTAGCCGATAACTGTGACTGCGCAGGCAATGACAGCGGCAGCGATGTTGCGCGGTGTAATGATTTTGGCGGACTTACAGGTAAATGGGAGCGCGATCAGCATCTTGATAACGATCGTGGCAGGGAGCCAAAGCGGAGCGGTCAGCAGATCTGCGAGTCCGCCGCCGATGGCTGCTGCTGCCAGCGCGTAAGGTGTGGGGAGCAGCGCGGCGGCAAGGTAGATGACCGCGTCGCCAAGATGGATGTATCCGCCGTTGATTCCAGTAGGAATATGACAGAGATAGGCGGTCATGAGGGTGATCATTGCTGCCATAAGCCCTGTGAGGATTTGGTATTTCAGTTTGCTGGTTCGTTTTTCGCCCGTTCTGGGCAGCGTGCGTGTCGTCATTGTATCGTTCCTTTCATGAGATATTTTCATAATAATAGATGCAGATATTTCTCAAAAGAAATACCATGGTCTCTGGGAATGTTGTCCCTTGATGCCTCCTCGATGGCAGGTGACAGAAAGCGGACTGCCTTATCCATCGCATCTTCAACGGACAGTCCATTGACCAGACTGCCCATAATCACGGAGGCAAACAGGTCGCCCGTGCCGGAAAAGCTTTCACCCATATAGGGCGTTTCCAGATAATAACGGCTCTCTGGCGTGACGGCGAGATTTCCCACAAAGGACTGTGTGGGCTGTCTGCGGACAATGCCTGTAATCACAATGGTCTGGCTTGTGTGTGCTCTTGGCAGGAGCCTGCGCGCTGTCTCTTCTATATAAGACAGGTAGCTGTCCTTTGATGCATGGCTTGTCAGTACATCGTAATCCACCCCGGCGAGGAGGCACAGTTCTGTCAGGTTTGGCGTGATGACGCCTGCATGCCGGGTCAGTTCCTTCATGCTCTCTAAGAGTTCGTCTGTAAAGATGCGGATGCGCTGACCGTTGTCGCCCATGACAGGGTCTGCGAGATAGAGGGTGTCCTCTGTGTGGAAGTTTTCGAGAAAATACAGGACATTGTGCATCTGCGCAGCACTTCCAAGATATCCTGAGTAGATGCCGTCAAAGGTTTCCTGCATGTTTTTCCACTCGTCTGTAAAGTAGTTCATGCGGTCGGTATAGTCATCGCAGTAGTAGCTTGGAAATCCTGTCTGTGCGGACAGGATAGCGGTCGGCAGCGGACATGCCTGTATCCCAAGCACAGAAATCACAGGAATTGCCGCGGTGAGCGAGCATTTTCCAAAGCCGGACAGGTCATTGATCAGGGCTATTTTCTTCATAGCGGGTACATCCTTTCTAGTAGTTTGCAATAAACATCACTATACACAAAAAGTGTCAGGATGAAAATACACAATTTTCATAATATTCATCAGGTCAGTTTCAGCGCATGAAAATAAATGCATGGATGTGTGATCTATTTAATATATTGGGTAGTAAGAAGAATTGTGCAGATCAAGGTGTGTATTTATGGAGGAAAAGATGAATAAGATTACGAGTGGATGTGATTTCTCAGGCGTCAAGCCGGCGATGATGGATTTGCCCTACCCGCCGCTCCAAGTGCGGGAGAAAAATCAATTGTATGCGGAGCTTCTCAGTATCAGTTACTGCGGAATGGTGTCCGAGATGTCCGCCATCATGCAGTATATCAACAATGAGAACCGCATGTTCTGTGACCGTTGTTCGATGGGAAAAACGATTCTTGGCATGGCGATGGCAGAGATGATGCATATGCAGAAACTGGGGCAGCTGATTCATCTGCTGGGCGGAAACGTCTGCTATGTCACCAAGCAGTCAGGAGGCCGGCAGTGGATGTGGTCGCCTCAGTGTCTGACACTGCCTGAGAAGGCCGGGGAGATGCTTCAGGCCGATCTGGAGAGCGAGCAGGCGGCAATCAGCCAGTACAACATGCATATCCGCATGATCAAAGATGATTATGTGAATGCGGTGCTGGAACGGATTATTCAGGATGAGCAGTATCATATTATGCTGCTTCGGTCGATGATGGATTCGATGTGACAGGACTGCAAAGGACTACATTGTAAAAATCAAAAAACTATGGTAAGATGGTTTCAGAGATACAGTGGATAAGATACAGCAAGGAGTGAATACAAAAATATGACACAAATGTCAGAATCAGAAAATGAAAAGAATTACATCGACATCGAGCAGGATCTGCGCAAGCGGTACCGGAAGAATCTCTGGTGCAGGTTCACAAAGGCAATACGTGAGTATGATCTGGTGCAGGAGGGGGACCGGATTGCGGTCTGTATTTCAGGCGGCAAGGATTCTATGCTGATGGCAAAACTGTTTCAGGAGCTCAAGCGGCACAATAAATTTGAGTTTGATGTAAAGTTTCTGGTCATGGATCCCGGCTATAAGACAGAGAACAGACAGTTGATTGAGCACAACGCAAAGCGCCTGAACATTCCGCTGAATATTTTTGAGTCTGATATTTTTGACTCCGTATACCACATCGAAAATTCACCGTGCTATCTGTGTGCCAGAATGCGGCGTGGACATCTCTACAGCATGGCAAAGGAGCTGGGCTGCAATAAGATCGCACTGGGACACCACTATGATGATGTGATCGAGACAATCCTGATGGGAATGCTGTACGGGGCGCAGGTGCAGACCATGATGCCAAAGCTGCACAGCACGAATTTTGAAGGAATGGAGCTGATTCGCCCGATGTATCTGATCCGGGAGGAGCATATCGAGGCGTGGCGGGATTACAACAACCTGCATTTTCTGCAATGTGCCTGCAAATTTACAGAGAACAGTACTTTCCGGGGAGATCTGGAAAATACCTCAAAGCGCCGTGAGATCAAACAACTGATACGGCAGCTAAGACAGATCAATCCTTTTGTGGAGAACAATATCTTTAAAAGCGTGGAAAATGTAAATCTGAGTACGGTCATCGCCTATAAACAGGATGGCGTGCGGCATCATTTTCTGGATGCGTATGATCAGCCGGCGATACAGGAAAAAACGAAGGAGAAGCTGGACTGTCTCAAGCGGCATCTGCAAGAGCTTGGCAGCGTCGCAGTGGCATTCTCAGGCGGGGTGGACTCCACGTTTTTGTTGAAAGCAGCAAAAGAGGCACTTGGCAGCCGGGCGGTGGCAGTCACAGCAAAATCCATCGTTTTTCCAAATAGAGAATGGGAAGAGGCAGAAGCATTTTGCCAGAAAGAACAGATCGCACTCTACAGTTTTGAAGCGGATTTGCTTGCCGTTGAGGGCTTTGCAGACAATCCGCCTGACCGCTGTTACCGGTGCAAGAAGGCACTTTTTGAAGAAATCCAGAACATTGCTAGGGCGCATGGGATTGCGCATGTCATAGAAGGCTCAAACATGGATGATCTGGGGGATTACCGTCCCGGCATGCAGGCAATTGCAGAGCTGGGAGTCCCAAGCCCGCTCAGGGAAGCCGGACTGTACAAGCAGGAGATTCGGGAATTATCGCGTGAATATGGACTTCCTACATGGGAAAAGCCGTCGTATGCCTGCCTTGCATCGCGCTTTGTGTACGGGGAGACAATCACAAAAGAGAAACTTCGTATGGTAGAGCAGGCAGAGGAACTTTTGATGGAAAAAGGATTCCGTCAGATGCGCGTGCGGATTCATGGCACACTTGCGCGGATTGAAGTTCCCAAGGAAGCTTTTGCACACATCATGCAGGAGGAGACCAGAGAGGAAATCATTGCAGCATTCAGGACATATGGATTTCATTATGTGACATTCGACCTACAGGGATATCGGACGGGAAGCATGAACCAGACCATAGAGGAGAACAAAAAATGAATCAGTTTTCGAGAACAGCGCTCCTCGTGGGGACGGAGGGCATTGAGAAGTTAAAGAATGCCCGCGTTGCCGTGTTTGGCATTGGCGGCGTGGGAGGGTACGTGGTGGAGGCACTCGCGCGAAGCGGCGTCGGGACGCTGGACCTGATTGACAATGACAAAGTATGCCTGTCAAATCTAAACCGCCAGATTATCGCTACGCACAGCACAATTGGAGAATACAAAGTAGATGCCGCCAAGAAACGGGTTTTGGATATTAATCCAGCGGCGGTAGTCAATACCTATAAGACCTTTTTTCTGCCGGAAACAGCATCTGATTTTCAATTCTCTGCATATGACTATGTGGTGGATGCCATTGATACTGTGACTGGCAAAATCCAGCTTGTCATGGAGGCAGTACGGGCAGACACTCCCATTATCAGCTCTATGGGAGCGGGGAATAAGATGGACCCCTCTGCATTCCGGGTGGCGGATCTGTCGCAGACAAAAGTCTGTCCGCTTGCCAAAGTGATGCGCCGCGAGCTGAAAAAACGGGGCGTGGAACATCTCAAAGTCGTATATTCAGAAGAGGTTCCAGTCAAGCAGGAACAGACCCCGGAACGGATACCGGGGAGCAATGCATTCGTTCCGCCGGCGGCAGGGCTGGTCATAGCGGGTGAGGTGGTCAAAGATCTGGTCAAAGCGTGAAAGGGGGAACGTCAAGCATGGCATATGAAAAGTTGCTAAATGAGATTTACGCGGTGGTTTCCCTAAAGTATCTCTGGCGGGAATACCAGCCGGCTTTTGTGAAAAGTGAGTCACCGGACTGGATCAATGAGACAATGAATCTGGGACTGGAGGTCAGTCAGGCGCTGCTGCCAGATGACGGGCAGACCAAGAATTTTATTGACCAGTATCTGGGCTGCCGCAGGGAGGAGCTGCCGCCTGCCGCGCTCGAGCGCTATGGGGAGCGGCTGAACTTCTATAATGGAAGGTTCTGGGCAGTGCTGCCCGATGATCTCAAACATCAGGACTATCTGTATAAAGCCCAGTACCGGTTTGACAAAAAACTTGAAAAACTCAATACGAGTTATCAGCAGAAACGATACAACGGGCTTTATCTGTTTCTGCATCCGGCGGATGAGTGCAGTATTGACGTGCAGTGTTTATTCGAATCCATGGGACAGCGGCAAAAAGATTTTGCACAGCGGTTTGACTGGGTTTTTCTAAACTGTGTGAAAGTGATTTATGTCTGCAATTATATGGATGGCACGATCGAACCGATCATTCTGCCGCCAAACGCAGAAAATTTTCTGAGTACAGAGGCGGAGTATCTGCGCTACTGCGGCGAGTGGGAGGACGGTGTGTCTCTCGAGGAGGTCACGGACTTATTTGGTCATGGAAACGGAGTGAAATTGTGATTAGAGAATGAACAGATAAAGGAGGATATTCAATTATGTACCGCGAGATCGCAAAATTAATTCTATATGGAGATCTGGACAGGGAGTGTATCCTGTACCAGCTTGGGGAGATTTTCCGCCGCTTTGAGGAGAAGTCCAGCACGAAGCCAGCGCTGATCAAGGACATCTACACACAGCTCAAGCGGCTTTTGATCGTCGCTACGGATTATGGATTTAACCATAACTTATGGCATAATTATCTTACTTTTTTCATGGTGACAAATGAGAATCCATTTAGTATTACCTGCGAAAAAGTAGGCGCAAATGATGGCAGTGTCAATCACTTTGCAAGGAATGATTTCAGTGTATTTAAGAATCTGTTTGACTTTGACTTTTCTGTGATTGAGAAGGATTTAGGAATAGACTGTTTTTCACAATTGTCAGACTATAAAGCCATTGGCAAAAAGGAGCTGATGTATAATAAAAATGTCAGTGAAAAGATTATCGCCCTGTCGGCACAGCTCGAACAGGCGGCGGATGAACATGTGTTTTTTGACTGCGTGACGGCATTTTACAGGGATTTTGGCGTTGGCATGTTTGGGCTCAACAAGGCATTCCGCATTCGGGAGCAGACAGACGGCAGGGTGGAATTTCTGCCAATCAACAACATGGACAAGGTGATGCTCGAAGACCTTGTCGGCTATGAACTGCAAAAGAAGAAGCTTGTAGACAATACAAGGGCATTTGTGGAGGGCAGGAAAGCCAATAATGTATTATTGTTTGGTGACAGCGGTACGGGCAAGTCTACCAGTGTCAAGGCGATTGTGAATGCCTTTTATCCGCAGGGGCTGCGCATGATCGAGATTTACAAGCATCAGTTCAAGGACTTGTCCAGCGTCATCGCGCAGATCAAAAACAGGAATTACAAGTTCGTGATCTACATGGATGATTTGTCCTTTGAGGAGTTTGAGGTGGAGTACAAATTCCTAAAGGCGGTCATTGAGGGTGGTGTGGAGACAAAGCCTGACAATATTTTAATCTATGCAACGTCAAACCGCAGGCATCTAATCAAGGAGACGTGGAATGACAGGAGTGATATGGAAACGGACAATGGCATGCACCGCTCTGATACAATGGAGGAGAAACTTTCACTGGTAAACCGTTTCGGCGTCACGATCAATTATTCCAAGCCTTCCCAGAAGGAGTATTTTCAGATTGTGCTGGAGCTTGCGCACAGGCAGGGGATTGCGATGTCTGACGAGGAGCTCAAAGCTGAGGCAAACAAGTGGGAGCTGAGTCATGGAGGAATTTCAGGGCGCACCGCACAGCAGTTTGTAAATTATCTGGATGGAAACCAATTTTAATCGGGCTTTACACTTTTTACAGAATCTGCTATGATTAAGACGAAGCAAAATCACAAATCTTATAAGAGAAGGAAAGTAACTGTTCAGGTATAAAGTGATTATATAGAACGATTACGAAGGATGAATATTGACATGGGGATAACATCAATTTTATCGTTACTTAGCGGCGTGGCACTCTTTCTGTTTGGCATGTCTCTCATGGGGGACGGACTCAAAAAGGCAGCAGGAGAAAAACTCGAGCTGATCTTGTACAAGCTCACCAATACACCAATCAAGGGGGTTTTGCTGGGAACGGCAGTGACGGCGATCATACAGTCCTCCTCCGCCACGACGGTCATGGTGGTCGGCTTTGTAAACTCCGGTATGATGAAGGTCGCACAGGCGATCGGTATCATTATGGGGGCAAACATTGGTACGAGTATCACCGGCTGGATTTTGTGTCTGTCTTATATCGAAGGGTCGGGCGGCATCGCACAGCTGTTGTCTACCACGACCATCTCCGCGGTGGTCTCAATCATCGGTATTTTGTTTAAGATGATTTCCAAGAAGAGTACATACAAGAATGTCGGCGATATTATGCTGGGGTTTTCCATACTGATGTTCGGCATGCAGAGCATGAGCGGCGCGGTTTCTCCATTAAAGGAAAATCCGCACTTTGTCAATACACTGACCATGTTTTCGAATCCATTTATGGGTATTCTAGTCGGGATCGCCTTCACGGCAGTGCTGCAAAGTGCGTCGGCTTCCATCGGTATTTTGCAGGCGCTGTCTGTGACAGGGGCGATCACATTCGCATCAGCGTTTCCAATCACGCTCGGTATCGGTGTAGGCGCTGCCTGTCCGGTGCTGCTGTCCTCCATCGGGACGAACAAGAACGGCAAGAGAACGGCGCTGATCTATCTGATGAATGACTTATTTGGCATGATTTTCTGGGCAGTAATGTTCTACTCTGTGCATGCCATTGTCAACTTTGACTTTATGGAGATGACAATGAGCCCAATCGCGATCGCGATTCTCAACACGGTGTTCAGACTGGCAACGGTGATGATTCTGTTTCCGTTTATCAAGTGGATAGAAAAACTGGTGTTTACGCTGGTGAAGGATACCGAGGAGGACAAGGAGGAGCAGGCGGATTTCGACCTGTTGGAGGAACGTTTCTTAAAGTATCCTGCGCTTGCCATCGGACAGAGCCACACTGCCATCAACGGAATGGCGAGGAAGGCAAGGAAAAATATCGGGCGTGCGATGGGGCTTTTTGACAATTATACAGAGGAACGCTACAACAAGGTTCAGGAGAAGGAGAACCTGATCGACAAGTATGAGGACAAGCTGGGCACGTATCTGATGCAGCTGACAGGGCGTGACATGACGGAGAGCCAGTCAAAACAGGTATCTATTTTCCTGCACACGATCAGCGACTTTGAGCGTCTTGGCGACCATGCGGTGAATCTGTCAAAGTCAGCCAATGAGCTCTATGAAAAGAAGATCGCCTTCTCCGATGAGGCGACTTATGAGCTGTCTGTGCTTGGGGGCGCGGTGAGAGAGATCCTTGAGATTACGGTGAATGCCTTCTCGGAGGATGATGTAGATCTGGCAATCCATGTGGAGCCGCTGCGTGAGCTGATCAATGTGCTGTGCAACGAGCTCAAGTCAAGGCATATCACGAGGCTTAGAAACGGCAAATGTGAGTTAAAACAGGGCTTTGCCTTCAACAATATTCTGACAGATTTTGAGCGGATTGGCGCGCATTGTTCCAATGTCGCAGTGGCACTGCTCGAATCGGAAGCGGAAGATTTTGATACGCATGAGTACCAGAAGAGCATCCGCGAGATGAACAATGTGATGTACCGCGAGATCTATGAGGCGTATGAGATGAAATATGATCTTGGCAAGGCGAAGAAGGCGAAGAAAAATAAAGAGAGTAAATGATGGGGCAGTCTGTTGGGCGCGGTATGTGAAAGGCGTATAGAAGTTCAATTGTTTTATTTGAAGGAAAAAAATCCCTTTTGCAAAGACAAGTCCGGCGATTAATCTTGGCGTTATGTTTGGCATGCTGACAGAGTGCAAACCAGATATTCATTATATGATACGACTTGACAGCAGACTGGAGCAGATCCGAAAACGCTATGTTGACAGAGGAAAATATTTCATTGGTTGTGGATTATCTTGGAGAGCAGTTTATCGTGGAAATGAATACAATGAAAGAGGAGAGCGGCAACTAATGGCGTATCTTGATTATTTTCATCAAAAGAAGGGGTATCTGCTCAGTTTTAATTTTAACGTTCTTACTTTTGGAGATAAAACGATCGTGGAGGCGGTTGTCTAAAAGATCGTTTCTCATTCGATGAGGCAGAAAAAAGATGCTGCATGATGGGAGGAAGTAGGATGCAGAGATATTTTAATACAGAGGGTCAATGTGAGCCAGAGGATCACTACATGGTTCGGCTGGATGAACGGCTTGAAGAGATCAAAACGCGCTATGTAGACAGCGGAAAATACTTTGTCATCAACAGGGGCAGACAGTATGGAAAGACGACAACACTCAGGGCATTGGCGAGGTATCTGAAAGATCGTTATATTGTGATTGATATGGACTTTCAGCTAATGAGCGCTGCGAACTTTGCAAATGAACAGATGTTTTGTGCTAAATTTATTGAATATATGGAAGATCTGCTTTCAAGGAAAGAAGCTTTGGAAACTGTAATTGATCTGGATTCACTGAATGCGTTGCTTTCCTTAAAAAATTTGGAAACTATTTCACTGGATATGCTCTTTGACAGAATCAGCCGGATGTGTGAGAAGTCAAAGAAGCCGTTTGTGTTAATGATTGATGAGGTGGACAGTGCATCCAATAATGAAGTGTTTATTGAATTTCTCGCTCAGCTAAGAGGATATTATCTCAACAGGAAAAACAGAGCTACCTTCCAGTCCGTAATTCTTGCTGGTATTTATGATATCAAAAATCTGAAATTAAAAATACGTCCAGATGAAGCACATCAATACAACAGCCCATGGAATATCGCTGCTGACTTCAAGATAGAGATGAGCTTCTCCGTAGAACAGATCAGAGCCATGCTCGAGGAGTATGAGGCAGAACATCATACGGGGATGGATTTGACGGCTGTCGCACAGGATATTTATGGGTACACGTCAGGTTATCCATATTTGGTATCTGCGATCTGTAAAGATCTTGATGAAGAAATCACAGATGCATGGACGAGAGAGGGGATTATAGAGGCTGTCAAACTGCTGTTAAATAAAAATATCCCCTTGTTTGGCAGTATGGTGCGTCATATCAGCGAGTATCCAGATTTGAAAAATATGCTGCATGCCATGCTGTTTCTTGGCGAGCAGGTTGCATATAATCCAGATAATAAAATGATAGATCTTGCCTGTATGTTTGGATATACGGTCAACGATCACGGCAGCGTCCGCATGGCAAACCGAATCTTTGAGATGCGGTTGTACAATCTTTTTCTGTCAGAAGAAGAGCTTGCGAGTATCATAAGCAAAAAAGCCAAGCAGGATAAAAATCAATTCGTCTCAGATGGCAGGCTGGATATGGATCGGGTGCTTGAAAAATTTGTGGAATATTTTACAGAGATTTACAGCAGTAATGATGAAAAGTTTGTGGAAGCCTATGGACGCAAGTTTTTCCTGCTATATCTAAAGCCCATCATCAATGGTGTTGGCAATTATTATATCGAGGCGCAGACAAGGGATGCTAAGCGCACCGATGTGATTGTCGATTACGCAGGCGAGCAGTTTATCGTGGAGTTGAAAATCTGGTACGGCGATGAGTACAACAGGCGGGGCGAGCAGCAGCTTGCGGCATATCTTGATTACTTCCGCCAGAACAAAGGGTATCTGCTCAGTTATAATTTTAACAAGAAAAAAGAAACAGGTGTAAAAGTTCTTACACTTGGAGACAAAACGATCGTGGAGGCGGTTGTCTAAAAAATATGCGTTCATATGATGAGATCAAAAAAAGCTGTAGGAAAATGTAACAGTTGTTCAATGTACTGTGGACAAGCAGATATCATTTTCCTACAGCTTTTTATGTGCAGATCCATGTGCCTAAAATAAAAAAGATCAGCGAAAGCTGACGTAAACCTATTTGAATTTTGACCATTTCTAACAGAATTTTATCGCAGATTTCTGTAATCTACGACAAGAGGGCGCAAATGCTGATAAAATGGGCATTTTGCAAACTGCATGACCCAGAATCTGACCCCTTATTTCTGTGCGCAGCAGATTGTAATAAAATTTACCATACAAATGCCTTGATTTTACGGCAATATTTCAGACTGACCATTTTGGCATTTTCTGGATTTTGACCCAGAATTTGACCCAGAAAGCATATTTTTAACATGAAAACTGCCGGTTTCCATCATTTTCCATTAAATTTTGTTTTATTTTTTGTATGTTTTTTCATAGAAAATAAAAAAAAGAATTGTCAAGTGGGTTAAAACGTGATAGACTTATGTCGATATAAAGTTATATAATTGAAAAATATGATATTTTCGATGTCGTAGATTACAGAAATCTAAGACAAAATCAGACAATTGTAAAAGTATTATATCATACGGAGACTTGGAGGAAGGCATGTCTACAGGCGGTACAGTGACCAGAACAATTTGGCAGTACAGCGATCCGCTGCCGGAGGAGACGATGGCATTTCTAAGAGGGATTGCCGCGGATTACTGCAAGGTCAAAAATGATGTCTACAGAAGATATTCCGGGGTCAAAAATCTCGACAGACTGACACCTGTGTACAGCATACTAAACGAGATGCGCTACTGCGGACTGAGGGAACGCCTGAATCTTCCTGCTGTGTACTATGAACTTGCCATTGCAGATGCGGTTGCAGACATTAAGGGAAGCTGGGGGATTGTCAAAAATAAGCTCAGAGAACTCATCACAGCAAATGAAAATCTGAGTGCCGATGACAGACAATATCTGAGAACGATACTAAAGGTGAACAGCACTTATGCATCAATATTAACGTATCAGGAATATGAGCTGCCCAGACAGGTAAAAGAGTTGAAGGTGGATGTGAACCGCCTGAACAATTTATTGCGGCGGCTGACGAGAAAGTATCTGACGCAGCCAAAATCAGATACAGCAGATTCTTTCCGCATCTCGCCAAATGGCTACTCCTACAAAGATGGTGCAATGCGGATCGTATGCAGAGTGCCGCGGAAGCGGGTAGCGATACCACTCCGGGATGACCGCACATTTGACAGACAGATACAGGTGCAGATCAGAGCGCATGATGTCGCACTTGCCGTTCCGATTGAGACAAGGATCCGGCGGCATGATGAATACCAAAATACCGTTTACATTTATATCGGGTATCAGGATATGTTTACCTTATCAAACGGCAGCGTTTATGGAACTGCATTGGATGCGCTCGTCAGTCCTGAGACAGAGCGGCTTGCGGAGAAAAACAGGGAGCGCGCCAAAATGTATGCGGCGTATAGAAAAAATGCCGCATGTGGAAATCTGAAAAAGGCAGAAAAGATCAAAGACAACAATCTTGGCAGCGCGAAATATGATCGGCAGAAGGAGCGGGAACGGCAAAGAACAGCCACCTATATTAATTCAGAAATTAACAGAATGTTCCGCGAGGAAAAACCAAAGAAGATTGTCATCACCAAACCTGTCACAAAGAACAGGACAACACATTATTCCAAAAAGGTGAACCGGCGGCTTGCGCGGAGCTTTGGAGGATATATCCGGGAGCGGCTGGCATACAAATGCCAGATCAACTCCATAGAGTTAGAGGCAATCAGCTCGAAGGGGACAGGAAGCATTTGCTCATACTGCGGCGCCGAAGGGAAGCGGCAGGGAGCGGACTTTCTATGTGAAGGCTGTGGTATCCAGACGACGATACCGCTTAATTCAGCACGAAATATCAAAATAAAATATAACAAGAATCATCATGGTTAAAGTGTATGTATCTGCGAATAAGTCATTTGTGAAAAAATTATCTGCGAATGATTTTACCGAGAGTGGATCCCGGAGACATACATTTGACATATGGAACGGTTAACAAATAGCTGATATCCAGCCATTTGTTAACTGTTCCAGAAGCAAAAAGTCGGCATTAGCTAAGCAGGTATCTTTGCACACAGATGTCAGGGACCTGTTTTCGGGTATGCCAGGACCGCGGCTTACGCGGAGCGAAGTGCATGTTTGTGGAGAGAATCCAGAAGCATCACAGACGGAATTGTTCCGATAATCCTTATGATAATTATAAATTATCATAAAAGGTTGTAATGCAAAAGCTTGCATTGCTAAATTTGCAAAAGAAATGAATTTTAGAGGGAAAGAGGCAGTATGACAAAAGTAATTACATATGGAACATTTGACCTCTTTCATGAAGGGCATTACCGCCTGCTCAAGAGGGCGAAAGAGTTAGGGGATTATCTCATCGTCGGAGTGACGACAGAGAAATATGACATGGAGCGGGGAAAATTGAACGTGGTAGATTCCCTGATGACGCGCATTGAAAATGTCAGAAAGTCGGGATTTGCCGACGAGGTGATCATAGAGGAAACCGTAGGACAGAAAATCAGTGACGTCCAGAAATACCACATTGATATTTTTGCAATTGGTTCCGACTGGATGGGTGCGTTTGATTATATATCAGACTACTGTCAAGTTATCTATCTGGAAAGAACAAAAAATATATCAAGCACCATGCTGCGGGAGCAGAACCGGCATATACAAAAAGTAGGCATCATTGGAAGCGGAAGGATTGCAAACCGGTTTGTGCCGGAATCAAAGCAGGTGAGCGGCATTGATGTGCAGCGGGTGTACAATCCAAACCGGGAGAGTGCAGGGCGCTTTGCAAAAACATGGGAAATTGACGCTTACAGCGAGCTTGAAACTTTTTTCAAAGGAATTGACTCTGTGTATGTGGCATCGCCGCATCAGACTCATTATGATTATGTGAAATCAGCACTACAGCACGGAAAACATGTTCTGTGTGAAAAACCAATGGTACTAAAAAAACGCCATTCAGAAGAGCTTTTTGACTATGCAAGACAACAAAATTTGGTGCTCTTTGAGGGAATCAAGACAGCATACTGTCCGGGATTTGAAAAATTGCTCGGCATCGCGTGCAGTGGTGTCATCGGCACCATTCATTATATTGACGCCTGCTTTACAAAATTAGAGGACAGGAACAGGAGAGAATTGACAGACACGGCGTGCGGCGGCAGTCTCACAGAGCTTGGGAGCTATTGTATACTTCCAGTGATCAAACTTTTTGGAAATAAATATGAGGATGTCCGATTTGAGTCCATTTATGACAGCAACGGACTGGATCTGTTTACAAAGGTTTCCTTTCATTATCCCAGGGGGATTGCGACAGCCACCTGTGGGCTGGGGGTGAAATCCGAGGGGCGCCTGCTTATCGCAGGTACCAAGGGCTATATCGTGGCATTAGCGCCATGGTGGAAAACAACATACTTTGAGGTACATTATGAAAATGCAGCTCAGGTGGACAAGTATTCAGAGCGATTTTTTGGCGACGGGCTTCGCTATGAGATTCGCGATTTTCTAAATATGATCAACGGAGATGACAAGAGTGGGTTTAAATTGACGCGGGGGGAATCAATCGCGATGTCAGAGATTATGGAACGTTTTCTAATACAAGAGCGCAGATACAGAAAGGCGGGGCAGTGACATGAAGATCTGGGCACACAGGGGATGCAGCCAGCGCTATCCAGAAAATACGCTGCTTGCATTTGAAAAAGCAGCTTCCATACAGAGCCTCACGGGCATCGAGCTGGATATACAGCTCACGAAAGATGGCGAGCTGGTGGTCATTCACGATGAACGCGTAGACCGAACGACAGATGGGACAGGTTTTGTAAGGGATTTTTCGCTGACAGAATTAAAAAAATTAAAAATCCCTGAAAACCAATCCGTCCCAACGATGTCAGAGGTCTTAGATCTTCTGGAAACACGGCTGAAATCGGGACTGAAATTAAACATTGAGTTTAAAAACAGTGTCTATCCATACGACGGCATGGAAGAAAAGATTGTAGAACTGGTACATAACCGGGGAATACAGAACGCCGTTGTCTATTCTACTTTTTATGCAAAGTCGCTTGCAAAGTTAAAAATCATCGACCCAGAGGCAGCGCTTGGAATGCTGGACACGAAAGCGTCAGATTGTCTCTATAAAATAAAAGGAGGGTGCGGAGCGCAGGCGCTGCATCCGTTCTGGCGGGGAATTGATCTCCCGGCAGAAGCACTCCACGGATACACTGTGAGGGCATGGATGAGCGGACATCTCTATCCAGAGGCGCCGACAGGTGCAAGACTTCATTTTGCACCACTCGAGGCGCAGGGGATCACAGACCTCATTTTGAATGAGCCGGAAGTGTATTTGGATGTGTAATTGATTTATCGTACCTTGACAATTTCATACTTTGCATTAGATCCGAACGCAATAATTTTTAGTTAAAGAATCTGATGTAAAGTATGGGATTGTCATAGTTTGTATTGGATTTTTTGTGCAATAAGATCCATGGGAGAAAAATATGCTCGAACTAACGAAGGAACAGTTGCGGCAACTTCAATATGTGCAATTAGAAATGTTGATAGAGGTTGACAGAATCTGTAAAAAATGCGGTATACAATACAATATTATAGCAGGAACCCTTTTAGGAGCAATCAGACATGGCGGATATATTCCATGGGATGATGATGCCGATGTTGCTTTATTACGTTCGGAGTACGAGAAATTTAGAAATGCTTGTAAAACGGAATTGGATAGAACAAGATTTTATTTTCAGGATCACAGAAATACAAAAGGTTATCGGTGGGGATATGGAAAATTACGGAGAAAAAATACACTTTTTCTAAGAGAACATCAAGAACATATGCCGTATAAGCAGGGGATATTTATTGATATTTTTCCGCTTGATGGTGTACCAGATAACTATTTATTAAGAAGTATTAAAAATTTTGAATGCTTCTGTGTCAGAAAAATATTATGGTCAAAAGTTGGGAAATTAGCGGACAGCAGTTTCTGGAAACGTCAGATCTATAAATTACTTGACAAGATTCCAGAACATATAATTTTTCGGCATTATCATCATATGATACGAAATGCAAATCAAAAACAAACCAGAATGGTCAGAATATTGATGTTTCCGACACCAAATGATGAGTGGGGATATTATAGGTGTTGGTATGAGAATAGTACTGATATGGTGTTTGAAAATAAAGTGTTTCGAGGAATTAAGGATTATGACAGTTACTTGAGTTTTAAATTTGGTAACTATAAGGATCTGCCGCCAGCTGAAAAGAGAAAGGTACATCCGGTTAGTGCATTTGAACTGATGCCTGTATAGTCGAGTTGCATATCTGATAGGATAAAGGGCAAAAGGAGGTGCCTGCTGGATAAAGACATAACATAATAAAAAATGATTTGAACCTTGACAATTTCATACTTTACATTAGATGCTGATTTACGATTTCTTGACGGTCATTTACCCAAATGCTATAATATACAAATAATTGTAATGATGATAAAGAAAGCATGTGAGGTGAATGGTATGTTAAAGATATTGGATGAGAAAGTATTGAAAACAGATACAGAGATAAGAAGCTTGTACAAAGACTGTAAATATGTCTACATTATAGATAGTTATGACAAAGCGGTGGATGATGAAGGATACTTGTACTGTATCAGTACATCTGATGATTCGTATAAGGAGCTGATTCATGAACGGGACAGATTAGAGGATGAAGGGAAGATCTGTGTTCTTAGAGGAAGTTATAACAACGGAGGTGCAGTAGGTGTACAGTACGAATTTAAAGGACAATAAGTATTCGGTTATTTGTTTTGCAGTTACAGAAAGGGTACGAATCGTCGATTTTATTGTAGACACAGGAGCGATGTTTACCTGTTGCAATTACATATCATTTGATAATCAGCTGTGCGAAAAAAATTTGATAAACAACGAAGTAAAATTGTTGGGAGGATTCGTGAAGGATTTGCCAGTGAAATTTTACCGACATAGATTAAAACAGTTTACGATAGGAAATATCGATATGGGAGAACAGGATATCTGGGTAACTTTTGATGATAGAGTAACAGATACAGTGTTGGGGATGGATGTCTTACAGCAAGTCATTTTTATAGCTAATCCTTATAATAAAAAAATATATTTTTGTAAAGATAGGGAAGATTATTATAGCAATTTTGATCTGATTGTGGTTTGAAGAGAATAAACAATAATAAATCTGATGTAAAGTATGGAATTGTCGTATTTTGCATCAGATTTTTTATTGATTGTAAAATCAGATTGATATTTGATTGGACAGGAGGGCAGGTATCATATGTCTGAACATGAAAAGTATAGAAACGTAAAACAAAAGGCAGCCATAACGATTATCGCATTTTTGATATTCATAGCATTTGTAGTGGAAACGGTAGCAGTTATGGGTATATCTGTGGAATCTTTTGCCGCGGAAACAGAAATTTCTGAGGAGCAACAGGAAGAATTGGAGACTTCTGAACTTAGTGAAGAACAAACAGAACAACAACAACAGCCAGAAACTATAGAAACTGAAGGTAATGAGGAAGAAATAAATAGTACAGAAACTGAAATTACTGAAGAAGAAAAGGATACGATAGAAGAAAAAACAGAAGAGGAAAGAGTAGATGAACAAAGTACAAATGAAGAAGAGCCTGATATACAAGAATCTGATACTGAAGATCATTTGACAGAAGAACAAAGCACAGAAGAGAAACCGACAGAAGTATCCAGAGACAATGAAAACAAAAAAATCGAAACAGATGCCATGGAAATATCTGTACCGATTTACAACTACGATATTGTCAATGTAGTCGTTCCTACATCGTACGCAGTGGCACTGAATCCATATGAGCTGCCAATCAGAGTCAATGAAACAACGGTATCGACAAATCAGGTAGTGGCAAGAAATTATGGAATCATCAATAAAAGTACATTAGATAAGATCGTGACAGTCTCGCTCGTGGTGGAAGATCAGAATGATGGAAAGATAACATTTGTTGATTCAGAGGAAGCTGTCATGAATGCAGATAAGGATACCTATGCTGTTTATTTCACCGCAGTTCCCGCAGATGACAGCGGGATAAAAACAGGCAGTGGCAACGTGGATGTAAATAAAGATACAACAGCGGCAGAGCTGGCAGATGTATCCATGACAGGTGCAGAAAACAGTGCAGTAGTATTGAAGAAAGGTGATAATCAGATCGCATTCAAATTGTCAAAAGCTGTATATCAATATGAGGATGGCAAGGAAATTAATATAGATACAGAACAGCATAAAGATGTCAGAAAGCAGATGAAACTAACCAGCTTAGCGGCAGATGGTACAGGCGCGACAGCGTTTACTTTTGATGGTGTCATGAACCAGCAGGCAGATTGGAGTAAGATAACCAATGGAATCAAGGTATCTGTGGTGTACAGTTATGAGACCGCAGCAGGGGATGAAAGAATTGCAGACGGTACCAGTACAGTATTATACAGAAACGGAAACTGATATGAATACTTTATTCATATAAAACGAGAGGAGTTGTAATATGTTCAGCCAGAGCGAGCCTAAAAACAGCAGTTAGAAAAAAATCATGATAATTATTGCATTTATAGCTTTGATTGCAGCATTAGTAGTATGTATCGTTTTGCTGTTCCTAAAACCAACAGGAGATGTACAGCCGACAGGAGTGTCTGATGACAGTAACAGTGCGGCAGCGGTAGCGTTGGAGAGGGGATTTGTCAGTGAAGAATATTAATGTAAAGAGATAAATATTAGAGGGAATGTTTTTAAATGAAAATTTTATTATGGGGATTAGGTGTAGATTTTAATATTATAATAAATAATGTTGTATGGAAAAGAGACATTGAGATCATAGGTTTTTTAGAAAGTAAAAAAGTTAAAGGAATATTTGAACATGAAGAAAAGATCTATCCAATATATGCTCCGTATGAAATAGGATTGGTTAAATATGATTATATTATCATTTCTAATTATCATTTTGAGGAGTGTTTGTTAATAGCAGAAAAGAATGGAATTGATTTAGAAAAAATTATTGTTCCGTATTTCAATAATATTATAGATGAGAATCTTGTTGTGTCTAAGAGTGAAAAATGCATGGAAAATGCACTGGAGATTATAGAAAAATTAAATATACAGCATGACTATTCTCAGAAAAAACGTATATTATTATATGGTGATAATAGATATTTATGGCAATTTCTCTGTGTATCAACCTGTAAAAAAGATGTAGAGATTATTGGTATTGTAACTACAACACATTCAATTCAAGGATATATAAAGGTATATGGAAAGGAAACGAAAATAATTGAAAGTTATGAGATAAAAAATATTTCTTTCGATATGATGCTAATATTAGATGAAAATGCTCCATCTATATTTACAGAAATTTCACAAGTAGTTAATAAAAGTAAAATGGTAATTCCTTTTATGACAGGAATTGAAGAAAATGAATATGAAATAGTTGTAAAGTTGTTGCCATATATTTTTGAAGCCGAAAATGTAGTTGATACATTGTCAACCTTGCATTCGACGGGATTACAACATCCATCTGGACGACAGCCGCAGCATATGATTTATGATTTGATTAACTATTCTTTGTTTAATTGTATGGAGTATAGAAAATTAGGATTTCCATACCCAACAATAGGTAGGGGGCCATCAGATGATTATATGCGCGTCAGAACGCTTGAATTATTGATAGACGAAATAAAGAGACGAAATATTGAAGGTAATGTTGCTGAGCTTGGTGTATATAAGGGAGAATTTGCCAAGATACTTAGGTTCTATTTTCCTCAGAAAGAGCTATATTTGTATGATACATTTGAAGGATTTGATGATAGGGATAAAATTAATGAAAAATTTACAGACGAGTGGATGCAGATCTTTAAAAATACAAGTTTGGAAAAAGTGCAAGCTTTAGTTGGAAAAAACAATATTACACATTATAGAAAAGGATGGTTTCCGGAAAGTATATTAGACGAGGAAAAAGAAAAGAAATTCTGTTTTGTTTCATTAGACGCAGATATGTATGCTCCAACTTTTGAAGGATTAAAATTTTTTTATCCCCGATTGGTGGAAGGGGGATATATAATGATACACGACTATAATGCAGTATGTTTAAAAGATGGAATTATGCAAGATTTTTCAGGCGTAAAGAGGGCAGTAAAAGATTATGAGATACAGTATGGGAAAATCCAATTTGTGCCAATAGCTGATAGGGAGGGGGCTTTGATTATCACAAAATAAATGAGCAGAATAGAATAATGAGGCTAAGGAGTGGTTGGAGAGTGAATAAAATGACAAGAATAATTGAAAATATCAATGCACATATAGCAGATGAACAATCAAAATTTGTGTATCAAAACAGAGTAATGTATAGTTTGACGAAGGATTATAGTTATATATTGAATATTGTTAAAAACTCAAAGGAGTTTCAGTGGCTGATAGAAAGAATAAATCAAATCGAGATATTTTATGGAAATGAAAAAATATGGATTTTTGGTGCTGGATTCTGGGGAAACGTTACATACGATTTATTAGAATCTTTATACAATATAAGCGGTTTTATAGACAATGATTTTAGAAAGCATGTTGATACTGGTGGTAGAGTAATTAGAGGTTTTGATAGTAATAATACTGATGGAATTTATGTTATTGCAACAAAATACTATAAGGATATAGAAGAACAACTCGTAACAGCTGGTGTGCCACATGAGTGTATTATATCTTTGGGAGAAATTTGGAGGAAAAGTTTTACAAGTAATCAATATTTTGATATGGACATAATGCGCAGGACAGATAGAGAAATATTTATTGATTGTGGTTGTTATGATGGTGCTGATGTGGATAGGTTTGTGATGTGGAGTGAGGACGAGTATGAGAAAATAATAGCATTTGAGCCTGATAATAGATTTTATGAGGCTACAAAAAATTATCTTTCAAAATATAGGGATGTACAGGTGATACAAGGTGCTGTAGGAGAATACGAAGGAGAAACAAAGTTTACGATTGATTTAATACCTGGAAAATCAAGGGTTGATAGCAATGGCAATATTGTTACAAGATTGTACACAATTGATAATATACTGGGGGGGTGTTTAAGAACATTTTATAAAAATGTAATAAAAATGGGGAAATTTGTCAGATATAAATGGTGCAAAAAAAAAAAAAGAAAATAATCATCCTAAGCTTGCTATATGTGTATATCATAAACCAGAAGATATGTGGGAGATACCAAATTATGTTTTATCATTGGATACAAGCTACCAATTATATTTTAGACATTATAACTTCTCTAAATCTGAAACGGTGATGTTTGCAATTTAGTAAAAGGAAGATTAGATTTTGAGCAATAAAAGTGAGAGAATATGTATGATATAGAACAAGTAAATTTAACTCCGTTGATTTCAATAATTGTACCTGTGTATAATGTTAAGCCATATTTACATAGATGTATTAATAGTATCATCAATCAAACTTATGAAAATTTGGAAATAATTTTAGTAGATGATGGTTCAACAGATGGTTCCAGTGAGATTTGTGATATATTTCAGAAACAAGATAAACGTATAAAGTTTGTACATAAAAAGAATGAAGGATTAGTTTCTGCAAGGAAAGCAGGTATTCAAGTCGCTAAGGGTGAATATGCAGCCTATGTTGATAGTGATGATTGGGTAGAGGCAGATATGTATCAACAGCTTTTAACTTTGATGATGAAATGTGGTGCAGATATTGTTACAAGTGGGGTATATCGTGAATATCAAAATAATATAATAAGTGAGTATGATAATTTCCCAGAAGGAATATATGATTGTTTACGGATAAGGAAAGAAATATTTCCTAATTTAATGTATACAGGTGATTTTTATGAGGCAGGAATTAATATTCATATATATAATAAACTTTTTAAACGTGAATTGTTATTAAAACATCAAATGAAAGTTGATAATGCTATCAGAATTGGGGAAGACGCGGCAGTAGTTTATCCATGTTTTTTGGATGCTAATAAAATAGTTATTATGCACAAATGTTTTTATCATTATTGCATACGGAAGAATTCAATAATGGCGTCTGGATATCAGTCTGAGTATTTGGGATATAAGAAGATCTGTAAAATAATAAAAAAACAAATTGATGAAAATGGTGAGGGAAATGAAAATTTATTAATGCAGTTAAAATATTTTATGTTATATGTTCTTTTATTGAAAGAACCTCAGGTTGTTATAAAAATCGATAAAGGTTATTTAGTACCTTTTCAGGGGATAAGGATAAAGGAACGAATAATTCTTTATGGTGGTGGAAAATTTGGTTGTACTTTATATCAATTTATTAATGATAACAGTTTATTTAAGATAGTTATGTGGGTTGACAAAGTCAAAGATAGCCTTAGAGGCATTGAGAGTTCATCAAGACTTGATGAGCTAAAACAGGAATCATATGACAAAATAATTATTGCAGTTTTAATTAAAACAGTGGCAGATGAAATTCAAGAAGAATTGATAAAAAAAGGAATTGCAGGAGATAAAATAGAAAGAATTAATGTAGTAAGTGATAAAATATTTGAAGATAAAAAATTGAAAGAGTTGTTTGAAGAGTAGGGAATGAAAATAAGCAATCTTAAATTGGAGGTACAATAAAAGTTAAAGGACAGGGGGATATAGGTATGTATAACGATTATACTTTAATAGTGTATGGATGTGGTAAAAATTTTTTCCCTTATATAGAACGCTTAGATAGATTTTTGAAAATAGATTATTTTTGTGATGGGAACCATTTATTATGGGGAAGAAGGATATTAAATGATAATCGAGTATGTTTAATGCCAAAAGAATTGAATACAATAAAAAATCCATTTGTCCTTCTTACTTTGGATGATATAAACGCACTTTCTGAGGTACAAGAGTTTTTAAAAAAAGAAAAGATACCTTATAAACATGCAAAGGAAGTATGGGAAAATGATCTAAGTATTAAGAGGAATGAAATTACTTCAATATATTGGCCTGAGATGATTCAAAAGGATAGAATCCATCGATTTATTGATGTCAATTTAGTAGGAACAACTTCGTGTAATTTACGTTGTGAATATTGTTATGTATGGAGAAAGCTTGGTTTTCATGGAGAAAATAAGTTATCCAATCATAGTGTATCCGAATTATGTGAAGGACTTTCAAATGATAGAACTGGTGGAAGCTGTTTCATAAATATGTGCGCCAGAGGTGAAACTATGCTGGCGGATGGAATTGTTGAATTAACTAGAGGGTTGTTACAGCAGGGACATTATGTTTCGATTGTAACAAATGCCACAATTACGAAGAGAATAGAGGATATTCTATGTTTTCCTCAGGAATTGTTAAAAAGGTTATTTTTTAAAATTTCTTTCCATTATAAAGAGTTGAAGAGATTATCACTTTTAGATGTGTTTTGGAATAATATTAAGTTAATTAAAAATTCAGTATGTTCTTTTACTTTAGAAGTAGTACCAGGAGATGGTACAGAGTCTTTGATTGATGAAATTAAGGGTATGTGTATGACTGAGATGGATGGAGCATTACCACACATTTCTTTTACAAGGGATTCGAAAAAAGTTGGTTATGATTTGTTGTCAGAACATCCTATAGATACCTATAGGGCAATATGGAAACAATTTGATTCTAAAATGTTTGAGCTAAAAAGTGAATGGTATGGAAAGAATATGAAGGACTATACATGTTATGCAGGAGTATGGAGTTATCTTGTGAATGCAATGACAGGTGAGATAAAAGCATGTTATCAGAGAGAACCTATAGGAAATATTTTTTGTAAAGAACTGAAGGCTTTTCCAGTCAAAGCAGTGGGAAAAGATTGCTGCATAGCATATTGTTTCAATAATCATGCTTTTCTTGCTTGGGGATGTGTACCGGAAATTGAATGTTCAAATTATCAGGATATGAGAGATAGAATATCTGATAATGGAGAACATTGGCTAAAAGAGCCTGTATATAGTTATATGGGACAAAAATTAAAAGATAATAATTTTGAATTTATAGATAGATGGTCGGATTATGAAAAAATATATGAGAAAAATCGAAGAAAAGCTTTTATTCTTTTTAATAGTCCGGATTATCCCAATTTGGGTGATCATGCGATAGCTTTGGCTGAAAAAATGTTTATTTTAAAATATTTTGAGGAATATGATTTTATAGAGATATCTTGTATACAATATATGAAAGAAAATCTTAGAATAAGATCTGCGATAAAAAAAGATGATATTTTATTCATTACAGGTGGTGGAAATACAGGAGATTGTTATTTGCGCATTCAAGACATGATTACCCATATTATACAAACTTATTGTGATAATACAATTATAATTGCGCCTCAAAGTTTATACTTTCAGGGAGGAGAGTTTTCCATAAGAGAAATGGCAAGAATTAAATCAGTGTATGAAAGTCATAAAAAACTTTTGATAGTGGCAAGAGAAGAAAAGACGTATCATTTGTATACTACGTTATTTAATGAAAAAATAGAAAAGGCAAAATTTCCTGATATGGCATTTTTTTTAGAGTATAAGATGGAAAATGTGCAGAATAGACATGGTGCATTAATTTGTATGAGAAAAGATAAGGAAAGTCAGAAAACTGTAAAAGCGGAACATATAATCAATGTATTTAAACGAATTAATCTTAGTGTATTTGAATATTCAACAATCTCTTGCTCTGAGGTATTTCTTGATAATAGGAATGAGGCAGTATGTGACGCTTTGAATGTGATTTCAAAAGCTAAAATAGTGGTGACTGATAGACTTCATTGTATGATTTTTTGTATTTTAGCGAATACTCCTTGTGTTGTTTTTGATAATTTGACTGGAAAAATATTCGCGATGTTGGAATGGATGCCAATATGTAAAAATATTGTTCCATGCAAAACTCAAGATGAATTAGAAAACGCTATTCAGATGGCCTTAAAAATAAAACCAAATAATGGGGAGATCTTGAAATGTGTACATCAAGAGTTTGAAAAATTTGCAGCGAAGATAAGAGAGTTTATAAAATGAACTATAGTAGGAGGCTATAACCATGAAAGATATTTTGTTGTTGGGCGATTCTATTCGACAAAATTATCAAGATTATGTACAGAAACAACTTCGGTCTATAGCGAATGTGTATTATACAGATGATAATGGAAAGTTTGGTTATTATACATTACGATATTTACATGAATGGATAAGAGCTTTATCAAAATTTAATGAAATAGAGTTTGATATAGTTCATTTTAATTGCGGATTATGGGATATTTTACGTTTGTCTAGCGAAAACAGGACTTTTACAGCTAAGGAAGAATATAGAGAAATTCTTAAAAGAATTGTAGAAAGAATTCGATTTTTGTGTCCTAAAGCAAAAATAGTTTTTGCTTTGACAACAGAGGTAATTGAACCTGGATTTGAATCCGGAATAGGTGTTGGAGAAAGAAAAAATGCAGATATTAGAATATTTAACAGTGTCGCTTTAGAGGTATGTAAAGAATTAAAGATTGTGGTAGATGATTTGTGGAATATATCAAGAGCACTGCCTCAAGAGGCTCATTCTGACATGGTTCATTATGATACAGATATTGGTATAAAGGCATTAGGAAATCAGGTAGTAAACTGTTTGCGATCTGTTCTTGAGGGGGTGGAGATAAAGGAATGAGTGAGGTAAAAGTATCGATAATTGTACCAGTATATAATGCAGAAAATTATTTAAAGAATTGTTTAAATAGCTTATTGGGGCAAACGTTGAAGGAGATAGAGATAATATGTGTGAATGATGGTTCAAAAGACAAGTCATTAGATATATTGCATGAATATTCTGCAAAAGATAAAAGAATTAAAGTAATTTCTAATTCTATTAATAGAGGGCAGCCGACATCAAGAAATAAAGGGATTATGGAGGCAAGAGGAAAATATATTCAGTTTGTGGATGCAGATGATTTTATAGAAAAGGAAACGACTGGAGATTTGTTTGAGTTGGCAGAAGAGAAACAGTCTGATATGTGTTATATGGGAATGCAGGTGCATATGGAAGATGGATTGGATGTCAAGGCTGTTCCAAATAGTATTGAAAAATATTATCCAAGCGTGTATAGGGGGAAGGAATTGCTTCGCATTTTTATAGAAAACCAGGAATTTTTTTATTATACTTGGTCTGTATTTTATCGGAGTTTGTTTTTAAAGGAGAATAAACTTTTATATAGGGAATTAGTTTGTGGTCAAGGAGGGAACTTCATTCCCCGTTGTTTATGTAAAGCAGAGCGAGTTATTGTTTGCAATAAAACATATTATCATTACAGAGTTCATGCAGCATCGATAACACATACAGCAACAGCGCAAAAGGAATTATTATTTGGAAAGATTCTGCGATATACTGACATATTGCAGTATTTTGCTAAGGATGAACAATCGTCAGAGATAGAAATTTTTATGACGGAGACTTATAGAAAACTGATAGGAGGAATACAGGGGCTTACATATGATGAAAAGATAGAGTTGGATAGTAGAATGCCTTCTAATTTTGCAAGGCATATATTTCATGTTCTTTGTAAGGAAGGGCAGACATATAAAATGTGTTTGTCTAAAGAAATGATATCCAGAATAAAGGAGAAAAAATATGTAATTATTTATGGAGCTGGATATGCTTCAAAGGATATTATTGAATTGGTACAACAAAATGCGATTGAAATATTGGGTTTTGCAGTTACAAAGAGAAATAAAGATAAAACATGCCTGTTTGGACATCATATATATGAAATACAGGAGTTGAGGCAATATAAAGAGGAGGCAATTTTTTTAGTGGCAGCAAATAAAAAGTATAATCAGGAAATTAAAGAAATATTGCGTGATAACGGCTTTGAACATTATATTTTATTGAATGTAGAAATTTAAGCCAATTGTAAATTAAGATAATAAAAGTATGAGCAGGAAAAATTGTGATATATATGGGAGTATTTTATTTTGTGCGGAATATGTGGATTTTATTCAAAATATAGTGAAAGCCTAGATAATTTGATCAAGATGAATAACACAATGATTCATAGGGGACCAGATGATCATGGTGAAGTAGTATTTAGTTGTATGGACGGAAGATATGCAGTGGGAATGGCACAAAGAAGACTTTCTATTCAGGATTTGTCAAATTTAGGGCATCAACCGATGAACTCTAATGACGGCAGAGTGATCATTGTCTTTAATGGGGAAATTTACAACTTTCGGGAATTAAGAAGCGAGATATGTGGATATTCATTTAAATCAAATTGTGATACAGAGGTGTTATTGGCAGCATATTTAAAATGGGGAATAGAATTTGTTAGGCATTTAAATGGAATGTTTGCAATTGCTTTATTTGATAGAGAAGATGAGACATTGTATTTGATTAGAGATTGTATTGGAAAAAAACCTTTATATTATTATTTTGATTCAGAAAATTTATATTATGCATCGGAGTTAAAGCCATTAATGATTAATCCGTATTTCCATAAAAATATCAATGATAAAATAGTTGGGAAATTTCTTTATAAACAGTATATCAATGCTCCTGATACTATTTTTCGGTTAACATATAAATTAAAACCAGGAGAAATTTTAAAGTTTCAACATGGGACATTAAAAAAACATAAATATTGGGATATAGCTACAGTATATAATTATAAACAAGAAAAAATTTCGTATGGTGAAGCAAAAGAACAGCTTGAGTTTTTATTAAGAGATGCAATATTGAGGCGAATGACAGCAGATGTGTCTGTTGGAGAGTTCCTAAGTGGAGGATATGATTCAACACTTATTTGTTCTATAGCTCAATCTCTTTCATCAGAACCAATAAGAACATATTCAATTGGATTTGAAGATAAAGAGTATGATGAAGCTCCATTTGCCAGGCAAGTAGCAAAATACTTAGAAACAAATCATACAGAATATTATATATCGCATAATGAGATGCTTGATTTGGTAAGAAGTATTCCAATATATTATGATGAGCCATTTGCGGACTCCAGTCAAATATGCACTATGCTTGTATCATCATTAGCAAGTAAGGAAGTTAAGGTAGTTTTAACTGGTGATGGTGGAGATGAATTATTTGGAGGGTATACAATTTATGAGAAGCTGGCATTAGCTCAAAAGAAAAAAGTGTTGGGATGGATGCTGCATAACCTGTTAAAAATTCCATATGTACAAAGTAGATTTGAGTATACAACAGTTCCTTTGGTCTACAGAATTGCATCAGAGTCATTTGATGTAAAAACAAAAACGCAGACGGGATCAGGACAATACTTTGAGATTTTAGATAAAATATTAATTCAGAAGAAGCATATTAATTATTTGGATCCTATAGAAGATATATATAAAGAGGATGATTGGGTGTATACGCGAATGCTTCTTGATCTGGATACCTATTTACCAGGAGATATATTGTGTAAAGTCGATAGGGCAAGTATGAAGTATTCTTTAGAAGCGAGATGTCCATTCCTAGATAAATCGATAATAGAATTTTCTCTTGGACTTCCTCTTGAGTACAAAATAAAAAATAATGAACTTAAAAGAATTTTAAAGGATATTACTTTTAAGTATATACCAAAAGAATTGATGGATAGACCCAAAAAAGGGTTTGGAGTGCCAATAGAACATTGGTTAAAAAATGAATTCAAAGAAGAGCTGTGGGATTATACAGATACAAATTATTTAAAAAGACAGGGGATCTTTGAGCCTATTGAAACACAAAATTTTATTTCTTTTTTTATGAATAATAAAGATGGTGGTCAAAATACAGGGAAAAATTATGCTAAATTTGTGTGGTCATATTTTGTGTTTCAACAATGGTACTCTGCTTTTTTTATACAAAAATAAAAGAGGGATAAGCATATGAAAATTAAGATTAGTGTGATTATACCAGTCTATAATATGGCGAGATATTTGCCAGAATGTCTAGACTCTATTGTCAGGCAAACATTAAATGATATTGAAATTATAGCAGTAAATGATGGCTCTGTAGATGATTCATTATTGATATTAAAACAATACGCTAATGAGTATAAAATTATTACAATTTTGTCTCAACAAAATCAGGGAGCAGGTGTAGCGCGAAATAATGGTATTAGACATGCAAGAGGAAAATATATAGCAGTTATGGATCCAGATGATTATTATCCTCAAAATGATTGCCTTGAAGTGCTGTATAATGCTGCAGAAGAGCATAATGTGTTAATATGTGGTGGTATTATAATGGGAAATTATAATGGTGAACGGCATTTGTGGGATAAAACGGAAACGAGAGCTTTTTATTGTAATAAATTAATCGATGTAAATGATTATTTGGAAATCTATGGACATCAAAGATATATATATAATACGGATTTGATTAAAGAAAATAATATTTTTTATCTAACCTGTAGGCGGTATGAAGATCAGGTGTTTGCCTTAAATGCATTAGTGTGTGCCAAAAAATTTTACGGAGTAAATAAAGTAGTGTATGAGTATCGCCGTGGTTATAAGAAAACAAAGTATACAATGGAAATTAGCAGAGATATTTTATATGGTATAAAAGAAACTTTAAAAATAGTAAGAAATAACAACTTGATGTTAATGTACGAAAATCGCATAAGAAAAATTCATTTAGACTATTGTATTCCATTTTATAAATATTCATTTTGTGGTAATCAGGAAATCGATGAGCAGATAGAAGAGATAAATGTTTTAATTAGAGATTGGATTGGCATGGAGGAGCCTTTAGTTTTATCAAGAGAACGTGTGAAATATATGATAGCAGAAAGTTGGAAAGAATATAAGATTATTATGAATACTTTAAATAGTAATAGGATGAAGATAATTTATGGAGCAGGAATAATAGCACATAATTTTATAGAAAAAAATTGGGATATTATGAAAAATGTGATAGGGGTTGCTGTAACACAAAAAGAAAACTTGACTGATAATATATCAGGAAAAATTTTGGTTAAGCAAATTGAAGAATACTTACCATACAAAGATGAAGTTCAAGTATTAATTGTTACAACTCCTGTATATTATCTGGAAATAGAACAAAATCTGAATAGGTTAGAATTTAAAAATATAATAAAACCGGATATTAAAAAAATAGAGTTAGCAGAATCTTTAGAATAAAGCGAATTAATGTATTAATGAATATATTTAATATACTTTTATAGATCAGGTTCATATTCTGTACCTATAAGTATGTAGAATTTGTCAAGAGGATATGGGAATATATAATAATTTTAATAGGGGAAGCTGAATATGGGAAAAGTTAAAGTTATCGCAATGTATTTACCTCAGTTCCATAGAGTTCAAGAAAATGATGAATGGTGGGGGGAAGGTTTTACGGAGTGGACGGCAGTAAAAAGTGCAATTCCGTTGTTTAAAGGTCATGAACAGCCTAAGATTCCTCAAAATGCACAATATTATGATTTGATGAATAAGGAAGTGATGATACAGCAGTGTAAACTGATGAAGAAATATAATGTTACAGGGTTATGCTTTTATCATTATTGGTTTGGAGAGGGAAAAAAAATATTAGAAAAACCAGCAGAGAATCTATTGAGATGGAAAGATATAAATATACCATTTTGTTTTTGCTGGGCAAATGAGTCTTGGGTAAGGTCATGGAAAGCAATATATGGAAATTGTAATACATGGGCACCTAAATTTGAAAGCGATATGTGTAATCAAAAGAAAAGTGACGGTATTCTCTTGGAACAGAAGTATGGGGACAAAAAGGAATGGAAAGAGCATTTTGACTATTTAATAACTTTTTTCAAAGATAATCGATACATATATATAGATAATAAACCCATTTTTTTGATATATAAACCTGATATAATTGATTGTATAAGTGAAATGTTAGCGTGTTGGAACAAGTGGGCAATACAAAAAGGATTGGAAGGTATTTATTTTATTGGTGCAAATACTATACAGAGAGATTATTTGGATGCTGTTTATTGGCATGAACCACAAAAAAGTTGGAGATTAATGAACTTTGAATATATGGAGTCTGTCAGGTTCATGCAATATGATGATATATGGAATACGTTGTTAAATAGTAGAGATGAAGAATGTGGAAAAACGTTTTATGGAGGTTTTGTAAATTATGATGATACGCCAAGAAAAGGATATGATGGAACTGTAGTAATTGGAGCATCTCCTGATAAGTATAAGTATTATATGAAAAAGCTTTTAAAAAAAAGTGAATTAAAAAGAAATGAATATGTATTTTTAAATGCATGGAACGAATGGGGAGAGGGGATGTATTTGGAACCAGACAAAAATAATAGAGATGCGTACTTAAAAGCAACAAAAGAAGCTCTAGAAGAGTATACAGGTGAAGCATTTTTTTATAATAACAAATTAAATAAAAATGCAACAGCAGAATTAGCACAGAAGTATAAAATATACTGGATGATTCTTGACAGTTGGCTTGTTATGCGAGAAAAAAATATTTGTATTTCTAGTTACTTTAAGAATTTAGGAATTAAAAAAATCGTTATATATGGTATAGGAATGCTGGGAAGGCATCTTATAGAGGCATTAAGGGGAACTGAAATAGAGGTAATGTATGGTATAGATAGGAGATCAAAAGGAATAAAAGTTGAATTCCCTGTTTGTTCGCTGGAAGATGAATTACCAGAGGCAGATGCAGTTATTATGACAGTAGTTTATAATAATGATGAGATTGTTAAAAAATTGAAAGAGAAGGTTAAAATGCCTATAATTTCTTTGCAAGAAATTATTTTAACATGGAAATACTGAAAAATGGGAGAAGTAGAAATGTATACAAATATTAAAAAAAATGCTGGCATGTTATTTGGAACAATTCTTCTTGGAGGTGGAATTTTCCTGATTTATAAACATTGTGCAGATATATTAAAAAGGGAAAGAATACAAAAAGAAAAAAATAGAGCTATTTTGAAAATGTTTTCAAAATGGATTCAGAATAAGGAAGAGGGGAAAAAAATAGAAACATATTTGAATGAAATGGGTTTTCATAAAATAGCTATTTATGGAATGAGCGATGCTGGTCAGAGATTATATGAAGAATTAAATGGAACCAGCATAAAGATAGAGTATGCTATCGATAGAAGGACAGTTGATGTGGCAGAAAATATTCCAATAGTGTCATTGGATAATGTATTACATAAAGTGGATGCAATTGTTGTTACAGCTATTTATGATTTCCCAGAGATAGTTGAATTATTGCAAAATAAAACACAAGATTACATTATTTCATTAGAACAAATTATTTATGAATTATGAAGGAGTGGATTATGAACAAGGGTAAAGAAAAAGTTTTCTTATGGGGTGCGGGAAAAAATGCAAAAGATATTTTAAATCATAAATCTTTTTTCCAAGACTATATAACTGTGATAGGAGTTGTAGATTCTAATTCAGATAAATGGGGGAATGATCTATGTGGATTTGAAATAAAACCATTTTATGAGATTTCAAAAAGTTCTTTTGATAAGATTATAATTACGTCAAATATTTATTTTGATGTAATAAGGGAGAAGATAATTACAGATATGGCGATTGATGATAGCAAAATCGAGAATCTTTATTATTTTGCTAAAGTTAAATTAATTGCAAGATATGATAAGAGCAGAGAAAAGGATCATCAGACAATAGTAGATTTTTTAAAAATAAATAGATTGTCAGTGTTCAATTACGAATTTGTTAAGAAATACAATAATTTGAAAGCTGAAGTTCGGTTTGATAATAGTGTGGGGCTGTTTTATGTAGTGCATTATGGCAAAAAAATGTATATGGCCAGAAGGCTTGATACAGAAAACAAAGTATTAGATTATTATCGTGGTATATGTATGGAGCAGGATGAGCAGTCACCACATGTGTATATAAATCAACAGTTTGATGTTCAAACAGGTGATGTAGTTGCAGATGTTGGTGTAGCAGAGGGAAATTTTTCTTTGCAGATTATAGATAGTGTTTCAAAACTTTATCTTATTGAGTCAGATGAAGAGTGGGTTGAAGCGTTACGATATACTTTTTCTCCATATGAAGACAAAGTGGTTATTATAAATAAATTTATTTCAGATTATGTTTTGGGTAATACAGATACATTAGATAATATAATAGATGATAATGTTAATTTTCTCAAATTAGATATTGAAGGTTGTGAATGTGAAGCCTTAATAGGGGCAAAAAAGCTGATTAAAAAATCAGACAAAATTAAATGCGCACTCTGTGCTTATCATAGAGATAATGATGCAGTTAAAATTGATGAAATTGCACAAGCAATGGGGATGTTTAAGTATCCGTCAACTGGATATATGTATTATTATAATGATGAAAAACAACGATATATATCACCAGTATTAAGAAGAGGGGTATTGCGATATGAAAAAAAAAGTTAAGATCATAGCATTTCATTTGCCACAATTTCATGAAATACCCGAAAATAATGAATGGTGGGGAAAAGGATTTACAGAGTGGACAAATGTTAAAAGAGGTAGAAAATTATATCCCATGCATTATCAGCCTAAGGTTCCACTACATAATAATTATTATGATTTAAGTAAAATGGAAGAAATAGAAAAACAAGTAAGAATGGCAAGAATGTTCGGAATAGATGGCTTTTGTTTTTATCACTATTATTTTACGGGGAAAAAACTTTTAGAAAAACCTGTTGAAATGTATTTGATACAAAAGGAAAAGATACCATATTGTTTCGCATGGGCAAATCAATCATTCAGTAGAACTTGGTATGGAAAGAATGGCAGTAATGAAGTATTATTAATGCAAAAATATGGGGAAGAAAAAGAGTGGAGAGAACATTTTGAATATTTATTACCTTTTTTTAAAGATGACAAATATATTAAAGTCAATAATTCTCCTATGTTTTTAATTTATTTACCTCAAGAATTTCCAAAGTGTAATAAAATGATTGCACTTTGGAACGAGTTGGCAAGAATTCAGGGATTTTCAGGAGTACATTTTGTCGCTATGGAAACATGGTATGATACAAGGTGGTTTCCGATAGGATTTAATGCTTCGGTTGATTTTGAACCAATGAGATCTATGAGAGATATACCCAATTGGATGAAAGAGATAAAATATAAAAGAGTACAAGATTTTCTAGAAAAAGGTATATCAAGTAATATATTAAAAAATTCAATATATGTGGATAATATATGCACCTATCGTACGATAAGTAACATATCGATGAATAGAAAGTATTATAACAATCTTAAAACCAATTATTTAGGTGTATTTACTGGTTGGGATAATACAGCAAGGAAGGATGAAAGTGGTTTTGTAATTAGAAATAGTACACCTGCTAAGTTTGAGAAATATCTGAGAAGTCAGATTCTAAAATCACAGAAAAAAGACAATGAGTATCTGTTTATTAACGCATGGAATGAGTGGTCGGAAGGGGCGTATCTAGAACCTGATAATAAGTATGGGTACGCATATTTGAAGGCTGTAAAAAAAGTTAAAGATGAAATGTTTATTCCAGATAGGACGACCACTAAACAGAATTTTAAACGGGGTATATAAGTACAACAAAAGACAGGGGAATAATAAATGGAAACAAAACTGCAAAAGATAGTGTATTGTATGGATAGATGGATGTGGTTAAGAGAACAAGGCATTACGATAACAGATTACTGCAAGGAGCATAAAGCCGAATCGATTAGTGTGTATGGTTATGGGAGATTGGGAAAGCATTTAGTATGGGAATTACAAAATGAAGGTTTTCAAATTCCTTGGATAATGGATCAGCGAAGTATGGATATAGATGTTGATCATAATAAATATGAATTAATACTACCGCATGAGGTAAATCGTGTAAAGGATGCCGATATGATAATTGTTACGGCAGTGGAAGACTATTATGATATTGAAGCAGAACTAAGTAAATATACAAAGGCAGAGATCATTTCTATAGAACGAATAATAAAATTTTTAATTGAGGAGTAGTGATTGTAATATGAAGAATTTACTTATCATTCATTTGGAAAGTTTAAATAATTACAATTTCCTTTTAAATAAATATCTCTTTCCTTTTTTGAATGAGATTGAGACTCAGTCAGTATCATTTAAAAAATATTTTTCTACGGCTACTTCGACGCTTATGACCATTGGGGATTTGCTCTATGGGGGAATGGATCAGTATGAAACGTCTAGTTCACTGGATGATGCGCCAGAAGCATATTTGTACAAAAGTAGTTTAATGGATGATTTGAAAAATATTGGGTATTATACAGGTATTTACATTTATCCTGATGGTAATAATCGCGATAGTGCTGAAGAAAAGCATTTAGCAGGATTTCAAAATAAAATGATCTTAAAAAATAATTACGAAGAATATTTAGAAGCTTTTTCAAAAGGAATGGAAAAGATGCCATTTGCTTTGATGGCCTGTGATTATACCAGCAATTCTGCATTTAATAAATATGCAATTCAAGAAAAAAATCGTGATGGTTTTTTAAAATGGGAAGCCGGATATAAAGCTATTGATAATCATGCGAGAGATTTATTTAATATGATTCGGGAAAAAGGATTAGAAAAGTCTACAGTATTAGTATTCTACGGAGACCATGGAGATGATTATTGGACGCATTCTTTTAGACATGGAATGACACACGCTATTGAACCTAATGCGTTATTGATACATACGCCCATGTTTATTTATGATCCTGATATGAATGGGAGCAGTATTATTGATAATGATACACTTATTTCAACGATAGACATTAGAAAATTAGTAATGAATATTCTTCAAACAGAATCTGATTGGATGTCTGAATTAAAGAAAATAAAAAGGGAATATATATATTCACGAAGTGCTTATGCAGCTCAACCGATTGGGGATATTCATTATTTTAAATCATATGCCGTATGTGACGGAAAATTTTTAATTTTGGTAAGTCCCGAGGGGATGGCACTATATCATATTTTAATGGATAATGATTGTCATAATAATTTATTAATTCATTTCAATTTAGAAAATGGAAAATTAGTAGATGATTTAGATGATTCTGACTATTATTATCAAGCTAACTGGGGATTTTGGTGGGAACCAACAAGACGAAAAATCAGGCAGATATTTTATTATTAGAGAGAAATTTTGTACAAGGAAACATTACATTCGTATATTGCCGGTGGACGAACAGAAGAAGAGATGAATGCCGAAATGGATTTTCAGAGTATAATAAAATATCAAATATGATAGCCTTGGTTGAGGAGTAGAAGTGTATGTTAAACCAGTTTTTAATATCTGTAGTGATTCCAGTTTACAACACAGAAAAATATTTGGAAGAAACAATCCTATGTGTAATTAATCAAACGATTAATTTTGAAAAAAACATACAAATAATTTTAGTAAATGATGGTTCGGAAGACGGGAGTGAAGAAATTTGTAAGAAATATAGTTTACTTTATGATAAAAATATTAAGTATATATTATTAGAATGTAACTGTGGAGTAAGTGCGGCCAGAAATATTGGAAAAAATATGGCAGATGGCAAATATATTACCTTTTTGGACTCAGATGATTTATGGAGTTTAAATGCATTTGAAAAAGCCATTGATTTTTTTGATTTACATTATAATGAAATAGATTTTGTTTCATCAAATATTAAATTATTTGAAGCTGTGGAGAATGAACATATTTTAAACATACCTCTGAGCGAAAGTAAAATAATAGATATGTATGCTAATTATAGCTTTATTAGGACAAATTGCGCAGCATGTATCTTTAAAAGAGAAGTTGTGCGTCAAATTTTATTTGATGAAAAACAAAAGTATTGGGAAGATGCCAAGTTTATTAATCAGATCCTTTTGGACAAGAAACAATTTGGCATGATTGATGGAATTATGTATTACTATCGTAAAAGATATGACGGCAATTCAGCTACACAAACGTATGGGCAGAACATCGAACATTATGTTAGTGATCTTCAACCATTTTTTAATGATTTATATAAAAAATCCTTGCTGTCTTGCGGAAAATTTCCAGCTATGTTACAAGTGCTTTTTGCGTATGTATTAGCATATCGATTTGCAGAAAATATCCCGATTCCAGAGTCTGATTATAAGAATTATAGAAATAATCTTGCTAAAATTTTGAGTCATGTGGAAGATAAGTACTTGTGTGAATCTAAAAATGCAAAAAAACATATAAAGATTGCAATGCTATCGTGTAAACATGGGTATGATATAAGAAATAAAATTTATTTAAGTGATAATGGTTTTTATTTTAATACTTCTAGGGTATTTGGTATTGAAGAAAATATTATCAGTATTTGGCACATTAACAGAAATAATACAATTATACAAATTGAAGGAAAAATAAGTTTTGATATGGGGAATGAGTTCGAAATTGTTATTATTGATGAGGTAGAGAATGAATATCCTTGCTATATAATGAATTGGTTAGGGGAAACAAAATTAAAATCGTTTGATGATAATATGTGGAATCTTAAAGGGTATGTCGCTTTTATAAAAAATACAAAAACGAAAAAATTTAGATTTGTACTTAAAATGAATGGTCAATCTAGAACGATACCCTGTTGTATATTTTCTAAAACAAGTGGAAAATTTATTTCTGTAAATAATGAATATATTTTTGATAATACATCATTGTGATAGTTGACACTATGAAATGGGAGAATTTATGGATATGGTGAAAATATCGATTATAGTACCTGTTTATAATGTAAGTACATATTTACCTCAGTGTATAGAGAGTATTATAAATCAAACTTATAGAAATCTTGATATTATTTGTATAGATGATGGATCAAATGATAATTCAGGTGAAATATTAGATAATTATGCAATGCAGGATAAACGAATCAAGGTTGTGCATAATCAGAATGTAGGTTATGGAAAAACCGTAAATCTTGGTTTAAAAATGGCTGAGGGAGACTATATTGGAATTGTAGAGAGTGATGACTATATTGTTTCGGATATGTATGAGATGCTAGCAGAAAATATTATGAAAAATCAGGAAGTTGATTTTGTAAAATCATCATACTTTAAAAAGTCGAGTCATGATTGTATAAAACAGGAATTATTCGATGAAAATGTATGCAATAAAGTCATAGAACCAAGGAATTGTATTAGTCTTTTCTGGGTTCCTTGTAGTATATGGACAGTGGTGTATAAAAAAGATTTTCTATTTAAAAATAATATACAATTCCTTGAGACTTCAGGGGCATCGTATCAGGATACTTCATTTTGGTTTAAGGTTCTATCAGCGGCAAAAAGAATAATGTTAATAAATGATGCACTGTATTTTTATCGTATTGATAATGATAGTTCTTCGATTAATTCAAGTAATAAAATATTTTGTGTATGTGAGGAAATTAGAGAAATAGAACGGTATATATCCAATAATGAAGTTGATTCTCCTTTTTTAGAAGGTGCAAAATATGCATATACTTTTAGAACGTATATGTGGAATTTTTATCGTCTTGATATAGGATTTAAGTCAGCATTTTGGATAGAGATGCTTAGTGAATTTAATAGGATGGCACTATCGTCTGAGTTTCGGAGTAAATATTGGCGCGATAGCGATTGGAATTTAGTGAATACAATTTTATCTGATCCAGATAAATTTTTTTGGAATTCAGTTCCAGAATTAAAGAAATTGAATTTTGATCAATATACAATAAAAGATGCTGTTTATGAGGAAGCGATTAAAAGTTATCTTAGTAGACAAAGTAACATTGTTATATATGGAGCTGGTGTGTATGGCAGGATGGTGTGGGAATTTGTCAAAGGTCAGGGTTGGAAGGAACGGGTTATTGGTTTTGGCGTTACACATCAAAGAAATGAATTGGAAAAAATAGAGGATAAGCATATATATCAAATAGAGAAGTTTGTGAAGGTGAAGGATAAAATTATTGTCATTGTGGCAGTAAAAGAAGAAAATCAGTTGAATATATTGAAGTACTTGAGAGAGTTGCAATTTAAAAATGTTTTGAGGGTTGATAGAGCATTTAAGAATATGATGCAAGAGTAGATTGTTAGAATACAGATGAATTGGTAGTAAAAGTAACACAAGGGTGAAAAAGGTATGATAAAAGTATCTGTTATTATTCCAGTTTATAATGAGGAACTCTATTTAGAACAATGTCTTGACAGCGTTTGCAATCAGACATTACAGGAGATTGAAATACTATGTATTGATGATGGATCTACAGATGACTCATTACATATTTTGGAGCAATTTGCAAAAAAAGATATTCGTATCAAAGTGTTTCAGCAACGGAATCAGTATGCGGGTAATGCGAGAAATATAGGAATACAGAAGGCAGAAGGTAAATATTTGTGTTTTTTGGATTCTGATGATTTTTTTGCACCAGATTTATTGGAGAAAATGTATGATGCAGCAGAGCAGAATCAGTCAGAGATTGTGATATGCGAAGCACAATACTATGATGACAAAAATGGTGAAATTATAGAGCGGAATATACCATTGGAAAAACAGTTTCTGCCATCTAATATTAACGAATTTAATAGGAATGATATTGCAGAGGGATTATTTCAAATTACAAATGGATGGGCATGGGACAAATTATTTCTTGCTAACTTTGTTTATAAAGAAAAGCTTCAATTTGCGGCAAGCCGTACTGCGAATGATGGATATTTTGTATATATGGCGCTTGCTTTGGCTGACAGAATTTCCAAAATTAATGAAATACTTGTTACACAGAGAATTCGAAATAGTAGATCTTTGGTGAATACGCGTATACAATCTTGGAAATGTGGCTTTGATATGGTCTATGATATCAAAACAGGATTACTGAAAAGAAGTATCTATGAGCAGCTAGAAAAAACCTTTTTGAATTGGGCGTTGAAGTATATTATTTGGAGTTTTGAAAGCATGGAATACTGGGAAGGAAAAGAACAGATTTACAATGATGTACATGAAGCTGAAAATATTCTTTCCATACTAAAGCATTCCTTAAAATATTACTATTATCCAACAGAATATGCATTCTATGAACAGATGATGCACAAATCTTTTGGAAGCTATGTGGCAGATGTAATGATGAATATGGAGCATGAACAAAGGAAAATGGTCGAGTGTCAGGAACAACTTATCGATATTTTGAATAAGAAAAAGTGGTTGTTTCCTTTTGCAAAGATCTCACAGAAATCGTTAATAGTACTTTATGGCGCGGGTCAAGTTGGACAGGATTATTACAAACAGATTGTCGATAGTGGATATTGTAATGTTGTTTTATGGATGGATAAGAAGTTTGAGGAAAACTATAATACTAATAAAGATACAATCTGTGGCTGGATAAAGGAATTAGGAAAGGTAAACTATGACAAGATTGTACTGGCCTTAAGCCGAGAAAAAGATATAGCAGAAGCAACAGATCTACTATTACAGCAGGGGGTAAACAACCAGCAGATTATATGATAAATTCTTTTAGCTTGATGGAAAGGAGACAGAGATACATATGCCGGAATTATCAATCATTGTTCCTGTCTATAATACGGAACAATACTTAGAGGAATGTCTTGAGAGTATCCACTGTCAGACTTTACAGGATATAGAAGTAATTTGTGTGGATGATGGTTCTACAGATAGTAGCTTGTCAATAATAAAGCGGTTTATTCAGAGAGATTCACGATTTCGTGTGATACAAAAATCGAATAGTGGTTATGGTCATAGCATGAATTTAGGAATGGATGCTGCACAAGGAAAGTATATTGGCATTGTGGAGAGTGATGATTGGATTCTACAGAATATGATGCAGACCTTATACGAGAATGCAGAGATGAATGAAGTAGATTTTGTAAAAGCAGACTTTTATCGTTTTGTTCATCAATCAGATGGAACTGTGCGCAGGATATACAATCATTTGACAGGTGAAAATCAATATTACAATCGCGTTTTGTGCCCGTCAGACGAGATACAGACTTTTCGGTTTATCATGAATATTTGGAGTGGGATTTACCGGACAGATTTTATTCGAAAAAATCAGATCCGATTTCATGAGACACCGGGGGCATCTTTTCAGGATAATGGATTTTGGTTCCAGACATTTGCGTTGGCGCAACGAGCATATTTTTTAAACGAACCTTTATATATGAACAGGAGAGATAATCCATTATCATCTGTCAATAATCAGGAAAAAGTTTTTGCATCGTGCAGGGAATATGATTTTATTCGTCAATGGGTTGAAGAGAAACTGCAAGGTCAGAAAAGGTATTTGTATCTATGTTCAGAAGGCAGAATCCGCAATTATTTGTTTACGATTGAACGTATTGGAGATGCTTTTAAACCAGAATTTTATGAAAGATTTAAAAAAGACTATCTAAATATTCAAGAACATGGTGAAGTGGCGGAGACATTGCTGGTAGAAAGCTGGAAACCTCGAATCAACAGGATTCTCGAAAATCCCAAAGAAGCCTGCAAAAAGGAGATGGAAATAAAGAATAAATATATGGCAGTCATAGGGCAGTATCAGGATATTATCATATATGGTGCTGGAAATTATGCACACAAAGCATACGAAAAAATTCGTGCTATTGGTGAACAGAACAGGATCGCATATTTTGCAGTAACACAAATGGGAAAAAATGCGAAACACCTGTATGATATTCCCGTGGTGGAATTTGAATCTTTGCCAGAAGAATTTAAGGAAAAGACGCTGGTGATTGTTGCAGTGCAGGAGCAGTTTCGAAAAGAGGTTATTCAAAATATTAAGAGGCATGGTTTTTGTCATTATACAGACGAACAGATTTTTTTGACGTCTGGGTCAGTTTATGGAGGTTGATCATGAAAGGGCAGCTTTACAGCTTTGATGTCTATGATACATTGATAACCAGAAGGACAGCTACACCTGAAGGTATTTTTGCGCTAATGCAGAAACAGCTTACAGAATCTGAAGCATATGCTGATCTTCCAAAGATGCTGATACAAAATTTTTATCTAATTCGTATACAATCGGAAAAGGTGGCTAGAAATACATATATTGGTGGCAATGTTTATGATATTACATTGTCCCAAATCTATGAGAGTGTGTGTTTGTCAGGCGGATTGTCAGAAGGACAAAGCAAAAGACTCATGCAGTTAGAAATTGAGACAGAACTTGAAAATAGTATTCCCATTTTTGAAAATATTAATAAAGTATGTGGACTAATAGAAAAAGCACAGCGGGTGGTATTGATTTCAAATATGTATCTTGGAACAGATGTCATTCGTAGTATACTGGCGAACATAAATTCAATTTTTAAGGATATTACAATCTATGTTTCGGGAGATACTGGGAAAACGAAAGGAACTGGCACATTATATCAATATATTAAAGAGCAGGAACATGTTGAATTTTCAAATTGGTATCATTTTGGGGACAATCAACTCTTAGATGTTGAGATTCCAAATAAATTCGGGATTCATGCAGAACAAGTTCATAAGAAGGATTTATATGCATGGGAGAAAGATATCTTAAAGGGTAGGGAGGATAATGCAGAGTTACAAGTAATGCTTGGTATTTCTAAATGTGTTCCTAAAGGATCGGATATAACATTTCCTTATCAAGTTGGGAGTGGATATAGTGCCGAAATTTTAGTACCATATGTTCTGTGGGTATTACAGAAATGTATAGAAAAGAAAATTCAAAAACTATATTTTATTGCGAGGGATGGATATATACTAAAAAAAATTTCAGACATTTTGATTAGCAGATATGACTATCCAATTAAAACATCATATTTATATGGATCGAGGAGAGCGTGGAGACTTCCTTCTATAAAATCAGGGAAATTTGAAGTAAAGACATTTATTAAATGGCATTATCCGGGGCAGATTTATTCATATCAGCGGATTGCTGAGATTCTTGGATTAACGTTTGATGAGTTAAAACTGTTTCTTCCATTTGCCAGAGAGTATGTAGAGTTGTCTAAACCTATTGTTCAAGAGATTATTGGAATTCTTGAGGAGCAGCAGGATCATTTAGCTGATTTTATCAATGGGAAATATGAGCAACATAAAAAGGAAACAGTCAGCTATCTCTATCAGGAGATCGGAAATGAACAATGTAATTTTGCATTTGTGGATTTGATTGGCAGCGGATATACTCAGGTGTGCCTTGCTGAGTTAATGGAAGATTTTTATAAGGAACCTATTAAAACTTTTTTTTATCGATTGGATTATGCTGTAACTTCAAAGAAAAATATAAATTATGCATTTTTTCCAAACAGAATTAAGATGGGAAATATAATAGAAGTTTTATGTGCTGCTCCACATGGACAAACTATTGGATATGAGTGCAAGAATGATATATGGATACCAGTGTTGGGAACAGATGAAGGAGAGAAACTGGAATTGTATGGTTTTTCTGATTATATAAAGGGGATAGAGCATTATACAGAGATATTTGCTTCATGGTTTTTCGAAAAACCACTGGCATTACAAAATTTAGGAATTATAGAGTTGTATTTTGATTATATGGCCAATGTAGGAAACAAAAAATTGTATGATTATATTGCAGATATGCCATATGGGATTAACGGGTATGAGAAAACTGTTACATCTTTTGCACCACAGATTTCCAATCGGGAACTAAGCAGGATTTATTTTTGGAATAAAGGGGAACCTGTTAAGAAGCATTATTCAGGATATTCTTTAGACTTTTCTCTGATGCGTCTTTCGAGTAGGCAGAAAAAGATGCTCAAATTTTATGAAAAGCATAATGAGAATGTAGTGGTTAGATGGTTTCGAAATCATATTTTCAACACGAAAAGCAAAGTTTGTGACAGCAAATATGGGTTAATAGCAGATCATATTGTTTTATATGGTGCAGGAAAAAAAGGAAGATTGTTACAGCGGCAGCTAACACGAGGGAAACAGTACCATACAGATATCGTTTTGTGGGTGGACAGGAATTATCAAAAATACAGGGAGAACAACATGGATGTGCACTCACCAGAGTGTATTAGGCAGGTTGTGTATGATCAGGTTGTAATCGCGGTTGCAGATCATAAAGTGGCAGAGGAAATAAAGCAATCTCTGGCAGTATATGGAATAGAGTTAGCCAAGATTTTATGGATCTGCCCAGATCCTGCTATACGATAAGTGCTTGCAGACATTCGGGAGGAAAGATGATAAAAAATTTGGATTTATCAAAATACAAGTCGATTGTAGGATATGGAATAGGACAGTATTATGATTATATAAAAGATCGTATTCCACCTAATATTCATATAAATTATCTATGCGATATCCGATATGAGCAGATTGGAAATAGATATAACGGAATTAAAGTGATATCTCCAGCGCAATTAAGAATGCTTGATAATATTTTTGTTATTGTATTTTCAGGAAACCATCGCAATTTCGAGTCGATTAGCAGGATGTTAGAACAGATGGCACTGCCCTATGTACATGTGGATGAACTCATAGATGCAGCTTATTCCATAACAGGGCGTCAGTTAAAGGTATTTGGCAGTAGTGTCTATAGTGATATTCGTGGAAATGAAATTATATTTTGCAAGGATATAGAGGATACAGTGACAATTCGTTTTCATGGCGATAATAATCATATTCAGATAGGCAGCTGTGTCAGTGTGGGGAAGCTCAATATCATATGCGGCAATAATGCATTGTGCAGCATAGGCAGTGGAACTGAGATTGAATCAGCAGAAATACATGTTACGAATGGAAGAATCTCGGTAGGAGAAAACTGCTTGTTTTCCTATCGAGTGACATTGCGAAATCATGATACACATCATATTTTTGACAAAAATACAGGAGAGCGAATTAATTTTGCAGGAGATATGAATATTGGAAACCATGTTTGGCTGGGATATGGCGTTACACTTCTAGGAAGTGCAAGTATCGGCGACAATAGCATTGCAGGTACAATGGCAGTGACATCAGGAACATTTCCAAGAGAGGTTATCATAGCGGGAAATCCGGCGCGGGTTATCAGGGAGCATGTATGCTGGTCGAAGGATAATACAAACTTTTTTGACCGAACTTGTTTTGAACAGTGTCTGGCAGGAGAGGCTGCGAAGTATTTTTAAGGAGGTGTTCATTATGAGGAATTTCATCAAAAACAACCTGCTGGATCTTGTACAGACAATGAAGGAGCTGTGCAGCGAAATTCTGTTGGAATATGAGAAAGGGAATGTGGAATATCTGTTCGAACTTCTCGAACAGGGGCAGCAGGCAGCGATCTCTATAGGGGAAAACATTGAAAAATTTGAGGGTGAAGGGACGGAGGCAGTGGCATCTCTGGAAGCGTTTTGCGATCATATGTATCAAGTGAGCGAGGCGGCAAATGTCGGGGAGATATCTATATCAAAAGAACGCAAGCTGCTTGACAAATTACTTTTAAATATCCGAAATGGAATTCAGCATCTCCCTGTGACATATGAGGTTGTATTTTTTCCATATAAGATTTCCATGTGGGACTGCATGGAGAGCATATATCTTGCTGCTTCTCGTGACACAGACTGTCATGTATCTGTGGTACCGATTCCATATTATGATATGGAGAGAGATGGACGGTTTGGACAAATGCATTACGAGGGCAGTAAATTTCCAGAGGTTCTTGAAGTTATCTTATGGGAGCAGTATAAGATTTCAGAACGTAGACCAGATATTGCGTATATACACAATCCGTTTGATGGATATAATCTCGTAACAAGTGTGCATCCTGAGTATTATTCGGACAAGCTGAAAAAGTTTGTATCGAAGTTGGTTTATGTTCCATATGGCATTTCACGAGGAGCAGTACCAGATAGTCATTTGCATTTACCAGCGCACAGAAATATAGATTTTATGGTTATCCAGTCGAGACAGATTACGAAATATTATACAGATGAAACGCTAAGAGAAAAACTTCTTCCGCTCGGATCGCCCAAATTTGACAGGGTAATAGCCTATCAGAAAAGTGGTGTGGAGTTGTCAAATGAATGGGAGGAACTGTTAGGAGGGCGGTTGAAATTTTTCTATAATACCAGCTTGTCTTCCATTCTGGAAGATACAGAGATTGCTTTAAAGAAAATGGAATATGTCTTTCGATGTTTCAAGGAACACCGAAATGTTGCATTGGTTTGGAGACCACACCCTTTGATGGAGGCAACTTTACAGTCTATGAGATCACAGTATGTGCAAAGATATCGGCAGTTAGTACAGCAATTTACACAGAAGAAAATTGGTGTGTTTGATCAGACAGCGGATATGGATCGGACAATTGCACTTTGTGATGCATATATAGGAGAATCTACCTCATCAGCATTAGATCTTTTTTATGTCACAGGAAAACCGCTATTTATATTGGATGCCAATATTGACAAAACATTGTCGGAGATGGAGTACTGTGCATCCTCTTTTTGCAATGTTGCGGAGTGTAATGGGAAGAATTGGACATTTTCGTATCAGTTCAATGCACTATGTACATTGGATATGGAAACCGGGAAAGTGCATATTGTTGATTTTATTCCGGGGCAGAAGAAGAATCAGACTTGGTTGGTGAGTAATGTGTATCATTATCATGGAAAATTAATACTTTCACCAAACTGCATGGACTCGATTGTTGAGTATGACGTGACGACAGGGAAGTTTCGATTTATCAAATTACCAAATGCACTATCATGGGGAAATATGGGGAGTATAATGCCATTTGGGGAGGATTTTATCATACTTCCTTCAAGATATCCAGCAGTTATACAATATAGTATGAAGAAAAATAAATATGTTTATCATCGTCAGATCTTTGAGGAGATAAAAAAGTTAGGAGAAGGTAAAGAATTTGCTGATGGAAGTGGATATTTCGGTGGGGGTATTATTAAAGATGGATGCTGGTACATTACACTGATACAATCAAATGCTATATTAATTTGGCACATGGATACATTTAGATATGAAATTATGCGTATAGGAGCGGAAGAGAATGCGTACGGAGCCATAGCCGATGTGAATGGAGGATTTTTACTTCAAATGTATGAAGGAGCCAAGCTTCTATTCTGGAATCCAAATACGGATGAGGTGCAAGAGATCAAACAGTTTCCAGAAAAATTTGAATATCGCCTAAATCCTCGAGATGAGAGTCATCCATTTGGAGGATTCTGGATGGCGCAAAATCACCTTTTATTAGTGCCGCAGCTTGGAAATCAAATGCTGGAAATAGATAGAGATACACTGGAAATCTCGATCTATGAAATGGATTGGAAGAATCATATCCAAGAACCGCAGGAAGGGATTTTTGATAACCAATGGGGAAATTTAGGAAGAACTGTCTTTACAGATTGGGATAGTTTTATCAATCAAGATTACAATGAAATCGCTTTTGTAACCTCTGCGGATGGCTGTATGCTAAAGCTCAATATTGATACGCACCAATACACAGAGGTACAGGTTGGATATGACTATGCTGAGTTAAAAAAGTGGTTTCCTATTGAAGAATTGTATGAGAAATTTGAGATACCAGTCAAGAGCAGAGAGGATAAGTACCATACGCTGACCGATTTCATCAATGCCATGGCAGAGGGAAGGATTCCCAAATATAACAGCCAGCAGCAAAAAGTCTACAGTGAGTACGCCGCGAATTTAGATGGCTCCTGTGGCGAGAAGGTTCATAAGGCGGTAAAGAAAAGCCTGCAATAAGAATTTGTAATATAAATCTGCATAGCTTTATTGCCAAGTTTAAATTGCAGGAAGTGCATGAAGGAGATCACATAAGTATGGGAGCAGAAAAACAGGAAAATCTAAACAATGCCGATTACATCATTTCAGGAAAAACGTTAAAGTCTTCGTACACCGGCGTCTACGAAGACCAACATCAAAACAGAATCGAGTTCTCCTCCGACATCGAGGACAATATCGAGATTCGCCTTGTCGGCAGCGGCAACTACATCAAGCTAGGCAAGATCTCCAGCGTCAACGATTACAAAGTCCCGGACAAGATGCGCAAAATTTGGCAGGTGGAGCTTGCTATGCTGGACCGAGTAGATGCGATCTGCAAAAAGCATGGCATTCAATATTTTCTCCTCCACGGCACGCTGCTGGGCGCTGTCCGCCATAAAGGGTTTATCCCATGGGATGATGATTTAGACATCGGAATGCTGCGTAAGGATTACGACAGATTTATGGAAATTGCGCCAAAGGAATTAGAGGAGCCTTACTTTCTGCAAACGATGTGGACGGACCATAACTGCTTTTTTGGCGGGCTGGCAAAGCTTAGAAACAGCGAGACGGCGGGGATTACAGAGCGCGAATTAGGACATAATTGTAATCTTGGCATCTGGATAGACATTCTGCCAATGGATTACTGTACGGATGATGAAAAAAGGCTGGCTTCCAAGGAACATAAAATCAATAGAGTCTGTATCTGGTTAACTGCAAAGATATATGGAAAAGAGCTAAAGCGATTTGACAGGATTCCGTCATGGATTTGGAAAATACTGACGCTTGTGTCAGTTTTTATTCCATATCAGTATTTATGTAAAAAACTCGATTATGCCATGCGTCTCAACACAGCGCCTTCAAAGGACATGGCGATATTTACTGGGGCGGGAAAGCACAGAATCTTAAATGCCGCTGATTTCGAGACAACGACGCTACTGGAATTTGAGGGACGAAAGATACCGGTTCCGGTCGGATATGAAAACTATCTTTTCATGACACTTGGCAGGGACTATATGAAGTTTCCGCCGCAGGAGGAGCGAAAGCCAAAACACACAGGCATCTATGACCCGGAGCGTTCCTATCAGGAGTACATACAGAAACTGACAGGCATGTTTGAGGGCAGCAAGGGAAAGAAGATCATTCTCTTTGGTTCTGGTATGATGTTTGAGGATTATATGAAAAAGTGGGGCAGCAGATACCGCCCCGCATTTCTGGTGGACAATGATGAGAACAAATGGGGGCGTTCCAGGATGGGCATAGAAATCAGAGAACCTGAGAAAATTCTTGAAATTCCGGAGGAGAAGCGTCATTTGATCATCTGTAGCTTCTATTATAAAGAGATCGAAAAACAGCTGCGGGAGATGGGAATCACGGAGTACCGTGTCTATGTACAGAAATTAGAATGGATTGTCAGGGCAGAGGAGGAACGGTAGAGGTATTTACAGGACATAAGTAAAATGATATAATGAGGCATATTAAAAATATGTTTTGCTGCTTTGGAAGGGAAAAAGGTGGGAAGAATGAGGCGCTATTTCAATACAGAGGGACAATGTGAACCGGATATGCATTACATGGTACGGCTGGATGACAGATTGAAGAAAATCAAAGTACGATATGTGGACAGGGGCAGTTATTTTGTTATCAACAGGGGCAGACAGTATGGGAAAACGACAACGTTAAGGGCGCTTGCAGAATATCTTAGGAATGATTATGCTGTTATTTCATTAGATTTCCAGAAGCTGAGTGATGCTAATTTTAGAGATGAATATGCCTTTGTTGTTGCTTTTATAGAGCAAATTGCGGAAATTTATGAAGATGACAGCAATCTGACAGAGAATATAGAACAGGAGGCTTTTGAAAAATTTTTAGCAATAAAAAATGATGAAAAAGCCACTATGGATAAATTGTTTTTTGGTATAAGCAGGCTGTGCAAGATGTCAAAAAATCCGGTTGTCTTGCTGATTGACGAAGTGGACAGTGCATCAAACAACCAGGTGTTTATCAGTTTTTTGTCAATGCTGCGCGGGTATTATCTTGACCGTAAAAATAAGGATATATTTCATTCTGTTATCCTTGCAGGAGTGTATGATATCAAAAACCTGAAATTAAAATTGCGCCCTGATTCGAAACACCAGTATAATAGTCCGTGGAATATTGCAGAGGATTTTGATTTGGATATGAGTTTTTCAGCGATGCAGATTGCATCCATGTTGCAGGAATATGAGGAAGATAATCATACAGGAATGAATATAAACACTGTTTCGGAATGCATATATAATTATACTTTTGGTTATCCTTATCTTGTTTCTAGGATATGTCGTTTGCTGGATGAAAGAATTCCAGATATTCATGGTTTTGAAGGCTATGGAGTGGCATGGACAAAGGAAGGCATAGAAGAGGCGGTAAAAATGATCCTGAAGGATAAAGCGCCTTTATTTGACAGCATGATAAGGCAGTTAGACATATACAAGGATTTGAGAAACATTCTTGAGGATATCATATATCGTGGGAAACAGATTTCTTACAGTCCAGATGTGAAACCGATTGAAATGGGGGTAATGTTTGGCTTCCTGAAAGAAGAAAATGGCAGAGTAGTAATCGCAAACCGTATTTTTGAAATGAGGCTTCTTAATATGTTTATTACAGAAGAGGCAGTTAAGAGCGAAGCATACCGATATGGCAGTTTGGACAGAAACCAGTTCGTGCATGATGGAAAGCTTGACATGGATTTGGTTCTTACAAAGTTTACGGAGCATTTTAATGATATTTATGGTGATAATGGAGAGCGGTTTCTTGAGGAAAACGGACGGAAGTTTTTTCTGTTATATCTAAAGCCAATCATAAACGGTATAGGAAATTATTATATTGAGGCACGAACAAGAGATGAGAGACGCACGGACGTGATTGTAGATTATCTAGGAGAGCAGTTTATCGTTGAATTAAAGATATGGCGTGGCAATGAATACAATGAAAGAGGAGAGCAGCAGCTTGCAGATTATCTAGATGATTATCATCAGAAAAAGGGATATCTGCTGAGTTTTAATTTTAACAAAAATAAAAAAGTGGGCATCAAAGAATTAAAAATAGGAACAAAAACAATTGTCGAAGCCGTTGTCTGAAAAAAATGAATGAGGAATTGAATGTCTGATGTAAAGTATAAAATCAAAAACCGTCTGTTGAATGAGGGAAAATGCTGTGTCATCGGTGGGAGCTATAACAATGGGGGCAATAGGTGTACAGTACGAGTATAGAGGATAATCATTGTTTGGTAAAATGTCTGACTGTTTCATTTGGGATGTTTGATAACAATTTATTCAAAATCTGATAAGTATGAGGGAAGCGTGTTATGCTAAAAATATTGAATGAGAAGGTATTAAAGTCCGATATGGAAATTAGGAGCTTGTATAAAGATTGCAAGTATGTATATATCATAGATAGCTATGACAAGGTTGTAGATGATGAAGGATATCTGTATTGTGTTAGTACATCGGATGACTCCTATGATGAACTTATCGACGAACGGGACAGACTGGAAGATGATGGAAAGATTTGCGTCCTTGGCGGGAGTTATAATAATGGAGGGGCAGTAGGTGTACAGTACGAGATTAAAGGATGAGCGGTTTTCAGTTGAATGTATAGTGTATACTGAGAAAGTACGAATTATTCAGTATGTGGTGGACACAGGAGCAAAGTATACATGCTGTAACTATAAGGAATTTGATAAACATATGAAGGAAGAGGAATTTATTGAATGTGATACAAAACTATTTGGTGGATTTATAGAAGGTTCAGGTGTAAAGTTTTATAAATATCATGTAATGCAGTTTACTATTGGCAATATAGATATGGGCGAGCAGGATATATGGATTACATTTGATAAAAGGGTAAAAGAGACGATATTGGGGATGGATATATTAAAACAGATCACATTTCTTGCAAATGCTGATAACAAACAGATATGTTTTTATAAAGATTATATCGAATGTAAAAAGATGATTATTGTTGATTGTGGATCAGAAGCTGGAATGGATTGTCCGGGCGGAGGAGCAGCGGTAGTACTATAAAAAGCGTGAATATTTAATAAAGAAATACAAATAGGACAAAAGGAGACTTTCAGGAGAGGAGGGTTTTCTTTTGTCTTTTTTGTATGGACATCCTCGATATATCCTGCTAAAATGGATTTATGACATTTTGGCAGGACGGATACAGGATGGAGCTGGGAAAAGTTGAATAAAATTCATAAGAAAAAGCGATACGAAAAACTGGACGGCATCCGCGGTGTGGCACTTCTCAATATGATCGCCTATCATATGATCTGGGATTTGGTATACATATACCGGCTTGACTGGAACTGGTACAAGTCCGAGGGAGCCTATATCTGGCAGCAGGGAATTTGCTGGACGTTTATTTTCCTGTCCGGCTTTTGCGGACCGCTTGGCAGCCGCGCACGCAGGCGGGGGCTGGTGGTCTTTCTGGGCGGTGCGGTGATTACGGCGGTGACACTGGCAGTGATGCCGCAGGACAGGGTGGTGTTTGGCGTGCTGACGCTCATTGGTTCCTGTATGCTGCTGATGCAGGTGTTTGACAGATGGCTGCGGCGGATTCCATCGGCGGCGGGGATGGCGGGCAGCTTTGGGCTGTTTTTTTTAACTAGGAATCTCAATGAGGGCTGGCTTGGATTTGAGCATTGGAATTTTGTGAAGATGCCGGAGGGGATTTATCGAAATCTGCTGACGGCTTATTTGGGATTTCCGCAGCCGGGTTTTTATTCGACAGATTATTTTTCGCTGTTTCCGTGGCTGTTTTTGTTTCTGGCTGGATATTTTACCTGCCATCTGACAAGGAACAGACATGCAATGCAGCTTTTGGAAAAAAGCCTGTTTTCTCCGGTGGAGTGGCTGGGCAGGCATTCGTTTGAGATTTATATGCTGCATCAGCCAGTGATTTATGCCATATTGGAGCTGCTGCACAGACAGGAGGTCTTTTAAGTGCAAAGGAGCATGTAGAATGGGGTGTTTCCTATGTCAGGGCAGCAGTGAGGAAGAGGATTTTCAGAGATAGAGAGGTTTCGGCAATGGCATATTTTCCTTTTTTTATAGATATAGGCGGGAAGAATGGTCTGATCGCAGGCGGGGGGCGGATTGCGCTGCATAAACTGCAAAAGCTGCTTCCATATGGGGCTGCTTTGTCGGTTGTGGCGCCAGAGGTGTCTGAACTGCTGGAACAGACAGCACTGAAAAATGACATCTGTGTCATAAGGAGAAAATTTGAGCCGTCGGATTTGACGGGGATGTGCTTTGTCATCGCAGCGTCGGATGATGCAGGAGTCAACGCAGAAATTGCAAGGCTCTGCAAAGAGAGAGGCATTCTTGTCAATGTAGTGGATGACAAGAATGCGTGCAGTTTTCTGTTTCCGGCACTTGTGAAGGAAGGCAGTCTCAGCATTGGCATCTCGACGGAGGGCACAAGCCCGGAGACGGCGGCAGCGCTTCGAAGCAGGATTGCTTCGATGATACCGGCAGATATGGATGAAATCCTTGCATATCTGGGCAGTCTCAGACCTCTGGCGAAGAAATATATTCGGGATGACGGCAGGCGGGCGGCGTTCCTAAAGGACATGGCGGGAATTTGCATGGACCGCGATGCAGTGTTTGATGAGGAGGAGACGATGCGCCGGCTGGAAGCCTATGGAACCAGCAAAGAGATCAAGACAGCGGGCGTGCTGTTAGTCGGTGCAGGCTGCGGCAGCTCGGATTTGATCACAGTGCGGGGGCTGCGCGCGATACGGCAGGCGCGGGTTCTGGTGTATGATGATTTGATAGATCAGAAGCTTTTGGAGCATGCCTCAGAGCGGTGCGAGCGGATCTATGTGGGGAAGCGGTACGGCAGGCACAGCAGGACGCAGGAACAGATTCAAAGCCTCCTGATACAGAAGGCGCGCGAGGGCGGACTGGTCGTCCGGCTCAAGGGCGGCGACCCTTTTGTGTTTGGCAGGGGCATGGAGGAGATGATGGCGCTTCGAAGCGCGGGGATTCTGGCAGCGTATATCCCGGGGATTTCCTCCTGTGTCGCCATACCTGCCCTTGCCGGGATTCCAGTGACACACAGAGCAGTCAGCAGAAGCTTTCATGTGATTGCGGGACATCAGGCAGGACAGGATTTAGCGATGTGTTCGGGCATTGATTTTGCGGCGCTTTCCCGGCTTGAGGGCACACTGGTATTTATGATGGGACTTGGGCAGCTATCCGAGATCGCACAGGGGCTGATCGGTGCTGGAAAGGAAGCGTCCACCCCGGCAGCGGTGGTTCACGGAACATTTGGCGCGTCGGTGGAGACCGTGCGCGGAAGGCTTGATGAGATCGCGGCGAAGGCACAAGAAGCAGGGGTTCAGACGCCGGCGGTGATCGTTGTCGGAGATGTTGCGGCGTTCGGGGGAGAAAAATTTATTTGAAAAAGTGACCGACCATGATATAATAATGTACATGTCCTAATGTGACAATGCAAAAGATATTGGCGTAGTGTAAAATGAGGTAGGTAACAATGGATGACAGACAAAGAAGAAGGGTAAAAGGTTGGACGGGGCTGCTGATTGCTGTTATGCTGCTGTTTCTGTGTTTGGGCGACATGGGGGGATTCTATGGCATGCCGCAGGTGCAGGGCGCGCAGAAGCGCGTTGTGAAAGTGGGATTTTTTCCTATGGATGGCTATCATGAGAAAAATGAGGACGGCATGTATGTTGGCATGGATGTAGAATATCTTGAGACGTTGTGCGACTATGTCAACTGGCAGATTGAGTATGTGGAGTGTGACAGCTGGGATGCAGCGTTGCAGCTCTTGGCAGACCAGAAGATTGATCTGGTCGGTTCGGCACAGTATTCCGCCCAAAGGGCTGAAATCTATCAATATGCGAATCTTGCAAGCGGGTATACCTTTGGCACGATCGCAGTGAATGGCGATAGCGAGCTGCCCTATGAGGATTTTGGCGCGATGGAGCAGGCGGCATTTGGCGTGGTGAAAACGTATGTCAGAAAAGATGAATTTTATGAGTATCTTGCCGATCATGGCATCCAGCATCCCAAAGTAACAGAGTATGACAGCACCGCAGCGCTTCGCGCAGCACTTGATGCAAAAGAGATTGATGCGATGGTGCACTCCCTTACAGAGATTCAAGACGGGCAGCGCATTGTCGGCAGATTTGCGCCGATGCCAATTTACTATATCTCTTATAAAGGCAATGATGAGGTGATGCGGGAACTAAACCAAGGCATTGCGGATATCAAGATGAAGCGCCCGGATCTTGAGAATGAGCTGATCACAAAGTATTATGACAGCAGGCTGGATCAGACGATTCTGCTGACCAATGATGAGAAGGCATATATAGAGAATAAGAAAACGGTCACGGTCGGTTATTTGGATGGGTATTATCCGTTTTCTTATGAGAATGAAGGGGCGTATCACGGATTGACCAAACAGGTGCTGGATGAGATCTCCGTGCTTACAGGGCTGAACTTTGCCTATGTCAAGATTGCAAACATGGAGGAGGCAAAGCAGGCACTGTCAGATGGCAGCATTGATCTGCTGGATTACTGCGCAGATACGCCAAAGAGTATGCGCAATGCCGGAATCACTGTGACCAAAGCCTACGCCAAAGTGCCGCACGTTATTATCATGGACCGCGACAGCAAGGCAAACGAGATCGGTATACTGGCAGCTGTAAAAAACGGGGATGAGAAGGAGAACGTCGCATCGCTGGTCAATGAGGATGCACAGATTCTGTTCTTTGACTCACAGCTTGAGTGTCTGCGCGCGGTCAGTCAGGGGAAGGCGGATGCAGCGATCTGCGACGGCTATCTGTCAGAGTATCTTCTCGGTTCGAATCTGCGTCTGAATAAGCTGGAGATTCGGAGCGTACTAAATGACACACATGTCATTTATATGGCAGTCAAGGCGGGGACAGACATTCCATTGCTGGGGATTTTGAACAAAGAGCTGATGGAAGTGAGCGACAAGATGGTCAGTGATTATATGCTCAAGGACAATCTCTTCGCCAAAAACAGCGTGGAAAGCTTTATCAGGGCGCACAGTGTGCTGATTATTGCCATTATTGTTCTGGTTGCGGCGGCGGTCGTACTGGTGATGCTGCACATGCTGCGCGACAGCAGGCGCATACAGAAGCTGATGTATAAGGATGCAGAGCTCAATATCTGGAATTTGAATTATCTCAAATACCGTGCGCAGCTGCGTCTTGCGTCGGACAAGAATCAAAAATATGCCCTTGCCTATATGGATATCTGTCAATTCCGACGGTACAATACATTGTACGGATGGTACGCGGGACAAAAGATTCTTGAGCTGATGGTTCAGGTTTTATCGGAGAACATTGACGGCGAGAAAGAGCTTTATGCCAGAAGCCACGGTGATAATTTCGTGTTGTTTGTGGCGTACGACACATTAGAGCAGCTTGAGTCGCGTCTTGCGCAGTTAGAGGACAGGATTACACAGCGCATATACGAGGCGGCGGACATGCGGATGCCGGTCACGATGGGCGTGTGCTGTATCCCGCCGGGAAGCAGTGATATACAGGTCTCGATCTCCTATGCGATACAGGCATCGGACCTGTTGAAAAACAGCTACAGCAATGAGATCAGGATTTATGATGAAAATCTGCGCGTGCAGTTAAAGGAGCACCACGACAGGGAGAAGCTCCTCGAAGCAGTCGATATTCAAAAGGATTTTGTGGCGTATTATCAGCCCAAGGTGGATATCAGGAGCGAACAGATTGTGGGCGCGGAGGCGCTGGTGCGCTTTAAGGACCCGACAGCCAACGGCGCAATTCGGGCACCGGGATTTTTCGTGCCCTATTATGAGCAGACCGGACGCATCACAGAGATTGACTTTTTTGTCATGGAGAGTGCCTGCAAGCTGTTGCGGCGGCGGATGGATGAGGGAAAGCGGGTAGTGCCGATCTCCTGCAATTTTTCAAGAATCCACTTCGTGAAGGAAAATTTCCCGGAGCAGTTTGAGGCAATCATGGACAAGTACCAGATTCCCAAAGAGTACATAGAGGTCGAGATCACAGAGACACTTGTTGTGGAGGAGCTTCAGCAGCACAAAGTGAAGGAGACGGTCGAGATTCTGCGCAAGAAAGGGATTCGGCTCTCCATTGATGACTTTGGCTCTGGCTATTCATCACTGGGCGTATTCGAGCAGATTCCTGCGTCGGTCATTAAATTAGACCGCTCGTTTTTGTTAAATAATGAGAACCGTGTACGGCAGGTAAAGATCATGAAAAACATCGTCAATCTCGCGCAGGATTTGGATGCGCAGGTGGTGTGTGAGGGCGTGGAGAACGAGAACGACACAGAACTGATGATGGAAATTGGTGCGTATGTGGCGCAGGGATACCGCTATAGCAAGCCTGTTCCAGAGGAGGAATTTGAGGCAAAGCTGGATAAAAAGTAAAGGAAGTATAAGAGATGAGATTAGACACAATATTACTGAAAAATGATGTGACGCTGTCCTTTGAGGTCTTTCCGCCTAAGGTGACAGCCAATTATGAGTCGGTGAAAGAAGCGGCATACGGGGTCGCAAAATTAAAACCAAGCTATATGAGTGTGACCTACGGTGCGGGCGGCAGCACGGGCGGCAATACGTTAAAGCTCGCAAAGGGCATACAGGAGGAGTATGGTGTCACAACAATTGCCCATCTGACCTGTGTTGGCGCGACGAAAGAAGGGATTTTGCAGGCACTTGCGCAGATGAGGGAGGCGGGCATAGAGAACGTGCTTGCACTGCGCGGCGACAGACCCAAGGATTTTGAGGGGGACCCGTTTACCACCTATCACTATGCGTCAGAGCTGGTGGAGGAGATTCAGGCATTTGGCGGCATGTGTATCGGCGGGGCGTGTTATCCCGAGGGACATGTGGAGTCAGAGAACACACAGGAGGATATTCTGAACCTCAAGAAAAAGGTGGATGCGGGCTGTGCGTATCTGACGACGCAGATGTTTTTTGACAACAATATTTTCTATAATTTTCTCTCGCGTGTGCGCGAGGCGGGAATCGGCGTTCCGGTGATTCCGGGGATTATGCCGATTACCAGACCGTCCCAGCTGCAAAGTGCTGTAAAGCTGTCTGGATGTAATGTGCCGATGCGTTTTCGCAGTATCGTGGACTGCTTTGGCAGAAATCCAGAGGCGATGCAGCAGGCGGGCATCATCTATGCCACAGACCAGATCATTGATCTGATCGCCAACGGAATCAAGCATATTCATGTGTATTCCATGAATAAGCCAGAGGTCGTGAAAGGCATTCAGGACAGTCTGTGCAAAATCATTTAAATAAGATTGAAAATGTATATTTCTGTTTTTTAAGCATAGATTATAGAAATATGAGATTTGATGGAAACAGAAACTTATGAGAAATATTTATGTAGGAGATGTAGGCGTTGCAGTGCAGTATCTGCAACTGGCATTGAACAGGGCAGGGTATCTAAATCAAATCAATGGCCAGTTTGACAGAATGACTTGCAACGCGCTCAAAGAATTTATGGGGGAAGGCGTGGGCTGTTATGTGGACAGAACCGTATGGGCGAAGCTCACACCGTACCTGAGCGGTTATACGACGCATGTCATCACAGCGGGGGATACCCTGTGGGGAATCGCCGATACATATGATACGCTGGTGTCAGCCATCTTGACGGCAAACCCGTCGCTTGACCCCATGAAGCTACAGATAGGAACGCGGATTTACGTTCCTTTTTCTTTTGCGCTTGTCGATGAGCGAGTACCGTACACATCCAGTCTGACCGACTTGGTCTTGGAGGGATTGAAGGTGCGCTATCCATTTTTGATTTCGGGGTGCATTGGGAAGAGTGTCATGGGCAGGGATGTATGTTATCTGCAATTTGGCGAGGGTGAGACACAGGTGTGCTACAATGCATGTTTTCATGCAAATGAGTGGATTACGACACCGATTTTATTAAAGTTTGCAGAGACGTATGCGAAGGCGTATGCGGAGGGAGAGGACCTATATGGAGAGGATACCAGAGAGCTGTTTCAGAAATATAGTCTGTTTTTGATTCCGATGGTCAATCCAGATGGTGCAGATCTTGTGAATGGCATGATACGCAGTGAAGAGTATCTCGAACAGACGATGGCAATCGCATCGGATTATCCGTCTATTCCGTATCCTGACGGCTGGAAGGCAAATATCAACGGTGTGGACTTGAACTTACAGTTTCCGGCAGGCTGGGAGAATGCGAGGAAGATTAAGTTTGCACAGGGCTACACGTCGCCTGCACCGCGGGATTTTGTGGGAGAGGCGCCCTTGTCAGCGGTGGAGAGCATCAACATGTATCACTTTACGACCGCCCATGATTTTCAGCTGATTCTGGCATATCACACGCAGGGCGAGGTGATCTACTGGAAATATCTGGACTATGAACCAGAGCGTTCGAGGCGCATCGCAGAGTATTTTGGGAAAGTGAGCGGCTATCAGGTGGAGGAGACGCCCTATGCGTCGGGTTATGCGGGCTATAAGGACTGGTTTATTGAGGCGTACAACCGACCCGGCTACACGATCGAGGCGGGGCGCGGCACGAATCCTCTTGGTATGAATCAGTTTCAAGAAATATATGACGATAACAGGCTGATTCTGGTTGGCGGGATGACGCAGCTGTAAATAATTTATTTATTTTATTTCTTAAATAACCATAAATTCCCAAGGTCCGTTTCGTATTTATAATAAGAATATGATAACAAAAACGAAACAGACATGGAAGGGATGGGGATAGGATGAAAAAGAGAATTGTTTGCGTGCTGTTGAGCCTGATTATGACAACGGTGTCACTTTATGGATGCGGGGCAAATACAGGCGGGGCGGATGCTGGGATGGCGGATACGCCGCGGGCAGATGCTCCGTCAAAGAACATCGTACAGAGTGACAGGGTGTCCAGCGATGCCGGGGCAGAAGGTGGAATGCAGATTGCCGGGGAGGCAGCGTTTTACGAGATGGATGTCTGTGCGGCGCCTGCGGATATTGCGTTGCCGGACTGGAACACAGAGGAGTACAGCGCGTTGGAGGAGCCGGGATTTAAAGCGGTGGCAAATGACCCGCTCTCCACATTTTCAGCGGACGTGGACACGGCATCCTACAGCAATCTGCGCCGAATGATTGAGGACGGGTATACACTGATGGAAATTCCAGAGGGAGCTGTCCGCATCGAGGAGATGCTCAATTATTTTTCTTACGACTATAAACTGCCTGAGAAAAAGGAGCCCTTTGGCGTCACGACAGTGATCGGAGACTGCCCTTGGAATCAGGAAGCAAAACTATTGCAGATAGGATTGAAGACGCAGGAGATTGACTTTAGTGAGGCGCCGGATTCGAATCTTGTATTTTTGCTGGATGTCTCAGGCTCCATGTACACGGACGACAAGCTGTCGCTCTTGCAGAAGGCTCTTAGGATGCTGGTGCAGGAGCTTGGCGGGAAGGATACGGTGTCGATTGTGACGTATGCAGGCGAGGACTGCGTGGTGCTGGAGGGAGAAAGCGGGAGCCATCAGGAAGAAATCATTGCGGCAGTCAGCGCGTTGGAGGCAGGAGGCTCGACAAACGGGGCAGACGGCATTGAGACCGCATACGAGCTTGCCGAACGGTATTTTATCAAGGGCGGGAACAACCGCGTGATTCTTGCGACGGACGGCGATCTGAATGTGGGGCCCAGCAGTGAGAGTGAGCTGGATGCACTGATTAAGGAGAAGAAAGCATCCGGCGTCTATCTGACAGTGCTTGGATTTGGCACAGGAAATATAAAGGATAATAAGATGGAAACGCTTGCCGATCACGGCAATGGCAATTATGCGTATATTGATTCGGTTGGCGAGGCAAAAAAGGTGCTCGTGGAGCAGATGGGGGCGACACTTGTCACAGTTGCCAAGGATGTCAAATTACAGGTTGAATTTAATCCCGCATATATCAAAGGATACCGCCTGCTGGGATATGAGAACAGGGCGCTTGCCACAGAGGATTTTGACGATGACACAAAAGATGCCGGGGAAATCGGCGCAGGGCACATGGTGACGGCACTCTATGAGATTGTGCCAGTAGATTCCAAGCAGGAAATACCAGAGACCAAGTTAAAGTATCAGGAGAGTCAAACGGACACAGGTGTCAAAAACGGAGAGTGGCTGAATCTCAAAATACGCTACAAGGAACCGGAGGAGGAAGAAAGTATTTTGAAGGAATATCCTGTGAAAGAGGAAGATTATGCAAAAGAACCGTCTGAGGACTTTTACTTTGCGGCGGCAGTTGCAGAGTTTGGATTGATTTTGCGGGACAGTGCTTATAAGGGCGAGGCTTCATTTGAGAATGTCCGCGCACTGCTCAAAAAGGTGGACACCGACGAGGATGATTACAAGGATGAATTTGTCTATCTGGTGAAAAAATTACAGCGGACAATGCCATAATACAATATGGACGCGGACAAGCAGGGAATGCTGTCCGCGTCCATTTCGTCTATAGCTCTATACAAAGGGCACCAGCGAGAGATAACTGAGCGTTCCGGGAGCGACTCCTGTTCCTTTTTCAAGCAGGGAGATTAGTCCTTTTAAAGTCTCTTCAGTCTCTTTGGGTGTCGATGGAAGCAGGGAATTGTCCAGCTTGACGGCAATTACAATCAGCACGATCTCCGCGAGGGCGGCAGGATAATCAAAATGAATCTCACCGCTTTGGATGCCCTGCTTGATGATTTCTGTCAAATCAGCCTTTAATTCTGATATGACATGTGACAGGTATTTCTGGTGTAAAAAGGCAAGGTCCTGCGCACTGGCATTGTCTGATGAGCTGCCGTTTTGCTGGATAAATGCCGTGGAGGAGTTCTGACATGCCTGAAACAGCATTGCCATGCGTGTAAACGGTGAGATCTCTGTCTGTGCAGCGAGGTTCTGTGCAGTGAGAAGCGGCTTTTCGTAGCTGCGCTCGATCAGCGCGTCCAGAATGGCTTCCTTGGAGGGAAAGTAGTAGTAGATGCTGCCTTTTCCGATGCCTGCCCGCTGTGCAATCTCGCTGACAGAGATGTTTTGTATTTTTTTTTCTTCGAGAAGCTGCTGGAGTGCGTCCAGTATCAGGTCATACTTTTTTTCGTTCTTTTTTGTGTCAGGCATGGATGATGCCACCTTTCTCTAAATACTATGATGCGATGTAACTCAAGGGTAATTAAAATAAGTATAGCATGTTTCCGCCGGTGGAACAATTGTAAAATATATAACAAAAAAGGGGTAGAAAGAGCAGTAAATTTTGGGGGAAATACACTTGACCGCTGGTCGAAAAATGTGGTAAAATAAATGAAACAGAAATCGACTGAGGGTCGGAAAATGTCGAAAGAAAGTTTTACTGTATCAGGAATAAAAATAGTGGAGGAAAAATAATGACATACGCAGATTTTTTTTATGAGGTTAAGGGAAAATTCATGGGAGCAGATGTGAGCGATATTCATGAGCATCTTGCATATCAGTTTAATATCGAGGATGAGGAAGCAGGCGGCGCATTTTATGTGGAAGTAAAGGATGGCGTACTGTATGTGGAGCCGTATGAGTTTTATGACAGGGATGCGATGTTTATCAGTACACCGGAGGTATTCCGCAAGATCGCGGACGGTGAGATGGACCCTGTCTGGGCATTTACGACACAGAAGCTCAGGGTTGAGGGAAATATTGACAAGGCGCTGAAGCTCAATGACATTATCCAGCGCAAGAAAAAAGAGGCGAAGAAAGAAGCAAAGGAAGCTAAAAAAGAAGCAAAAAAAGAGATCAAAGAAGCCAAGGAAGCACTGAAGAAAGCGGAGGCATAGACAATGGGAATACTCAAAAATACAATGACCTGTCTGGGCGTTCTTGCAGCGGCAGGCGTGGGAGAGACAGCATATTTTTACAGGAGGACGATGAAGCGTAACAATGCCAAAGTTGAGCGGACAATGAAGATGTCCGGGACGGACTGGACCCAGTATGCGCCGATGATGCAGCAGAGAAAAGAATTTATGCTGGCACAGGATCACAGGGAAGTGTCTCAGATGTCCTTTGACAATCTAAGGCTCCATGCGACATTCTTTCCAGCATTGGATGAATACAGAGACAAGACCGATGTGGCAGCCGGCAAGAAGAAGGTTGCGATTTGTTTTCACGGTTACACGAGCAAGGGAATGTCGGACTATATCGGACTGTCGGATTACTATCTCAAGAGAGGCTATGCGATGCTGCTGCCGGATGCGCGGGCACATGGCGAGAGCGAGGGTGAGTATATCGGATTTGGCTGTCTTGACAGGAAGGATGCGCTTGGCTGGATTAACTGGGTGATTCAGGAGGTTGGGGAGGACGTTGAGATCGTGCTTCACGGAACTTCCATGGGAGGCGCGACTGTCTTGATGGCGAGCGGACTCGACTTGCCGTCACAGGTGAAGGGCATTGTCTCTGACTGCGGATTTACCTCGCCGAAGGAAGTCTTTACCCACGTGCTGAACTCGATGTATCATCTTCCTGCATTTCCTGTGATTCAGGGAGCGGATCTCATGAACAGAAAACTTGCAGGGTATGGGATGGATGAGTGCAATGCAAAACGTGAGGTGGCGCATGCAAAGGTTCCGATATTGTTTATTCATGGTTCCAATGATACATTTGTTCCGACACACATGTGCAATGAGATTTACGAGTGCTGCGCATCACCTAAGAAAATGTTGATTGTGGAGGGTGCTGCACACGCGGAGAGTTACTATAAAGATACTGAGAAATATGAGCAGGCATTGAATGAATTTTTTGAGGAAATCATGTAGTTCCAGAGAAGGAGAAATGAATGAAAACAAGAAACGGATTTAAAACCTATCCATTGACGGCCGCACAGAAGTATCATTTTTACTATGCAGACTACTGTCCGGGCAAAGAGATTCTCAATGTCGGCAGCAGTCTCACGATCGAGTTTGAGCTGAATGTGGACGAGCTTCGCAAGGCAATCTACAAGGCATATGAGCGCTGTGAGTCCATGCGTGCAAGGCTTGTCTATGACGAGAAGGAGAAGCAGTGGTATCAGTACATCGTGGACAAGGAGGAGCGCGAGATCGACTTTGTGGATTTCACCGGGAAGACCATGGAGGAGGCAGAAGCCGAGATGACGGCGTGGACGCGTGTTCCGTTTGGTCAGGATGAGCCGATGAACAAGATTGTCATTATCAAGACACCAGATAATTTTGAGGGTATGTATATCGTGGGCGACCACAGATTTCTTGACGCGCAGTCTCTGATTGGCTTTATGAAGGATGTCATAGAGCTGTACTGTAATGCAAACTTTGAGAATGTGCCCTATCCGGCGGATATGCGTTCCTATGTGGAGCAGCTTGAGAAGGATTTCGCCTACGAGGCAGGCAGCAAGGCATCCGTGCGGGACCGGGAATATTTCCACAAATTGTTTGAGGCGCCTGAGCCAATCTACAATGGTATTGATGGAAGAAAACGGCTGGATGATGCGAGACGTAAATTAAAGAATCCCAATCTCAGGGCGGCACCTACAGGATCAGACAGCTTTGCGGCGGATATTGATATTTTCCATCTGGAAGGAGAGCCGACAGAGCGTCTGATGAAATTCTGTGAGGAGCAGCACATTTCATTGCAGTGTCTGCTCATTATGGGTATCCGCACATACTTGCAGAAGATGAACAGTTGTGACGATGTTTCCATGATGGTTGCGTATGCGCGCAGGGCGACGCTTCTTGAGAAGAAATCCGGCGGTACACGTATCCACAGTTTTCCGTTTCGGACAATTATCCCTGAGGATAAGACCTTTTTGGAAGGCATTCATGAAATCAGGGACAAGCAGAATGAGGTGTTCCGCTACGTGAATTTTGACCCGGTGGAGTGCATGAATTATAAGAGAGAGGTCTATCAAACGCCTCTTGGAATGGGGTATGAGACGGTGGCGCTCACATACCAGCCTGCGACGCTGCGCGAAAAGGGTCTGGTTGATTTGGGCGATATCCGTTACAAGACAAAGAGATATGGAAACGGATACTATGCGGATGGTCTCTACCTGACTGTGATGCACAGACCGGAGGACAATGGTCTGGACTTTAGCTTTGAGCATCAGGTAAAGGCGTACAGCAGAGAGACGCTTGAGCTGTTTTATTACTATATGTGCAAGATAATGTTCAAGGGAATCGAAAATCCAAACTTAAAGATTGGCGCAGTGATCAAATTAATTTAAAAATCATAGGAAAGAAAGGCAGGGGGTCACAATGTTTGAAAAATTGGCAGACATCATCACTAATTATGTCGAAGTAAAGAAGGAGGATATCAAACCGGAGTCGCGTTTTATGGAGGATTTAGGGTTTAGCTCTTTTGACTTCATGAGTATGCTTGGCGAGGTGGAGGAAGAACTTGATATCGAAATCAACCCTGAGGAGGCTGCAGATATCCGCACCGTTCAGGAGGCTGTGGAGTATCTGGAGAAACTGTAAATAGGAAATATCCTCACAAGATAGAGAAAGGTATGGTCAAAAAATGAGCCAAACATATCATACAATACGGGAACTTCTGGTGGCGGCAGAGCAGAATTTCGGCGCGCAGGATGCATTCCGTTATAAGGTGAAGGACAACGGGGACGGCGGCAAGAAGGAAGTAAAGATCGAGGCAAAGACATATACACAGTTTAAAAAGGATTCTGAATACTTTTCTGCGGTACTGGCATCGCTCGGGGAGCAGGGGAAGCATATCGCAGTCATTGGACCGACTTCTTATTCGTGGGTGGTTGCGTATTTCGGTATCGTGGACAGCGGGAGTGTGGCGGTTCCGCTCGATGCGAATCTGCCGGACGAAGATTTGTGTGAACTGCTTGACCGTGCGGATGTGACGACGCTTGTCTACGACGAGGCAAAAGCGGGCGTTGCGCAGATGGCGGAGAACCGCTGCGGAGGATTAAAAAATATCATCTGTACAGGAGAACCGCAGGGGTTAGCAAACGGTTTGTCCATGTGGAATTTGATTGGCGGACAGAGCGCTGGTTTTGACTATACGCCCAAGCCGGAGGAGCTTGCGACCATCATGTTTACATCAGGCACAACGGGCAAGAGCAAGGGCGTTATGCTCACGCACAGGAATCTGGCGGAAAATGCAACCTGTCTGGACATGGGGCTGGAATCTGGCATTGTCATTTTGTCCGTGCTTCCGATTCATCACGCATACTGCCTGAGCATGGATATCCTCAAAGGGATTTCGATTGGTTCTGTGATTTGCATCAATGATTCCCTGCTGCGCGTTGCGAAGAATATCAAGCTCTTTGAGCCGAATATGATTCTGATGGTGCCGCTGATGATTGAGACGCTTGCCAAGAAGCTTGAGGAGGCAGCATGGATTCCGGCACCGCTTGTCAAGGCAAAGGTGTTTGGCAAACAGTTCCATACAGTGTGCAGCGGCGGCGCATATCTCAATCCGGCATATCTGGAAATGTTCAAAAAGTATGGTATTACCATCTGGCAGGGCTATGGCATGACGGAATGTTCGCCGGTGATCAGTACAAACTATGGCGACTTTATGAAAGACGGTTCCGTCGGCAGGCTGATGCCCAACTGTGAGGCAAAAGTGGTGGACGAGGAGCTGTGGGTAAAGGGCTCGAGTGTGATGCAGGGCTATTACAAGATGCCCAAAGAGACCGAGGAGACCCTCTCAGACGGCTGGTTAAAGACAGGGGACTTGGGGTATGTGGATGAGGACGGTTTTGTCTTCCTGACTGGACGCAAGAAGAACCTGATTATCACACCAAACGGCGAGAATGTATCGCCGGAGGAGATCGAGAACAAGCTCGGCGAGAACCGCCTTGTACAGGAAGTGCTTGTGCGCGAGAGCGAGGGGGCGATTGAGGCAGAGATTTTTCCCGATTACGAGTACGCTGGCAAGAAGAAAATCAAGGATATGCAGGCTGAATTGCAGAAAATCATTGACGCATACAACAAGACGGCACCGCTTTATAAGAGGGTGTTTAAGCTCAAAGTGCGCGAGACAGAGTTTGAGAAAAATACGACAAAGAAGATTAAAAGGTTTTAAAGGGCGCAAGACGAAAAGATTTGGAAGTAAAAAATAAAAAAATACTTGCAATGATTTTTCGCATGTGCTATTCTAAGAGCAGCAAAAAATCCTGGAATAAAAATGAGCAAGGCTTTAAGAAAATGCCATGAAAGAGACTCTTGCCAAGGAAAACGACAGGAACACGGCGTCACCGACTGAGAGCGCTGTCCGCGGAAGCTGGCAAAGGGAACACTCTGGAGCAGATTACTTGAAAAGGTACAGGCATGCAGTGCCTTAGTAGGGTAATACGTGAGCGCACGTTAAGCGTAAGAGAGGATAAAACATTTTGATGATTCAGTGTTTTGTCAATGCGGGTGGTACCGCGGGTATAGTTTCAGTTATCCGTCCCGGAATACATTTTGTATTCTGGGATTTTTTTGTATAAATCATGATTGTTTTCCAAATATGGCAGCAGAACTTTGGGAGACAATCCATTCGTTGAGGAGGATATGAAATGTACAGAGACATTACAATGAAGGAAATCAGTGAACAGCACATCGGCCAGACATTGCAGGTTGCGGGCTGGGTGGAAAACATCCGTGACCACGGCGGGGTATCGTTTATCGACCTGCGCGATATGTACGGCACACTGCAGGTAGTCATGAGAGACACGACACTCTTGGTGGGCATCACCAAAGAGATGTGTATCTCCATCGAGGGACTTGTGGAAAAGCGTGACGAGGATACGTACAATCCCAAAATTCCGACAGGGACGATTGAGCTGGAAGCAAAAAAAGTGACAGTGCTGGGAAAGGTATACCAGCAGCTCCCGTTTGAGATTATGACATCAAAGGAGACGCGCGAGGAGGTGCGCTTAAAATACCGTTATTTAGACCTCAGAAACAAAAAGGTAAAGGATAACATGATTTTCCGCTCGCAGGTCATCAGCTTTCTTCGCCAGAAGATGACAGAGATGGGATTTTTGGAGATTCAGACCCCGATTTTGTGCGCATCATCCCCGGAGGGCGCAAGGGATTATATCGTTCCGTCCAGAAAATACAAGGGCAAATTTTATGCGCTTCCGCAGGCGCCGCAGCAGTATAAGCAGCTTTTGATGGCTTCCGGGTTTGACAAGTATTTTCAGATTGCACCGTGTTTTCGCGACGAGGACGCACGCGCAGACCGCTCGCCGGGCGAGTTTTATCAGCTTGATTTTGAGATGAGCTTCGCGACGCAGGAGGATGTATTCAAGGTGGGTGAGGAGGTACTTTCAGCGGCATTTGAGAAGTTCGCGCCTGAGGGCTTTGCAGTGACAAAGGCGCCTTATCCGATTATCAGTTATCAGCAGGCGATGCTGGAATTTGGCACAGATAAGCCGGATTTGAGGAATCCGCTGCGCATTCTGGATGTGACCGGCTTTTTCCAGAAATGTTCATTTAAGCCCTTTATCGGCAGGACGGTGCGGGCAATCAAGGTGCACGCTGAGATGTCAAAGGGCTTCCATGAAAAGCTGCTGGACTTTGCGACGGGCATGGGAATGGGGGGTCTTGGCTATCTTGAGGTTGCAGAGGACAGGACGTACAAGGGACCGATTGACAAGTTTATTCCAGAGGAGCTCAAACAGGAGCTGGCCGTGCTTGCAGGACTGGAAGCAGGCGATACTATTTTCTTTATCGCAGACAGGGAGGAGCGCGCGAACTACTATGCGGGACAGCTGCGCATAGAGCTTGGCGGGAAGCTTGACCTGTGTGAAAAGAATGCATACCGTTTTTGCTATATCAACGATTTTCCAATGTTTGAGCGTGACCCTGAGACAAAGCAGATTGGCTTTACGCACAATCCGTTTTCCATGCCGCAGGGCGGGTTAGAGGCGCTAAACAGTGAGAATCCGCTGGATATTCTCGCGTATCAGTATGATATCGTCTGCAACGGTGTGGAGCTGTCAAGCGGCGCTGTCAGGAACCATGACATGGAAATTATGGAAAAAGCATTTGAGATAGCAGGCTATGATAAGGAAACATTAAAATCAAAGTTTGGGGCGCTTTATCAGGCATTTCAGTTCGGTGCGCCGCCACATGCAGGCATGGCGCCGGGGATTGACAGGATGCTGATGCTGCTGAAGAATGAGGAGAACATCAGGGAAGTGATTGCGTTCCCAATGAGCGGTTCCGCGCAGGATTTGATGTGCGGCGCGCCAAACGATGTCACAGAGCAGCAGCTGCGCGAGGTGCATATTAAGGTTCGGGATTAGAAGACGAAAAGAAAATCTAAGGTGATAAAAGACATCACCTAAGACTTTCTAAGTTTCGTCTGGGAAGAACGCCATGGACAAAGCGTGGGGTGCAGGCAATGAGTAAGTTGGCGGAATCAGGGTGTGAGCGGGATAAGCTGTTAGGTGATATCAATACAATATACCATGAATTGGAAATGAAAGAAGCGGAGCTTCAGTTTGCGCTCTTTCACGGAATCTTTGAGATCGAGTCTGGATGGTACAATAATCATTATTACAAAACGAACGACGGAGGCTGGTCAAGAGCATCCTATCCGGTTCCGGTAATCAGCGTCAAGGGGTATTGTGATATTGAGATTTCATTTGACAGGATAACAGTGTCTACGAAAATGAAGCGAAAGACAGCATTGGCGTATTCGTATGATAAGATAATGAAATACGATTATGAAGCCTATGGCGTGGAGGACTATCTTTCAGATTTTTATCACGCAGGATTGACAGTTCAGGATTTAAAGGATAATATCGCAAAAAGTGATGAGAAGGAGATTGGATTTTCTTTTATATTCTCTTTTGACGTGGAGGGAAAACAGATTTTTGAGTTTGCAAAACTCCTGCGGCGTGAAGGATTTTATGATTGAGAGCCCGGCGGGACGTTGTTGTAATAATACGAGGAACGGAAACAATAGGAGGTAAATATGGCAAATGTGATTACGGACGAGACAATCGAATATGTCGGGATTCTCGCCAAGCTGGAGTTGTCAGACGAGGAGCGGGAGCAGGCAAAGACGGATATGGGCAGGATGCTCGACTATATTGACAAATTAGCGGAGCTGGATACGACAGGCATTGAGCCGATGTCCCATGTATTTCCTGTACAGAATGTGTTCCGCGAGGATGTGGTGACAAACGGCGATGAGAGTGAGAAAACGTTAAAGAATGCGCCCGGTGAAAAGGACAATATGTTCATGGTGCCAAAAACATTCGATTAGACGTATATCATATGAATTTTCTTTGGAGGGCATGAAGATGGATATTTTATCATACAGCGCCGTGGAACTATCTGCGGCGGTCAAGGAGGGCAAGGTCACGGCTGTAGAAGCCATGGAAGCCGTGCTGTCAAGGATTGATGAGAGAGAAAGTGACATCAATGCCTATGTCACGATTGACAGAGAGCAGGCATTGAAGGCGGCGGCAGCCGTACAGGAAAAAATTGAGAAAGGCGAGCTGACAGGACCTCTTGCGGGGGTGCCTGTCGCAGTGAAGGATAATCTGTGCACGGAGGGGATGCGCACCACATGTTCCTCAAAAATACTGGAAAACTTTGTCCCGACCTACTCGGCAGAGGCAGTCCTCAATCTCGAAAAGGCGGGGGCAGTGATGGTTGGCAAGACCAACATGGACGAGTTTGCGATGGGGTCAACGACGGAGACTTCTGCATACGGTGTGACCAGAAATCCGTGGAACACAGACCATGTTCCCGGAGGGTCCTCAGGCGGTTCCGCAGCGGCAGTGGCGGCGGGTGAGTGTTTCTTTGCACTGGGCTCTGACACAGGGGGCTCCATCAGGCAGCCCGCATCCTTCTGCGGCGTGGTGGGATTGAAGCCCACCTATGGAACGGTTTCACGTTATGGTCTGGTTGCATACGGCTCATCGCTGGACCAGATTGGACCATTGACCAAAAATGTGGCAGACTGCGCGGCTGTCCTAGAGACGATCGCGTCTTATGACAGGAAGGATTCCACCTCTATCAATAGAAAAAAAGAGAAGAAAGATACGGATTTCACAACAGCGCTTGTGGAGGATGTAAAAGGGATGAAAATCGGGATTCCGAAAGACTATCTGGGCGAAGGGCTTGACAGTGAAGTAAAAAATGCAGTGCTTGCGGCAGCAGAGCTTCTCGCGGCAAAGGGAGCAGTTGTTGAGGAGTTTGATTTAAGCCTTGTCGCGTATGCGATACCGACTTACTATACGATTGCAGCGGCAGAGGCAAGCTCAAATCTGGAACGTTTTGACGGAATCAAATACGGATATCGCACAGAGAAGTTTGAAGGGCTTCACGATCTGTACAAAAAGACGCGCTCTGAGGGATTTGGCGCGGAGGTAAAGCGTAGAATTATGCTCGGCTCGTTTGTGCTAAGCTCGGGATACTACGATGCGTATTATCTGAAAGCCCTGAAGGTAAAGGCGATGATAAAAAAGGCATTTGATGATGCCTTTGCAAAGTATGACCTGATTCTTGGTCCTGTTGCGCCGACCACTGCGCCAAAGCTTGGGGACAGCCTCCAAGACCCGCTTAAAATGTACCTTGGGGACATTTATACCATAGCGGTCAATCTCGCAGGACTTCCTGCTATATCTCTTCCATGCGGAACGGATTCAAAGGGACTTCCCATCGGATTACAGTTGATTGCAGACAGTTTTCAGGAAAAGAAACTGATACAGGCGGCATATACGTATGAACAAAACAAAACGAAATGCGTAGAATGAAAAAGGAGTGAGGAAATGGCAAAGCAATATGAAACAGTGATTGGTCTGGAAGTGCATGTGGAGCTTGCGACAAAGACAAAAATTTTCTGCGGCTGCTCCACGGCGTTTGGCGGGGCGCCGAACACCCACACCTGCCCTGTCTGCACAGGGATGCCGGGTTCGCTTCCAGTGTTAAATAAACAAGTGTTGCAGTATGCGGTGGCAGTGGGGCTTGCCACAAACTGCACGATCACACAGTACTGCAAATTTGACCGGAAAAATTATTTTTATCCAGACAATCCGCAAAACTATCAAATCAGCCAGCTCTATCTTCCGATCTGTAGGAACGGACATGTGGAGATTGAGACTTCCGAAGGGAAAAAGTCGGTGGGAATCCATGAAATTCACATGGAGGAGGACGCCGGAAAGCTGATACATGATGAGTGGGAGGACTGCTCGCTGGTGGACTACAACCGCTCTGGTGTGCCGCTCATCGAGATTGTCTCAGAGCCGGACATGCGCAGCGCCGAGGAAGTCATTGCGTATCTCGAGAAGCTGCGTATGCTGATACAGTATCTTGGCGCCTCGGACTGCAAATTAAACGAAGGCTCCATGCGCGCGGATGTCAATCTCTCTGTGCGGGAGGTTGGCGCGGATGCGTTTGGGACGCGCACAGAGATGAAAAACCTCAACTCGTTTCGTGCAATCACACATGCGATAGAAGGGGAGCGGGAGCGGCAGATTGAGCTGCTCGAATCAGGGCAGCAGGTGACGCAGGAGACACGGCGCTGGGACGATGCAAAAGAGTATTCCTACGCGATGCGCTCGAAGGAGGATGCGCAGGATTACCGCTATTTTCCCGACCCTGATTTGACGCCTGTCTATATCAGTGACGAGTGGCTTCAAGAGATTCGCGGCAGCCAGCCGGAATTTCGCGAGGAGAAGATGGCGCGCTATAAAAAAGAGTACGATATCCCAGATTACGATATTGGCATTATCACAGATTCAAAACATCTGGCAGATTTGTTCGAGGAGACAGTGGCAATCTGCGGACAGCCCAAAAAGGTTTCAAACTGGCTGATGGGGGAGACGCTGCGGCTGCTAAAGGAAAAGAACATGGACCCCGGGGAGATCTGTTTTTCACCGGAACATCTGGCAAAGCTGATCGGGCTGGTGGACAGCAAGGCGGTCAACTCCACGGTGGCGAAGGAAGTGTTTGAGGTGATGTTTGCCGAGGACATTGACCCGGAAAGCTATGTCGAGGAGAAGGGCTTAAAGACGGTTCATGACGAGGGGGCGCTGAGAAAAACCGTCGAGGAGGTCATCGCGGCAAACCCGCAGTCCGTGGAAGATTACCATAACGGCAAGGAGAAGGCAATTGGATTTCTGGTCGGACAGACCATGAAGGCGATGAAGGGCAAGGCGGAACCCGGCATGGTGAACAAAGTGCTCAAGGAGCTGTTATAAAAATCTGTAAAACATTACACAAAGAGTCATATTCTGACATAAGTTATAATAAACTTATAGATGGGAATGTGACTTATGTATTTCTTCCTAATCATTTTGTTACTTGTTACGCTAATTTGCAGTGTCTTTTTCCACTTTCGGAAAAAGAAAATTATCTGCAAGATTCAGTGTATGGACCAATGCCAGAAATGCTGCAAGGTAGAGGAGCTTGTCAAGCCGTTTGGCTATTGTTTCCATGAGGAATGCGGCTTTTTTTCAAGCACGCTGGATGCATGGCAGAGGGAGGCGGGGTATGCTTGGATTTATGATTATATGGCTCCGCGTTTCCAGATGGTTTTCGACTCGCTGCCGGTCTATTTTGACTATGAAGGCAAAACATGGCTGATTGAGCTCTGGAAAGGGCAGTATGGCATCAATGCGGGAGCCGAGATCGGTGTTTACCATGCTGACAGGATTCTGTCCGAAAAAGAGTACAAGACAACGCGCTTTGAGGCGGCGTCAAACACAGAATTGCTAAATTGTTCGTTTGTGCTCTGCGGAAAGAACGGCAGCTGCGTCAAAGTCGCCCAAAACCATTGGTGGCTCACCGCGTTCTTTACAGGCAGCTTTGTGTGGCCGGCAGATTTGTGCATGAAGGCGACCATACGGTTTCCAGACAAAAGAATGCAGTTTGCCTTTATCAGCGGGCTGCGCAAGGCGGGCTGCGCGGAGCAGAATTTCTCCGTCAGCGGTTTTTGCGTGACAGTGCATTTTGGCCGTGCGCGCAAGGTGCGTTACAAGCTGTGCACGCGGTTCTGGCGCTGTTTCTCCCAGTGGAAAAACAAGATATTCTGCAAGCTTTACCTGTGGGTGACAAAGCCGTTCCAGTGTACCGAAGACCGGGTATTATGCCTGTATTACTTGATTCCGTTTGCATTTCGCCGGCTGTTTCGGATACGCCGGTTCAACAAGCGCTGTCATCGCAAAGAACGCTGCTGCCGCAAGCGGTGCTGTAGGAAGGGACGCCTGTGAGTGTATCCTCACGGCTGGGGCATGCTTTTCGCGATGCCCCAGTCCTGCCGCTGACCTACCGCTCGCGGTATGTCCTGATGAGCGACTGCCACAGGGGGATAGGCACTTCCTCCGACAATTTTCTGAAAAACCAGCATCTATTTTTTGCGGCGCTAAAGTATTATTACCAAAGAGGATATACGTACATCGAACTTGGTGACGGGGACGAACTCTGGGAGAACCGCAGCATGAAAAATATTGTCGAGGTACACGACGAAGTTTTTGAAATCTTTGCGCAGCTTCACAGGCAAAACAGGCTGTATCTCCTTTATGGAAATCATGATATGGTCAAAAAGAAAAAGAAATTACAGCTTCCGTACACTTTTTATGAGGGCATCATATTAAGCCCGCCCAATATGCCGCAGCGTGCATTATACCTGACACACGGGCATCAGGCAAGCCTGTTTAATTCTACATTTTGGCGGATGGCGTGTTTCTGTGTCCGGTATTTGTGGAGCCCGCTGGAAAATCTTGGCGTGCTTGACCCGACCAGTGCGGCGAAAAACTACCATGTGAAAAACAAGTGCGAGACGCGGCTAAGCGACTGGGCATCTGAAAACAGGCATATTCTGATCACAGGGCACACGCACCGCCCCGTGATGCCAAGTGAGCCTTCCTTCTATTATAATACAGGCAGCTGCGTCCATCCGCGCTGCATTACCTGCATAGAGATTGAGCAGGGAGTCATGACCTTGGTAAAATGGAGCATGAGCGCCCGCGCGGACAGCACACTGTATGTGGCGCGTGAGCGGATTTCGGGATTTGTGCCGCTGCTGTCGGATTATCAGAGTTCATCAGTCTTGTACTGACTGTATTCGGAAGCAATAACACTAAAAAATAACCGCCCAAAGCCTGAGAAACTTAGCGGTTATTTTTTATTAATAAATGACTGAATGGGCTGACCGTCTATCGGCAGTACCCTTATGCATTTATCTTACCACGAACTTATATTATTGTCAAATTTTTTAATATTATATAGATTTACGGTATCCATAAATGACAAAGGTGTCATTTGTCGTTTCATAAGGAACATAAGGAATATGATATTTACGCATCAGTTCAAGAAACGGTGCTGTCGCGTCATGCCAGATTTTTTGCGGTGCCAGCCTGCCGCCAGCCGTGTCATAATACCGTGTCTTTATGATAAGATATTCAATCACTTTATAGTTCAAATCAACAAAATCTTCATCAATATAGCATCCCTGATACCCTGCGTCCTGTGCGGCGAAATTTTTGATAAATGTATCTTCCTCGTCAAATAAAGTCTTGATTTCATAAGGCGGTGGAAAGGGCATTTCTTCCAGCATGGCGGTGCGGAAGCGGTTCCATTTGGTATTGTTCATGCAGGAAGTAAGCTGCCGCTGCTGGACGGTTTCGGCGACAAGTTCTGCGGTGGTTTTTCTTCTGGCAAACTGTCCGCGCTCGATGCCGCGTATCATTTTTTGCAGCGATGCCATCACAGATTGAGCTTTGTCAAGACGGACGCTTTGAAAAATGGTGTCCTCTTTTTCAACTGTAATCCAATAACAGGACCAGCGGTATGAAAGCCGCAGTGTCAGTCCGCCCTTCCAGCGCACACAGAACAGAGTGCCGCTTTCTTGCTCCGTATCCGAAAGGGGTAAAACGGTGCCGTGCTTGATCTCAAGCTGTTCAAAAGGGAAAAAATTCATGATTCTGGCCACTCCTTAGGATGATATGAAGGCAGGCGTCTCTGGGAGAACTGCCTTCAATAGTTTTATCATAATAGGTCGATAGGATTTCGTCAAGATGTAAGAGCCGCCAATTTGCTTGACGCATGTTGACTGACAGCGTAAAATAATAGTTAGCAAAAGTTGAAGGAGGTATCAAGAAAATGACCAAGATGGTGTATGTAGACCCTAAGCTGATAGCGGGGGAAACCTTACGTTATGCAGTTTTTGTAAAAGATTTGGATGAGCGCTGGGTGTTACAGAGTGCTGCACCCGAGACAGGGAATGTTGATGAATATGAAAATGTGGCGGAGGAACAGGTGCTGCAAATGTTTCCTGAACTGGGAGAATTGTTTGAATTGGAGCTGGATAAAAATGTAACGTTCATGAAGACAAAAAGCGGGAGATGGGTTGATTTTGTTTAGGAGCGAACACAGTGAATAAGATCATGATTGTCGAGGATGACAGGAAATTAAATGACGGAATTGTGCTGGCGCTGCGAGAGAACTGCAATGCGTTTTTGCAGTGCCGGACGCTGGCGGAGACGCGAAACCTGCTGACGCAGGAGGAGATTGCTTTGGTGCTCTTGGATGTCAATCTGCCGGATGGAAACGGGATTGATTTCGTGCGCGAGGTCAGGGCGTACAGCCCGGTGCCGATTCTGCTCATTACGGTGAATAATATGGAGCTGGATATTGTGACCGGTCTTGAGGCTGGCGCGAATGATTATATTACGAAGCCGTTTAGCCTGATGGTACTGCGCGCGCGGGTGGCAGTGTGGCTGCGTGCGGGAATCGGACATCCAGACCGGTTTAGCATGGGACCCTTTGACTTTGATTTCAGAAAGATGGAATTTCGCAGGGAAGGGCGTCTGGTGGAGCTGAGCAGGACAGAACAGCGGCTGCTGCGGGTGCTGTGTGAGAATCAGGGTGCAACTGTCAAAAGAAGCGCGCCGATTGACAGCGTGTGGCAGGGGGACGGCGAGTATGTGGATGAACATGCGCTGACCGTGACAATCAAAAGGCTGCGCGATAAGCTCGAGAAGGATTGTGCAAATCCCGATTATATCAGAACCGTGTACGGAATCGGCTATACATGGGCGGTGGATTTGTGAGCACTGTGATGGAAGCGGCGGCGCTTGCGGGAGCTGTGTCATTTGTAGTGTCAGGACTGTTGTGGTATCTGTATTTTTACAGGAAAGAAAAGAAACTGATGCAGCGGCTGTATGATATCATCGAACAGGCGGAGGAGAGCAGTGCCTGCGGAAGAATAAAAATGACAGATGTGTCAGAAAATACTGGACAGGCTGAAGTGCCGGGTGTCAGCGGAGGGGCTGACATGGAGTGTATGTCAGGAGATAAAGATACAGAGGAAAAGGTTTCCTTGATCGAAGATAAGTTTCGCCGTTTTGTCAATAGCGCTTTGATGGAGAATGAGAAGAACCGGCAGCAGAAGCAGGTGATTCAGGGGCTGATTTCCGATATTTCCCATCAGACGCTCACGCCCATAGCCAACCTGAAACTGTATGCGGAACTGCTGCGCGAACTGGTCTGTAACCGGACAGCCTTTGATGTGGATGATTCCGAACTGTCAGAAGTCATGGACACACTGTGCGGGCAGACGGAAAAGCTGGATTTTCTGATTCAGTCTCTCGTCAAACTGTCGCGGATGGAAACCGGGCTGATTGGTGTGCATGTGCAGACAGGAAATATACAGAGCCTGTTTGATGCCGTGTATCAGGAGTACAGGAAAAAGGCATCGGAAAAAGGGATAACGCTCACTTTTGAGACGAGCAGACTGCGTGCGGTTTTTGACTTGAAGTGGATGGGGGAAGCATTGGGAAATATTGTGGATAACGCGGTCAAATATACGCGGGCGGGTGGAAAAGTGCAGGTCTCTGCGCGTGCATACACATTCTTTGTGCGGATTGATGTGGCAGATGATGGTATCGGAATCGCACCGGAGGATTTTCACAGGATTTTTACCAGATTTTACAGGTGCCTGTCGGCGGATGACCAGCCAGGCATCGGAATCGGGCTGTATCTGGCAAGAGAGATCGTGCAGGCGCAGAGAGGGTATATGAAAGTGGCGTCAAAGAAGGGGGAGGGCTCACTGTTCTCGGTCTTTCTGCCAGTCCCATAATAAAAAAGTATAGGTAATAATGCTAAGGAACTGTTAAAGAATTAATCTTCACATATGACTTGTCTAAATCTTCTTATGCCGCGTTGTCGTCAATCGGCGTACCCCAGTACGCCTCATTCCTCCGCCTTGCATAAAAAGATTTATTCTGCGTCATCTGCAAAGTTAATTCTTAACAGTTCCTAAATCACGATGAATGTATTGACTTAGCATTATTTGTTTGTTATTCTTATGGTGGAAATAGAGTAGAGGTGCAGGGGGAGTGTAAATGGCAAGTACGATTCAAATAAGAGTAGATGATGATTTAAAAACAAAATCAGATGCATTGTTTAAAGATTTAGGAACAGATACGACAACTGCGATCCGTATGTTTTTAACGCAGGCGTTGGCAGTAAATGGGTTTCCGTTTGAAATAAAAAGGGCGACTGCAAATCCATATGAAGCATTAACGGAACAAGAGATATTAGATAAGCTCGAAAAATCGCGTGAGCATGCAGCGCAGGGAATGTATAAAAATGCGGCAGAAGTTTCTCGTGATATGAGGGCAAAGTATGGATTATAAAGTAGTAGATACAAGAGTATGCAGATAAAACAAAGGGGGCGATTACTGCGTCCTTTTTTGTTTTGTCTATCATCCTCTTTTTTATGAGTAAAGTGTTGTATAGAAGCTGCACTGCTGCTAATTATTTCAATACTGTGATATTTCAGAAACCAGATTGTGATATTTGTGTGGTATATTATACTGGAGGTCGAAAAGACGAAATGAAATACATACAGAAATCAGGAAAGGACAGACAGGATGAATATACTAAAAGTGCAGAATTTAACCAAAATATACGGCACTGGCGAGACTGCGGTGCACGCCTTGGACGGCGTGAGCTTTGAGGTGGAGCGCGGGGAGTTTGTGTCTGTGGTGGGGAGATCAGGCAGCGGCAAATCCACAATGCTCCATATGATCGGAGGGCTGGACAAGCCGACTTCGGGCGCGGTGGTGGTAGACGGAAGGTCTTTGGAGAATATGGACGATGAGGCGCTTACGATTTTTCGGCGCAGAAATATCGGCTTTGTTTTTCAGCAGTACAATCTGATTCCTATGCTGAATGTCTGGGAGAATGTGATACTGCCGGTGAAGCTGGACGGAAAGAAATTGCAGAGGGACTATGTGGAGATGGTGATTGACACGCTGGGGCTTTCGAACAAAATGTGGAATTTGCCATGTACGCTCTCTGGCGGGCAGCAGCAGCGGGCTGCCATTGCGCGGGCGCTTGCGGCAAAGCCCGGACTGCTGCTGTGCGACGAGCCGACGGGAAACCTCGACTCGCAGACAAGTCAGGATGTGCTGGGTCTGCTAAAGGTGACGAGCGAACAGTTTCATCAGACGGTGATTATGATTACGCACAATGAGGAGATCGCACAGCTTGCAGACAGGATTTTGCGGATAGAGGACGGCAGATTGCAGGACGGAGGGGCGTATGGTAAAGGTTGAGAATCGGGAAACAGTATGGTTACTGACAATGCGTTTTATGCAAATGAACCGCGGGCGCAGCCAGATTGCTATTTTAGCGATTGTGCTGACTACGACGTTGTTCACCAGCCTGTTTACGGGGGCGCGCTCGATGGTTCTTTCTAAGCTGGAGGCGGACAAAAAGACGTACAGTGCATGGTCGCATGTTATTTTGCAGGATATCACGGGGGACGAGGCGCAGAGTGTTAGTGATATATTGGAAAAAAGCGGTTTTGTGGAACGCTTCGGCGTAAATACCTTTGTGGGAACGCTGCTGGATGAGCGGATTTTGTTCCAGACAGAGGTGCGCGCGGCAGATCAGAATGCGGCATCTGCTTTCTGCGACGCACCGATTCAGGGGAGGCTGCCTGAGAAGGCGGATGAGATTGCACTCAGCTCACTTGTGCTGGACGCTTTGGGTGTTGCGTATTTATATGAAGATTTGAATAAAGATTTGAATAAAAATTTGATAAAAATTACGCTGACAATTGCGGTGGACAATGCAGATGGAAAAGAGGAACAGATCACACGTGCGTTTACGCTTTGCGGCTGGTGGCAGGGCGATGTCTCAGATTACAGTCAGTATGCGTGGGTGTCAGAGGCGTTTGCCGCGGAAGTCGCGCCCAAGATCACGCGTGAGGCGCTGGAAGGCGGGGCGATATGAGCGGAGCTGTCGGTTTTTCTGTCTGGTATAAAAATCTGTGGAGTCTGCGCCAAAAGACAGAAGCGTTGGGGGAAAGCTGCGGATTTTTGCAGACAGGAGTGCCGGGCTGCGGATTTCAGATCAATCCTGCTTATGAAAGGCTGATTGGCGAGGATGGCATATCGCTGTCTGGTATCGTGGCATTGACAGCGCTGATTGTGCTTGCAGGGTATTTGATCATTTATAATATTTTCAGTATCTCAATTCAGACCGATCTGCGCATATATGGGCTGTTAAAGAATGTCGGCACGACGGGGAGACAGCTTGCGCGGATTGTGCGTATGCAGGCGTTTTGCCTGTGTCTTGCAGGGATACCGATTGGACTTGCCACAGGATATGGCTGCGGCGTTTTGGTAAGTCCTGCGCTGACGGCAGATTTGGACCGCATAGGGCATCCGCAGGAGGCAGTCGTCGGTGCCAGTCTGTTTGTTTTTATCGCTGCCGCGGTGTTTGCGCTGGTGACGGTTTATCTGTCCTGTATACAGGCGTGTCGGATGGTGGCGCGGCTTTCTCCAATCGAGGCGCTGCGCATTGCGGAGGGCGGACAGGGCGGTGTCAAACCCCCCGCAGGCAAGGCGCGCAGGAGGTGTATAAACGCTTCATGGTGGGGAATGGCACTGGGGAATTTCGGTCGTAACTGGAAAAGAGGGCTGATTGTCATGTGCTCTATCGCGCTCTCGCTTGTGACACTGAACGGAATCTTTATGATGGTCCGCGGCTATCGTCTGGACGTGTACCAGCGCGCGGTGATGGCAGCGGATTTTATACTGGACAAGCTCTCGGACTATGCGCCGTATGCGGTCATGAACGGAATTACGGCAGAAATCCAGACAAAGCTGAATGCATGCCCCGATGCGGAGTGCGTCGGCTATGTGCGCTATTCTGAGGAATATCACGAGATGGAGCCGCATCTGTATCAGGTGTGGGAACAGATTGCGCAGGAACGGCTTAGTGGTCAATGGCTGGAACGCTGGGAACAAATGAAGGAAAAGAACCAGATGAAAATAACGCTCATAGGGATTGATAAGGCGGGCTTTGACAGGCTGGAATGGTGCGGGGAGGCGTGCACATGGGAGGCGTTTTCGTGCGGGGAGGCGGTTTTGGTGGACAATCCGCTTCTGGCGGAGCAGGGTGTGCACAATTATCAGGCGGGCGATGACTTTGTGATGACTTTTCAGAGCGGGACAGAGAAAACGTATCAGGTGCTTGGCGAGGCAAGGCTGCCGCTCTCACTGGATTATCCCTATGCGAATCTGGTCACGGTGACAGTTCTGATACCCGATGCGGAATTTATCGCCTGTACGGGTTCGCGGGCGGCAATGCGCGCGTTGATAGATGCGGTTCCCGGCGCGGAGGAGAGGGTGCAGCAGTATCTTGAGGAGACGGTTTTGGCAGAGGACAGTGCGCTTTTGCTGCGCTCGGTGCTGGATTTGAAGGCATCGTTTGCGCGCTATCTGAATAAATATTATTTTGTCGGCGGTGCGCTTGCTGTCGTGCTTGCGCTGATTGGCATGATGAACTTTTATAATCTGTCGGCGGTTTCTGTGCTGAGCCGGAGGCGGGAGCTTGCGATTCTCGAAGCCGTCGGCATGACAAAACGGCAGATTCGCAAAATGCTCATGGCGGAGGGGTGTCTGTATCTGTGCGGCGCTTTTTTGCTGGCGGTGCCTGTGACAATTCTGTTTGGCGGACGGCTGCTGACAGCCGCCTTGGGACAGGCGTTTTTCTTCACCGTCCATGTCACGGTGCTGCCATGCGTGGCGTTTCTGCCGCTGCTTGCGTTGACTGCGGTTTTCATTCCACTCAGCCAGTTTCGCCGGATCAGCGGCAAAGGGATTGTAGCGTACTTATAAAACTGGAAATAAAACGGTTGACAAATGGAAATAAAAAGAATATAATTTGGATATCAGGTTAGGAGGGCATCTATGACGATATGACGATAGAAGAAATGAAACAGCAGAAATTACAAAAAGGTTACAGCTATGCTCAGATTTCTGATTTGTCCGGGGTGCCGCTTGGCACGGTGCAGAAGATTTTTTCCGGGGAGACCGAGCATCCGCGCTATGCCACACTTCAAGCGCTAGAGCAGGTATTGAAGCATCAGGATACAGGCAGAATGTTGAATGACAGCGCAGTATTTTCCTATGGCAGTCCGCATGAAAATAAACAGGATAAAAAGCAGGGGGATTATACGACAGCGGATTATTTTGCCATACCGGATGATATGCGGGTGGAGCTGATTGACGGTGTGATTTATGATGTGGAGACGCCAACGTTTGACCATCAAAAGATTGTCGGAGAGATTTACAGGCAAATTGCAAATTATATTCTGGACAACAATGGGCAGTGTGAGGCGGGGATTTCGCCGATTGATGTGCAGCTTGACTGTGATGACAGGACGATGGTGCAGCCGGATATCCTGATCTTGTGCAACCGCGAAAAGATACAGAACGGGAGAGTGTTTGGCGCGCCGGATTTTGTGCTGGAAGTGATCGCCCCGTCAACAAAGCGGAAAGATTATTTCAAAAAACTGGAGAAATATGAGAATGCCGGCGTGCGTGAATACTGGATTTTAGACCCTTACAAAAAGCAGCTTCTTGTCTTTTTCTTTGAGAGAGACATTTATGCCAAGACATATGATCTGACGCAGCCGGTTCCGATTCATATTTATGATGGAAAGTTAGAGATTTCATTTGAACATATATTGAAGTGGTGCAGCCAGATGTCATAGCTATTGCATATAGCAGAAAAGTGGGGCATTGGCATATACGGCGGTTCAGGGGGATGATAAAAATCGTTTGGGAGTATGGCATCGGACAGGTGGATAGAACGAGTGCGGCGTATCCCCGGCGGCTGCATTCCATCGCAAGGGCACCGGACTGTTTATATTACAGAGGAAATATAGCGTGTATCAATCAAAATCACAGCATTGCGGTGATTGGCAGCAGGCGTGTGTCGGAGAATGGAAAGGCGCTTGCCTATCAGATCGGGTATGCGTTGGGCACAAGAGGCATCAATGTGGTAAACGGACTGGCGCTGGGATGTGATACGTATGCACTGTGCGGAGCGCTTGCGGCAGGGGGAATCTGTGCTGCGGTGATGCCCTGCGGATTGGAGCGGATTGTGCCGCAGTCCAACGCGGTCCTTGCAGAGAAAGTGTTGTCAAACGGCGGCTGTCTGGTCAGTGAATATCCGCCCGCAGCACCGGTGCAACGATATCAGTACGTGGAAAGAGACCGCATTCAAAGCGGTATTAGTGATGGCGTGCTCGTGATTGAGGCAGCGAGTGACAGCGGTACGATGCACACTGTGCGGTATGCCATCAGGCAGGGGCGCGCTTTGGCATGTATCGACAGTCGGTTGGTGCGGTATCATTCTGGAAATCAATGGATTGAGGGACAAAACGGTGCCTGTGTGATAAGGGAAACAGGGGATTTGGACTGCTTTATTAATGCGGTGCAGCAGCAGATGGTCTATAGGCAGATGACGTTGGAAACGGCTGCGGACAGTTGGCGGTTATGAATTATGAGAAAGTAGGAATGTGCGATAACACAGGGGGTATCCAATTGAATTATGAAGTATTTCAAACCTATTTAAAGATTTTTCGTTTCGATGAGGTCAAAGTAATCGGGAAAGATGTCATGCTCGGCGATGTGTGCATTCATGTCGTCGGCATGGGATTTCGAAGGGAAAGTGACAATAAAGGACCTTATTTATATCTATTAGAAGAACAGCCGCAGCAGGAGGAATGCGCTGGGTGCAGCCACAATCAGACGAAAAGGGAAACGATGCTGGAATCTGGGCGGGGAAATCAAAATGATCGTAAGGCATTGCATATCAGTCAAATTCAAATAGGAGAAACCTGTTATACCTTTCAGGGCGGGGGTATGGGAAATCTGATGCAGGCAGATTTTGTACAGGCGTATCTTCTTTTTCAACAGATGATGGAGGCGGGGTGGCGCATACCGGAAACGTCTCCGTTTTATGAGATGGACTGGAATCAGATCGGACTGGCAGAGCTGCGCCTGAGCGGCGTTTATGACAGGCTTCCAGAACTTTCAGGGGAGATCAGGCGGGTGACGCTGGGCATGACATGCAGACAATATGCTGTGCAGATGCCAGTGCAGCTAGAGCGGGGAAAGACTGCCGAGCTTCGATTTGCGCTGGAGGAAGGCGGGGAGGAGATTGTATGCTACGTCAATCAGGTGGGAATGTCACAGCCCTTGCTGGAACAACAGGAACGATTTGAGGATGCGAAATATCGGGAAATGGCGCTACAATATCAGACAATAGAAGAATTTGAGAATATGAAAAAAAGTGTTTTGAACGCACTCGAAGAACAGTGTCCGGCGGGAATGGGATATTTTACCGTGGAGTATGAGTGCACAGGGGAAGGGCTTAGCGCACAGTTTTATACCGTGGCGGAGCTTGACGGTGTTTCAGAGCCTGCTAAGACGCACGTTATCGGTGGAAGTACAGGTGTGACGACGATCATGATGATGGGCGGTAAGCCAGAGCAGGAGATTGGACCGCATGGACTGCGCAGCAGAACCACCGTAGTACAGACTGTAGTGCCAGTAGAAACACAGACGCTGGCGGCAGAGCTGTTTCTTGTGATAGAGACAATACCGGAGAAAGAATATGAGAATTTTCTTTGACTTGGATCATTTTGATCGCCAGTCTATGATTGTTTTTGCATCTGCATAGACCTTGCCGTCATCTTCGATTGGTATCATCAGCCATCTTTGACCGTTTCCCTCTTTGGTTTCCTCATAAATGTGTCGGATTTCATCGCAGAAGGAGGGGAGGGCATTCTCAAAGCGGTCTTTTTCCTTTTTGCCAATCACAACCATGAGGACAAAAAAGTTTTCTCTGGGATAAACAGTACACAGTGACTTGCTTCCCTTTTTAAATTTGATGTTCCAGCCATATTCCCAACTGCATTTGCTGAAGGTAAATTCTGGTTTGGCGTGGTACTGCTGGTGCATGTAAGTGCAAAAGTCCTCCCACAGTGGATTGTTGACGGAGTTTGTGATTTCCTCTAAAGAGGGAGTGGAGGTGCTGTCGTTTCGGTTGAACATATTAAAATCCTTCAGTTTTATTTCCCATGCGTATTCGTTTTAACAGATCAGTGGCATACTCTCTGGCAAGAACGGTGTTTGGGTTCATGGTACTGCTGGTCGTGTACGCTGTCAGCGCATCGGTAATCAAAGGGGCATATTTTGGCGGAAGATTAGCAAGTCCCCATGTTCCGCCTTCCAGCTTGGACAGGATGAGGTGCTCGTTTCGATAGGCAAGCACACGGCACAGATTGAGCGTGATATACATTGGATTTTCTGCGATTTCCTCCACCGCGTTTTCAATGTCGCTCCAAATACTGTCAAAATAATCTGCGGCATCCACTTCGGAGAAAACCTCGCGAATCTCTTTCCCGCAAAGTGCCTTTCCTCTATGATAGAGGATTGTAAAATGGGCAGCCAAATCTTTGTCGGTTCCAGTCATTTTTTCAATGTAATCTTCTGGATTGGTCTGATACCAGTTTAGATGTGCAACAGAAAAATGAAGCACAAAGGGGGTTGGGTAGACAAAGGGGCGGCAAACGGATTCTTTTACAATGCTGAGTTCGATTCCTTTTGCGGGAGCAAGGCTGTTTTGTGCGATAACCATGTCCATATACTGACGCTTGACAGCAGCAGGCAGGTCATCCTGTATGACAATGATGAAATCAAGGTCGCTCTTTTGCGCGTTAAAACATCCCATCACCGCAGAACCGTGAAGATACACGCCGACAAGACGGCTGCCTAAGAGGAGCTGATTCTGCTGTACAAAGCTGTCGATTAAATTCTGGTATTCTTTCATTAAAATATTCTCCAAATCATGAAGTGATCATATAGGTGGTCAGACAACTGCCTCCACGATGGTAGTCTTTGCCCGATGAATCATTGCAGTCGCCAGTTCTTTCTCAGCCAGAAATAGTTTATACATAACTGGGGGGAATAGGAAAATCAATTTCGATCAACCTTTCTAAGTAGATTATATACGGACTGTTTGCGGAGTGCAAGCAGTCTTTTGAATTAAGGAACTGTTCAGAAATTACTCATGACAATTACTTGTCTAAATGCTCATCTGCGGCATCAGAAAATCTTGACATAGCCCGCTATGCCTGCGATTTTCTTCTTTGCAGCTGAACATTTATACGGCGTACTTGTCACAAGTAATTTCTGAACAGTTCCTAAGCGCTTTTATTTGACAATATTTTACATATTATTTATAATATAGGAAACAAGCAGTTATCTAACATTTTATTTTGGCTAGATAAGATGGTTGGCGGTTTGAGTCGCGTCAGGACAGTGATGTTCTGTTTATCTTATAGATACCCTTGCTAAGAAAGGAGGGTGATATAGAAGTGACGTTTGTTGTTGATTTCATTGTTGGAATAATAGGCAGAATATGTAGCAGCTTAATCTCTACATATCTTGTTCGCCGTTTAGATACAATAAAAAGACACAAAAACAACCGCCATGAGTCAAAATAGCGGTTGCTTTTGTGTTAATATTTCTTATATTAGCCTATAATCGTGCAAATTAAGGCTCAAACCGTCAATGGATAATTGCTTGTTTTTCTTATATTGTTATTATACGATAAGATATGATAAAATTCAATACCCAATCTCTATTATATGGTCGTAGAGTTAGGTAATGGCAGAAGCATCCTGAATAAGAACTGTAGGAAAATAAGAGGAGGCACTATGGACGGAAAACTGCGGAATATGACATCTGTTTATATTAGAAAGCAGGATGACGGCGTTGTCTTTATAGCGCTTTGAGGGTATAATAATCGAAACGGGGACTGGAAAATGACAAGACAAGTACGAACTTCTGCCAAAGCGGTTGTCATTCAGCATGGGAAACTGCTTGTGATCAAATTAAATGACGGAAAAGAGGAATGGTATATACTGCCCGGCGGCGGTCAGGACAGTGAAGAACTGCTTCCTGAGACGGTTGAGCGGGAAGTAAAAGAGGAGACAGGAATACAGAAAGTATCTTGGAAATGAAGAGATAGGCGATTCGGAATGTATTGAATAAATATGCATGTTTAAGATAAAGGGGAAACGATGTACACAGTTGTATTTATTGACACAGAGGTCAGCGCAGAGCGCAATATGGTACTGGATTATGGCGCAGCCGCAGATGGAAGCACACACATTCACACAAAGTCAGCCAAGGCGTTTGAGGATTTTTTGATTGAGCACAGCACCGGCAGCAAGCGGTTTCTGTGCGGGCACAATATCGTCCATCACGATGCCAGATATATCAGGCAGCAGATGCAGGCGGCGGGGATTACGGATGTGATTGATACCCTCTATCTGTCGCCGCTGCTGTTTCCAGACAAACCCTATCATGCACTGTGCAAGGATGACAAGCTGCTGACAGATTCTTTGAACAATCCCTTGAATGACGCGGTTAAGGCGATGGAATTATTTTACGATGAAGTCAATGCCTTCCACAGCCTGAGTGCACTGCAAAAGGACATTTATGCAGCGCTGCTTGGCCAAAAGGAAGAATTTCGTGGCTTTTTTTCATATTTTTATGATCTTCATGCTCTCAATGTTCTCAAAAATGAACTGCGCGGAGACATTTCTTCTCTCATCAAAAGCTTTTATGATGGAAAATTGTGCAGCAACAGTGATATTGCGCACATTGCAGCGCGTTATCCGGCGGAGCTTGCCTATGTGCTTGCGATGATTTCTGCAAAAGACACCACTTCCATGATACCAAACTGGGTCAATATGCAATATCCGGCAGTTTCCAATGTTATCCGGCTGCTGCGCGGCACAACCTGCGCTGAGGGGTGCCCTTACTGCCGCAGCCAGTTGAATATCAATAGCCGCCTAAAGCAGATTTTCGGGCATGATGCGTTTCGGGAATATGATGGGGAGAATTTGCAGGAGAAGGCAGTGCAGGCGGCGGTGGACAACCAGTCTTTGCTTGCCATCTTTCCGACAGGCGGCGGAAAATCCATCACCTTTCAGCTGCCCGCGCTGATGGCAGGGGAACTTTCGAAGGCATTGACAGTGGTGATTTCGCCGCTACAGTCCCTCATGAAAGATCAGGTGGACAATCTGGAAAGAAATGGCATCGTGGACGCAGTGACAATCAATGGCCTGTTAAGCCCCATTGAGCGGGCGGATGCCATTGAGCGTGTCGAGAACGGGCTTGCGTCGATCTTGTATGTGGCACCGGAGTCCCTGCGCTCCAAGACGATCGAGCGTCTGCTGATGAGGCGGGTCATTGCGCGCTTTGTGATAGATGAGGCGCACTGCTTTTCTGCGTGGGGACAGGATTTTCGGGTGGATTATCTATACATCGGTGACTTTATCCGGGAATTGCAGGAGAAGAAACAGCTCGCAGAGCGGATTCCGGTCTCGTGCTTTACCGCGACGGCAAAGCAGAAAGTCATCAGCGATATCAAGGAGTATTTCAAGGAAAAACTGGGCTTGGATTTGGCGCTCTACACTTCGGGTGCGGGCAGGAAGAACCTGCGGTATGAGGTGCTCTACAAAGAGAGCGATGAGGAGAAATACACGACGCTTCGTTGGCTGGTTGAACAGAAAAATTGCCCGACGATCGTGTATGTGTCTAGGACGAAGCGCACAGTGGAGCTTGCGCAGAAGCTGCGGGATGACGGCATTGCCGCGCTTGCATATAATGGAAAGATGGACAAGGCCGAGAAACAGGCGAATCAGGATGCTTTTATCCGCGACGAGGTGCAGGTGATGGTGGCGACCTCCGCTTTTGGCATGGGCGTGGATAAGCCAAACATTAAGCTGGTCGTCCACTATGATATATCGGATTCGCTGGAAAACTACGTGCAGGAGGCAGGACGCGCCGGCAGGGACCAGAATTTGCAGGCAGAGTGCTATGTGCTGTTTCATGACGGGGATTTGGACAAGCACTTTATACTGTTAAACCAGACAAAACTGAGCATCAGTGAAATCCAGCAGGTTTGGAAGGCAATCAAGGATTTGACGAGAAACAGGGAAGTCATACAGCGCACACCGCTTGAGATTGCGCGTCAGGCGGGGTGGGATGAGAATGTGACGGAGATTGAGACGCGCGTAAAGACTGCGGTGCAGGCATTGGAGAACGCCGGCTATATCAGGCGCGGGAAAAATGTGCCGCATATCTATGCCACAAGCATTCTTGTCAAAAACATGACGGAGGCTTCACTCAAGATCGAGGCTTCGAATAAAATGAGCGAAAAGGAACGCCTGAATGCCAAGCGGATGATGAGCATGCTGATTTCGGCGCGAAGTGTTGCAAAAGCGCAGGAGGATGACGCAGAGTCCAGAGTGGACTATCTATCAGACCGGCTTGGCATCGAGCGGCAGGAGACCTTCAAGCTGATTCAGATTCTGCGGGAGGAAAATCTTCTCGCAAACACAAAGGACCTGACTGCTTATATCCTGAAAACGGACACACAGAACAAGTCGCTGAATGTGCTGAAAAAATATGCTGCCATGGAGCAGTTTCTGGCCGGCCAGCTCAGCAGTGAAGGGCAGTGCATCAACCTCAAGGAGCTCAATGAAAGTGCCGTCGGCAGCGGGATAAAGAATGCGACGGTGAACGCGTTCAAGACAGTGCTTTACTATTGGACAATCAAGAAATACATCAAAAAGAGCATCGAAAATACAACTGCAAGAACTGTGATCGTACCAGAAATGGATGCGGAGGCATTGTGGGCACAGCGGCAGCGGTGCATTGGTCTGGCTGGTTTTATCGTGAAATATTTATATGAAAAGTATTCATTCGAGAAAAGCGGAGAGCAGCAGCTCGTTGGGTTCTCCGTACTGGAATTAAAGTCGGAATACCAAAAAAGCGCGGCGGATAAACAAATTACAGATGCGGAAATTGAGGATGCTCTTTTGTATCTGTCCAAGATTGATGCCATGAAGCTAGAGGGCGGTTTCCTTGTGCTGTACAGCGGAATGCAGATTACACGGCTTGAGATGGACAACAAGATCCGCTATAAGGCGGACGACTATAAAAGCCTGAACGCATATTACAGGCAGAAGATGCAGCAGATTCATATCGTGGGTGAGTTTGCAAACATGATGGTGAGAAATTACCATGAAGCGTTACAGTTTGTCAACGAGTATTTTCAGATGGATTACAAGCTGTTTATTGCCAAGTATTTTAAGGGAAACCGCAAAAATGAGATTAACAGAAATATCACGCCCGAGAAGTACAACAAACTTTTCTCACAGCTGTCCGACGTGCAGCGGGAAATTATAGACAATGACACGTCAAAATATATCGTGGTGGCAGCAGGGCCGGGAAGCGGAAAGACAAAGGTTCTCGTGCACAAACTTGCCTCGCTCATGCTGCTGGAAGATGTGAAGCATGAACAGCTTCTGATGGTGACATTTTCGCGGGCGGCAGCGACGGAGTTTCGCAAGCGTCTGTATGAATTAATCGGCAATGCGGCAGGATATGTAGAAATCAAAACATTTCATTCGTATTGTTTTGACCTCATCGGGCGGATGGGAAATCTTGAGGATGCCAAGACGGTGGTGCGGGATGCGTCACGGATGATTGCGAACGGCGACGTGGAAATCGGGCGCATTACCAAGACCGTGCTCGTGATTGACGAGGCACAGGATATGGATGAGAACGAGTACAGGCTTGTCAGTGCCCTGATCGAGCGCAATGATGATCTGCGCGTGATTGCAGTGGGGGATGACGACCAGAATATCTATGAGTTCCGCGGGTCGAGCTCCCGTTATTTTGAGGAGTTTCTGACGCGGGACAATGCGAAAAAATATGAGCTGCTGGACAATTACAGAAGCAGCGGGAATATTGTGGCATTTGCCAACCAGTTTGTACGGCAGATCTCACACCGGATGAAAAGCGCGCCGGTTACTGCCATAAACGACGGGGCGGCGGGCGCGGTAGAGCTGATACAGTGCGCCAGCAGAAATCTTGAGGAGCCTGTGGCGGTGTGGGCAGCCAAGGTGCGGGATAAGGGAAGTGTATGCATTCTCACCAACACGAATGATGAGACGCTGCGTGTCGTGGGACTCTTAAAGAAAAAGGGCATTCGCGCAAAGCTCATTCAGTCCAATGATGGATTTGACTTATATAATATGATTGAGCTGCGCTTTTTTATAAAAAAGATCACAAAGGAGCTGGCAACGCCTGTGATTTCGCAGGAGCTGTGGGATGCGGCAAAGGACAGCATGGCATCGGTATACCGAAATAGCAGCAATCTTGCGCTGTGTCTTGCCATTCTCGAAGCGTTTTCACTGGCAAACGAACGAAAGTACCGCTCAGACTTGGAGATGTTCCTGCATGAATCCAACATCGAGGATTTTATTGTCGGTGACAAGCATGATGTGGTGGTCTCCACCATGCACAAGTCAAAGGGCAGGGAGTTTGATGAGGTGGTGATGATGCTTGACCATGTTTCGTTTGACACGGACGAGCGCAAGCGGCTGCTGTATGTGGGAATGACAAGGGCGAAAAAGGACTTGTATCTCTTTTATAACAACAAGGCATTTGACCGGTTTATCACAGGAAAGGTGAGGGCGCAGGTGGACAGCACCTTGTATGGGCGTCCTGATGAGATCTTAATCCAGCTCACACACCGGGATATCCACCTTGGGTTTTTCAAAGATAAGAAAACGCTCATCCAGAGAACGCTCTGTAGCACAAGTCTTCTGACAGGCGCGGACGGGCTTTCTGTGGTGCAGGATGGGAAAACCATACAGATCGTGCGTTTTTCCAAAAAGTTTTTAAGAGACATTGAGGAGAACAAAAGGCAGGGCTATGTGATGGAGAGTGCCAGCGTGCGCTTTGTTGTGGGGTGGACGGACACGGCGGACGGGCAGGAATATCCTGTGATACTGCCGGATGTCTATTTTGTCAGCAAATCATAGTGAGAACCGCCTATTCTGGCGGCAGGAAATGGTGTTCATACCGCCACTGCCGGGGCGAGACACCATACACATTCTTAAAGGCGCGCGAAAAATGCAGCTGGTTGGGGTAGCCAACGGCATTGCTGATATCGGCGATTGACAGGTTTGTCAGCTTCAGGAGCTCCGCCGCCTTTGTCATGCGGTAGGAAATCAGAAATTCCTGCGGCGATTTTCCCATGTTTTCATGAAAGATTTTTCCAAAATAACTGCGGTTTAGGCCGCAGGATGCCGCGATGTCCTCCACAGAAATTACATTCTGAAAATTCTGCTCGATAAAGGTGACAGCCTCGCGGATATAGAAATCGCGCAGCCCGTTGCCGCTGTTGACCTTCGTCAGGCTGCACGAGCGCACGAGGCTGTCAATAAACAGATAGAGATGTCCAATCAGGTGAAAGGGAGATTCCTCCCGATGGCTGACAATATAGAGCATTTCGGATTTCATCAAATCCGCCAAATCCTTATAGCGCGCCTTGTAGACTGGCTGGTCTACACTCAGCCCGGTCAGCTCGATGGTCTCCTTTGCGCGCAGCCCGTCAAACTCAATCCACACATACTCCCACGGAATCTCATGGTCGGCAATATACATGTTAATCTGGTTTGGAAAGCACATAAACCCCTGTCCGCTCTTGACTGAATACGGAACGGATTCGCCCTTTGCATTGTTGCCATACAGAATGCCGGTGCCGGAAATACAGTAGTGAAACAGATAGTGGTTTCGCGCTGCGGGGCCAAATGAGTGTGACGGGTCGCATTTCTCCCATCCAAACTGGTACAATCCTAAATCAATAAAATTTTCACTTGGAAATACGGAAAAAATCACTTCGCTCATAATGAAAATTCCTTTCTCATAATTTATAGTAAACGACAAAAGTGCATGTCGTTTACTATAATTGATGCACACGACCGCATAAGGAAATTAGTCGCTTTGCGACATGCGGTCGGCGCAAGTAAACGCAAATAATATTTGCGTTTACTATAATATATGGCAATGTGTTCAACTCATTTTTCACGAAACAAGGATTGATATACAAAATATACAATCTTAAATTAGTATATACCAAAATGCTAGATGACTTCAAGATAAATTTGATTAAGCGGCATTAAGGTATAAAACAAGCAAAATGATGCAATTTACGATAGTATTAAGGCATGTTAAACTATATTTATCAAGAAAAAGGAGGATAAAAAAGAATGAAAGGAAAAGCAGTAAGGCACTTAGGGATAGCATTATGCTGTATCGCAGCGGCGGCGGGCGTTCAGGGCTGTGCAGCTTCGAACGACAATGGCAAGACAAAAATTGAGATTGTCCAGTACAAGCCGGAAGCGGCAAGCTACTTCGCGATGGTGGAAGAAAAATTCAACGCGCAGCATGATGACATCCAGTTGAAAATCAGTTCTCCCAATGATGCGATGACCATTTTGAAAACACGGTTTATCCGCGAGGACTATCCCGACATCATAGGAATCGGAGGGGATATCAACTACTCCTATTTCGTGGATGCGGAAATATTGGCGGACGTTTCGGACTATGCGGGTCTGCAGGACATCAAGCAGGCATACCGCGATATTGACGAGGCGTTGGAGCTGGTTCCGACAGATGGTACATATGCGGTTCCCTACGTGGCAAACGCAGCGGGCGTGCTGTACAACAGGACAATGTTTGAGGAGCACGGCTGGCAGATTCCGCAGACCTGGGCGGAAATGCAGACGCTTTGCACACAGATTCAGTCGGAGGGAATCCTGCCTTTCTACTTTGGGTTTAAGGATACATGGACGTGTCTTGCACCGTGGAATGCGATGGCGGTCAGCCTTGCGCCTGCCGATGTGACTAAGCAGGTAAACAGGGGGGAGACGAACTTTGCAAAAGAGTACCGTGAGGTGTCAGAGAAATATCTTGATGTTTTGCAGTACAGTGTGGAAGACCCGTTTGCGTACAGCTACAATGACGCCTGCACGGCATTTGCCCGCGGTGAGGCAGCGATGTATCCCATCGGAAGCTACGCGATTCCACAGATTTTGTCAGTCAATCCCGATTTGAACATTGATTCGTTTGTGATGCCTGCAAATGATGATGCGGCAAAAAATACGCTCAACTCCGGCATTGACCTTCAGTTCTGCGTGACGGCGGACTGCAAGAACAAGGAGGCGGCATACGAGGTTCTGGACTTCCTGCTTGCGGAGGAGAATCTCCAGCAGTATATTGACGCGCAGATTGCGATTCCCTGCAAGGAAGGCAATTTCACGCTGTCTCCCATGCTGGACGGCATGAACCAGCACATTGCAGAGGGAAGGATGACGGACTATCAGGATCACTACTATCCGTCGGAGATGGCAGTCGATGCACAGATTCAGACGTTCCTGATTCAGAAGGATGTGGATGCATTTTTACAGAAATTTGACACGGACTGGCTGCGCTACAACAGAGACATCATCCGTCTGGTACAGGATTACGAAAAAACGCATGGAAATTAAGAGAAGGGGTGTGGGACTATGAAAAATGAGAGAAAAAGGACGTTTTTACTGATTACAATTCCAATTTTGGCATTGTTTGTCTGCTTCAACACGATACCGCTGATTCGCGGCGTTATCTACAGCTTTACGAATTTTAAGGGCTTTGGTTCTTATGACTGGGTAGGTTTCCGCAACTATGCCGATTTGTTTACAGACGCGCGCGTCGGAAAATCTTATCTGTTTACATTTAAGCTTGCCATCGTGACAACGGTTGTGGTGAATGTGATCAGCCTGATTCTGGCGCTGGCATTAAACGGCAGGATACGCGCAAAGAGCTTTTTCAGGGGCGCATATTTTCTGCCAAACATTCTCGGCGCGCTGGTTGTAGGTTATATCTTCAATTACTTTTTCACCTATATCCTGCCGGCGATGGGCGCTATGATCGGCTCTGACGGCTTGAGCAAAAGTATTTTGTCGAATCCAGATTCAGCTTGGATCGGCATTGTGATTGTCTGTGCATGGCAGGCGATTGCGATGAACACGATTATCTACATCTCAGGTTTGCAGACGGTGCCGGAGGATGTGTATGAGGCTGGCGGACTGGACGGTGCGACTGGCTGGAAACAGTTCCGTTATTTGACTTTCCCATTGATAATTCCGTTCTTTTCTATTAATATGGTATTGTGTGTGAAGAACTTCCTGATGGTATTTGACCAGATTATGGCATTGACCAAGGGCGGTCCTGCACAGAGTACTGAGTCTATTTCTTACCTGATTTACAACAACGGTATGTCAGGCGGGCAGTTTGGTTTCCAGAGTGCCAATGCAGTAATATTCTTTTTGGTAATCGTGACGGTTTCTGTTGCACAGATGAAATTTACTGGTAAGAAGGAGGAGCAGTTATAATGAAGGAAGATATGATAAAAAGGAAAACAAACTGGACAGCAATGATTGTGCTTATTTTAGGTCTTTCTGCAATTGCGTTCCCACTGTACATGACAATTATTATCGCATTCAAGCAGCCTGCGGAGATGACGAACAGTGTCAGCGGTATTTTGTCTCTTCCTAAGATATGGAGTCTTGACAATTTCAAAGAGGCAATGCGTGTGACCGATTTCTGGAACTCGCTGAAAAACAGCGTGGTGATCACACTGCTGACAGTGGTGCTTTCGATCACAATTCATTCGGTGATGGGATATGCACTTGGCAGAAACAAGAGCCACAGCAAATTTTACAGCTTTGTGTATCTGTTTATCGTGAGCGGTATGTTTGTTCCGTTTGCAATCCTGATGATGCCGCTGGCAAAGCAGACGGCGGAGCTGGGACTGGCAAACTGGTTCGGTGTCATAATTTTGTACATTGTATTTTATATGCCGATGAACATCCTGCTGTATTCCGGCTATCTTGTCAATATTCCGATGGCGCTCGAGGAGGCGGCGAAGGTGGACGGGGCATCCACTTGGAGGACATACTGGAAAATTATCTTCCCGATTATGCGGCCCATGCATGCGACGGTTGCAGTTCTGACAGCACTTTCAGTCTGGAATGACGTTATGACGCCGTTAGTTATCATGGCAGGTTCTGACCAGAATACGCTGCCGCTGGCACAGCTCAATTTCCAGACACAGTTTGGCACGAACTACAATCTGGCATTTGCTTCCTACCTGCTGTCACTGATTCCGATACTGATTTTCTATATTGTCTGCCAGAAACAAATCCTGAATGGTGTTGTAAACGGTGCGGTGAAATAAGTTAGGAGAAAACGCGTATGGCTATTGAATTTCAACAGGATAAGCAACTATTTACTTTAAACACAAGGCACACGACCTACCAGATGAAGGTTGACCGGCTGGGTTTCCTGCTGCATCTGTATTATGGGGAGCGGATCTCTGGAAGTATGGATTATCTGCTGACCTACCATGACAGAGGCTTCTCAGGAAATCCGGCGGATGCCGGAAATGACCGGACATACTCAATGGATGCCCTGCCGCAGGAGTACCCGCATCTCGGGACGGGGGATTACCGGAATACAGCGCTGGTGATACGCAATGCGGATGGTTCTGAGTATTGTGACCTGCGCTATGACAGGCATAAAATTCAAAAGGGGAAATACGGATTAAAAGGGCTTCCTGCTGTGTATGCGGGGGAGAATGAGGCGGAAACGCTGGAAATTGTGTTAAAAGATTCCGTCAGCGGCATTCAGGTACAGCTGCTGTACGGGGTTCTTGAGGAGACGGATATCATCACGCGCAGTGCTAAGATCTGCAATCTGGGCGCGGAGGCAGTCTGCGTCGAAAAGGCTTCGTCGGCATGTCTGGACTTCATGAGCGGGGAGTATGATTTCATCAGCTTCTGCGGGCGTCATGCGATGGAGCGGAATTTCCAGCGGACAAGGATTGCGCACGGCTGCCAGTCAATTGGAAGCCGCAGGGGAACCTCCAGCCACCAGTACAATCCGGCAGTGATCCTTGCGGATAAGGATGCGACAGAGGACGCAGGAAGCTGTTATGGCATGCTCTTTGCCTATAGCGGGAACTTTCTGTGCGAGGCAGAGCGCGACCAGTACGGGCATACACGTGCCCTGATAGGACTGCACAGTGATTTGTTCCACTATCCGCTGGAAAAAGGCGGGACACTGACAATACCGGAGACGATACTCTGCTATTCCGCAGAGGGCTTTGCGGAACTGTCAAAACGGTATCACCGCTGTATCAGGGAACATGTCTGCCGCGGAACGTACAGCCGGCAGTCCAGACCCGTTTTGATCAACAGCTGGGAGGCAGCATATTTTGATTTTACCGGTGAGACGATCTACAAGCTGGCAGAGCAGGCGGCAGCGCTTGGCATTGACATGGTGGTGATGGATGACGGCTGGTTTGGTAAGCGCGATGACGACAACAGCGGGCTGGGGGACTGGCAGGTCAACGAAAAGAAGCTGGGGTGCCCGCTGGGAGAACTGGTCCGGCGCATTAATGACATTGGTGTCAGGTTTGGCATCTGGATAGAGCCTGAGATGGTATCGGAGGACAGCGATGTTTACCGCAGCCATCCAGACTGGGCAATCCAGGTTCCGTCAAGAAAGCCTGTCCGCGCGCGCAACCAGCTAGTGCTTGATTTTTCCAGAAAAGATGTGCGGGACTATATTTTTGACCAGATCTGCGCAGTGCTTGACCAAGGAAATATTGAGTATGTAAAGTGGGACATGAACCGCAGCCTGACGGATATCTATTCGATGGAACATGCACAGGGAAAAGTGACCTATGACTATGTGTGCGGTGTGTATGAATTCCTCGAAAGGCTGATGGAGCGTTATCCCAATATGCTGATCGAAGGGTGCAGCGGCGGAGGCGGAAGATTTGATGCAGGCATGTTGTATTACACACCGCAGATCTGGTGCAGCGACAACACAGATGCTGTTGACCGCCTGCGCATCCAGTACGGGACATCGTTCTTTTATCCTGCATGCGTGGTCGGCTCCCACGTGTCTGCGGTGCCAAACCACCAGACAGGCAGAACCACCAGCCTGCACACGCGGGGGGTGGTTGCGATGGCGGGTACATTTGGATATGAATTGAATCCAGAACTGCTCTCCAAGGAGGAGAAGGACGAGATTCAGGAACAGATCGCCCGCTACAAAAAATATGAAGAGCTGGTTTGCAGAGGCGATTATTACCGTCTGTCCAATCCGTTTGCGGATGTTTGCGCAGCGTGGGCGTTTGTGTCGGAGGACAGGGAGCAGGTGCTGCTCAGTGTAGTTATGCAGGAGATACACGGAAATATGACCGTGAATTATGTCCGGCTAAAAGGGCTTGACCCAAATGCAGTCTACAGAGATGCACAGACGGGAGCGTGCTATTACGGTTCGGCGCTGATGGCGGCAGGCATTCCGATGCCGGTTGAAATGGGCGCATACCGGGCATATCAGATCTATATGGAAATCGTGGGATAGGGAGTTGACCAAATCCCTAGAAACGGATATGATAATAAGGTAGATAATTGAAAAATTATCTGCCTTATTATCATATTAAGCAGGGGGAATCATAAGATGAAAAGCATTCGAACCAAAATTACACTGTGCCTAATTCTGACCGTTCTGGCTGGGCAGACTGCATCTGGGATTGCCAGTATCATTCCGAATTACAACAGCACAATGTCTACGGTGGAGCAGATGATGTGCGAGACCGCTGTACTGGCGGCAGACCGTGTGGAACAGGAGCTTTTGGCGTACAAAGTTGCTGTTATGGACGCGGGATGTATTCCGCAATTGTCTGACCCGTCAGTGTCGGTTGACGAGAAGCAGAAGATAATCGACGAGCGTGTTTCCATGCATGATTTTCAACGTGGAAACATCATTGGAAAAAACGGCTATAGTATCTTTGACGGAAAGGACTATTCAGACCGCGAGTATGTACAGGAAGCGATGAAAGGCAATATCTATGTGTCACAGCCGCTCGTCAGCAAGGTAACTGGCGAGTTGTCCATCATGGTTGCGGCGCCTGTTTACGAGGACGGGATCTATGGCTCAACGATTGCCGGTGTTGTCTATTTCGTTCCGCATGAGACTTTTTTGAACGATATTGTATCAGCCATTCAGGTTGGTGAAAACAGCAGGGCATACATGATCAATAAAACCGGCGACACGATTGCCGACATTACGCTCGACACGATTACCGTCCAGAATATAGAAAACGAGGCAAAAGGCAATCCGGCGCTTGGTGAGCTTGCGGCGATCCACGCGAATATGCGTCAGGGCGCGAATGGATTTGGCAGTTACATAGATGGAGAGGAGAAGATGTTTGCCGCCTATGCGCCGGTCAAGGATACGGACGGATGGAGCATTGCGATCACTGCGCCGCAGCTGAATTATTTGGCATCTACGCGCGATGCGATGGTGATCAGCATCGCGGTGATCCTCCTCTCCGTCGTTGCATCTATGATCGTAGCGCTGGTGGTGGCAGCCCATATCAGCAGACCGATGAAAGCCTGCGCAGAGCGGATGAAGCTGCTGGTGAAGGGAGATTTGGAGACACCGATGCCGCGCATTAAGACCAAGGACGAAACGGGCATGCTTGCCAATTCGACCGCCTCTTTGGTCGAGGGACTGCGCACAGTCATTCAGGATATTGGTTATATGCTGACGGAGATGGCAAACCAGAATCTTGATGTCCATACGAAGCATGAGGAGGTGTACGTTGGAAGCTTCCGCAATATTCTGGTGTCCATGCGCCATATGAAAGACCAGCTGAGCGATGCCATGCATCAGGTGAATTATTCTGCACAGCAGGTGGCTGCCGCCAGCAGCCAGCTCTCCTCTAGCGCCCAGATGCTCAGTCAGGGCACGACGCAGCAGGCAAGCGCTGTACAGGAACTTGCAGCGCGGCTTAGCGAAATCAACGAGCAGGCAAAAAATACGGCAAATGGGGCAATGGATGTCCGCAAAAAGACCCACCAGACCGGAAAAGAAGTGTCTTTGTGCAATGAGAAGATGCAGGATTTGGTGGAGGCAATGAATAAGATTCAAGACAGTTCTGACCAGATTGAGAAAATCCTCAAAACCATAGATGACATTGCATTCCAGACCAATATACTGGCTTTGAATGCATCCGTGGAAGCGGCGCGGGCAGGAAGCGCCGGAAAAGGATTTGCCGTTGTCGCGGAGGAAGTGCGCAGTCTGGCAGGCAAATCTGCGGAGGCGGCTCAAAACACGTCGATACTCATAGGCAACTCTACAGATGCAGTCCATATGGGCACGAGGATTGCCAACAATACAGCGGAAGTTTTGCAGGAGGTGGTGCGCAGCATTCAGTCCATGGTGGATTCTATTGATGCGATTGCATCAGTTTCCAATGAACAGTCGGATGCAGTCGGGCAGGTGTCTGAGGGCATCAATCAGATTGCAGACGTCGTGCAGAGCAACAGCGCCACAGCGGAGGAGGGCGCCGCAGCGAGTGAAGAACTATCCGCCGAGGCTGCCAGCCTGAGGCATCTTGTAAGTCAGTTTACACTTGCCGCTGGCAGAGAATAAGGAGAAGAGATAAAGAGCATGGAAAAAACATTATATGTGACAGACTTGGACGGAACCTTGCTGAACAAAAATGACCGTATCAACCCCAAGAGTATCGAGATCATCAACAGTCTGGTCGAGAAGGGAATGGCGTTTACCTACGCGACGGCAAGGTCTTTGGTGTCGGCTTCGGTAGTGACACAGGGGCTGTCAACAAACATCCCTGTCATAGCGTATAACGGGGCATTTATCTTTCAGCCGGCAACGGGCGAAATCCTGTCCCGCGAACATTTCAGCAGAGAGGAAATGACATATGCGTCAGACCTCATCCGCACGTATGAGATCAGCCCGCTGGTCTATGCATTCATTGATGGTGTGGAAAAAGTTTCATGGAATCCTGTGCGGGAGAACGACGGCGTGCAGCGATATTTGAGTCTGCGCAAAGGCGACAGGCGCCTGCGCCCCGTGGAAAACAACGCGCAGTTGTATGAGGGAGAGATTTTTTATTTTACCTGCATTGGGACAAAAGAGGAGCTGATGCCCCTCTATGAGGCTATTTCAAAAAATAAACAATACCGCTGTACAATCCAGCAGGAATTATACAGACCTGAATATTTTTGTGAGATTATGCCAGCCGGTGCGACAAAGGCAAATGCAATCCGTAAGCTAAAAGAAATCCGCGGCTGCGACAAGGTAATCTCCTTTGGGGACGCCATCAACGACCTTCCCATGTTTGAGATCTCGGACGCGTGTTACGCGGTGGAGAACGCCGTCGAGGAGCTAAAGGCTGCCGCGGACGGTGTGATCGACAGCAATGAAAATGACGGTGTGGCAAAGTGGCTGCTTGAGCATTTCGCTTCAGAAGCAGGCTGAAAGGAAGGTTATATATGAGAAAGCTGTTGGTTACAGGCGGAACGGTATCTTGCATACATCGACAGATGGTTGAGTTCCACCTAAATGCCTAGTTGTTTTACAGTGTGGGTTTTATGGGATATGATATTCCTATGACACAGATTCAATATTGTGTACTGTCAAAACAAATAAAAGGAAAATAACTAGGAGGGACTTAATATGCAGCGGCAAATAGGGGAAACCATCAGCCGGTTCCGGCAAAATCAAAATATGACACAGGAGGAGTTTGCTTCGCGTCTGGGAGTGACGCCGCAGGCGGTATCAAAATGGGAGCGGGGAACGAGTATTCCCGACACCACACTGCTCCCCAATATCTGCAAACTGCTGAACGTCCATGCGGACGTGCTGCTTGGCATCGAGGGGAGGACATTGAGCGAGAGTGAAAGTACAGTGGAAGAGCGCGAAATCAGGCAAAACCTGATAGCAGAGCCGTTCCGCATAGAGATAGGAAGCGGCTTGATTCCCTGTTTTGTGGAGGGGTTGAAGACAGACTATGTGCATCAGTGCCGCAGACGGCTTGCAGCCGAGACAGGGATGCTTCTACCAGCTTTAAGGATACTGGACATGATGGATTGTGCTGAAAACGAAGTCTGCATTCGTTCTTATGATAAAGTGTTGTTCCAAAAAGAGTACTGTGAAGTCAGTATGCAGACCTACCAGACGATTATTGACGAGACAGTCAGGCTGTGCAGGGAAAACTATTGTAGCATCTTGAACAAATCGTTGGTAAAATGCATACTGGACAACTTGAACGAGCAGTATCCGGGCGTACTGGATGGGCTGGTGCCTGACAGGGTGGGATATTATGATGTCATGCAGCATTTGAGAAAGACCATCGAAGAGCAGGGAACTATGCGCGACCTGATTCATATATTGGAAGAATTGGAAACAAAATGATATTATGAAAAACTCCTGATGTATCAATAACATACAATCAGGATTTTTTTCATATATATATATCTTATTTTTTCAGCGAGAACTGCCCGATGAGTCCATTCAATATTGTTGCCTGTGCAGATAATTCTTCACTGGTTGCAGAGGCTTCCTGCGCTGTTGCCGCGTTGCTCTGCACAACCTCTGAGATCTGGTTGATGCCCTGCTCAGCCTGCCGCATTGCCTCTGTCTGGTCCTCAACCATCGTCTTGAGGCTCTTGGAGAAATCGGCAATCTGCTTGATGCCGTCCACGACAGAACCGATTGCATTCGCCGCATTTTCTGCTGCGCGGTTTCCTTCAGAAACTTCGCGGATAGAACCCTCTATCAGTTCTCGGGTATCAACAGCAGCCTTGGCACTCTGGTTTGCCAGCACCCTGATCTGGTCTGCCACAACGGCAAAGCCGCGCCCTGACTCGCCAGCGCGTGCGGCTTCGATGGAAGCATTCAGGGAGAGGAGGTTTGTCTGGGAGGCGATGGATTCAATCTCTGAGATAATGTCGCCAATTCTGTTCGATGCGGCATTGATACGCTCCATCGCTGCCATCATGGAGTTCATCTCCTCACGGCTGTTGTCTGCCTTTTCCGCATAGTGCTGTGCTTTTATGTAGGATTCATCTGCGCTCTGTACACTCTTTTCCATCGTAGCGGTGATATCCGAAATGGTGGCGTGCAGCTCCATCACCGCGTTTGTCTGCTCTGTTGCCCCCTCTGCAAGTACTTGCGATGCCTCCGCAAGATCGCCGGAGCCAGAGGACACTTGGTCTGAAACATCTCCGATAGAAGACAGAGTTTCGATCATCTGGTCTCTCAGTCCGCGCATCGATTCGTATAATTTCTGGAAATCACCCGTGTATTTTTCTGAATAGTTTGACTTGACAGCGTAGTTTCCGCCAGCCATCTGTCCCAGTATTTCACTGATATCGTGAATAATGATATTCAGGTTATTGGCCATATCGGTCGCATCTTTCTCCATATGCTCTACCTCGTCACCGGTCTCGACCATCGGGAATGGAGAGGAGAGGTCTCCTGCTGAGAAGGTCTTGAGACGCTGCCCAAGTTTGCCAAGAGGAGAGGCGATGCTCTTGGCAATCTGTCTGCCGATTCTGGTTGACAAGGTCATTGCGATCACGATCACAATGACGATTGCAATCGATAAAATCAATCCTGCCACAGTCAGTTTCGCGGACAGGCTGTTTCCTTCACGCACCTTTACATCAAGCAGGGACTGAAGGTTGGCGTAGATGCCGTCATATACGCCAGCCAGTTCATTTAATGCGATATCCTGCGCCTGTTTGCAGAGTTCCCGGTCCGTGGTGGCGCCAAGATTCATAATCTCTGTATCAATTCGCCAGTATTCCTCTAACTCTGTATTGATTTCGTTGTATGTTTTTCTGCCGTCCTCAGAGACAATGGTCTCCTCAACTTTTGCAAAGCTTTCTATGAAGGCTTTTTTATGTTCATCATGCTGTTTGACCACTGCCGCGATTGCGTCTGCCTCGTCATATCCGATGGCTGCACGCAGCGAGGATCGGACATCTGCAAATTCAAACATAGCCTTTCCGATATCTCCCTGTGCGAAACCGAAGTTTTTCAGGGCATAAGAATACCGGTTTGAAAAGACAATGAGGGCAATCAACCCCAGGATTGCCACGCTTGCAGTGATGGATGCTACCTTAAAAAATGATCTGGTCAGCTTTTTTTCAATGTTCTCTTGCTGATTCATTGCTATAGTTCCCCTTTCTTTTGTCTGACGTTTCCCAATTACATCTGTGTTGTCAGTCAACACTATATTTTATTATAGACGATTGGGAAAAATATGCAATATGAAAATTGGCTAATATTACTAAGAAATATGACGAAAAATGTACACGCTGGAAGGATTTGGAAGATGCTTGTATTTACTGGAAAAGAATGCTATGATAGAAAAACATGAAACAATGGGAGGAAGCCATGAGGAAAATCACAAAATTTATTGGAAACAGAGACTTTTATAAGATGGTACTCATGATTGCCGTGCCAATCATGATACAGAACGGAATCACAAATTTTGTCAGCCTGTTAGACAACATTATGATCGGGCAGGTTGGCACAGAACAGATGTCGGGCGTAGCGATCGTAAACCAGTTGATTTTTGTCTATAACCTGTGCATTTTTGGCGGCGTGTCGGGCGCTGGTATTTTTACGGCACAGTATTTTGGGCAGGGGAATCATGAGGGTGTGCGCCAGACGATGCGGTTTAAACTGTGGATGGTTACAGTGCTTACAACGCTGACAGTCCTTCTTTTCCTAGGCTGCGGGACCAGTCTGATCAGCGCTTATCTAAAAGGAGATGGCTCTGCCAATAGCATTGCCGCCACGCTTTTTCACGGAGAGCGGTATCTGAGAATTATGCTGATGGGCCTGCCGGCATTTGCGGTTGTGCAGATTTACTCAAGCACACTGCGCGAGTGCGGTCAGACGATGCTGCCGATGAAGGCGGGACTTGCGGCAGTTGTCGTGAATCTGTTGTTTAACTATATATTAATCTATGGCAAATTTGGCGCGCCTGCACTTGGTGTGAGCGGCGCGGCGGCTGCGACAGTGCTCTCAAGGTATGTAGAGATGCTGATTATTGTCATAGGTGTCCACAGAAAAAGCCATGGTGAGCATGCGCCCTATTCCTTTGTAACAGGATTATACAGCACTTTGAAGGTGCCAAAGGAGCTGACGCTCAAGATTGTACAAAAGGGCAGTCCGCTGCTGTTTAATGAGACTTTGTGGGCAGCAGGCATGGCGATGCTGACACAGTGCTATTCTGTCCGCGGTCTGAATGTTGTGGCAGGTTTGAATGTGTCCAACACGATCAATAATGTCTTTAATATCGTTTTTATCGCGCTGGGAGATTCGGTTGCCATTATTGTAGGGCAGCTGCTCGGTGCGGGCAAAATGAAAGAGGCGCGGGACACGGACAACAAGCTCATTGCCTTTTCGGTGATGTGCTGTACCTGCATCGCGCTTGTCATGTTTTTGATGGCGCCTTTGTTTCCAAGGCTGTATAAAATCAATGACGAGGCGCGGATGCTCGCGAAGTATTTTATCATGGTCACAGCATTTTTTATGCCGCAGAATGCATTTTTGCATGCGACCTATTTTACACTGCGCTCCGGCGGCAAGACGATCATCACCTTTTTGTTTGACAGTGTGTTTATCTGGTGCGTGAGCGTGGTGATCGCATTTACGCTCAGCCGCTATACAGGCCTGCCTGTCATTGCGGTGTATGCAATGGTCCAGCTTGGGGATATCATCAAGTGTGTGATTGGATTTATATTGGTGAAAAAGGGCGTCTGGCTGCAAAATATTGTGGCGTAGGGGCAGGCAATGGGGGTAAATGGAAGTTTACTCCCATTTTTAGCGAGTATATCACTAAAAAACCATCGTGAACATTTCACTGGGATATGATGGTAATGAGGTGATATATGTGCATTACAAGAGATTGAGGAATTTAAGGGAAGATCATGATATGACGCAAAAGCAACTGGCGCAGTTTTTGGATTGCAGCCAGCGGATCTACAGCAATTACGAGAGAGGGGATGTCAATATCCCGACGGATATCCTGATCAAACTTTCCCAGTTTTATAATACAAGTATAGATTATTTGCTGGATCAGACGGATGTGAAAGAACCTTACGCCAGAAAAGTGTCAAAATAATCGGAGAAATTACACAAAGGAGAAGGCAGAAATGGTACAACAGCTGGGCCGCATGTTGTTTTACGAGCGGGAGAAAATGGGAGAGACACAAAGGAATATTGCAGAAGGAATCATCAGCATACCAGAGTTAAGCAGGGTGGAAAGCGGCGGAATGGAGATTGATTACTTTACTCTGCAGGCACTGTTTGAGCGTCTGGGAAAGTCTGTCGATAAGCTAGAACTTGCTGTGTCGAGTAATGAGTATGATGCGATAGAATACCGGGTTGGGATTGAACACAGCATAGAAATCCGAGATCTTCATATGCTTAGAAAATTGCGTAATAAATATTCGAAATACAACGAGCAAAAACGCCCTATACATAAACAGTACATAACGATGCTTTATGCTATGGAGTGGTATGTAGGTGAGTGTGATTACGCATCCTGTCTGTATTGGATGGAACAGGCACTTGCATATACGCTGAGTGAAGACTGGCGGCAGAAAGTCAGAACCAGACAGCGCCTCTGCAATCAGGAGATTAAAATTATGCTGGTGATCGCTTACTGCCAGTGGAAGCTTGGAGATACGGGTGGACTGGATGAGGATCTGGAACAGCTGGGCGGTTACATACTGCGTTACTACACGGATACAGAGGAACAGGTAAAAGTGTATCCGCACTGTGCATGGCTGCTGGGACAACTTTATCTGGAACAGAATCGGTTCGAAGAGGCCTATGCTATATGCAGAAGGGGAATGTCGTCTCTTATAGAAAACGGTTCGCTGAATCCTATGCGGGAAATGCTGGAGCTGGAAGAAGTCTGTCTGAACCGACTCGGAAAAGAAGTGGAACTGACTCAGTGCAGGAAGTATCAGGAAGCGGTCAGATTTTTATATGAGGTGACAGGCAGGCATCTGGAATCAAATATGATGGCAGCTTTTATGAAAAGTACTTTTCAGGGTGAGTTTGTCATTACAAATGAATTAGTGCGCGACTTGCGTGAGGCGAAGGGAGTTTCACAGGAGGAACTCTGCGAGGGGATCTGTGCACAGGAAACATTGTCCAAGATCGAGACGGGCAGCAGAAGTCCGAATAAAAAGAATCTGTATCGGCTGTTAAAGAAAATGGGCATGGAGAGGGAGAATTACTATGGGTTTATCGAGACTGACAAATATGAATTGTATGAAAAGGTGCGGGAGTATAATCAGTGCTTTTCAAAAGGCAGGTCTGAAGACGCTGTGAGGCTGTTGGATGAAATAGAAGCGGGAGTAGATATGACAAGACCTGTTAACAGGCAGTTTATTGGAATGGGGCGTATTCTTGAGCAGGTAGTACAAGGGGAATTGTCGTGGCAGCAGGCAAATCGGCGACTTTTAGAACTGCTTCATCTGACTATGCCAGAAACAGATTTGGGCAGAAGGATTTACCGTATTCCTTTTCGAATGGAATATACATTATGGAATCATATTGCGATTAATTTGAGGAAAGATGGCAAAGTGGAAGAGGCAGTTCAGATCTATGAGGAATTGATGCAATGCTACAAAAAGAGTAAAGAACTGATGAGATATCACGCTGTTCCTGGACTAACTTTATATGTGAACTATTTGGGTTTTTTGGAAGTATCTAATGAATTGCACAAAGCAGAGGAGATTGGAAAAGAAGGTTTGAAGCATTGTTTAGAATGCTGTAGGGGAGACTTAATGGGAGAGATACTGGCAAATCTATCTCTTGTGTACAGGAAACAAGATTTGCCAGATATAGAAGAACAATATCTTAAATATGGTTACTATTTGACTTGTTTGTATGGCAGACAAACTATGATTGTCATACTGGAGAATGCATATCAGGATAAGTTTCATAAAAAGATTGATTAATTTTCTAAATATGTGTAAGAATATTCACAAGTACTAATCCCATCATCCCCGTCAGAAACTGTTACTGTAGCTGTTTCCGGCACAATGCTCCAAACCATACATAATGTTAATAAAGCTGCAATTAGATTTTTCATGATTAAAAATCCCCCTTAATTCTACACAAAAATTGTTGTTTGGTTACAATAATACTATAACAACAAAAGGTTCGGTTTGATTATGACGTTTTATGAAAATATTTTTTTCACAAAACGTCATAATCTTTTTTGCGTTGCAGTGGTATCATAAGATGCAGATAGAAAAAGTCTGGTGCATCTTTTCAATAATACATTTTATGTACAACTATGTACTCTTAGAATCAGAAAATATTCCACTAATCATGAACAGTACATACAAAAGAGAAAACCCTGTGGATAAATTGGTTCAAACCGTTTTGAAATGATAAGAGACGAAATTAGAAAAGGGTGGGATTACAATTGAAGATTCAATCAAAAACAACCAAAACAGTGCTTATATCAGCGCTGCTGTCAAGCATCATAGCAATGTTTCTGCACACGACATCCATCGCACAGGATCCAACCCAGCAGGACAGGGAGGTTGTAGTACTCCTTGACTGTAGTAAATCCATGGAAGATGTAGATAGTCAGTATCTTGCATTTGATTTTGTCAAAGGTTTGGCAGCAGCCTTGCCGCGAAATTGTAAGGTGGGGATTGTTGCCTATAATAACGAAATTTGTGCCAGCCTGCCAATAGGAAGCAGCAGTACAGACATCGAGAAAGTTTTAAGCGGACTTCAATACAGACAGTATGGCAATGCAGGTGCAGGTATGGAGGCAGCAGTGGCATGCTTTCAGAACAATCAGGCAGATAAGCAGATTCTATTGATCTCTGACGGCGAGATTATGATGGATACAAAAGAAGGCACTGAACAGTCAAATCAGCTGTTTGAGCAGTCTGTATCAAAAGCAAAAAATAAGAATATCGTGATAGATGTTCTTGCAGTGGGAGAAAGAATACAGGAGGGAAACACAGTATATTCTGCTGCCGGCAGCACAGGGGGAACGCTGTATGAAGTTGAAGATTCTATGAAGTTGTGCAGTTATATAGAAAAATACCTGTCCGGCGAATGGGAAACCAGTGTCAGCCATGTCGGAAAGCTGGACGGCACGAAAGCAGAACTTACAGTGTCATTGCCGGACTGCATCATGGAGAAGGCGAAAATACTCCTGATCGGAAGCCAGCAGAATGAAAATATGACACTCAGCGGCAAAGCGGGCAGAATGGATCTGTCAAAGGGCAGAAATTATACAGTGGTGGACATTGCGAATCCACTTTCAGAGCATATCAGCATACAGATGTCATCGGATACCCCTATGCAGGTTGATGCATATCTGTATACAGAATACGAGTATACCATGAATACAGGGTATCTATATGAGGAAAATACACAGACTGCGCACATCTGGATAGAACTTGCCAATACAGAGGGACACAGGCTGCTGGACGGTCATCTGGGAAACGGGGAAATGGCGCTGTATCTGGATGGTCAGAAAACAGATTACACGATATCAGAGGGCAAGGCATGGATAGAGAATACGTACAGCCAAAGCAGTACAGCACATTTGGAAGTTCGTTTTATGGACCCCGCAGGGAATTATTATGGTATACGGGAAGCAGAGGAAGAAATTACCGTCCCTGTCGTGGAGAAAGAGGAGGAGACGGACTGGTTTTTCTGGTCTGTAATTGGTTTGTTTATCATCGCTGTGGCAGGCGTTTTTGGCATTTCTTACAAAAAGCGGAAGGGACAGCAGACGATAAGGCGCCAAGTGTCAGATCTGAGCAGCACAGCGCAGGTGGAAACGGCAGCGCCCAAAAATGACTTCTGCGGAAAAATCGTCGTGTATGTGATACATAATAAAAATGACATCGATTATCCGCCAGAGAGCATCAACCTGTTTGCCAGATGCAGCCGGGAAAGCATCACACTAGAATGGATACTAGATACATGCAATCTGCCGCTGGATTTAAAGGGGGCAGAGAAGATTATCTTCAAACCGGGAGCGGACAGAAGCCTTGTTGTCAAAAACAACAGCCGTGCGAGTGTGTTGATCGGCAGGGCGCTTCTGACAAAAGGGCAGTCTTATAACCTGTATTATCATGAGAAAGTAACTTTTATTTTTGATCAGGAGGATGCAGAAATAGAGGTTCACTATAAAGATTTAAAACCAAACGAAAGATAGGAGGTAGAGAATGAGCATTATCAAACAGACCAATAGGACGTTATTGTTTGAGGAGATCAATCCAGAAAAACCGGATATCCTGACATTGATCGGTGATGTGCGTGGGATTGACAGCTTGAGTGATGAGAAGATCAAGGAAATGAACAAGGAGCTGCTTGTAAGGAATTTCGATGAATTTATCAATAAATTCGATCCAGTAGTGTATTCTTACTACAATGCAGCTGTTGAGACAGGGACAGGCAAGATTGTGTATACACTGCGCAAGCCGGAAACAATCCCAGAGGAAATGCTGACCGTGGTTCATCTAAACAAACAGAATGATTTCCTTAATATGCTGATGTCTCTGGTAGAAGCAAAGCGTTCCCAAAGTATTATCAACGTGGATTTTCAGTTTGACAAGCTGACAGACATGATATCCCCCAGAAAGGTCATGGAAGATATCAAACAGAATCGTAAGGAGCTTCAGTATGTATACAAAACATATGCAGAGCTGGAGGACGGGGATCCGCATAAGCTGGATGTGGCGGACAAGCTGAATATCATGTTTGAGGAAGCAAGCGTTAACTACAACAATGTTCTTGCGATGCTTCCACTGGCAATTGAAGATATCAAGACAAGACTTCTGCTGGGAGAGGCAGAAGAAAAGAAAGACAACACACCGCTGACACTTGGCGTATTAAGTATGGATGAAAACGGAGAATTAAAGGTACTGGAAGCGCCAAAAGCGGAAACATCAGAGCTTATGGTAGTCGATGACAATGTAAATGCCGGATTGATCGCAGCGCTGGAAGAAGACTATGAAACACTGAATGAGGAGAGCAGCGATTATGTGAAAGCGTTGGTGACAAGAACGTACTGTCCGCTGGCGTCTACCATGGTCAGCAATATTGACATCAAGCAGGAAGTCAGCAATTACAATTCATATCTGGAATTTTACAAGACTGCGAAGGATGATTTTATCAAGGTCGTAAAGCCTTTAATCGAAAAGATACTGGGTGTGTGGGCATTTTTCGAACAATATCCGTCTAATATAAAGGGCATGAAGCCATCCATGTTCATCACCAATATCTCGAATGACATGCTGGTAAAGGCAAATAACCTGCCAAGGCTGATTGCTTTTCTGAACACCGTGAATGCGAAAAATGATTTTGACAATGCGATCTGGTACGGGATCGTGCCTTCTGTATCGCTGGACCAGAATTCGAATGTCCGCCTGACAAGACAGCGTTTTCAGGGCAACGAGAAGACCGAAAAGACGGGCGTCAACAGTGTGGAGGCGCTTGTGCGTCTGCTGGATGTCCTGAAAGATTATTCGGTACAGTGCTTTTTCAGCTATGAGACAGGGGACAAGACAACCTTTAATAACATGGCGACAGAAGGAATCGAAAAATATGAGGACCGTTGCAGCTCGCTGATCGGGAAGGCGTACAGCGAATATGCGATTCCATGTATCCCGAACTTTACGATTATACCAAAAGAGAAATCCGGCGTAATACTGGACAATCGGATGCTCTTAAATGAAAACAACATGGCGGAGCTGTCGAAGGAGAAAGAGGATATCATGAAACTCTGGATTGACGGCGTGTACGTCGGCGCTGCCTATATCGCAGCCGGGCTTGTCGCTGCGTACCAGTGCCCGGAATATCTGAAAGAAATGTTTAAGAAAAATGTTGATGCCGAACTTCCCGGCGTGCGGTTCGATATCGAGTCGGGTGATCATCCACTGCGGGTGCATACGGTGATGGCAAAGGAAATCACAGGATTTACCAACACGATCAAGAATGAAATCAACCGGCACAGCTTCGGCTTCGTATTCTCGTCTGAGAATGCGGTGCTGGGCACAGAAAATATACATAACATCATGGTTTATAAAGCGCGGAACCTCATGAGTGACGGCAAGGTGTACGAGCCGATTTACAAGACGCAGGTCACGACCTATATCGAGCGGATCCTGCGTCACGCTACAGGCGACTTCAAACAGGAGAACATCATACAGTTCTTCTCAAACAACCCGTCGAGCCAGAAGAGCAGATGGCAGGAGAAACGGGGATGTGTCAATGCGGTAATTGGTGACGGTGATGACATTGAGTATGAGATAGACGAGGCAAATGGATACTGCGTGCTGAACATCACATTCAATGGCAATGTCAAGAATCTTGAGATTGAAATCAACCGTTTCAATTCAAATAACAGAGCAATGTAAAAAAAGGAGGAAAACAAATGGGATTTAGGTTGAACGTAACAGGAGGAGCAGACCAGATTGCACTGGATGAAAAGAGCATCAAAAATGTGGTGTTTGATTCCGAGTCGCCGGCAGATTCCAACGCGAGGGCAACGGACTTTGGCGTATCTATGAAAATCTGGGGCAAGATGATCTACAAGCTTGGCGGGGAAGGAAGCGACGGTACAATCGAGCTTTCCAAGTGGTCTGTCGTGCCGTCAGAGAAGGCGGACTGCTACCGCGATGCTGTCGTGGAAGTAATCTCGGCAGGTCAGGTAGTGCGTAAGTACGAGGTGCCAAACGCATTCATTATGGAATATTCCGAGGAGATGGACGACGAGACAGGCGTGGGAACCTTCTACCTGCATGTAAAGCAGAAAAAAGACGAGAATGACAAGGTGAAGATTGAGGGCGGCTATGCAATGTAAAGTGCATGAAGCGTGTTTCCTGCTACAGGAGAAAGGAGAAAAATAATGGCATTTGTAGTAAAAGTGGAGGGTGCAGAAGCCTTCGAAATATCAAAAGAGTGTGTAAAAAGCGTGAAGATGACCACGGATATTCCACTGGATTCCAACGCGAGGACAAAGGACGTGGGCGCGACCATGGTGATCAAGGGAAAAATCCTCACAGCTGTGGGCGGCGATCCGTTTGACAGCACGAGAAAAATGGCACTGTGGTCTGTCGTGCCCGCAGAGAAGGCGGACAGCTACAGGAAGGTGACAGCCGAGTATGTGGCAGCAGGCATCATGGAGCGCAAGTACTGCTTCCCGAATGCCTTCGTCGTAGACTACAAGGAGGATTACGGCGATGAGGAAGGCATCGGCACCTTCACGCTCGTGATCAAGCAGAAGAAAGACAAGATCAGCACAGTGACAGTGGAAGGCGGCTATGCCGTATAGGCAGCATTAAGAACAGCAAAAGAGCGTATGCAACATCGGTTGGATACGCTCTTTCAGAAAACAGCAGGGGAGAGCACGCATGGATTATTATACAATACTCGGCGTACCGCAGCAGGCGGATGACAGCCAGATCAAGCAGGCATACCGGAAACTGGCAAAAAAGTACCACCCCGACCTGAATCCAGACAACCCGGCAGCCGAGGAAAAATTCAAAGATATCGTGGAAGCATACGAGACACTGAGCGATACCGCAAAAAGAAAGAAATATGATGCAACTTTGATGCAATCGTCTGATACGATTAGGGGAGCATATACGCAGGATAAACCGCACAGCACCCAGACAGCATCAAAAAACAATTTTGGCAGCTTTGGCAATTTTGGCAACTTTACCAAAGACATGGAACGGTATTTTGGCTTCTCCTTCCAGACAGACCAACCGCAGGGAAAGCGCAGTACCGGTGAGAATACAGCAAAAAATAAGAAAAATCCGCTGGACGTGACAGAGATGTTCGAGGCGTTTATGAAGATAAAGTGAGGATATATGCAAGAATCAAAAGAAAAAATAAAAAGGGAACACAATCAGAATAGAAATGTACAAGATGAACCAAATGGTACATGCTCATCGAGAATATTAGACCGAACTGGGGAAGAAATGAATCGTGCAATGGAAATTCATAAGGAAGAATTGATGGAAGTATACGAGGAAGCAGGTGAGGACCTTTCTGCAGTATGGGATGAGTATAACCAGTATGACACGTTTCACGAGTATTTAATTGACGGTGCGATGCTGACTTGTACGCAGGCAACGCTGGAACCTGTTACGCTTACAGATGGCACAATCATGGAGTTGAATCAAGGAGCATGTGAATATACGAAGCTTCCGAATGGCAGAGTCATTGAAATAAATAAAGGGCTTCAATCAGAATATGAGCGTTTACATACGAGGCTGAATGTCAGTGAAAATGGGTTATATCTTGGTAAGACGCCATATGCTACAGTAAAAGATACGGTGAGGGATGTGAATATACTTCCTTTTCGATGCAATTGTCAACAAAAGGTTACTGGAATATCAGAGATGACAATGATACAGGAAAATATGGAGGACTGTAAAGAAAATGGGATATGTAAGTATCTTATGTGGTTAAATGAGGAATGGGATAATATGCCATTAAGCAATAGTGAGCATTCTGTTATTGAGCCGAGTTATCTGAGTATTTCGGATATAACATGGATAAAGAAAGAAGATGGTACGAAAGAACCAATTGTCAGTAACTCAGAAGGTATAACAAGAACATCTGTTTTGTTTTGCAAGCGCGGAGGACTGATTATACCATTAACATCAGGACAAGGAAGACTTATACTTGATGATTATTCTGATTTGAGTGATGATGAGATTTTATTAGTTACAACAATTTATGGGGAGGCGGATGCATGTAGTGAAAATTCATGGAGAGCCATTGCGAATATAATAATGAATAGAGTCGGGGTACGAGAATGGAGTCAATATAAAACTCCGGTAGAGATAGTTAAATACACGGGTTTTGATGCATATAAAGATCGTAACGTTCCTTATTTGGAAGCGGAAGCTTATTTTAAGAATCGTGATTATTCCAATGAAAATATAGAAAGAATGATTCAGGTAATTATGCCTATATTGAGAGGAGAGGAAGACGACATAACCCAAAATGCAGTTTTATATTATAGTCCTGAGACGCAGGCAGCAATGCATAAAAAGGAACCACAAAAATATAAAGAGGTACCTGATTTTGCGTTGTCATCATCTGTAGAGGAGGTAAAGATTACTGGAACTGAGAATGATGATTTTCGTTTTTTTAAATATATAGATTAATATTAAATTTTTATTGTGTCGAGGTGATGCTTTGAATGAACAATACAGGTATTAGAAGAATACTCTTGTCTATAACCATAGCTCTCTTGTCAGGATGCGGTAAACAAAAAGAAAGTGATGTTGAAACACAACCTGAGTATGTGGAGCATCAACAACAGAAAACAACAGAAGAGTCAGAAATAGAGAATATTCTCAATATGCCTTCTATAGAGACATGGGCTGACGGAACTGTTCAGGTTGAGATACGAAATCAAAATGAGTATATAGCATGGATACGTCAGGCGAAAAATTATAATACATGTATTAGGCTTGTTATGGAAATGATGGAGACGGATGTTACAGTCTATTTGGACGAAATTTTAAAGTATGGAAATTTTAAATATCTGACCATAAAAAATGGTGGAATTGTGTCTGTAAAGGATAGAATTGCTCTGAATTTAGACAGCATGGAAGAAATTTTATTTGACCGGATCTGTTCCATCAATGGTGATCTGATTGGTGAACTGCCAGAATATGCTGTTATAGAGAATAAGCAGTATTCTTTATGCCAGATTGGCGATGAATATGAGGTAAAGCTGTTTGATCAGTCGGGAAATGTAGTTTATTCGATGATGTATCCCAAACAGCCATGGATCGGGGAAGTGGCAGAGAATGTTCTGGAAATTGGAGTGAGTACAGGATCACCTTCAAGATATACTTTTTATTTTGACAAAACTTCGGGAAAATCATCTATGGTTTATTTTAATCCCATATTAATAGGAGACAGGTATGTTGGATATATGGAAAATGAGAAATTGATTATTACAGATCTTTTTCAGGAGGAACTAAATTTGGAAATAGCAAGGGATTTTTCACCCGCAGTAAATCCTGTTACCAATATCGAAATGCTGGATAGTAAAACATTACGTCTGCATTATTATAGAGGAGAAAATTTCATAGAGGCACAGGAAGATATTTCAATTCAAGAAAGGATTAAAAACGAATGAACCGAAAAATCACTCTGGATATCACAATCATCATATCCGCCATAACAGGCGCAGTCCTGTCCTATGCCTATCTGCAAAAGCCGATAGAGAAATATACGAGCCTGCTCCTCCTTACAGCAATCATTGTATTTTTCCTGTTAATGACAATCTATGATATGTCAGAGGAAAAGCATTTTCTAAGATATGACAGAAAGCGTGCGGGGATATCCGAGCTGCTTCTTCTTGGTGAGGACAACAACGTGACCGACACATGGGATATATATGGAAAAACCTCTATCGTTTTTGGCAGGGACGAAGGGGAGTTTCAGGTGGATGTAAACCTCAAAAATACCGATTATGCAGGGACCGTGGACGGAGAACACGCAGTCATGAACTACAGCGGCGGGGGCTGGTACATAGAAGATCTCGACAGCGAAAACGGCACCCGCATCCAGCGCGGCGGGGAAGGAAAGATGTACAAAGTCTCCTCGCGGGAGCCATGCAGGATAGAGCAGGGGGATGTCATCTATCTGGGACTGGCGCCAGTGAAGGTGCAGTAATAGATATAAAATACGAACAAGGAGTTTGCAGATCAATGACAAAATACTTTAAACTGTACGACACACCAGAGTTAAAATACGCACCCCGTATCATGAACCTGTTCGGGAAACTGGATATCAGGGATATTCAGTTAAAGACATATCCGAAACTGCCGGAGCGGCTGGTTTTATTCGTTGAGCCATCGGATAAGAACATATTTACGGATATCATTCTGTCTCCATTTTTGCTGGTGTCGCCTGCCGTACTGGAGGTTATTAAGATGTATAAGGATATATGTTTTTACCGCGAGGTGATACTGATCGACCAGCTTCAAAGAAAGTCGCAGCTGTATTTCCTTCCGGTGTTTGATGAGACCAGCGTTCTGCGGGCAGTCGAAAAAGAGTATGAAAATGGCATGTGTATCTCCAAACCGCCAGAGCAGTATGGGGAGAGAGTGGCTGTCAGTAAGAATATTTTCTGCGTGATAGATTCATCGAAGCGCCATACCGTTATTTCAATGGAGCTTGCGGAAAGTCTGATCCGCAGAGGGATATTTGGTCTGGGTTTAAAAGAGGTCGAACTGTATCGGATCACAGAAGAGAGGAGTATGCCGCAATGAGAGAAGAAAGAATAATCATTCGTCCATTTGAAGAATTACAGGTGGAACATTACGAGGGATTGAAGCAGGTCAATGAACATGGCTATGTAAAGGTGACAGGCACGATTCCATTTGACAGAAAAGAGGAATATCTGAGGCTTGGCAGGCAGCAGACGTGGGTACGGATAACTGCCGTGTCAGGAGAGACACATCATATTCTGTTTTATGGAATTCTGGAAAGCCTGAAGATGCATGTCTCAGGACAGACCTGCACAATGGAGCTTGTGGTGTATTCGGGAAGCCTGCTGATGGATCACAGGGAACGAATACGCAGCTTTCAGGCATCCAGCCTGACATACCGGGATCTGCTGGATGTGTGCGGACAGGGATATGAGGACACCAAAGCGAGGATGATGGTGGGAGAGGGGAAAAAGACAGGACAGCTCATCATGCAGTATCAGGAGACAGACTGGGCATTTATGAAAAGACTTGCCAGCATGAATCAGACTGTCCTTATGCCCAGCTGTACAGAACCGGGTGAAAAGTATTACTTTGGACTGCCTGATGGGCTGGGCGCTGGGAGTGCTGCACCCACAGAGTACAGGACACAGTGCGACATAGAGGAATACTGGCAGAAAAAAGGCAGGGGAATGGATATCAGCCCGCAGGATACCATCTCCTATATCTGGGAAGACCGGGAAATCTATGAATTAGGCGGAAGCGGCATCATTGACGGGCAGAAGATGATCATATGGAAGGTCGAGACCCATATGAGGGGAAATGAGCTGTATCATACATATCATATGCGGCGAAAAGCGGGGCTTAGCGTGCCTGTGGCATACAATTATAAGATATCTGGAGTTTCTTTATTGGGAAATGTGCTGGAGATAGATAGAGAAAAAATACTGGTAGAATTGGAAAAAGATGAGAATAAAAAAAATACTGGAAAAAGATGGTTTCCGTATGCCACTATTTATTCAGCCAAAGATGGAAGCGGATGGTATTGTATGCCAGAAAAAGGAGATAAAATCAGATTATATTTTCCAACAGAAAAAGAAAAGGATTCTTATGCTGCAAGTGCATATCATGAAGGAGATGGAGGACTTAGAGTAAATCCAGAATGCAAATTTTGGCGTAATAGAGAAGGAAAAGAAATTCGATTGTCACCAGAGAAGATACTTTTAACTAATAATGATGGAACATATATAGAGCTTTCAGATACAGAAGGAATTAAAATGGTAAGTAACAATGAGATTACTATATGGGCAAACAATGGTATGTTTATAGGCAGTGCTAATTCGTCTATTGAATTTAGTGCTCCTAAAAAGATAACATTAAAACAAGGTAGTACAGAAATGAAACTTGGAGGTGACTTAAATCTAAGTGGAGCACAAATAAAGTTATAGGTGGAGTGGTATATGGAGATCAATGTAAATCATACAATTAGGATAATCTGCGAGGTTCCTTTTTATATTATAGATAACTTTAGCTTTTATTGGGATATTAATTGTCATGCAAAGTTATCCGTAAAAGGATGTATTAACCAATCAATACAATATATGAAAGAAGCATTATATAATAGTAAAATTTGCGTTAGGAAAGATTGTGATGATAGACAACAAATAATATTTTATGGATATGTATCAAAAGTGTCAGAGATCGTAACAGGAGGTTTAATAAAAATATTTCTGGAGGCAGTGTCAGGCTCTTATTTGTTGGATCAAAAACTGATAAAACGGTCATTTCGGATGGTAGAGAATACATATGCTGATATTATAAATGAGGCAGTACAAGGTGGTAATGGTAAAGTAATTTGTACAGCAGGAAATGAAAAGCAGATACAAAAACCCATTATACAATATCAGGAGACTGTATGGGATTTTTGCAAACGCATGGCAGGACATCTAGGGACATGTCTGGTTGCAGATGTACAGATAGGAGAGTCTGCATTATGGTTTGGAATGAGAAATGGCGATAATATTCCGCCGCTTTTGGAAAATGAATATATTGTTAAAATAAGACGGATGGATAATTGTAGAACTGAGAGTATATATCAAATTGAAAGCAGGGATTTCTATAAAATTGGAGATAAAACAATTTTTTGCGGAAAAAAATTGATTATATGTACAGTAACAGCTGATTTTAAAGATGGTGAATTAGTATTTACATATTTTTTGAAAGAAAAAGAAACAACAACAATGACTTATAATGAATTATTTATTGGTCTTGGTTTGGCTGGTACAGTAATAGATGTTCGAGACGAACAAATTAAAATTGCATTAGATATTGATAATGGAATTTCTACAGGGAATTATTTTTATAATTGGTATCCTGAAACAGGAAACGCCCTTTATGCTATGCCAGAAATTGGTGCTAGGGTAATGCTTTGTTTTGAAGGTAGGGATGAAAGGGAAGGCTTTGTTCTAAACTGTTTACGAGATGATTTCAGATGTGGAGCCTTTTATTCTCATCGTCACTTATACACGAATAACGGATGCTCTATGAACTTGCCAGATGACAAAATAAATTTTACTGCAAGACATCAATGTTTTTTGACATCGGATGATGAAGAAATCATAGTGCACAGCTTTCATAATGTATATATGCTAGCAAAGGAAGGGATATATATTAATGCGGATTCAATATTTGTACGAAGTTCGGATGAATTGAGTTTTTGTCAGAGTTAAATTATTGGTATACAGAATGATGATAGGGGAATAATATGGGAGAGTTAAAAACAAGTGTCGAGCAAAATGGAAATAGTGTAGAAATAAGTGTTGAACAAGATTATATTAATTGTGGACTTTGGACCAAACGAACTGAAGAAGGTGTAGAATATCAAACGTTTGTATTTGAGGGAATTAGCTCAGATGAAAGAAAAAAAAGAGAAAAAGAGTTAAGAGAAAGAGCTATTGAATTAATGTATATACATAGTGAATTCTATAAATATGTCGATGAAAAAGATTACGTAACAAGAGGTGCGAAATTGGTTTGTTCATTATCGGATAAAACAATTTTGCTTGACGCAAGTATTGATTCTGGTTCATATTATTCAACACATGCAATTTTGACATGTAATGATTGTAAAAATGGAGAGAATATATGCAACTTTGGGGCATGTGGTAAGAAAGGACATGAGCCCCTTTACTCGGATTTAGTACCTCATCCCATTGATGTAGTAAAAAATATGGATGGGGAAGAAAGATATAAATGCTTTCCGTTATTACCTAAAGAGTGGTCGAAAGCAGAAAGCCATAAGGTGTATGCTAAAAATGAAGACGGAACTTTTAGTGAAGTTTTGTTGAAGGAAGATTATATGGTATGCTTGTATGGTGGTACAATTACAATTGAAGAAACGGTTGATATAGAAGAACCAGAAGAAGAGCAAAAGCAAGAAGAAGGAACAATGGAACGATATGTAGTACTAACTGACTGCGTGCATATAAGGAGTAGTGCTTCAACAGAAGGAGAAATAATAGAAAACTTTAATGCTACGAAAAGAATTAATGTAATTAAGGATTCTGTAAAAAAGGATAAAACAGGGAGAAAGTGGTGTGAAGTAGATCTTGGGAATGGTGAAAGAGGATGGGTTGCTGATGAGTTTATTCTTCCAGATAAAGATATAATAACAAAGATAGATCCAAAAAAAATATTGGAAGTGAATATAGACTATAAAGATGGGAGAAAGAGCAAAAAAAAATCATTTCAAAATTGGTATACGAACTCAGATCGTAAAGCATCTTCAAAGCATGAGGGAAGATATAGTGTTGCAGTAGGACCGAAAATATTTAATTACAAATACCCAGATGATGGACTTGTAAATGCTGATGATTTTAATGCATTTGATAGAGATATTAAATTAACAATTAGAGAAAAGGGTACTGATCATACTATACCTTTGTTGTGTTATGTATGTGATTTTAAAGCGCATACATATAATAAATATCCAGAAACGAAGTTTTCTAAGCCAAAAGGAAAAAGGAAACCTCATAATAAAAATGCGAATGAAATTGTTACTGTTAATGTTGAGAGTGGATTTTATCAAACAGGTATTAGATATCCATATTCGAATAATACGGATTTTAAAGAAGAAAATATAGATGGTAGTATTGTAGAATTTTATCCGAATTATAAACAAGTAGAAAAAGATAAAAATATTAATCTTGCTCAATTTGAATTATTGGAAATAGAGGTGAAATTAAAAAATGAATCGAAATAACCTATATTATTTTGTATTATTTATGTCGGCGGTATGCCTAATGTGTGTGGTGTTGGTTTATAATAAGAGTCCCCAAAATACAGTAATAGAATCAGAAGTTGTATTACCTCAATCAAGTTTGACAGAGGATAATATAGAGGAGATTGAAGAGACAGAAACAGACAGTAATGAGTATAATTTTTTATTTCAGGGAAAAGAATATAAAGGTATCAATTTATTTTGGGGAGAGAAGGATGATGAATATCTAGAACTGCCATATATAGATGAAAATGCATATGAGATATTGAAAAAGGCATACGACGACATTAATTTTCATGGAGAATTTCTTCGTGGGAATCTGGATGTTTATGATACATATAAAGAAAAATTTGGAGAAATGCTGCATAATGAGATCCCATTTTTAAACAAAAAAACAGGTGAAGAAATCTACTGTAAAGATCTCGAGGAACTGGAAGGTTTTACGGAATATGATTTAAAGGTTGGTGATTTTGAATATTACTTTTTTGACATGGACGAGGATGATGCACCAGAACTGGTGATTCGAGTCCGGCATTTATACTGGCTGATCTTCAGATATGATCCTGAGATGGAAAAATGTGTGCTATGGTATACAGGCGGGGGAGGATGGTTTACGTGTTTCGGGAGCAGAAAGGTTGCATTATTCTGGGATGCCAGAGATGGATTTTTTTGGCAGTTGAGCAAGGATGGGGAAGTGGAGTGTGAAGTTAATTACAGGCTAGATTACTATAGTGTCGAGGAATCACTCCTTTTGTTTTCACTGCCCGTTTATGCCGATAAACAAAAAGAAATAATTTTGACAGACGAATTAAAAAAACAAGGAGTATTTGTATATTCAGAAAACAAATGGTTCTTTCGGGTTACAGAACAGCAGTGTGAAGAATTGTCGCGTGAATACATAAAAGCATCAGAAGAAGCAGATATAAATATTAACGAGGTTGAATACACATATGAAGAACTATTTGAGAGTAGAAAAATGGAATGAATACAAATTAGCAGAGGTAAAGGTGAGATTTAAAAGTGAAGAAAAATAATAAAACACTTTATATAGTAATATTTATATTGGTGTTTTTTCTGTCCAGCATCCTGTGGATATCTGTTAATAAACGAAATAAAATCAAGGATGCCGAAATTAAAATAGAAACAATTACTAGTCAGAACAATAATAATGATCTGGAAACAATAATTGAGCAGACAAATGAAATAAGTGGAGATATAGAGGCAGAAGAGCCACAAAGCGGGATAATGATTCAGGGAAAAACATATGAGAGCCTATTTGATTTTCTTGAGAGAAGAGATGAAGGAGAAATGATAGAACTGCCGTATATCGAGGATAGTATATATGAAATGTTGAATACAGAAATACAAAAAATAGAATTTCAGGGAGAATTTAACAAAGGAGATCTTTCTCTGTATGATTCTTATAAAAAAATATATCGGAAGATGATGAATAATGAGATCCCATTGCTGGATACAAGGACAAACACGGAAATTTATTGGAAGGATTTTGCAGTAAATGATTATAATGACGAGAAACTCAGTGAGTATGAGGATGCAGAACATGAATATTATTTTTTTGACATGGATGAAGATGGGGCGCCGGAGCTGGTGATGAGGGTTAGAATGATGTTCTGGCTGTATATCAGATATGATCCCGAAAAGGATAAGTGCGTGTTATGGTATTGGAATATTGACGCATGGGAATCTTGTCTCGGCAGTAGGAAAATTTCATCATCATGGGATGGGCGGGATGTATATTTTAAACAATTGGACAAGGAAGGAAAGATGGAATATGAAGTGAGGGCATTTACTACTTTTTGGAGTGTCGATGAAACTTACAGAATGATCAGTTTTCCGAGGTATGCTGATCAAAGGCTAGAAGTGAGCCTTACAGATGAAGAATTAAAGAGACAGGGAATGTATACATATGCAGATAATAGATGGTGGTTTCGGGTAACAGAGGAACAATATCAGGAATTATTTCAAAATTATCACGAAATAGAGCAAGAGTATTGGCGGCTTAAAGAGGTGGAATATACATATGAAGAATTATTTAAGTAATTGTCGGGGCAGTGTACTTGGAAGATACGTATACTATGAAAAAAGAGATGCGCCTGTGCGGTTGGGATACAATTGGTTCTAATATGTATATTTTTCTATAAATGCTTGATATTTAGCATAAATATACATATTTATTCAATGTACCCATAAGATTTTGAATAAAATAATAACTAAATTAACCCAAATTATGAAATCTGTAAAATTGAGGGTCATAATCAGGATTCCAACCGTACAGGTGGAATCTTTTTTGAAGACAATACAACAAGGAGGAAAACCAATGGAATACTACGATGAACAGATTTTAGAAGCCCGATGGGAGGAGGAACGCCGAAAGCACACAACACTGGAAACGGGAATCTACGTGGATGATGATCTTATCACCTTCTCCCAGATCACACTGCCGGATACCAAAATCCGGTTATACCTGCCAGAGCAGTTTGTCGTAATGCCGGATCAGGTGCGGGAAGTAAAATACCCGTCTCTGAATGCCCCGGATTTTATCATCACAAGTCTGGACTCTACGGTCAACTTTTGCTTTAACATTCTCCCTGTCCAGCTGGAAGAAGGAGATACCAAAACGATGAGCCGCCAGTTCCAGAATGCCCTGCGTAACGTGAATCCGTCAATCCGCATCAGCGAGCGTGTAGACAATACGGCGGCGGACAAGGGCAGTGAGATGAGCTGGTTTGGCTTTAAGGGCTATGCGCTTGACGGGCAGAATTACAACCGCATGTACATTATACGGATGCGGAAGACAGTTCTGCATGGCATTTTCAACTGTCCGCCGAGGGTAAAGGATCAGTGGGAGGGCATTGTGGAGCAGTGCTTCCAGTCAGTAGAGGAATTATGGGACATACTTTAAGGAGGGATGTATATGCAGCGTACCAAAGAACTGACGGACTTTCTGCAAACATACCGGGCAGAGAGGAAAGCCGCGAGAAAAGAGGTGCTTGAGGAGTCGTATCAAAAGATGCTTCCGGCGCTTACAGAGACGATAGACCATCTGGTCAAAAGTCAGGCAGACATTCAGGAGACCGAAGCACAGAGACGGATAAAGTATCTGTGTTTTTTCCGGCTGAGATCGAGCGGATACACGCAGAGTCATGAGATTGCGTTGGCAATGGCAGATAAAAGACTGTATCTGGATGAAGCGATGAACTGTATTTATTGGATGCCAGACGTCATACATGAGGAGATTGAAAAGGACATGGAGGAGGCGGAGAATCTGTTAGCGAAGGCGTTCATACGGCTGGAAAAATACGAATTATTTCATATCCGGCAGCAATTGCTGTCAGATGACTGGGAGCTGTTCTGTGGCGTTCTCCCCCGGCTGGTGAAAGCAATCGAGGGCAGAATCACAGGCAGCTCTCTTTTATTGGAGGACGATCTGGAAGTGCTGTGCGGCGGATACATGGAGGAGCCGGAGACCGTATGTTATATAAACACAAAGGAGGCAGATATAGATGGGAAGTAAAAAAAGTTCGTTTCATATGGGAGATGAATTTAACGGAAAGGGGGAGAAAGTATATCTGAGGGCGACTACATGTAAGACGTATGAGCCGCTCTCGCAGGAGAATGTACGTCTGACGCCTGATTTTAAGGCGTGTGTACCCAAAGTTCTTGGCGCTGTGCCGCTTATGGGGGCAGGAGGAGAGCTTGGGGCGCTGGCAAAGGCGGCGGGTGCACTTGCCGCCGTGGGTCAGACCATCATCAAAAAGGACAGTGCGACAGGGAAGTACCAGATCAGTTTCCGTGTCAGTAAGATGCGGCTTACAAACGGGTCGTATCTCCATCAGAGCAAACAGAAGAAAAGGTAAAGGAGAGAGAATAGAACGATGAGCAATTTAATCAGATGCCAGAATGGACACATGTTTTCCAGCAGGCGTTACGGGACGATATGCCCGTACTGCAATATTGAGACAGCGACAAGGGAGAAGAAGGAGGTCGGACAGACGGACACGGAGATCGAGGAAGCCCTTTTTATGAAGGAGGAAAATCCCGTGTGCGGCTGGGTGGTCTGTGTGGCAGGACCGCGCAGGGGCAAGGACTACAGGGTGATGGCAGGCAAGAACTTTGTCGGCAGGGCGGATGACATGGACATTCAGATCTTAGGGGATAACAAGATCTCACGGCGGAACCACTGTGTGGTGGTCTATGACGAGAAACAGAGCAAGACGGTGCTGCTGCCGGGCGACAGCAACGGCATTGTGTACCTGAACGGCGAGGCAGTGTATGCGCCGGCGCAGCTGCATGAGTATGATGTGATCGAGATGGGCGACAGCCAGTTTTTGTTCATCCCTTTCTGCGGCGAGCATTTCAAGTGGGAGTAGGAGGAATGAGGATGATAAGGGAAGAAATCGTCATATTGGTAATCTATCTGTTTATTTTTCTTCTGACCGCAGTCCGGTTCCTGTCTCCTGCAAGAGCGGCAGGAAGAGTCATGCGGCGGTTTCGTGTCGGCAGAGCGATGACCATAGGGACCAGACAGGTTCAGGAGGACAATTATGGGATCTGTCAGGGACCCGATGCATTTCTGGCAGTGCTCGCTGACGGCATGGGCAAAAGTTATGGTGGTAAGGTGTCGTCCAGGATTGCCGTGGAGACATTGAAGGACATGTTTACCTGCTACCAGTCCGCTGAAAATCCCGCGTATTTCTTTCAGCACTCCTTCCGCATGGCAAACACGGCGATTCTTGACGAACTGGATGACGGCAGGGGAGGCGCCAGCGTAGGGGCAGTGCTGATCCGGGATAACCAGCTGTACTATGCAGTCGCTGGGAATGTGAAAGTTGCTGTATACCGCAGAGGCGGGCTGGTGCCGCTCTCCACAGGACATACGATCGATATGCTGGCGGAAGGAAAGTTTATGGAGGGCAGCATCACGAGGCAGCAGGCACTGGAACTGCTCGAAAATAAGCGGCTCTATAATTATATCGGGCAGGATGGTTTTGAAGAGATCGAATTTTTTGATACGCCGGTGCGGCTCAAAGAGAAGGATATCGTGGTGCTGATGAGCGACGGGCTCTATGAGGGGACAGACTGGAGGCGCATCGAGGAGCTGCTGGCAGGACGCGGGAAGTTACAGCAGAAAGCCTATGAGATCATAGAGGCAGTCAACACCGGGATACAGAAGGAGAAGGATAATGCCAGCATCGTGCTGGTCGAGGGATTCATATGAGGAAATATAACAGCAGTATCAAAACGGCGTTTCTGTCAGAGGCAGGAAGCCAGCTGAGCAACAACGACTACTTTGGTTTCGTGGAGCTGGACAGCTATGCGTGCTATGTCATAGCGGACGGCATCACCCAAATGCGCGAGGCACTGGGGGCGAAGGCGGCGATCAGTGCGGTGGTGGATGCCTTCCAGAGAGAGCCGGGCATCAGTAAGGCAAAACTGAAAAGATACCTGAAATCCGCCAATCGGGAGCTCTTACAGGGCAAAAGCTATGAGAAACAGAAGGCGTCTGTCACAGTGGTGGTCACGGACTATGTGAAATTCCGCTATGGACATGCGGGAAACACGCGCCTTAGGCTGTACCGTGAGGGCAGGTGCATTCTGGCTACATCGGATATGTCACTCAGTCAGGACATGGTGCAGGAGGGGGCGATCACGCAGGACAAAGTCGCACGCCATGAGGAGCGCAATAACCTGTATGCCTATCTTGGCAGGGAGCATTTTAAGCCCTTTGTGTCCAAAAAGAAAAAACTCTGCAATGGGGATATCATTACGCTGTATACGCGCGGCATCTGGGAGAATGTGGATGAGGGAGAGCTTGCAGATGTCTTTTTGGAGGCTGGAAATGAGCCGATGGAGGAATGCGACAAGGTGGAGGACCTGCTGCTTTCCCGCCAGCCGGCGAATCTGGAAAACTATACATTTGCAGCCGTCTATATCGAAAAAGTATTTACAGACCCGGACCGGAAAAAGAGAATAAAAAAAGCAGCCACCATATCACTGACGATTCTTGTGATGGCGGTAGTGGCAGCGCTGGTCCTGTATTTCTGGCACAGGGACAGAGTGCAGAAGCGGGCGGACATGGAGCAGTATTTTTCCAACGCGCAGCAGTACATAGAAGCCGATAACTTCCTGCGCGCAAAGGAAGAGTGCACAAAGGCGCTCGAACAGGCGCAGAAGCTAAAGGACAGGGAAGCGGCGGACAGATATCAGACATATCTGATGTGTATGGAGGCAGTGATCGGTGCGGATGATGCCTATGCCGGCGGTGACTATGCGGGTGCAAAGGATGCCTACATCAAGGCAGGAGAACAGGTGCGCCATGCGGATAATGCCGGACTTTCGCACATTGAGGACAGGCTGGGACAGATCCGGGAGTATGAGCAGGTCTTTGACAGCATCGAGCTGGGGGACAGCCTGTTTGAGCATGACAATTACGAGCAGGCAGAGGAGAAATATCTGGAAGCAAAGTCGAGGGCGGCAGCCATTTATTTTAATGACGGGAAACAGCAGGCGCTGGATGCACTGGATAAGCTCTACGAGGAGTGGAGCGCTGTCAGGGAAGCCGAAGAGAAGGAGAAGAAAGAACAGGAGAAGCAAAGCGAGGAGCAGGCAGCGAAGCTTGCCGCCGAACAGGCTGCGGCGGCAGAGCTGGTCAGGCAGGGAGAGGAAGCCTTCTCACAGGGAGATCTGGACGGGGCAAACGTGTTTTACCTCATCGCCATGGAGAAGTATGGCGCGCTGGAAGACACCGCGCAGATCGAGTTTCTGAATATGAAGATCGCGGCGTTAAAGGAAAAGCAGGAGGAGGTCGCGGCGCGGGTGGAGGATGCGAAGGCGCTCGAGGAGCTGGCACGCCTTCTGGAAGAACAGAAGGACTATGCGCAGGCAAAGATACACTATCAATATGCCAAGGCAGCATATCTCGAAATAGGCAAAGATAACAAAGCGGACGAAGTGCAGGGAAAGATTGACCTCATCGACGCCAAGGAAGCACAGGAGGAGAAAGAGAAGCAGAAGGAAAAAGAAGAGCAGGAAGAGAAAGAAAAGGAAAAAGCAGAAAAAGAAGCAGCCGAGGCAGAGTAAAAATAAGATGGTGGGGATAAGATGACAGAGGAAAAAGAATTTGATTATGAGAACTATATCAAACGGCGGCTCAGGGAGATTGATGACCTTGATGAGCGCAGATATGCCAAAGAGCTGCTCCTTGGAAGTTTTGGGGAGCTGGCAGCATGGACAGAGGCAAAGTATAAAGCGCTGGAACAGCGGATCAGGGAGGATCTGGATAATCCATGGAAGGGGTTCCAGACCGCTATGACCGTCATAGACAGGGCGGACTATGACCCGATCAATCCATTCTGGCGCCCGGTCTGCGAGGAGGACTTAAAGCCGCCAAAAGGAAGCGGACGCATGACGGTGTATCTCATGGCGGATGACGCGGCATGTCAGAGATTCATGGAGCAGGGAACGGTATATGCAGCGGACCGGGAAACAGGACAGCAGCTGTGCTACAGCATTGTGCAGCCTGAGCGGTACCAGATGTGCATGGAAAGACTGTATACACTTTTTATACGAAATCATGTACCATGGCAGACCGTGCAGACGGGACATTTGGAGCGCTTTTTTGATCTGGTGCCGGACGAAACGGTTCCCGATAAGGCACAGCCTGTATTTCAGTGGGGGGACTTTTCATCCTGTGTGCAGGAGGACATCATACCGCTTTGGAATATGCAGGAGAAAGTCCTTCAGTCACAGGAGTTTCGGCATCCGTGTATTGATGAGGTGGTCTATGAGCATGTCTATTATGTGGGGGAGTACGGAAACAGCACAGATGGCTGTCTGGTGGATGCAGGAGAGAATGTGCGGTCTATCCGGTATGAGAAGAATAAGGTGATTTTGCAGACAGGCAGGGAAATTCCCGGTGACATATCGGTATGCAGACTGTATCAGGGAGACAGGGGAAATTCTTATGGATATCATTATCCTGTACTGTCAAACCACAGGCAGGACAATTTTGCGGCAAGATATCTGCACCATGCCGGAAACTTTATCCAGACGCCCGCGGAGCTGATGCGCAAGATTGAGGAGCTTTCAGGAGGTTTTCAGATTGAGGCTGTAGGATATGAGATCCGGCAAAAGGGCAGCGTGGCGGATATGTTGGAAGGAGATATGAACAGTTTTACCGGAACGCAGGTGTTTGCGCGGGACCAGAGGAGCCTGCTGGTGTTTCGTTTTCATAGGGAGGGACAGGATGACGGCCGGGATTATCTGTATGAATCGCAGCTGCGGTATATCCTGTCACAGCTGCAATTGGAGTTTATAGAGTACAGGTGTGTGGGGGTATTGGAATGAATTATGCATGGGAAGCCGTCTTACAGGCGGAAAGAAACGGCAGGGAGCGTGACGGGCTGCGCTTTATGGAGGCATCCACGCCGAGCCCGTACATAGAGGTGTCCGTGACAGACCTGAACATCATGGAGCCGGAGGGGGATATAGTGGAGATCAATCCCCTCTACCGTTTCGGTGATGTGTTCGGGCGGCTGTTTGACCGCAACACGGACGAGATGACGCAGACAAGGGCGCTTTTCTTCGATGTGTGTATGCATTATATCACACAGCTTGATCTGCGGGAAGGACTCTCAAAGGAGGATTATTATTACCGTCTGCTGTCGGAGGATCTCTGTCTGGGGCGGTATGGCAATAGAACCAAAAGGCGGTTTGCATTGTTTGGAAAACAGGAGCAGCGGCTGATTCTGCGGGCGTACCTGCGCCTGTTAAAGACGGGGAACTATCAGGAGGAATTCAGGAAGGCAGTGACAGGTATCTATGCAGAAGCAATGGTCTATGAGGACAACGAGACAGCATATGAACTGCTGGTGTATCTCGGGACGCAGGATACACAGATACAGCGGGAGCGCGCGGCATTTCTGCGGGAATTGTTTCTGCCGGTGCAGGAGACAGTGCATTTCTTTTATGAGAACCATTTTGGCATTATCGACGTGGATGAGACAATGCTTGTGGATGAGATGGTGATATTTTAGCGGAGGTATGAGAGGCAATGAGTGGATATATCTTAAACAGGGAAGGACTCAGGGAGAAGGAGAAAAAGACGCTGTACAGGCTGAGTGAGCTGGAACTGATGACGACACACCAGCTGCGGGAGATTTGCAGGCGGGAGCGGATCATACAGGGGATACTCAATCCGATGGACAAGGAAGAGCTGGTACACACCATTATGCGCTACCGTGGGACAAAGGACCAGCTGCTGATACACTCCGCGTCTGAGACAGGCATCCGTATGCTGGAAATGATGTTTGACAACCGGCGGATAGTTCCCCTGCGGGAGAAAGTATTGCAGATTCCTTCACGGCTGATCGTATATGAAGGGCTGTCTGTGGACACAGCGGATCAGGTGCGGATGCCATATCGCAGTACGCTGGAGAATACAAATGCACTTCTTGTCAGCAGAGAGCGGGAAGTCTGCGGGATTTTTCATCTGCGCACGAATGAAAAGGACAGGGAGCATTTGTATGTAGTCCGGGAGGAGGAAATGCCGTGCAGAGAGTCCGATTGGAAAGAGTATAACTTATACTGTTTTCCGCAGCAGGAATCGGATATGTTGTTTTCCATCTATTACGGACTGGGCGGGGAGATGCCGGAGCATCTGTCGGCTTATAAGATACCGCTCATGGATGTGGAAGTCCGCAGGCCGATCGACCTCAAGATGCCGCTGGTAATCGGTTTTGGCACTGACAGCACCATAGCAGGAGTCTGGCTGGACGCGATGTATTTTGAGGAGGCGAAGGGGGCACCGTTTGCACAGAATTTTCAGGAGAATGCAGTTCAGTATACCGTATTTCCCGACGGAAACAGGATGGTGCCCACAGTGGTGGGCGTTGCTGCGGTTCAGGAGGGCACGCCGCAGTTTGTATTTGGACGGGAGGCGGTGAAGCTGTCCAATGCAGGCTATGTAGATGAAGGATTTAGTATTTTTTATGACATGAAACGGTGGGTTTGTGACCCGGACAGAGAGGAGGAGATCACAGACAGGGAAGGCAGGAGGACATTCCTTGCACGCCGGGAGATTATCAGGGAATTTTTCATGTATGTAGTCAGAACCACGGAAAACTGTTTTAAATGCAGGGTGCGGCAGGTATACGTGCCCTGTCCGGTCAGGCAGACTGCGTTGTTTCAGAAGCTTTTCCATGAGATTTTGCCGGAATATATGCTGCCCGACAATGAACTGCCGGACGAGGGGGTATCCATCTTGTACAACACCGTCTCTGGTATGCTGGAATCTCGGAAACTCGAAGAAGATACAGAGTATCAGGCGCTTGTTCTGGACTGCGGAGGCACAGCCACAAACCTGTGTGCGTGTCAGTTCCGGTTTCATGATGACAGGGTAGCTTACCATATCAGCATCAGGACTGCATATGAGAATGGAGATGTGGATTTTGGCGGGAATTATCTGACTTACAGAATCATGCAGTATATCAAGCTGCGGCTGGTGGAAAGGTTTGGGTTCCGCCTTCTGGTATCTGCGGATGCGCTGTTGCAGGATTTGGATACGGATGCAGGTGCTGCGGCGGGATTGTACAGTGCATTTGAAGAAGCCTATGAGACAGCGGAACAGTATCTTCCGACCCGGTTCGGGGAGTATGGGACCAGAAGCCGCGAAGCGTATTTCAAGGTCAGGAATAATTTCTACCATTTATTTTACCTGTCGGAGCAGGTGAAGAAGCAGTTTTATGGGCAGGCAGGGATCCTTAGGGTGGGAATTTCCTCAGATAAAAATAAGGACAGCAGCATCGCGTGGGTGCAGGCAGACAAGTGGAAGCTGTCCATACAGGAGAACGGAGCATTCCGCATTATCAAAGAATTTCCAGAAATCATTATCAATCTCTACGAGATCGGACTCGTGATCAGAGGAGAGATCTATGGTGCGGTACAAAAGCTGATGGAGCCGCTTTATCAGGGAGACAGACTCAGGGACTTTTCTTTTCTGAGGCTGACAGGGCAGTCCTGCAAAATTGATATTTTCAAGGAAGCATTGAAGGAATTTATACCGGGGCGCATGATACAGTTCCGGCGCAGCAGCAAAGGAGCAGGGGACACAGATTTAAAGACGGGATGTGTGGACGGTGCACTAAAATACATACGGGACAAACGGCTGGGATATGCGCAGGCACAGCTGTATACGGACACACCGCGGCTGCCTTACACGGTCAGCGCGCTCACGCACAATGGAAAGGAAGTTGAACTGGTCAACGGTTTTCAGCGCAGGGAGGTGACGCGCTATGTGTCAAGAAACTTAGAGGACCTGACACTGTACCTGTATCTGAGAGATACAGAGGGCAGGGAGCGGTACCGGTTCTGTCTCGACTGCGCGCTGGAACAGTTCAGGGAGGTGACTTATGAGCAGATTCAGGAAGCGTACAGTACAAGGATTCCGCAGAAGGATACAGACAGCATTGTGGACAATGAGCTGCGCTTCTTTGCATGGAAGCGCAGTCAGGAATGGGGATATGTGATCGTGCCGGTGTACAGGAAAGAGGAGCGGCTGTATATGGGAGACATGCAGTTTTTCCCATTTGAGCATGAGGGATGGACGATGAATCTATATGATGGAATGAAATAAATACGAAAGGGATTGGTGAGGATGGAACACATATATCCGGCTTTTGAGCGCGGAAGAATTATGAAGAAAGAATTATTGTGGGCGCTCAGAGATTACGCCTGTTCAGCGTTACAGATAAAATATCTGAAGTATGCCAATGGAATCCTCTCTGGGTGCGGGATACACCCAGAAGGCAGCACACTGCGCATCGCGCCGGGAATGATCAAGTGTGCGGATTATATCTTTTTGATCACAGGGGAGGAAACCGTATCCTATACGCCGACAGGGGAGTATACCAGCCTGAAATTCCGGTTAAAAGAGAAGGAGGACCTGCCAGATTACACAAGATACCTGACAGAGTTTGTGCTGGACGAGAGTCTGGAACGCAGAAAAAACGAAATCGAACTGTGCCGGTTCAAGCTGAAAGAAGGCGCAGTGCTGCGCACGGAGTACAAGGATTTCTATGATATACAGACGGAGTATGACACCGTAAATCTGGCAAATGCCACATGGTCCTGCGCAGGGCAGAATACCCTGTCAAAGGACATCACAGACTATTTCGCCCAGAAAGTGCTCGAGTGTGAAAAGGCAGAAGAACAGGACATCCAGTTTGCCTATTTCCTGCTGCAAGGGCAGGAGGCGGCAGACTACAGAATTCTCACAGACTATATCCGTCGAAAGACCGGCGAAAGTGTACAGGATGTCAGGAAGATCAGCACCGAAGAAGCCTTTGAAAAGCTTGTGGATATACTGGATGGAATCCGCAAAGGAACAGGAACATACAGAAACAATGGAAGCAGCGCGGAGCGGCGGATGATTGTGTGGGAGTGAGAGGAAAGGAGAGGTGGAGAATGAACAAAAGTTATCTGGTAACAGGCGCCAAACTTCGCTGCATGTGGGGCAGCAAACCCGGCACGCTTGTCATATCAGAAGGGCACAACGTTATAGCAAGCGGCAGACCCAAGGCAAACTGCTCTGACAGCAGGAAGGGAGAGAACATCCCTGAGTTTGGCATCTGTGGAATCAGCAGCTGCGGGAGAACATGCAGAGAGTGCATGTCGCTGGCAGACAAGTGGATCAACACCAGCGGCAGCTCATGGAAATTAGAAAAATTAAACGGAGACACCGCCCTGACAATGGACAGCATCCTGCTGTGCCGCAAAGGCGGCATTATCGTACCTGAGACCTCAGGGCAGGGAGACGTACGGAAGATTGACTGGAAGCAGCTGATGGCGCGCTATCCGATATTAGGATTTGCAGCGATGCTTGGGAAAATGGGCTGCTCGGTGTTTGGCTTCGACCCAATAAATCTGAATACAGGAAATTTTATCTATGAGAAAGAGGATCTGGTCATACACGGTATCACGACGCTGTCCTTCCACATCACTTATAATTCCATGGAAGAGTACAGCGGTGGTGCGCTGGGGGAAGGCTGGCATCACAATTATGAGATTTCAGTTGATGACAAAGGGGACGGCATGCTGGAGCTGCATCTTGGAGACGGGCGCGTCGTGCCATACCGCAGGAGCATTGGTAATCTTTACACGCCGCTTTTGAAAGGCATCGGACTGATCAAGCAGGAACCAAACGGATACCATTACGCAACAGGGCAGGGGATGGAATACACCTTTGACAAACAGGGCAGGCTTCTGACAAGGAAAGACCGGAACGGAAATACAGACCGCTTTGTATACAACAGCAGCGGGCAGCTCTGTGAAGCAAGAGGCGCAAACGGAGGCATCTTGTATTACCGGTATAATAAAGAGGGGAACCTGTACCATGTCAGCGACCACACCGGAAGAGAGGTATGCCTGCGCTACAGCTACCGTGTACTGCAGCAGTATATTAATCCGTCAGGGCAGACGTACACCTACCAGTACAATGAAAACCTGCGTCTTGAGAGTGTGACCACGCCAAGGGGAATCGAGGGCGTCAGGAATGTCTATGACGGCGCAAACAGGGTCATCAGCCAGACACTTCCAGACGGGGGTACGGCGGAATTTCTCTATGATGATGAGGGAAAACGCACCTACGCAAGAGACCAGAACGGATACATCACTTCCTACGAGAGCGATGATAAATTCCGCAATATCCGTACTCTTTATAAAGACGGCGAAGAGCGCTATGCGTACAATGACAATGACCAGAGAACCTTATATGTCGATAAGAACGGCAATAAGACCCAGTACAGCTATGATGAGCAGGGAAATTTAATTAAAATTCAGGATGCGCTTGGCATTGTGAAAAATTTTACCTATAATACAGAAGGGAAACTGCTCACAGCCAGTATTGAGGGCGATCAGCTTCTGGAAAACATCTATGATAAGGATGGACATCTGATTAGGACAACAGACGCCTTAGGGCGCAGCCGCAAGACGGTCTATGACGATAAAGGACTGCCCGTACAGATCATTCTGCCTGACGGAAGCAGCATAGAACTCACCCATGATGAAAGAGGCAATATCAGCAGCATCACAAATGCAGGCCAGTCCGCCATCCTGTATGAATATGATGCGCTCAACCGCGTCATTCAGGTGACAGACAGTGAGGGAAATCAGGTAAGCTACCAGTATGACGAAAGAGATCATCTGCTGTCTGAGACAAATCCCGAAGGCGCTGTCAGAAGCTATGTCTATGATGCCAGCGGGAGACCAGTGAAGACCACAGACTTTGACGGCGGCGTCATGCTGACAGCCTATAACGTGGTCGGAAAGCCGGAGAAGATTACCGATAAAGAAGGCAGTGAGACAAAAATAAGCTATGATCCGGCAGGAAACATATCGGAGGAAGTATCCCCGTCCGGCACAGTGTCTGCATACCAGTACGACCGCAATAACCGTCTGATACAGGCAAAGCAGACAGCGCCGCAGCAGGAGGAACCTGCGGAAAGGGTGACAGAATACACCTATGACCCTGCCGGAAACCTGCTGAGGGCACAGGCAGGAGACGGAAAAGAGGTCATGACCGCGGTTTCATATGAATATGATGCCCTGAACCGTGTCACTGCCGTAATCAGTCCTGTCGGCGGGAGAACAGTCTATACATATGATAAAAAGACCGGAAAAATCAGCAGCATCACAGACGCAGCAGGAAACCAGCGTACTTTCCGTTATAACATACTGGGAGAACTGACAGAAGAGACAGACATTCACGGAAACACCACCAGATATGAGTACAATGCATTGGGCAGACCAGCCACCATCACAGACGGCGCAGGCAGGACAACCAGACATACCTATCTCCCCGGCGGCAGGCTGGAAAAGACAGAATATTCAGACGGCACATACATATCTTATGAATATGACAGCATCGGCAGGCTGAAAAAGAAGACAGACCAGAGCGGACGCAGCATAACCTACACTTATGACTGCATGGGCAGGATTTTGACCGTCTCAGGCAGCGCAGGCCAGGAAAAATCTTACACCTATGATGCCATAGGCAATGTCACTTCCGCCACAGATGCAGACGGGAATGTGACAAAATATGCTTACACACTAAACGGCAGGCTGAAAGAAGTAACGGATGCCCTTGGCAATAAGACAGAATATGCCTATGACAAAGCGGACCGCCTGATTTATATCTGCCAGCATGGACAGGCAGGCGAGGCAGACCGCACGACAGCGTATGAAAGAGACGCCTTTGGACAGGTCGTATGCATCCGTGACGCATCAGGCGGCGAGGAACATTTCTGCTATGACGCACTTGGCAGAATGATAGAAAAGACCGACAGGGAAGGACTGGTGACAGCATATACCTATACACCAGACGGCAGACCGGAAAGCATCCTGTACGGCGACGGAAGAAGCGCTCAGATGGAATACACCCCGTTACGGCAGCTTGCAGCCGTGAAAGACTGGCTGGGAGAGACCAGAATTGAGCGTAGCAGGCAGGGGAATCCAGTCAGCATCACAGACCACAATGGAAGGACAGTGCGCTATGAATGGGGCAGCATGGGACAGCGCGAGGGAATGATCTATCCAGACGGCACAAAAATCAGCTGGAAATATGACAGCCTGCTGCGTCCAGTTCAGATGAACCGCACCGCGGCAGGGCGGGACCCGCTCTGGACGCAGTACCAGTACGACGGACAGGGGCGCCTCTCGGAAAAGAGAACCTCCGGCGGATATATTACCAGATGGCAGTATGATGAAACCGGTCTGTTGGGAGAGCTGTCACACACAGATGCATCCGGCATCCTTGACCGCTTTCAGTATACCTATGATGCGGCAGGCAATAAAACCGCCATCAGAAAAGAAAGGAGGGGATTTCCAGAGGAAAGCGGCAGCTATCAGTATGCCTATGACGGGCTGCACAGGCTGACAGGCGTTGAAAAAGATGGAAAGCCGCTGCGCAGCTACCAGTATGATACATTTGGAAACCGTACCGTCATGGAAGACTGCACGAGAGGCATTATGACAGTCTCTGAATATGATGCCCTAAACCATCTGGTCAGGCAGGAAATAAGCAAAGACGC
>ERZ779632.2-NODE-2-length-197151-cov-17.059392_pt1 | contig 197151 bp, 191 predicted proteins | sample MGYA00514194_ERZ779632 | MGnify/ENA primary metagenome ERZ779632 (study PRJEB29562, sample SAMEA4376704) | mouse gut metagenome | isolation source: Cecum | study: EMG produced TPA metagenomics assembly of the A DSS colitis mouse model was used to assess the... | reverse complement strand
ATTGGGCCAACGACGGCCTGTTTGGGGACGGCTGGTTCCTGCCCTTCTCCGGCTCGGATGTAGATGGCTATGACGAGGCGTCCGGTGCGTTTGAGGAGGCTTCCGCCATCATAGAGGCACACGAGGGCGGGGAGCCTGTGGCATACCTCTATGACGCCGATGCCGGTGAAGTCAATACCCTGGAAGTAACAGAGGAAAGCTATGCCGAGGCCCTTACGGTGGAGGAGCCTGACCCCGCCAGCTATGGGACCTATGTCCCCGGCCTGCCCGTCTTGGCTGAAAACCTGCTGGATGCTATGGGGGTCAGCGGGGTGCTGGCCTCCCTGATTCTGGACGGTATTGTGGGCGGTGTAGGCGCTGTTCTGGGCTTTGTGCCCCAGATGCTGGTGCTGTTCCTTCTGCTGGCTATCCTGGAGGATGTGGGCTACATGGCCCGGATCGCTTTCATCATGGACCGCGTTTTCCGCCGTTTTGGGTTGAGCGGCAAAAGCTTCATCCCCATGCTGGTAGCCACTGGCTGCGGCGTTCCTGGCATTATGGCCTCCCGCACTATTGAGCAGGATCGGGACCGCAAAATGACAATCATGACCACCGGCTTTATCCCCTGCGGGGCAAAGATGCCCATCATTGCCCTGTTTGCCGGGGCACTGTTTGGAGGCTCTGCCCTGGTCGCCACCTCTGCCTACTTTATCGGCATAGCCGCTGTGGTGGTTTCCGGCATCATGCTGAAAAAATTCAAGGCATTTGCCGGGGAGCCGGCCCCCTTTGTCATGGAGCTGCCCGCTTATCATGCCCCTTCCGCCAGCAACGTCCTTCGCTCCACGTGGGAGCGGGGCTGGTCCTTCATCAAACGGGCTGGCACCATCATCCTCTTATCCACCATCATCCTTTGGTTCCTCAGCAGCTTTGGCTTTACGGACGGCGGCTTTGGCTGGGTAGAGGACAGCGACGCCTCTCTGCTGGCCGCAGTGGGCAGTGTAATCGCTGTGATTTTTGCCCCCCTGGGCTTTGGCACATGGCAGGCTTCTGTGGCCACCATCACAGGTTTGATTGCCAAAGAAGAAGTGGTCAGCACCATGCAGGTGTTCTACCCCGGCGACTTGGTTGCCAATGTCGCCATGGCTTTCACCGCCGCATCCGCATACTCCTTTATGGTGTTCAACCTGCTGTGCGCCCCCTGCTTCGCGGCTATGGGCGCTATCAAGCGGGAGATGAACAACGCAAAATGGACCTGCGCCGCTATCGGCTATATGTGCGGCTTTGCCTATGTAATTTCCCTGATTGTGTACCAGATTGGCGGGCTGCTTACCGGCACAGTGGGCTTTGGCCTGTGGACAGTGGTTGCCCTGGCTGCTCTGGCTGTCATTGTCTACCTGTTGGTACGCAAAGGATATCAGGGTGAAGGGCAGCCGCAAAGCCTGAGCTCTGTGGCTGCGGCCTCAAAATAAACAGAAGGGAGGCTTATGCCATGCCTGCTATATTGGGAAATCTTATTGTGATAGCGATATTGGCAGCAGCCGCTGCTCTGGCAGTCCGTTCCCTGCGGAAGTCCCGCAAGTCCGGCAAAGGCTGCAATGGCGATTGCGGAAACTGCCGCGGCTGTCACTGAAGTTTCAAATCCGGTTTCTGAAAAATTGTTATTCTTTGTTTAGCGGCGCAGATTTTGATGGATAAAAGTTCCTTGACTTATTTCAAATTTTATGTTACCCTCACAGGGCTGGTTGCCCTTATCATTTAAGAACTCGCTGCCTGTGGAGGCGAAACCGTCTGTTTCTTGGCTCCAAAAATTTGGATATCATCAATAAAGCATCAAAAACTTGTGCGGCTTGTGTTCTGGAAACACAAACGGCTCAACGGCGCGGAAAACTGGCTGCTATATGTCCGCTCATGTTTTTCCCACATCCACTCCAAAACCGCGTGCCGAGGGTTCGAATCCTTCTGCCCCTGCCAATGCGCCACAGATTTGGTGCATCTGGAGTGGGGCGTATACCGCCCAAGAAATGGCGGAGGATTTCAAGACACATTGGAACCCCACGGAGACAGCCGTGCTGAAGGTGAAAAAGCCTGGGGCCTTCAGCATGGCTGTCATGACCTGAAGTATGGGTTCTGCTTTACGTACAGCTATATGCCGCCTGCTTTGTAGGCCGCGCTGGATCCAGGCAAGGAAAGCTTTATATCTATGCCAGAGTTTGGATACCATGTGAATGAGCGGCGGCTGATTATCGTGTAGAGTGCGAAAACGACTGCAGTATTTTGAGGTTAGAAAGAGGCATCATTTTTGCGATACTTTTGTTCTTGGATTTTCCAGGTGTCGCAAACCTGCATAAAACCTAGTTTTTATATAGTAACCAAAAAGGTGAGTCCTCATGAGACTCACCTTTTTCCCTCTTTATGTACTGTACTTCAAAAAATAAAATGACAAACAGTGACTTATATGATAAAATAAAATAAAGGTTTATGGAGGTGGAATATGGTCTGGATTGAAATGAGTCGCGATAAAACTCATGGTGGGGGCGAATGGGGATTAAAAAAGTGTCTTTGGGCGCCGGCATACAAGCAAGGATCTCGGAGAAGTTCTTGGCTCTTTTGGAATAACATTCTGCAAGTTAGGTATGGCGATGTTGTAATCCACTTGTGTGGAAAGGGGCGTGCAGCAGCGTTTATCGGATACTCTATAGCTGCTACTGATGGCCATGAAACATTGGAACGTCCACCTCACCCCGGGACATGGGGCTATGCAACAAGTTACCTCCGTGTGCTACTCAAAAATTTTCAAGCATTTGATAAGGCAATTCTGTTAAGTGACTTCTTTATGAGCCATGAAGATATCCTGAAACAATATCTCGAAACGCTTTCTGCAACTCCAACAAATCGTTTTTTTGTATATCAATCCCACAGGTTACAATGCTTAAATGGGGCATATCTTTCAAAGTGTGACGATGAGTTGCTGACATTAATCTTGGGCCATAACGAAACTATACAAAGTGTGGCTTCAATACGCCAAGACAACTCTACATCCGAAACTTTAAGACAAGTCAAACAACGTATTGGGCAGGCTCAATTTTCCAAAGCTGTTAAAGAAAATTATCAATACAAATGCTGCTTTCCGGATTGCAGTATTTCAGATCATAGGTTTTTAATCGGATCCCATATTGCACGATGGGTCGATAATCCTGATAAACGCGGTAATACTTCTAACGGTTTATGCTTATGCCCCATACATGACAAAGCATTTGAAAATGGCTATTTTTCATTGGATGATGACTTATGCGTCATACTTAGTCCCAAACTTGAGATACAGGCCAGTGAAGTATTTCAAATTTATATTAAGCCATATGAGCATCGAAAAATTAATACAGCTCGAATTCTGCCGGATAAGGATTCTTTAAAAGAGCATCGCTTCCGATGCAAAATTGATTGAAAACAATCTATCCAATCCGAGCAACTGACAATAATTTGCTCGGATTGGATAGGAGTGTTCTTTGCCTGTAATCCTTGTGTTTCAAGGGTTATAGGTTATTTTAGCTTTAGACGTTATATGTTGCTAACTAAAAAACAAGCTGATCAAAACAAAAGGAAAAAACGTGTAGATGGCAGAATAGAATCCTACTGGTGCCACTTAACAGTAGTCTCAGGCCTTTACAGTTCACGGCTTTCCTTATCTATCTGACATGGAATTTGTCATAATGGTTCTCTAACTTTATTGTACAATAAAGAGATATGAACTAGATTTGGAAGTTCACATTTCTAGCATTGGAGACATGATCCCAATTTCTAATGGGACTCACTCTAATGACCCTGAATTTAACGATATCTCCAGTTTTAAAACGTGGACTATTTTGCTTCCAATCTGCCAACCAATGACTTTCACCTGAAATGTAAGATTCAACCTTTAATTCGGACAATGGCAATAATCCATTCAGCTTATAAAAGCAATGTCCTCTAGCTTCATGATGGTGAACTGTCAAAATACTAGCTTCATAAAATCCATCGCCAACAGGGTGAACTACATTATTTGATATTTGGAGACGCTCTAACACAGTCTTTAATGTTGTACTTAATTTGTCGGTTAGCTCTCTATCCCATCCAATCCCGCCGCGATTATAAGACAGATAGCGCAAATGACGGTAATCAGAGGGGACATCTTCTTTATTTGACGTAACAATAATGACTTCTTTCCCTAAAGCATGAGCTATTCCAAGTTCATAATTGACATTTGGATTTCGGTTCGTCACTTCTGCTAAAATCAAAGTGGCATCCTGAATGGACTGTTTGATGTCTTTTATAATAGAACGGTTATCGTAAATATCGTCTGCTCGGAGTGGCTCCAATCCTACTTCTCGAATGGCAGGTATATATATTTTCTGATATATTTCATCGAACAGATCTCCAAAAGGCATGATGACAAAACAGAAATTTTTCATAAATTTATCCTCTCTTTCTATATTTCCTCCATTGTAGCACAGAAAGGAAGTATAAGGAAGATTATTTACTAAATCCGTCTCCATTGTTCAGACAAAAAAATCTGCAATAAGCCTTTTATCATCTATCTTTGGCCATCCCGTTCTGCCTCTTTACTCGCTGCCGGATCCGCTGACAGCGTCTGCTCCAGAAGCCATAGTCTTGCTGCTCTCCATCTCCCGGATATCCTCTTCTGAAAGCTCGCTTTTCTTGTCTTTGGGATCCCTCTTGGGCTTCCGGGTCACCATTGCCAGCCGGTAGGCATTCATGTCGTGCTCCTTTAGATAGCGCAGATCCTCTGGAGGCACCCTGTCCCCTGCGGAGATGCTGGCAGAAATCTTGGCGCACTTGTTCATGATATCCATCTGCTTTTTGTAACTGTCAAGCAGGGAACCGCCGCCGGACTCTTCCTTTTCCTTCTGTCCCAGCCGGCTCATCTCCTCGGCCATCTGTTTTGCCTGCTCTGTGAGAAAATCCGCCGCCCGTTTGGACAGCTCCAGCCTGTCCTGCCGGGCCTTGCCCATGGGGCTTTGTCCCCCCAATTGCGGCTTTTTCTCTGGGACTGCCTGCTTCACTGTCCCTCCCAAACGCTTTCCGGTTACCCGCATTTCCATAAAGCACACCCCTTCCGCAGCGGAAATTCCCCGCCATTTACCTATTATATCGGCTTTGTGTGCCTTTTAGATAAGGCCGCGTCTCCTATTTCTCAAACAGCTCCCTAGCATACCCCATATCCCCTGTGAGGAAGGACAAAAGCAGCCTGTAAGCCCCTTCAGGGTTTCTGTAGAAGTTCTCCCGCACCAGCTCTGCCTGCGCCCTGTCCGGCACATACAGGGAGACGGACATCAGCTCCATGTCCCCTCCGGAGATGTGGCAGGAAACCTGGAAGCCCTTAGCATCCTCCTGGATTTCCACCCGGTTCTCCCGCTGCACCTGGGCCTGGGCCAGCAGGGCCAGCGCCATCTCTGTGGCCTTGTCCCGCACAGAAAGGGGCAGGGTGTCCCCCAGTGCGGCGGCTATCTCCCGCCCGGTTTTTTCCACCTGGCAAAGCCCCGCCCCATCCTGGGAAATGTGGCCCAGCCGCTCTAAAGCGGCAAATGCGTCCTCTACCTCAAAGTAATTCGCCAGGCCCTTTCGCTGCAAAATTTGAGAGATGTCCTCCCGGGGCAGGGGCGCGTCTACACTGTGCAGCACATAGCATATCAATATACGGATATCATTTGGGTTCCATAATCCTCCTGGCCCTACGCCGCCGGTAAACCCCCGCTCCATGACCATCCCTCCAGACAAAACATTTTTTATATAAGCTTATTATACCATAACCTTATCCGGAGTTCCCGATACCCCTGCGAAGCAGGGGGCGAGCGCTGTGCGCGAGAGGGATACTCCCAAGTGTTCGTCAGAACACATGATACCATAAGCGCATAGCGCGTTGGTGTCTGCCCATCGCCCGTCTGACCAAAGGAAAGAACGGGGCGGGGCAATGTGAAATCAAGCATAATAACCTGTATGGTTATTATACCATACCCCTGCGAAAGGCGCAATGGGAGCAGGCGCGTAAAAGGGCAAGAGGGGCCGCCCGGCTTGTACCGGACGACCCCTTTATCGTATCTGCTGTTTTTCTTAGGAGTTGGACTTTTCCTTTGCCTGTACATGGTTCTGCCATGCGGCAAACAGGGTGGGGGCGATGAACTGGGAGGAGAAGCACCCAGCCACCACGCCTACCATCATGGGCAAGGAGAAGGAAATTACGCTGGAGATGGAGTATATGCCTGCCACAGCCAGCACCACCACCAGGGCCAGGAAGGTGGTCAGAGAGGTGAGCAGGGTGCGGCCCAGGGTTTGGCTCAGGCTCTGGTTCATAATAGTGTTGAGATCTGCTTTGGAGCCAAACTTGCGCTTGTTCTCCCGGACACGGTCGTAAATAACGATGGTGCTGTTTAAGGAATAGCCCAGGATGGTGAGCACCACGGCGATAAAGATATCGTTGATGGGCATCCCGAACACCACGAACACGCAGAAGGAAATGAGCACGTCATGGAGCAGGGCCACAATGGCGGTGAGGCCGGCGGACAGGCCGCCAATCTTCTTAAACCGCAGGGCAATATATGCCAGCAGCAGCACGGCTGTCAGGGCAAAGCACACCAGGCACTTCTGGAAGAACTTGGCGCCCATGGTGGCGTCTACGGAGTTGGACTCCAGCAGGGTGAAGGTGGCATCATGGAAAGCCTCGGACAGGGTGTCTGCCACTTCCTTCTGCTCGTCAGGCGTCATGCTCTGGTTGCCGGAGAAGGAGATGGTGGCCTGCTGGCCTCCTGTGCCCATATCTGTATTCAGGGACACAGAAGCCGTTTTCCCAAGCTTGTCCTGGATGGTCTGGGCCACAGCGTCGGAAGTGACGCCAGTGCCGTCTACAGTGTAGCGGATCATAGCGCCGCCTGCAAACTGGATATCCAGCTTCGGCCCGATAACCGCGCTTGCCACAATGCCCACAACCAGCACAGCGGCGGAGATGATATAGAAGGTTTTGCGGTTGCTGAAGAAGTCCCACACCTTTTCCGTTTTGGAGCCGGCCTGCCCGTCCTCCTTGGAGCCGCCAAAGAGCCATTTCTTGTGCAGGCACTTGAAGCCTGCCAGGGAGAGGGTCATCATGCGGGTGGCAAACACGCCCATGATGAAGTTGGCGATAATGCCTACCAGCAGGGTGAAGCCAAAGGAGAAGATGGAGCCTGTAGTGGATTCACCGAAAATCAGGGACAGGATGTTGCTGGGGCCGAACACGCCCATGAGCATAACAGCCACAATGGCAGTGGTAATATTGCCGTCAAAGATGGCCCAGAAGCTGCTCTGGAAGCCCCGCTGCAAGGCCCCGTCCAGGGTTTTGCCGGCACGCAGCTCTTCCCGGACGCGGCTGGCGGTGATAACGTTTGCATCCACGCCAATGCCGATGGAGAGGATGAGGCCCGCAATGCCGGGGAGGGTCATGGTGAAGGAATTCATGTTGGGGAAGAAGCCTGTGATGGCCGCAAAGCAGATGCCCATCTGGCCTGCCAGGGAAATAACCGCTACCACGCCGGGCAGGCGGAACACCACTATCATCAGCACAGCAATGAGGGCAAAGGCGATAATGCCTGCCAGCATCATGGCGTTCAGAGCGTTGGCGCCCAGGGTGGGAGCCAGGGCGTTGAAGTTAGAGGTTTCCAGCGCAAAGGGCAAAGCGCCCGCCTGGATCTGCGCCGCCAGGGTGGTGGCGTATTCGCTGGTGAAGCCGCCGGAAATAATGCACTTGCCGTCTGTGATGGCTTCATTTACTGTGGGGGCGGACAGGCGCACATCGTCCATCCAGATGGAGATAACGCCGCCCACCAGCCGCCCGGTGGCCTCCGAGAACTTTTCCTTGCCGCTGTCGCTCAGCTCCAGGGAAACCACATACTCTGTGGCCCCGGTGCTTTCGCTCTGCTGCACCCCAGGCTCGGCCTTTACCACGTCGGAGCCTTCCAGGATGATGGTGTCCGCTGTAGTGCCGGAAGGCGTTTTATAGACAGGCTGGCCGTCTGTGCCGTATTCCATGGTTTCATAATCGCCGCCCTCCCGGAAGGTGAGCATGGCGGTGGCGGACAGCTCGTTGATGGCTGTCTCCGGGTCGAAATCTGTCTCGTCGCTCTTCCAGGGGAAGCGCACGATAATGCGGTTGTTGCCGCTGTCAGTATACAGTTCATAGTCGGTGATGTTCTGGGCCACCATGCGGGTTTCGATAATCTGCTTTGCAGACTCCAGCTCGCTGTCCGTGGCCTGCACATCCCCTGCGGGGCTGAAGGTGGCTTCCACGCCGCCCCGGATGTCGATGCCCCAGCGGATGTCCCCCGCGCCTTTCAGGATGGTGGTTTTAAAGTCGCCGTTCTGGCCGTACAGGCCGAACAGCGAGGTGAACACCAGGGCGCAGATCAGCACCAGCACCACAAAAAATACCGGTTTTTTTACACGCTTCATAGTTCTTTCCTCCAATACAGCGTGACAAAGCCCTTTGCAGAGCAAGCCCTTGGGCCGTTTTATCACGTTGTTGTTTTTACGTAGAAAACAGGGCAGCAGTAGATACTACCCTGTTTTAATACACGAAAATAATAGGTTTATTCCTCCGGCTCGTCAGCGGGAAGCTCTGTAGAATACACAATCTCGTTTGCCGGGGCTTCGGCAGCGGCCTCGTCGGCTGCGGCCTGCTCCTCCTCCAGCAGCGCCCGGATGGAAAGGGACACCCGGTGCTTGTCAAAGTCGATTTCTGTAATCTTTACGCGCACTTCGTCGCCCACCTTCAGCACATCCTGGGGCTTCTCGATGCGGTGGTCGGCAATCTGGGAAATATGGATAAGGCCGTCAATGCCGGGGATCACGTTGGCAAAAGCGCCGAAAGCCGTCATGCCCACAACCTTGGCGTTGCACACAGTGCCCACAGGATACTCCCGCTCCATCTTCACCCAGGGGTTGTCCTCAGGCCGCTTGTAGCCCAGGGAAATCTTGCCGTTCTCCCTGTCCAGGCCCTTGACATACACATCTACCGTGTCGCCCACGCTCACCACTTCGCTGGGGTGCTTGACCCGGTTCCAGGAAAGCTCGGAGATGTGGATCATGCCGTCCACGCCGCCCAAGTCCACAAAAGCGCCGAAGTTTGTCAGGGACTTGACAGTGCCGGTGAAGGCCTGCCCTTCCTCGATAGTCTCCCAGAACTTCTCCTGGGCGGCCTTGCGCTCTTCCCGGAGCACGCTGCGGATGGAGCCTACGGCCCGGCGGCGCTGGCGGTTTACTTCGATAATGCGGAACCGCACCTGGGTGCCCATCAGGGCATTCAGATCCTCGCCCCGGCTGGCGGTTGCCTGGGAGGCAGGCACGAACACCCGCATGGCGCCCTTCAAGACGATAACGCCGCCCTTGACCACCTCAATAACCTTGCCCGTGAGGATTTCCCCGCTCTCCTGGGCTTCCTGGATTTCATCCCAGCCCTTCATGGCGTCCACGCGCCTTTTGGAGAGCATGATGGTGCCTTCCTGGTCGTTTGTCTTCATGATGAGCAGATCCATTTCATCGCCCAGCTTTACAATGTCCTCGGGCTTTACGCCGGGGTCGTTGGAAAGCTCGTTTGCGGGAATGAAGCCTGCCTGCTTGCGGCCTACGTCTACATAGACCTCCGTGGGGGAGATGCCCACAACAACGCCATGTACCTTTTCATCTGTATTTAAGCTTTTGAGGGACTCCTCCAGCATTTCCTCAAAATTCAGCTCGTTGTTGTTTACTTCTGCCATGGTAACCAGTACCTCCTTTATAATGCTTGCCGGGGTCGATGCCCCCGCTGTGATGCCAATGCGCAGTCCGGCCGGAAAAGCGGGCAGCTCGTCCGCCCTTTCTATGAGGTACGTCTCACAATATTCAGCGCAAATATCGCGGAGTTTCGCCGTATTCGAGCTGTCCCGGCCTCCGATGACCACCATCCGGTGGCATTTTTGGGCCAGGGCCTTTGCCTCTTTTTGCCGCTTCGCAGTTGCATTACATATTGTAGCAAAAAACACGGCGTTTGTACATACTTTTTTCAGGATTCCCAAACAATTTTGCCACTCTCCAGCATGGAAGGTGGTCTGGGCTGCCACTGCTATGGGCAATTTCGACAAATCCGGGCGGTTTTTCAGCAGGGTTTGCAGTTCCCCTGCCCCCCGGCACACCAGAAATTCCCCTGTGCAGTGGCCGGTGATCCCCCGTACCTCTGGGTGATCCCCATCCCCGAACAGTAAAAATATCCTTCCCTGCTCCCCGGCCTCCCGGGCGAGCCGGTGTATTTTTTTCACAGAAGGGCAGGTAGCGTCCACGCAGGGAACAGACAGGCGCTCTATTTCCTCCTCCACCTCCCGGGCCACTCCATGGGAGCGGATGACCAGTACATACCCGGGAGGCGCGCCAGCAGGGGAATCCACCACCAGCACGCCCTTTTCCCGCAAGTCCCCTGTCACCTGGGGGTTGTGGGCGATAGGGCCTAAGGTGCAAGCCTTCTTCCCTTCCTCCAGCAGCTTGTAGACCGCGTTTACCGCCCTGTCCACCCCGAAGCAGAAGCCAGCGGTTTCTGCCACTTCTACCTGCAACTCAGTTTTCCCCCTCTCCCGCGCCCTCCGGCTGTATCCCAAACTCCCGCAGGGATTCTGCCCGCAGGGCGGCTATTTCCGACATAATCTTCCGGCTTGCCTTGCGAAGCTGCATACTGGAATCGTCCGGCATTTCCAGGGCCTCAAAGGGGATGGGCTTGCCGAATTTCACAGTGGTGCGCTTAAAGACCCGGGGGGGCCTGCCGTCCTCGGCGGTGATGCATACGGGCACCACAGGGGCCTTTGTGCGGTAGGCCAGAAGGGCCGCGCCTGTTTTGGGCCTGCCCAGCTCCCCGGTTTTCGACCGGGTGCCCTCAATGAACACCCCTACCACAGCGTTGTCGTCCAGCAGATCGTAGGCTTCCTGCAGGGCGTCTGCCCCGCCGCTGCCCCTGAGCACGGGGAAAGCTCCCAGCTTTCTCAGCAGCCCTCCCAGGAACCTGCCTCGGAACAGCTCCTCCTTGGCCATGTAGAACACCTGCCGCCTCATGGAAACCCCCAGCATAACCGGATCCCGCTTGGCGGCGTGGTTGCAGCACACCAGCAAAGGCCCGGTGCGGGGGATGTTCTCCCGCCCCCGCACCCGCATGCGGAACACCGGGTAGTAGAACAGCACAAGCAGGAACTGCCCCAGGGCATAAAGCCACATTTTCCTCTTGCACTCCCTTTTCTTTTTTGCCACATCCTCGCTCCTCTCCTTTGAAACGGTACGGGGTGCGGGCAGGGAAGCCAGCCCCTGCCCCAGCCGGGCAGGATACGGCGTTCCCCTTCTGCCCGGTACCCGGTATAAAAACCCGCAAAGTATATACCGCCCCATTTTGTTAAATTGTATTATATCACAGCCTGCTGCGGTTTACAAGCCCTTTTCCGCTGCCAGGGCCTGCCAAAAGCGGGATAATCCGGCGGGAAATGCTATAAGCCCATGGCTTCCGCTTGTGCGGCTTTTCCGCCTGTGCTATAATGTCCACAGGACATTTCAGTAGAGCCGAAACCGCGAAGCAGTCCCAGAAATCGCGCCAGCGGTTTCCCAAGACGCAAAGCGGATGGGAGCTATGCTATAATACTTATAGTATAAAGGAGAGCGCCGCCTGCCGGTGCTTTCCCGGGAGGGAAAGGACATGACCTTTCAGCAACTGCACTATGCCATCACCATTTCTGAAACAGGCTCCATAAACAAAGCTTCGGAGCTGCTGTATGTTTCCCAGCCGTCCCTGACCAGCTCCATGCAGGAGCTGGAAAAGGAGTTTGGCATCACCATCTTCCACCGCAGCGGCAGGGGCGTTACCCTGACGCCGGAGGGGGCCGACTTCATCCTGTATGCCAGGCAGGTGTACAGCCAGTATGAAGATCTGGTAGACCGGTTTGGCGGGGCCAGGAACCGGAAGAAAAAATTCGGCGTGTCCACCCAGCACTATTCCTTTGCTGTGAAAGCCTTTGTGGAACTGGTGAAGGAATTTGACACTTCCCAGTATGAATTCGCCATCCGGGAAACCCAGACAAAGGCGGTTATCGCGGACGTATCCACTATGCGCAGCGAAATCGGCCTGCTGTATTTCAGCGATTTCAACCGCTCTGTCATGGGGAAGCTGCTGCGCACCGCCGGGCTGGCGTTTTACCCCCTTATCACCTGCATGCCTTATGTCTACCTGTGGTCGGGGCACCCCTTAGCCAAAAAGCCCTCCATCAGCTTTGCGGATTTGCAGGACTATCCCTGCCTCTCCTTTGAGCAGGGAGACGCGGAATCCTTCTATTACGCGGAGGAGATCCTCAGCACCAGCGAATACAGGCGCACCATCAAGGCCAACGACCGGGCCACCATGCTGAACCTGATGGTGGGGCTGGGAGGGTACACCCTGTGCTCAGGGATTATCTGCGAGGAGCTGAACGGCAGCGACTATGTGGCAGTCCCCTTTGAGACATGCGGGCCGGACGGGCCGGACAGGATGGAGATTGGGTATGTGATGAAAAAGAACACAGTCCCCAGCGCCATCGGGAACCTGTATATCCAAAAGATCCGGGAATACCTGGCGCAAATAGACAGTGGGTTATAGGCTGAACCTATAACCCACTATTTATTCCATGTATTGGACAAATGACCTTCCTGTGCGTATAATAGGGGCTGTACCAAAGAACATTACATTTTCCAGAAGGAGGGTGGGCGCTTCCCGCGCCCGAAACCAGATTATGAAAAGAAAAAAGGTTCTCAAATTTTTAAGCCTCGCACTTACCCTGGCGCTGCTGCTTTCCCTGACAGCCTGCGGCGGCGCTCCGGCAGATTCCTCCCAGGGGGGAAATGCTTCCTCCGCTGCCGGGAGCAATCCTGACAGCGCTGACAAAAAGATTTCCGTAGGCGTAAACCCTGTCCCCCATGCCGACATCCTGGAAAACGCGGTGAAGGCTGTGCTGGCTGAGGAGGGCTGGGAACTGGAAGTGGTGGTGTTCCAGGACTATGTGCTGCCCAACACCTCCCTGGAGGAAGGGGAGCTGGACGCCAACTACTTCCAGACACTGGGCTACATGAACGGCCAGAACGAGGACAACGGCCTGCACCTGGCGGCTGTGGCCGGGGTGCATATCGAGCCTATGGGCATCTATTCCCAGAAGTACACGTCCCTTTCCGAACTGCCTGACGGCGCGGAAATCGCCGTGCCCAACGACCCGGACAACGAGAAGCGGGGCCTGGAGCTGCTGGTGCAGAAGGGCCTGCTCAATTCCCTGGGCAGCTATGGCACAGATGACAATGTTACCGCCGAGTCCCTGACGGACGATAAAGAGGCAAACCCCCATGGCTATAAAATCACCTCCCTGGAGGCCGCAAGCCTGCCCCTGTCCCTGCCGGATCTGGACGCTGCCGCCATTAACGGCAACTATGCTATCGGCGCCGACCTGCCCACAGAGCATCCGGCTTTGGAGATTGAAGAGTTTGACGACGAAACCAGCATCCGCCGGACAAACTTCCTGGTTGTCAAGCAGGGCAGCGAGGAAACCGAAAAAACAAAAGCCCTGGTAAAGGCGATCCAGTCCGACGCCGTGAAAGAGTATATTGAGGAGAAATATAAAGGCTCGGTTATCCCGTCCTTTATCGACCCGGCATAAAACATGATTGAAATAAGCAACGTGCGGAAATCCTTTCGGGACGTAGATGTCCTGAAGGGAATTTCCCTTACTATTGAGGATCATGAAATTTACGGCATCGTAGGGCAGAGCGGCGCGGGGAAGTCTACCCTGCTGCGCTGCATAAACGGACTGGAGCCTTACGATTCCGGGGAAATCACCGTAGACGGCGCTTTGGTAAACAGCCGGGACAAAAGCGCCCTGCGCGGCCTGCAAAAGCGCATGGGCATGATTTTCCAGAGCTTCAACCTGCTGGAGCGCCTGGACGTGTACGGCAACATTGCCCTGCCCATGAAGTTCTGGGGCATCAACACCCGCTCCCAGGAGAGCCGGGACAAAATTGAAGAGCTTATCCGCCTGGTGGGCCTGGAGGACAAGGCCCACATGAAGCCCAGGCAGCTTTCCGGCGGGCAGAAGCAGCGGGTGGCCATTGCCAGGGCTTTGGTGCTGGATCCCCAGTTTTTGCTCTGCGACGAGGCCACCAGCGCACTGGATCCGGAAATCACCAAGGGGATCCTGGCCCTGCTCCAGAAAATTAACCGGGAGATGGGGATAACGGTGGTTGTGGTGACCCACCAGATGGAAGTGGTGAAGCAAATCTGCGGCCGGGTGGCCTTTCTGTATAACGGCAGCGTGCTGTCCCAGGGCAAGCCGGAGGAGATGTTCATCAAGCCTGCGGAAAAGGAGATACAGTCTTTCCTCCGGGACAAGAGCGAGCTGCTGCCCAGAACCGGGGTGAACATCCAGGTGTTCTTTGTGGGAGAAGGCTCCAACGAGCCGGTTATCACCCAGATGGCCCGGGAGCTGGGCAAGGATTTCAGCATATGCTGGGCAAAGCTGGAGGACTTCCGGGAGAACGTTTACGGCAGCCTGGTGCTGAATATTGACGAGGCGGACAGGGAACAGGTGTGCAATTTCCTGTCCTCAAAAAAAGTGGCCTGGGAGGTGCTTACATAATGGGCATTGCATCCACAACCAGTATGACGGGGGTTATTCTGACGGCCCTGTGGCAGACGCTGTATATGGTGTTCTGGTCTACGCTGCTGTCCGTACTCATAGGCTTTATCCCCGCCATTATCCTGACGCTTACCGCGCCGGACGGCCTGCGCCCTATCCGGCCTGTCTATGAAATACTCAGCTTCCTTGTCAACGTGTTCCGCAGCTTTCCCTTTGTCATCCTGCTGGTGCTGGTGATTCCCTTCACCCGGCTGGTGGTGGGAAAGGCCATTGGAACCACTGCCTCCATTGTGCCCCTGACCCTTTCCGCCATCCCCTTCATCGCCCGGATTATCGAAACCGCCCTGCGGGAGACGGATGCCGGCGTCATTGAGGCCGCCAAATCCTTCGGGGCCTCCAACTGGCAGATTTTGTGGCGGGTGTACATTAAGGAATCCATCCCTCGGATTTTGAACGGGATTGTCCTGCTGATTATCTCCCTGGTGGGATACTCCGCCATGGCGGGCACGGTAGGCGGCGGCGGCATTGGGGATATTGCCATCCGGTTCGGCTACCAGCAGTACCGGACAGACTATTTGGTGGTGTGCTCCATTATCCTGATTATATTCGTGCAGCTTATCCAGATGATTGGCAACCATCTGTACAAGCGCCTGTCGTAAAGGAGGGGGAACATGCCGGACTATAAGCTGATTGCCAGTCAGATTGCTTCTCTGGCGGAAATTGACCGGGACTTTGTGCCTGTGCTGTCAAACGCCGCGGCACTGTTATACGAGGGCCTGGATCGCATCAACTGGGCGGGCTTTTACCTGCTGGACAGGGGAAGCCTTCTGGTAGGGCCGTTCCAGGGCCGGGTGGCCTGCGTCCGCATTGCCATTGGCAAGGGCGTGTGCGGCACCGCAGTGCAAGAAGGGAAGCCCCTGCGGGTGGAGGATGTACACGCCTTCCCTGGGCACATTGCCTGTGACAGCGCTTCCCGGTCGGAAATCGTGCTGCCCATCCGCAGCGGCGGGCAGATTGTAGGCGTGCTGGACATCGACAGCCCGGAGAAGGGCCGGTTTACCGAAGAGGATCAGCAGGGCCTTGCCCAGGTGGTGAAAGCCCTGGAGGAGTCCACGGATTTTTCCCGGCTGCGGATGGGATGAAATAAAAAGCAAGAAAAGCCGCAGGCATCTGCGGCTTTTCTTTATTGTGTAACGAAAGCCCAGTCACAGGGTGAGTGGTTCAGAAGTGTCCAAACACGCAGTTTATATCCACGGTGCACACCTATGGGGCTTTGAGTCTCGCCTGACCGAGTCGGCGCTTAGCGGTTCCCACCGGGAACCAGCGCCCCCAAATTCCACAACCCCTTTTAAAAGAAGGGGAAACATTCCCTTTGGGAATGTTTTGACCCTAAAATTAATTTCCTGTATTTTGAGTTTCATTTAATAAACTCTGTGTTTTAGACACTCCCAGTGGTTCAGAGGAAAGCTTCTGGTGATTATGAAGAAAAGGCAGCCCAGAAGGAATAATAAAGAAATGAAGAATAGTAAAAAAGTACGAATAGAAGTATGGCGAAAAAAAGAGGAAAAAATAAACAGAAATGACAATACAAAATAATAAAAGCCAAGAATAGAACAAATGAATTTTCACAAGTAGTATAGAGTGAAGACGGGAAGGGGTAGGAGGCAGAAGAAGGGAGAAAAAATATGGTTTTAGAAGGAGAGTGACTATGCAAATGACAGACATACCAACGTGACGTGGCCAATATCACAAGGCTATGCTCACAAAAGAAATCCCCCCGGCAGAGCTGGGGGATTTCTTTTGCTTTTAGTAAATTGAAGTAAAAGATAAACAAAAAGTATACTTTTTAACAACCTGATCTGAAAACCTTTTATTTGTATGATTTTACCACTATTCTCCCCAAAAAGCAAGGCTTTTACCCTGTGTTTTGGATAAATCTGTTTATCCTGTCTGCTGGCAAAAAGGTATACCTTTTTGCCAGCAGGGAAATTTCCCTGAAAAAAAGGAAAAATAATCCTGTGCCCGCAGCTATCGAAAGCCCTAACCATCCCTATAAAATAACCAGCAAAGAAGTGAGGATCCATTAAAAAAGGGAAAGCCCTGCTGCTTCAATATAAGGAGCAGCTTGCGTATCTGTTTTTCGGCGTGCTGACCACCGTAGTGAACTACACCGTGTTCTGGCTGTTCCAGCAGGCGTGGCAGGGGCGGCATGTGCTGTTTGCAAACCTGCTCACCTTCCTGATTGCCACGGCTTTTGCCTATGCCACGAATAAAGCATTTGTGTTCCACAGCCCTGTCTGGCATCCGGGGTTTGTCCTGCGGGAGGCGCTGGCCTTTCTAAGCGGCAGGCTCTTTTCTTTTGGCATAGAGGAAGCGGGCCTGTATGTTGCCGCCTATGTTTTAAGGCTGGACAGGTTCTCCCTGTGGGGGTTAGACGGCACTATGCTCTTCAAGATTGCGCTGTCCTTCCTGGCAGTGCTGCTCAATTATTTTTTCAGCAAATTTTTGGTGTTCGGAAAGAAAAAGGAAGGGGAAAAAGAGGAATGAAGGTTTTGCTAGTCCTCCCGGCCTACAACGAGGAGGAAACCATTGTCCGCACGGTAAAGCAGATACAGGATCAGAAGTTCCCACCCGGGCTGGAGGTGGACTATGTGGTGATAAACGACGGCTCCTTTGATCGCACAGAAGCCCTATGCCAGGAAAACAGCATCCCCTGCATTTCTTTAGTGCAGAACCTGGGTATCGGCGGCGCAGTGCAGTCTGGATACCTGTACGCCAGCCTTATGGGCTTCGACGCGGCGGTGCAGTTTGACGGCGACGGCCAGCACGATATCCGCAGCCTGCCTGCCCTGCTGGCCCCCATTGCCCGGGGCGAGGCGGACTTTACCATTGGTTCCCGCTTTGTGGAAAAGGGAGCCAGCGGCTTTCAGTCCACCTTTATGCGCCGGCTGGGGATAAGCTACCTCTCCTTTATCATCCGGCTTTTAACCGGGGAACAGGTGGCAGACGTCACCTCCGGATACCGGGCCGCAGGCCGGAAGGCTTTGGAATATCTGGCGCAGGACTATCCGGTGGACTATCCGGAACCGGAATCCCTGGTGATGCTGCACAAGCAGAGCTTCCGGATGCGGGAGGTTCCGGTGAACATGTTCCAGCGGGAGGGCGGCCAGTCGTCCATCCACAGCCTGAAATCCGCCTACTACATGATAAAAGTAACCATAGCCGTGCTGTGCGCCGCTATGCGGAAGGGAGGGAAAATCCATGGGGCTGCTTCTGCGGATTGAGATGATCGTCATGGCGGTGCTGGTGGTGTTTATCATCATACACAATGTAAACCGCAAGCGCCTCCGCATCCAATATTCCTTTGTCTGGCTGCTCATAGCCCTGGCCCTGCTGGCTGTGGCCTTTTTCCCAGGGATTGTCACCTGGCTGTGCGGCATCATGAGTATTGAAACCCCGGTAAACCTCATTTACCTGCTGGGTATTTTCGCCCTGCTGCTCATCACCTTCTATCAGACGCTGGTAATATCCCGCCAGGCGGATCGCATCACTCGCCTGACGCAAATTGTGTCGGTAGAAAAATTCTTATCGGAAAGGGAGAAAAAGGAACATGACAGCAAGGATAAAAAGGGCTGAAAAGTGGCTTCTGGAGGATAAGGTGAGCCTGGCCCAGCTATGCGCCCTGGCACTTATCTGCCTGGGCTCCTTCCTTTTTGCTGTGTACCATGTGGAGTTTATGGGAAAATACAGCACCCAGTACACCCCTGACGAGGAGCGCTATATCAACATGGCCAGGCGCGTGCTGGCAGGAGGCTATTACAGCTACTGGGGCTATGGCCCTGACGCCGTGGTGTCTCCGGGCCTGCCCATTTTCCTGGTGGGCCTTATGGCCATATTTGGTTCCGGCCCCCAGGGGATCTACTGCATCCAGTTGGTGCAGTGCCTGTTGCTGGCAGCCACCGTGCTCTGCACCTACCTGCTGGCCGTACAGTTCACCGGACGGCGGGGTGCGGGGCTTCTGGCAAGCCTGCTTTTCGCTTTAAACGGCCTGCCTTACCTGTACGTGTTCCGGCTTCTCACAGAAACCCTCTACTGCTTTTTCATGATGCTGTTTTTCGTGCTCTTTGTCCATGCCCTGAAAAAGGGCAGCCCGTGGCTGCACGGCGCGGCGGGGCTGTGCTTTGGGGCGGCAGTGCTGGTGCGGCCTTTAATTATCATCATCGCACCCTTCCTCTATCTCCCCTGGGCCGTGTCCTGCTGGAAGGACTGGAAGCGGCTTTTTAAGCCGGTTCTGTTTTTTGCTGCGGGTTTTGTAATCATCTGCCTGCCCTGGTGGATACGCAACCTCGTTTCCTTCTACAAGGCCATTCTCCTCGCCACCCAGACAAACCCCATTTACGCGGGCCTTGCCAAGGATGTAAAGGCCTTAGGCCTGGAGGATCCCGGCTCCCTTTTAGGAAATGTAAAGCTGCTTTTTGGCCTTTTGCACAACGACTTTTTCGGCACTGTATACTGGCTCACCTTCGGGAAGTTTGAAATCATCTTCATGTCTGATATCCCCAGGGCGGTTTTCCGCATCTTTACGCTCTTCGTCCGGGATATCACCCTGTACCTGGGCCTGTGCGGCGGCATCCGGGCCTTCTTCTCCCAAAAGGGCTGGGGGCCTGCTTTGGTGTTCTGGGTATACTTTATCAGTTCTTTCCTCTTTGTGCCCACAGGCCGCTATGCCCTGCAATACCTTCCCCTTTTGGCTGTTCTGGCTGTCTGGTTGCTGGGCCTGGCCTTTAAAGGCGCAGCAGCCAGGCAGGAAAAAGAAGAGAGGGGGTATGCCCTGTGAAAGCAAGGCTGCGGGCCTTTGCGCTGGAGCACAGGGCTGCCCTGCTTGTCCTGGCCCTGCTGCTTTTAGAACGCCTCCTGGGCATCTATACCCTGGGGGTAACCTACTCCCTGCAAAGCGATGACTTATCTTATGTAAACAGCGGCATCACCTTTGCCAACACAGGCATGATCACCATGCACGACAGCCAGCATCCCAGTGCCCAGATTATGCCCGGTATGCCTGTGCTCATCGGCCTGTTCTCCCTGGTTTTTGGGGAGGGCAGGCTCCTGTGGGCGGCGCTGAAGCTTTTCTGGGTTGCCATGGGCGTCCTCACCGCCTGGCTTGTATACCGCAGCGTAAGGCTTTTTGCCCCGGCCTGGTGCGGGGTGGCAGCCATGCTGCCTTTTTTCCGGGCAGATATCGTATGGATGGACAACCTGATTTTAACAGAAACGCCCTTTATGCTGGCCCTCACCGCCATGGTCTACTACACCATGCGTATGGCGAAGAAGCCGGATTGGCGCAGCTTCTGGTGCTGCCTCATAGCCTATATGCTGGCCCTGCAATGTAAAGCCAACATCGCCCCGTATCCCCTTCTGGCCCTGCTTTACCTGCTCCTGATGCAATATGACAGGAAGCTTCTGCTGCGCCAGTGCGGCGTCCTGGCCGGCGCGGTGCTGTGCTTCCTTGTACCCTGGACTATACGCAACTATGTCCATTTCCACGATTTTGTCCCCCTGACCTATGGGGCCGGCAACCCATCTCTTTTAGGCACCTATCAGGGAACGGGATACCCCCCGGATGAAGAGTTGGACTATGAAACCAACGTGAACCAGGTGGTGCGGGAAAAGTATGCCCGGTATCTCCAGGAGGACGGCACGCCCCAGCCAGCCTTTCAGCGGTATGTAAATCTGCAGCGGGATGCCGTCAAGGCAAAATACCGGCAGCAGGTATGGCGGCAGGAGAACCCCCAAAACATGCTGTATTCCTACCTGGTTTTAAAGCCCTGGCGGCTGATAACGGATGTATTCTATTGGGAAACGGTTTTTGACGTAAAGCTGGAGTGGATCCGCCTGGCGCAGTGGATAGATCTGTGCCTGTGCGTTCTGGCCTTTACAGCGGCCCATGTGCTGAAGCAAAACAGGAGGCAGGCGTGGCTGCTTGCCGGAACTTACTTTGCAAACGTCTTTATCTATTCCATGACATATGTTTTCGGGCGCTATAACGCCTCCCTCATGAGCCTGCGCTTCATCCTGGCAGGCATGGGCCTGGGGCTGCTTTTCCAGCTTGTAAAGCGGGGAATACAAACTATAAAAACAGTAAAATAGTTTTTAAACCGCTGCCTTTGCCGCAGCGGTTTTTTATATAAAGAAAACTCTTTGCTAGGCGAGTGATTCAAAAGAAGGTTTTTGGCGATGATATAGAAAGAAAAACTCCTTTTGGTGTAGAATAGAGCAGTCTGGCAGGCTGCCAAAGCGCAAAGTAGTTGCGCTCACATCAAAAGGAGGACATGGAGATGGATGTCAATAAAAGTTAGTGCAAGAGATTTGCGCTTGCATACAACGGAGTGGAATTCAAATATCATATAGTGTTTGCGCCGAAATACAGAAGGAAAGTGTTCTATGTAGACACAGCGGGTAAAAATGCGAAAAAGATGCAGGAGTACATCCAGCACCAGTTGGACGAGGGCAAAACTGGGGAACAGCTTGCTATGGGAAACTTCTAAAAAGCCCGTTTACGGGCAGCAGATAAGGACAGTACGCAGGTGTCAGACCACACCAACGTGACGTGACGCGTGGCTAGTATCATAGGGTTATACCCGCATAGGAAATACCCCCGGCTCCGCCGGGGGATATTTATTGGTATCGCTTGGAAAAAACTTCTCAAGCCAGGCGCTTTATTTCGCGTCAACCTCTTTCAGGAAGTCAATGCAGCGCTTAACTTCCTCCAGGCCGGTAGGCTCCAGCCCTTCGCTTTCCACCACCATCTCCATGCCAAGGGCAATGGCGGTTTCCCGCACCTGGAGCACAGGGGCTTTGCCCAGCCCCAGAGACTTGCCTTCATGGCCGCCGATGCCGTCCTTGAGATGGATGACGCTGATGCGATCCTTGTGCTCTTTGAGGAAGGCCACGGGATCCTTATCAGCAGCAAAGACCCAGTATGTATCCACCTCCAGGTTAATGCTTGTCCGGCTGAGGATCTCCTCCTCAGGGATAAGGCCGTCCTCGTTGGGCTTGAGCTCATGGTCGTGGTTGTGGTAATGGAGGGTGATGCCTTCCTTTGCCAGCCGGGGCTGCAAAACGTTTACCCGGTCGATAAAGGCGTCTACTGCGGCCTTGTTCTCCAGCTTCTCAAAGGGGATGATAATGTTTTCGCAGCCGATTGCCTTGTGGTATGCAATGGTTTCTTCCAGCACGTCATCCGTAAGTCCGGCAAGGCCCGTGTGGGTGCCGCTTACACGCAGTCCATACTGGTCAAGCCAGGCCTTAATCTGTTCTGCCGGATGGCCCATAAACCCGGCAAACTCCACCGCGGCATAGCCCATAGCCGCCACTTCCCGCAGGGCGCCTTCCATATCCTCCTTGGTAATGTCCCGGACGCTGAACATCTGCAAGCCATATTTCATAGTTATGTACGCTCCTCATCATAAAATTTGGTACTCCTTAATCATACGGCGCAAACTGGAAAAAGTCAAGCATCCGGAAAGCTTTTGACAGGCTGAAACAGGATTTCTTTTTAAAAGCCTGGAGAATTTGCCGGAAGGCCTCGTCTTACCGGTGTGGTTCCTTTCCTCCCTGCCAGGAGAGATGCACAAACAGCGGCAGATGAAGCCGCCGTCACTCCCGCAAGGCGGTATGCCCTTGAAATTTTTCCGTTAATTTGCTATGATATAGTCATATAAGGTGAAAAATGACATTTTTCGCCTTGCGGGACAGTGGGAAAGGCAGGCTGCCGGTGCGGGCATTGGCAGGAGGATAAGGGAAAAACAGGAGGCGTTATAATGGACATGAAAGAAATGGAAAAAACTTTCCTCGCTATTTTATCTGAGGAGTTGATCCCTGCCATGGGATGTACAGAGCCGATTGCCCTGGCTTACGCAGCCAGCCAGGCCAGGAAGGAGCTGGGCAAAGCGCCTACAGACATCACAGCATATTGCAGCGGCAATATGATTAAAAATGTGCGGTGCGTTTCCATCCCCAATTCCAGCGGGCTTATCGGCATTGAAGCCGCTGTGGCCCTGGGAGCCTTCGGCGGCGCAGCCAGCCGGGGCATGGAGGTGCTGGAAGCCGTCACTACGGAAGCCCAGGCCCAAACTGCCGCCTTTTTGCAGGAAGGCCGCTGCCGGGTGGAGTACTTAAATTCGGAGATTCCCCTCCACTTTGTGGTGAAAATGACAGATGGGACAGATACTGTGGAGGTAGAGGTTCAGCATTCCCATATGAACATTGTTTCTGTGGCAAAAAACGGGGAAAGCATCTATCAGGGCGGCAGCGTGTCCGGGGAAAAGCCTGGAGCAGATCGCTCCTGCTTGGACATTGAGAGCATTAAACATTTTGCGGACACAGTGCCCCTGGAGAAAATAAAGCCGCTGATAGACCGGCAGATTCGGTGCAACATGGATATTGCCTACGAGGGCATATCCGGCGATTACGGGCTTTCCATCGGCCGCACCATACGGGCGTCTTATGCGGACGGCGTGGTAACCCGGATGAAAGCCTATGCCGCTGCTGCCTCGGAGGCCCGTATGAGCGGCTGCGATATGCCGGTTATCATCAACTCTGGCAGCGGGAACCAGGGCATTGCCTCTTCCGTTCCTGTTATCATCTACGCCAGGGAAAAAGATATCTCCCAGGAACGGCTGTACCGCGCCCTGGTTTTCTCGGCGCTGCTGACCATCCATCAGAAAGACCACATTGGCAAGCTTTCCGCTTTTTGCGGGGCGGTTTCCGCTTCCTGCGCGGCATGTGCGGCGGTGACTTATATGGTGGACGGCTCTGTGGAGCAGATTAAGGCCACCATCGACAACACCCTTGCCAACATCCCCGGCATCCTCTGCGATGGCGCCAAGATCTCCTGTGCCGCCAAAATTGCCACCAGTATCGACGCAGGCATGATGGCCCATTTCCTGGCCATGAACGGCAAAGAATATGAGGCGTTTACAGGGATATTGAAAGAGGAGTGCGAGGAAACCATTAGCTGCGTGGGATATATTGGCAAGGTCGGCATGCGTGAAACGGACAGGGAAATTGTGAAGCTGATGCTGACCCAGAAGGGATAGCTTTTTCGTGGGCGTCCTGGAGGACAGACCGGACACTATGCAGGCAATGAAATCTGTTGTAATACAGAAAGGCGGCACACCCTATCCGGGCACGCCGCCTTTCTGTATTTTATAGAATATTACCCTTCCAAAGGCTCATTTCACGGCAATGGCCTCAATTTCGCAGAGCACGCCTTTGGGCAGCGCCTTAACCGCCACGCAGCTCCGGGCGGGTTTTGAGGTGAAATATCCGGCATACACCTCGTTGAAAGCGGCAAAATCCCCCATATCAGCCAGGAAGCAGGTGGTTTTGAACACCTTGGAGAAATCTGAGCCTGCCGCAGCCAACACAGCTCCCACATTTTCACAGCTCTGCCGGGCTTGGGCGGAAATGCCCTCTGGCACATCGCCAGTGGCAGGATCTACAGGGATTTGCCCGGAGGTATACACCAGGCCGTTTACTTCATACCCCTGGGAATAAGGCCCTATGGCGGCAGGGGCCTTGCTTGTTTCCAGTACGTTCATAAAAAACATCCTTCCTTTTTGTAGATTTTCAAAAATACCGAACAGGGACTACAGGAAAAAAACGCCGTCAGTCAGCCAATAAGGCAGCAGGCAGTTTTTCTCCAGAATGGACATAATTTCCAGCAGCAGGCCCACAGCAGAGATGACAACGCCTGCCACAGCCAGCCCCCTGTGCTTGTTCCCCCAAAAGCCGGCAAGGGATGCAACAAGCCCTAAGGGCAGCAACAGGATGCCGGCCCGGAAATAGCCGGTCAGCGCGGCAGTGAAGCCCAGCACCGTGAGCACGTCTGCCCAGGTGTAGGTTTTGGGGACAAACGCAGGGCGCGGAGGGCTGGGGACAAAGGGCCGCCCCGCAAAAGGCGGGACTGGAGGCAGGCTGCCCATCTGCACGGGAGGGGCGGCCTGGGCAGGCGGGGGCAGCGGCTGCTGCCGGGTGAGATCGGCGCCGCAGGCACACTGGGCCTGCTCATCACCATGCAAAGCGCCGCAGACAGGGCATTGTTTCATGCAGATCGCTCCTTTCCAAACAGAAACTGTTTTCTGGCTGCGCGGCCATATTCCCATGGCCTTTGCCAGCTTTTATCGCGAAAAATTCTCTTAGAAAACCCAGGCGTTTCCGCCCTCGTCCTCCTCTTCCTCGGCAGGCGCGCCGAAGTCAAAGGATGCATGGGGCTTGTAGGCAGCCAGCAGGGGCAGCAGCTCATCCTGCATATTGGTCTGGGTATAGCACTGGTCGTCCAGCACCATGGTCACCATCCTGCCATCCTGGCACTTATCCCACTGGGGCAGCCCCTGGGTGTTGGGATCGCCTGTACGGGCAAAGCTTACAAATGCGCTGGACATCACCTTGTCCAGCACCTCCCAGTTTTCCTGGTGGCAGACAGGGATCATCCCGGCGTTGTGGAAGAAATAGGGGATATCCGAGCAGTGCCAGGCAGCCTTGCCGCCGTCGTAATCGAACACCTTTGCAAACAGGTAGTTATACACAGGCGCGCTGGCGTCTTTTGCCTTTTTCTTCACATATTCCACAGTGGCGGGCAGGAACATGTCGTCCATATCTGCGGCGAAAGCCACTGGGGTGTTGGGATAGGCCTTGCGGAACTCTGCCAGGATTTTCCCGCCGCCCTCAGGCCCGTAGAAATCTTTTACCAGCTTTTCGCTGTCCGCTTCCGTCATGTTTTTTATGTCCCGGCCCGGGCCAAAGGCAAACTCCGCCAGCACAGAGCCTACCATGGTGGGCACAGTCAGGGAGTGGGCTGTAAAGCTGCCCTCCAGGGGATCGCAAATATAGTAGTCGTTGGGAGCAGGCCCCCAGCTTACCCGCTTGCCCTGCTTGTAAATGGCCCGCACAGCCTTGTTCACAGCCCAGATAAACTGGGGCACAGGCACTTTTTCCAGGCGCTCTGCCTGGTTTTCGGGAATATGCAGGGGCTTGAGGATTTCCAGCACCAGCTCCTTGCCGCTTACAAGGTTTTGGTTCATGTCAGAGGGGATTACGCCGGACATCACAATGGCCTTGTGGAACAGCCCCTCCGCTTCAGGAATCTGCCCCAGCACTGTCACCTTGGCGCCGCCGCCGGACTGGCCGAAGATGGTCACGTTATCCGGATCGCCCCCGAATCCCGCAATGTTCTCCCGCACCCAGCGCAGGGCCTCCACCAAATCAGCCATGCCCGCATTGACAGAATTTTTATATTTCTCCCCAAAGGCGGACATGTCCAGATAGCCAAAGGCATTGAGCCGGTGGTTCACGCTGACCACCACCACGTCGTCCAGCTTTGCCAGGTTGAAGCCGTCATAGCACACCTGCTCGATGGAAGAACCCGCCGCGTACCCGCCGCCGTGAATCCAGAACATCACAGGCTTTTTTGCCAGCCGGTCGCAGCCGCTGGTCCACACGTTCAGATACTGGCAGTGCTCGCTGCTGGGCCAGAAGCGGTGGGGAATCAGCACCTCGCCGGAGGGCTGCGGCTCGCCCAGCACCGGGCAGATCATGCCATAGCTGCCCGCGTCCTTCACGCCTTCCCAAGGCGCAACAGGCTCGGGCATCTGGAAGCGCCTGGCTTTGGCATAGCGCACGCCATAGAAATGATCTACGCCCTTAAAGCGGAAGCCCCGCAGCTTGCCTTTGGCGGTTTCTACAATAGGCGCGGTTTTGGAAAAGCAGAAATCCATTTGACACAACTCCTTTTACTGATGATTATATGGCAGCCTTATAAAAGCCTTTGCACGCAGTTTATATGTTTCCAGTATACACCCCGCAGATGTCCTTTGCAAGCCATATTTCCGGAAAGGAGGCTTCTGCGGCAAGCTGTCAGCCCAGCCGGAAGCCAATGCCCCACACAGCCTCGATATAATTTTTCCCGCAGGCGTCCCGCAGCTTTTTGCGCAGGTTGCTTACATGCTGCTTGAGGCTGGACTCGGTGCAGTCCGGGGTGTCCAGGGCAATGCTCTCTAAAACCGCGCTTTTGGCAATGGCTTTTTCCGGGTTCTGCAGCAGCAGGCGGAGGATGGCAAACTCCGTCCGGGTAAGCTTTACAGGCACGCCGTCTGCTGTCAGCTCATGGGACTTAACATCCAGCCGCAGGCCCTCAAAGGCCAGCACGCCGCTGTCTGCCCCCTGGCTTTTGCGCAGGGCCGCCACAATGCGGGCCAGCAGCTCCTTTGTGTCAAAGGGCTTGGTGATATAGTCTGCGGCGCCCCCCATCAGCAGGCTCACCTTGTCTGCCACTGCCGCCTTAGCGCTTAGCACCAGCACAGGAATCCCCTCTATCCGGGGCAGCACCTCCTCGCCGGAAAGGCCGGGCAGCATGAGATCCAGCAGCACCAGGTCGGGCTTGTGCTGGGAAAGCAGATAGAGGGCCTCTGTGCCTGAATAGGCCCGCAAAGTGGCATAGCCCTCCCGGTGGAGCAGATCCTCCAGCATGTCGCCTATATAAATGTCGTCGTCTACGATGGCAATGGTTTTCATTTTTTCCTCCACAGGCCTTGACTTTGACTTTTGCCCATTTTATAATATCAACATGATATCAACTATAGTAATACAAAAATATTATACACCTAAAAAGGGAGGCCGCGCAATATGGTGTTCTGGTTTTTCCTCTTTTTCTGCAGCCTGCTGATACCCGCCACGTTCCTGGGGACGGGCTGGTATTTCACCCGCCACACCCCGGGGCGGGGCAGCGCCTTTGGCTACCGCACGCCCCTATCCTCCAAAAGCGACCTGGCAAACGCTTTTGCCTGCCAGTACATAGGCAGGCTGTGGTGGATAATCGGGCTGGTGTCGCTGCCCGTCACCCTCATCACTCTTATTGTCCTGCTGGTGCTGCAATTGGACGAGGATACCACCGGCTGGATAGGCGGCGGCCTGATTATCCTGGAGTGCATCGTGATGCTCATCACCATCCTGCCCACAGAGCTTGCCCTGCACAGGAATTTTAACAAAGACGGCACGCCCCGGGGGCCGGAGGAGTAAGGATGCAGACCTGGGGTATCGCCGCCAAACCCTGTGGCTAGTATGCAGCTAGAGGGATTTGGGGAACATGGGCGGCTTTCACCCCCGGCAGGAGGGACAAATTTGAACAAGACAAGCGCGTTGGAGCTTTCCTTCCAGATGGGGGAGGTTCTCTTAAAAAACGGCGCGGAAATTTCCCGCGTCCAGGAAACCATGGAACGGGTGGCCACAGCCTATGAAATCGACACCTTTAACGTGTACGTGCTGACAAACGCCATCTTCGCCACAGGCGTTGAGCAGGGGATAGAGCACGCTGCCCGCCTGAAGCATGTGCCCAGCACTGCTATCCATTTTGGCAGGATTTCTGCTGTGAACCAGCTTTCCCGGGAGATTGTCCAGGGGAGGCACACTGTAGAAGAGGCCTTTGCCGTTTTAGAACAGGTGCGGGACATGCCGTATTCCACCCTGCCCTTGGCTGTGCTGGCCTGCGCTGTAGGCAGCGCCTGTTTCAGCTACCTGTTCGGCGGAAGCTGGCGGGACGCTCTTATTGCCTTTTTCTGCGGCATTGCTTTGGAGCTTTACCTGTACTGGACAGGCAGGAAGGGCCTTTCCAAGTTTCTCACAAACCTTTCCGCCAGTGCCCTGGTCACCTTCTGCGGGGCGGCTTTCCTGCTGCTGGGCCTGGGGGACAACATGGATAAAATTATCATTGGATCCATTATCCGGCTGGTGCCCGGCGTGGCCCTCACCACCTCCATCCGGGACTTCTTTAACGGCGACTATTTGAGCGGCGCCATCCGCATGCTGGACGCTGTGCTGGTGGGCGGCTGCATTGCCGTTGGCGTTGGCGTGGTGGTGCGGGCGCTGTCCCTGTTGACAGGAGGTGCCCTGTTATGATTCCTCCCATTATCATTCTCACCTGGCTTTTCCAGACCCTCATAGCCTTTGTCTCCACAGTGGCCTTTTCTATTATTTTCCACACGCCCCGCCGGGAGTGGCTCTGCACAGGCACAACCGGCGCTGTGGGCTGGCTGGTATACCTTATCAGCATGGAACTGGGCGCGGGCACTGTAGGGGCCTCCTTTTTCGCCACTGTGGCCCTTACCTGGTTTTCCCGGGTGTTTTCCTTTGCCCGCAAGGCCCCGGTAACCGTTTTCTTGATTTGCGGCATTTTCCCCCTGGTGCCCGGGGCAGGCATTTATTACACAGGCTACCACTTTTTTATGAGCGACAACTCCCTGGCCCTGAGCACTGGCCTGGAGACGATCAAAATAGCCATAGCCATTGCCCTGGGCATTGGCATTGTGCTGTCCATGCCCAAGTTCTTTTTCACCTGGAGCCAGGAGGGGAAAAGCACTGCCCGGACAGGCCGATGACAGCGCCCCAGGCCGCAAACCAGCGGTTTTTGCAAAACCGCTGCCGCGCAAAGCGCGAAGGGCATCCTCCTCCAGGAGGATGCCCTGTTTGCGGCCCAAAAGAGCCGCCCAGCCAATGAGTGGCTATCATATGGAAAGATATTCCTCTGCGGCCTGGGCTGCGCAGGCGCCGTCTGCACAGGCCGTGACCACCTGGCGCAGGGGCTTTGCCCGCAGATCCCCTGCCGCAAACACGCCGGGGAGGCTGGTGCGAGTGCTTTCGTCTGCCTGCACATAGCCCGCGCTGTCTAAATCTATCTGCCCAGCGAAAAGCCCTGTGTCCGGCACCTGCCCGATGGCCACGAACAAGCCGCTGCAGGAAAGGAAGCTTTTCTCCCCGGTCTTTTTATGCAGAAGCTCCACCCCGGTCAGGGCTGCCTCATGGGAAAGGGAAACCACCTGGCTGTCCCAGCAAAACTCCACGTTCCCGGTTTCCAGCAGAGGCTTTAGATAAGCTGCCGAAGCCCGCAGCTTATCCCGCCGGTGGATCATGACCACCTTTTCACAAATCCGGGAAAGGTACAGCGCGTCAGCCGCCGCTGTGTTGCCGCCGCCTGCCACAGCCACGGTTTTGCCCCGGAAGAACATGCCGTCGCAGGTGGCGCAGTAGGAAACGCCCCGGCCCCGCAGCTCCTTTTCCCCAGGGAGGCCCAGCTCCCGGGGGTGTGCGCCGCAGGCCAGCACAACTGTTTTCCCCTGGAAACGCTCCCCGCCTGCCTCCACCTCTTTGATGTCTCCTGCCAGCCGCACCTCTGTAACCGCTGCCAGCTTGGTTTCGGCCCCAAAGCGCTCTGCGCCCTTTTTCATCTCCATGGCAAGCTGGAAGCCGTTTATGCCCTCGGGAAAGCCGGGGTAATTGTCAATCTGATCTGTAGTGCCCATCTGTCCCCCTGGCGCCAGCTTTTCCAGCACCAGCACAGACAGGTTTGCCCGGCCCGCATACAGCGCCGCCGTATAACCCGCCGGGCCGCCGCCTATTACAATCATATCGTATAGCATGAATCATCGTCTCCTTCCAATGGAAAAGCGCACACGCCTGCCGGGAACATTCCCGCAAGCCTGTGCGCTTTTGTGTTATTTCAGCAGGGCTTCCAGGTTTTCTTTGGGCTGTACCCCCACCAGGGTGCCTGCCACTTCCCCGCCCTTAAAGAGGATAGCAGTGGGAATGCTCATCACCCCGTAGCGGGCGGCTAAGTCCGGCTCCTCGTCAATGTTTACCTTGCCCACCAGCACGTCCCCGCTGTGGGAAGCGGCAAAATCGTCTACAATGGGGGAGAACATCTTGCAGGGGCCGCACCAGCTTGCCCAGAAATCCACCAGTACGGGGCCCCGGGCGCCCAGCACCTCCTGATCAAAGTTTTCCTGCGTAAAGGTTTTTACTGCCATTTCTCTCATCCTTTCTCTGTGTCATATAGGTTTTCCTGCAAATATCCTGCCCCAAAACCAGCGGGACATGAAAGGCGTCCAGAAAAATCACTTTCTGGGAGGCAGGGTACTGTTGGCGGCTTCCATGGCAAGGGCTACCAGCAGCGCTGGCTGCTCGTTGTTGGAATAGCTGGTGTCTATAACGAATTTGCCGGGAAAGGCGTTGTCCTCGTTGCCGGCGTGCATCACCATATACTTGCCGTCATAGATATCATACTCATAGGCCATGATGTTCCCAAACAGCCGCCAGCGGTAACATTTCAGCTCATACCGGGCAACTCCATGGCTGCTGTACTTTTCCACAGTGCCAATCTGGTTTTCATCCTGCCAGATGGAAAACTTCCATTTCCCGAAAATCGTTTTCCGGCAGCGCACCCGGCCCAGCTCCACCCCGTTTTGGTTGAAAAGGCGGATTACATTTTCTTTTTCCTCTGGCGCTGCCACCACCTGGTAAGCCGGATGGCCTGTCTCCTCGTAAATGGTGTAGTCAGCCTCCCAGCTAAAGGGGCGCTTGTCAAAATACAGCTTCATGCTTTATTGCCATGCGAACCGGAATACGGACAAAGCAGGAAGAAACGCCTGCCTCTGCACCCGGTACCGCCCTTTCGTCAAGTTTTATTTATGCGCCCAGCGTGTATGCCATAAAATCCTGGAAGCTGCCTGTTTCCGCGCCGGTTATGTCCGCGCCTTCCCTGTGCTCCAGGCAGTCTGTTATCAGGTATACGGCAATGCCAGCCTGCATGGCCGCCAAATCCTCCCTGCAGTCATTCCCTGCCATCAGGCATTCTTCCGGGCGCTTTCCTGTTTTTTCCAAAATTTCCCGGTAGTAGGCTGGGTTTGGCTTGCAGTAAGAAGAATTTTCATAGGCTGTCACCAGGGAGAAGTCCTCTGGGGAAAGCCCCAGCCAGCTTAAACGGGTTTTCACAGCAACCTCCGGGAAAACGGGGTTTGTGGCCAGTATCACGTCATAGCCCTTTTCCCGCAGGCCCTGCACCGCCTTTTTCGCCAGAGGGTTTTCCCTTGTGGAAGCTTTGGCTTTGTGGAACTCCCGGGCATAAAAATCGTCAAATTCCGGGCGGAGCAGCCGGGCCTTTTCCCCCAGGATATCCCCGAACACCTGCCAGAAGCGCTCGTAGTTGGGCGCGCCGCCATCGTTCTGTATCATGGCCTCTGTGCCCTTCCACACAGCGTCTGTCAGGGGCTTTGGCTCATACCCAAAGGGAGCGGCCTTTTTTGCCAGCAGGCCGAAATAGGTTCTGACAAAGGCTTCTGCGTCCATGGGCAGCAGGGTGCCGTCCAGGTCAAATAAAATGGTGGTGATTTCTTTCCTTAACAAATCCATTCCCCTTTCTGTGCCCCGCTGGCTGAAAGCGGCGCCTCTCCCAGAGGGCGCGGCAAGGCCTTTACACCGCGTCCTTGGTGGCGGTCACATCCACCCCTGTGCCGGCCACGTTGTGCAGCACCACGTCCCCGATATGGACGGGGGCCTTCACCACAGCCTTGCGGATTTCCTCCATGCAGGCAAAAATCTTCTCCTTGGGAATGTCGGTTTTGGTGCGCACAGAGGTGACGGGCACGCTTGCCCCCTCCACCTTCACTGTGGAGGTGACCGTGCGGGTGGGGGCGGTCACTTCTTTTTTGCCGTATTCCTCCCCGCGCTTGCAGGTGTTCCCGGTGACAGACACCACCCTGCCGCTTTCGTCCAGCTCTACCTTTAAGGGACAGCCCAGAGGGCAGCTAATACATGTAAGTTCCCGTACCATACTTATTTCCCCTCCTGCCCGTCAGCGGCTTCCACCACGATTTCCTGTTCCGCTCCTGTAAACCATTCTTTCTTCAGCAGCACCTGCTCCATTTCCCCGGGGGCCATCACAGGCCTGGGGCGCTTTAAGACCTCTTTGCCGTCAATAAGCACCCGCACTGTGGCCTTCCGCATGTTGCGGCCCACCCGGAAGCGCACCACAGCCGCATCCCCCATGCGCTGGGGAGAGATGCTGGCAGGCACTGTATAGCGCACAGCCCCTGCGGGCTGTAAGGGGATTTCCTGCTGTCCCCCTTCCCGGCCCTCCCGGACAAACCGGGCGGCGCTGCGGCCTGCCTGCTGGGCCTCCTCAGAGACGTAATCCACCAGGTCGTGGACATGCAGCACGTTGCCGCAGGCGAATACGCCGGGGATGCTGGTTTCTAACTGTTCATTGACCACCGGCCCGCTGGTGACGGGGGAAAGGGAGACGCCCACAGCCTTGGAAAGCTCGTTTTCCGGGATAAGCCCTACGGAAAGCAGCAGGGTGTCGCAGTCGAAGTGCTCCTCTGTGCCGGGAATGGGCTTGAGCTTTTCGTCCACCTGGGCAATGGTTACGCCAGTGACGCGCTCTTTGCCTTCAATGTCCACCACTGTGTGGCTCAGTTTCAGGGGGATGCCGTAATCGTCCAGGCACTGGACAATGTTCCGCTTAAGGCCCCCGGAATAGGGCATCAGTTCTGCCACGCACAGCACCTTGGCGCCCTCCAAGGTCATGCGGCGGGCCATAATCAGGCCAATGTCGCCGCTGCCCAGGATGACCACCCGGCGCCCGGGCAGGTATCCCTCCATGTTCACTAAGCGCTGGGCCGTACCTGCCGAGAAAATGCCTGCAGGCCGGGTGCCCGGGATGTTCAGGGCGCCCCGGGGCCGCTCCCGGCAGCCCATGCACAGCACAGCGGCCTTGGCCTCTGTTTGCAGAAGGCCGTCCTGACGGCTTACGGAGGTGACAACCACCGAATCCCCCTGGCGCTGCAAATCCACCACCGTAGTGCTTAAAAGGTGGGGAATGCCCATCTCCCGGGCCTTTTCTATGTACCGGGCGGCATACTCCGGCCCGGTAAGTTCTTCTTTAAAGGTATGCAGCCCAAAGCCGTTGTGGATGCACTGGTTGAGGATGCCTCCCAGCTCTTTTTCCCGCTCCAGGATAATAACATCCTCCACGCCGCTTTCCCGGGCCGCGATAGCAGCCGCCAGCCCCGCCGGGCCGCCGCCGATGATAACAATGTCATGCTTCATTGCAATTCCTCCTCACGGGACATTGTCCCACCCCTACCAAGGGCGCTGCCCTTGGAACCCACAAACCTTTTTGTAAAAAGGTTTGATCCAAAAACCAATATTTATCCTGTCCGCGTGGTGAAGTGTAAGCCGCGCGGACTCTCCGCGCGGCGGAAAGCTTCCCCCTGCGTCCCCCGCGTCCCAGATGCAACGTTACGTTGCCGCGTCTTGGCTGAAGCGTCACGCTTCAGTCGCGGTATTCCTCCATTTCGTAGGCTTCCAGGATGTCGCCCTGCTTGATGTCGGAGAACTTCTCCAGGGTGATGCCGCAGTCATAGCCGTCGGCAACCTCCTTCACATCGTCCTTAAAGCGCCGCAGGGAGGCAATCTTGTCGTCTGCCACAATGATGCCGTCCCGCACCACCCGGACAAGAGCGTTGCGGGTGATTTTTCCGGCTGTCACATGGCCGCCGATAACCATGCCCACATTGGAAATCTTGTAAGTCTCCCGGCACTCGGCGCGGCCCAGGGAAACCTCCCGGTACTTGGGCGCCAGCATGCCCTTCATGGCAGACTCAATTTCCTCAATGCAGTCATAGATAATGCGGTATAGCCGCATATCCACCCCGTCCCGCTTGGCGCTTTCTTCCGCAACAGGATCCGGCCGGACATTAAAGCCTACAATAATGGCATTGGAGGCGTTTGCCAGCATCACGTCGCTTTCATTCACAGCGCCCACAGCCCCGTGGATAATGTGTACCCGCACTTCCTCGTTGGAAAGCTTTTCCAAAGACTGCCGCACAGCCTCCACAGAGCCTTGCACGTCTGCCTTGACGATGATTTTCAGCTCCTTCATCTCGCCTTCCTTCATCTGCTCGAAGAGGTTATCCAGGGTAACCTTGGTCTGTGCCCGGAAGGTTTCCTCCTTCTGCTCGGTAAGGCGCTGCTCCACCAGCTCCCGGGCAAGGCGCTCGTCCGATACGGCGTTGAAGATGTCGCCGCCCACAGGCACGTCGTTCAGGCCCGTAATCTCAACAGGTACGGAAGGCCCGGCCTCCTGGCCCCTTCTGCCCTTGTCGTCCATCATAGAGCGCACCCGGCCCACTGTGGTGCCGGCCACAATAATATCCCCGGCGTGGAGGGTGCCGTTTTGCACCAGCACAGTGGCAATGGGACCCATGCCCTTGTCCAAGCGCGCCTCCACCACAGTGCCCTTGGCGGCGCGGTCGGGATTGGCCTTTAGTTCCATCATGTCGGCAGTGAGGATGATCATTTCCAAAAGGTCGTTCATACCCTCTTTGGTGTGGGCAGACACCGGGATGCAGGGGGTGTCGCCGCCCCAGGCCTCGGGCACCAGCTCGTATTCTGTAAGCTGCTCCATAACCCGCTCCGGGTTTGCCCCCACCTTATCCATCTTGTTGATGGCCACGATAATGGAAACCCCGGCAGCCTTGGCGTGGTTGATGGCCTCCACCGTCTGGGGCATAATGCCGTCGTCCGCCGCCACCACCAGCACAGCAATGTCCGTCACCTGGGCGCCCCTGGCGCGCATGGTGGTAAAGGCAGCATGGCCGGGGGTGTCCAGGAAGGTTACGTCCCTGTCGCCCACCTTTACCCGGTATGCGCCGATGTGCTGGGTAATGCCGCCTGCCTCTCCCTCTGTCACATTGGAGTGGCGGATGGCGTCCAGAATAGAGGTTTTGCCATGATCCACGTGGCCCATAACCACCACCACAGGGGCGCGGGGCGCCAGGTTTGCCTCTTCGTCCTCGCTGTCGTCAATAATGCGCTCCTCAATGGTGACCACCACTTCTTTTTCCACCTTGGCATGGAATTCGTCTGCCACTAACACCGCAGTGTCAAAATCAATGGCGTCGTTGATAGCGGCGAACACGCCCAGGCCCATCAGTTTTTTGATAACCTCCGGGGCGGAAACCTTTAAGCGCAGGGCAAACTCGCCCACCGTGATTTCCTCCGGCACCTCAATGGTGATATGCTTTGCCTTGCGCTCCTGGGCAATGCGGCGCAAACGCTCGGCCTCTGTCTCCCGCTTGCCCCGGCGCTGCTGGCCCCGGCGCTGCTGGTTCCGGTTGGTGAACTTCTGCTTTGTCACGACATTGTCGTTCCGGGCGCCCACCTTCTGATCCGCAAGGCGGTCGTATTTCTCGCTGTATTTGTCAATGTTCACGTTAGACGTGCGGGTATCCACCACCCGGCGCACAGGCTGCTTCGGCTCCCGCACCTGCACAGGGGCCTGCTGCTTTCCGGAAGCAGGCGCGGCGGGCTTCTCCGGCTGCTTTGCCTGGGCCTGCTGGGGCCTCTGCCCCTTCTTTTCCTGGGGCTTCGCGCCCTTATTCGGCTGCTGCCTGTTCCCCGCTTTCTGGGCCGGGGCCTCTTCCTGGGGCTTTTCCTCCTGCACCGCAGGCGCCTCAGGGGCGGCGGTGCGCTCTGCAAAATAACTGTCCAGGCTTTCCATGTTCCGCTGCTGGGTAAAGCTTTCCAGCACAATGTCCAGCTCGTTTTCTTCCAGCGCGGTCATATATTTCTTGGGTTCGGGAAAAAACTTGGCTAAAGTATCTATAACCTCCTTGTTGGGGATGTTCAGATCCTTCGCCACCTCCCGCACTCTGTATTTCACCATCATAAGCAAAATCCTCCTTCTCGCTTCACAGCCTCTTGAGGCCAAGCTCCAGCAGCGCCTTTGCAAAGCCCTCGTCCGTTACGGCCAGCACCCCGGCCCTAAGCCCGCAGGCCTTCCCCAATTCCGCCATGAGCGCCTCCGCCCGGGCGCAGGGGATGCCTGCCCGCTCCGCTTCAAAACGCAAATTTTTATAGGTTTTCTCTGAAATGTCCACTGCTGCCAGCAGCAGCTTTGCCTCGCCGTGGCGGGCGGCCAGGGCGCACATGTCAAAGCCGCCTTCCAGCTTCCCGGCCCTCCGGCACAGCCCCAGCAGCGACAGCACCTTATCCGCCATCGGCACCCATCTCCTTTTCCATTTGGTCATAGATCTCCTCCGGGATTTTGCAGGAAAACGCCCGTTCCAGCCTTCTTGCCTTCCTGGCCTTTTGCAGGCAGGAAAGGCTCCGGCAGATATAGGCCCCCCGCCCGGGCTTCTTCCCGGTCAAATCCAGGGAGATTTCCGGCGGAACCCCTTCTTCCTTCTCAGGCCCCCGCACCACCCGTACCAGCTCTTTTTTGGGCTTCATTTCCCCGCAGCCCGTACACATCCGCAGGGGGATCTTTTTCTGCTTCATTTCCTGCCCTCCTTCCTGAGGCCGTGGGACTCCTCTCGCCTGGTCTCGTCTGCCGATTCGGTCAGCTCATGGCAATCGCCCCACACCCCGCAAACCCTTTTGAAAAAGGGTTTGATCCGAAAACCAAGCTGCAGGCCGCAGCGTATCCGGCCTACTATCCTTACTGTCTCTGTATATAAGGACGCTTCGGGAGCGCCCTCATAACGCGGGGTTTTGCGTAAGCGCGAAATCCCATTTCGCGGCGGAAGGTTTCCGCTTGCGCTCCCCGCGTCTCGGGTGAAGCGTTACGCTTCCGCGGCGAAAGGTTTCCGCCTGCGTTCCCCGCGTCTCGGGTGAAGCGTCACGCTTCCGCGGCGAAAGGTTTCCTGCCACGTCCCCCGCGTCTCAGATCCAACGTTACGTTGGCGTCACGCTTCCTCGCCGTAGAAGCCGCTTTCGGGCTTGATGTCAATTTTCCAGCCGGTCAGCTTGGCGGCAAGGCGGGCATTCTGGCCCTTGTTGCCGATAGCCAGGGAAAGCTGGCTGTCGGGCACTGTCACCTTGCAGGAACGGGAACCGTCCTCGGCGGCCTCCACCTTCAGCACGCTTGCCGGGGACAGGGCCGCCGCAATGAACTTCTGGGGATCGTCGCTGTATTCCACAATGTCGATTTTCTCCCCGCCCAGTTCGTCCACAATCTCCGACACCCGGGCGCCCCGGGTGCCAATGCAGGCGCCCACTGCGTCCACGTCCGGGTTGTGGCTCTGCACGGCCAGCTTTGTGCGGGAACCGGCCTCCCGGGATACAGCCTTTATCTCCACTGTGCCGTCATAGATTTCCGGCACCTCTGTCTCAAACATGCGCTTTACCAAGTCCGGGTGGGTGCGGGAGATAATGGCCTTGGGGCCTTTCTCCGTTTCCCTTACATCGACTACATATACCTTTATGTAGTCTCCCTCGTTTACGCTTTCCCCGCCAATCTGTTCGTTCTTGGGCAGCACAGCCTCTGCCTTGCCAATGCGCAGGGAAATGGCCCCGGTTTTCGGGTCAATGCGCTCCACCAGGCCGCTTACCAGCTCCTGGTGCTTGCTCTGGAATTCCTGCATCATTTGGCCCCGCTCGCTGTCCCGGATGCCTTGGCGGATAATGTTCCTGGCTGTCTGGGCCGCCACGCGCCCAAACTGTTTGGTGTCCAGCTTAATGCCCACCTGCTCCCCCAAAAGGGTCAGGGGATTTATCTCCCTTGCCAGATCATAGAGGATTTCCCGGTTGGAATCCTCCACCTCTTCCACCACGGTTTTCAGCAGGTATACGTCAAACCGCCCGGTGTTTGCGTCCACCCGCACGTCCACTTCTTCGTTGCCATAGTTGTTTTTGCAGGCTGTGGCAATCGCCTTCTTGATTTTGTCCAGCATAAAATCTACCGGGATGCCCTTTTCCTTTTCCAGCAGTCCTAACGCCACAAACAGCTCCTCATTGCCCTGCTGTTCCGGCTCCTTCTTCTTCCGCGCCATTTTTCCAAACCACTCCTTATATATCAAAATGCTTGCCGTTGTGCCAGAGTCATGTAACGGTAAAACCCGTCCACTCTATTTTGTTATACATCATAATGTCATCTGTTTTTTCCATTCCCAGCTTTTCATAAAAGGGGACGGCGTTTTCATGGGGGCAGGTGTACAGTATAATGTCCTTTTCGCCGCCGGCTGTTTCCAGGGCCTTTTCCACCAGCGCCCGCCCAATCCCCTGGCCAGTGCAGGAGCGTATCACACCCAGGTCTGTGATAAACAGCCAGTAGGCAAAGTCTGTAATGCCGAAGCACACCCCTGAAAGGGCGCCTGCGCTGTCCCGGGCTGTAAGGGAAATGGAAGCGTTTCCCACCAGCTTTTCTATGCGGGCCTCAAAGCGCTCCCGGGGATATTGGCTGCCCAGGTCTGTGTGCTTTAAAAACTCTATATATTCCGCTGCCGCAAGCCTTTCTGCCTGTATGGTGAACTCCATTTTACTGCTCCTAAAAATCGTCGTCCATTACCGTAACAGAAACGCACTCCTTCTTTTCAAAGCTTGCAGAGGTTTCCTCGTCCAGCCGGACTTCAAAGGAACCGGGAGGCGTGAAATCCACCAGCTCCCCGGAAAGCTCCCGCCTGCCGTCCTCCAGGGGCCGGATCAGCTTCACCTTCACCGGCGCGCCCAGATACGCTTCAAAATGCTCCGGCCGTGTCAGCTTCCGGTTCAGCCCCGGCGAGGACACCTCCAGCATATATTCCTGGGGGATGGGATCCTCCTTGTCCAGCTCCGGGCTGAGGGCATGGGTCATGTCCACGCAGTCGTCTATGCCCACGCCGTCTTCCTTGTCGATGAAAATGCGCAGATACCACTGGGCGCCTTCCTTTACAAACTGTACGTCCCACAGCATCAGGTGAAGCCCAGCGGCTAAAGGCTCTGCCATCTGCCGCACCCGTTCCGCCACGCTGCCTTTCTTTTTTGTCCCTGCTTCCAAGCGCCTCCCCTTCCTTTCCTGCCAAAGCAAACGAAAGAGCGGGTCGCCCCACTCTTTCATCATCCTTCCTATTACCATATCTAGTATACCACCCGGTTCCCCAAAAATCAAGGGCAAACCTACAGTTTTTCCAAGGTTTACAGGCCTTTTTCCCGGCAAAGCGGCCTGCGGGCCTCTCTCCCGGCTTCTGTCAGGCCTCTAACTGCCGGGAGAGGAACATGGCCGCGGCCTTGGCGCTTTCAGCGGCCTCCGCGCTGACCCGGGCGGGAGACTTCTCGCTTTTCAGAAGCATCACAGCCCCCATCACGTCTCCCACAGACACCACCGGGAACACAGCCAGCGCTGTGGCCGGCTGGCCCTGGGCCACCAGCACGGTGTTTTCCGCGTTGGAAATGAAATTCCGCTTCCCCTGCACCAGCTCCTCCAGCTGGGGGGAAAGGGGCTTGTGGAGCAGATCCTTTTTGGCAGAGCCGGCTACGGCGATAATCTGCTCGGTATCGCACACCACAGCCCCGTGCCCGGTCAGGTGTACCAGGGTTTCCGCATAAGCGGAAGCCAGTTGGGACATCTCCCCTACAGGGGAATACTTTTTCAGGATTACCCCGCCGGATACGTCTGTGAAAATTTCCATGGGCATCCCCTCCCGGATCCGCAGGGTCCGCCGGATTTCCTTGGGGATAACTACCCGCCCCAAGTCGTCTATCCTTCTAACAATGCCAGTTGCTTTCATATCAATAGCTCCCTTTCGCGCAAATTTATCAGGCCTGGCAGGGCGGCGCTTCCCATTCCAAAATGCCCGCCGCCCTGCCGGCTTTTTCCGTCTTAGTATTTGCCGGATTTTGCGCGTTATCCTTTTTTTTGGATGGGAAGATTAGGGCTTGCCCATTCCCCAAAGCCGCAGAAACAGATGCGGTTTTTAGGAAAAAGCCCTTGACTTTAGTATGAAATCGTACTATACTGGCGTAGTACGATTTCATACTCAGAGAATCCAGGACGCCGGATTTTGCAAAGGAGGCCAGGAATCTATGGACGGGATGCAGGAGCAGGTAAAGCGCTTTAACCTGCTGACTACAGAAATCGACGCGGCCTACCACGAAGCCACTTTAAAGCTGGGCCTTTCCGACAGCGCCATGGTAATTTTATACACCATCTGCCTTTTTGAGGGGGCCTGCCCCTTGGGGGACATTGTGGCATTGTCCGGCCTGCCCAAGCAGACAGTAAACTCCGCTCTGCGCAAGCTGGAGGGGGAGGATGTGGTATACCTGGAGGCAGAAGGCCGGAAAAAGCGGGTGTGCCTGACAGAGAAGGGCAGGGGGCTGGCAGAAAAAACAGCCCTGCGGATTATGGAAATAGAGAACGGGATATTCGCCTCCTGGACGCCGGAGGAGCGGGAAACCTATCTCCGGCTGACCCGGCGGTATCTTGCCATGCTGCGGGAAGAGATACAGGCTCTAAAATAGGAGGAAATATGCAAATTCAGCTTTCAGACCATTTCGATTTTAAAAAATTATTCCGGTTTACCCTGCCCTCTGTGGTGATGATGGTGTTCACCTCTATATACGGGGTGGTAGACGGGTTTTTCGTGTCCAACTTTGTAGGGAAAACGCCTTTTGCGGCAGTGAACTTCATCATGCCCTTCCTGATGATCCTGGGGGCTGTGGGCTTTATGTTCGGCACAGGGGGCAGCGCCCTCATCGCCAAAACCCTGGGAGAGGGGGACGAGGGGAAGGCGCGGCAGATGTTTTCCCTTTTCATATACGCGGGCGCGGGGGCCGGCGTGGCAATAGGGGCGCTGGGGTTTGTGCTTGTCCGGCCTGTGGCGGCCTGGCTGGGCGCGGAAGGATCCATGCTGGAGGACTGCGTGCTGTATGGCAGGATTACCCTGCTGGCCCTGCCTGCCCTGATGCTGCAATATGAGTTTCAAAGCTTCTTTATCACAGCCGCCAAGCCCGGCCTGGGACTGGCTGTCACTGTGGCGGCAGGCTGCACCAACATGGTGCTGGACGCGCTTTTTACCGCCATATTCCCCTGGGGGCTGGCAGGCGCGGCAGCGGCCACGGCGGTAAGCCAGTTGGTGGGCGGCATTGTGCCTTTGTTCTACTTTGGGCGGAAAAACAAAAGCCTCCTGCGGCTGTGCGGGACAGGGTTTGACGGCAAGGCCCTTTTAAAGGCCTGCGCCAATGGATCTTCCGAGCTGATGAGCAACATTTCCATGTCCATTGTCAGTATGCTCTACAATGCCCAGCTTATCCGCTATGCCGGGGAAGACGGCATAGCGGCCTACGGCGTGCTGATGTATGTGAGCTTCGTGTTTTTAGCCATGTTTATAGGCTATTCTACAGGCGTGGCCCCTGTGGTGGGATTCCACTATGGGGCAGGCAGCCATACAGAGCTGCGCAGCCTGTACCGCAAGAGCCTGGCAATCACCCTCACGGCATCCGCTGTCATGCTGGCCCTGGCGGAAGCCCTGGCCCGGCCTTTTTCCGCCGTTTTCGTCAGCTATGATCCTGGCCTTTTCCAGATGACTGTACATGCCTTTGCCGTCTATTCCTTCTCCTTCCTTTTTTCCGGGCTGGCCATTTTCGGCTCCGCTTTTTTCACAGCCCTCAACGACGGCCTGACCTCCGCCCTTATCTCCTTCCTGCGCACATTGGTGTTCCAGGTGGGCGCTGTGCTGGTGCTCCCCCTGATTTGGGGTATAGACGGCGTCTGGCTGTCCATTGTGGCGGCGGAGGTTATGGCAGCCCTCACCACAGGAGCGTTCCTTCTGGGAAAGCGGAAAAAGTTTCATTACTAAAATTTAGAAAAAGAGATGACAAGATGTCACGCTTTTATTTCGAGAAAGAGAGTGCCTGCGAACAGCCAATGAAACGGGTACTCAACCTCTTCCGTGACCTGTCAGAGCGGGAAGGCATTTGACAGGACATGGATATAATAGCAAACGCATTTAAAAGTCGATACATACCAATTTTTAAGCCGGGCAGTCCTGCCGCTGGTTCGTTTTCCCCAGCTTGAACAGTAAGCAGGTGTCAGATCGCACCAACGCGACGTGACACGCGGCTAGGGCTTTGTCCGCATATGAAATCCCCCCGGCTCCGTCGGGGGATTTTTATTGCACCTAAGAGCCTATCCCCTCTAAAAAATTTGCCGATAATACATGAAAACAAAAAAGTCTTGCTCATGACGCAACGTAATGAAGTATACTAACCGCAGGAGGTGTTTTGAACGTGGAAAGACATCGAGCGATTCCACAGGGATATATGACCGCAGGTACAATTGCAAAGAAAATGGGAGTAACGGTCAGAACCCTACAACATTATGACAAGGAAGGACTACTTTCGCCGTCGGCTATGAGTGAGGGTGGCCGCAGGCTATATACGGATAAAGACATTATCAAGCTCCACCAGATACTATCCCTGAAGCATCTGGGCTTTTCCTTGGATGACATCAGAGATAGATTGATTCCGCTGGATACTCCGGCGGATGTGGCACAGGTCCTATCTGAGCAGGCGGCTGTTGTCCGAGAAAAAATTGCAAGCCTGACAGAATCACTCTCAAGAATTGAGGCGCTGAAAGCCGAGGTACTGGAAATGCAGTCGGTAGACTTCAAAAAATATGCGGATATTATTGTCAATCTGGAAATGAAAAATGATTTTTATTGGCTCATTAAGCATTTTGACAGCGAAACGCTGGATCATATCCGCAGCCGGTTTGACAAGGAAAGCGGTATGGCGTTCCTGCAAAAATTCTTGCATCTCCAGGACGAGGCAATTCGGCTCCAGAATGCGGGCACACCCGTGGAAAGCCCGGAAGGACTGCAATTCGCAAAAGCCTATTGGGATATGATTTTGGAGTTCACAAACGGGGATGCTACCATGCTCCCGAAACTCATGCAAATAGGAGAAAGTGATGAATTTAATCAGGAATTGAAGCAGATGCAGGCCAAAGCAAATGCTTTTATTGAACCGGCATTGGGCGCTTACTTTTCAAATTTGGGGATAAACCCATTCCAGGAGGAAACAACATGACAGACGCATTACAGGTAAAAGGATTGCGTAAAAGCTATGGGAAAAAAGAGGTACTAAAGGGTATTGATTTGTGCGTGCGCAATGGAGATATTTTTGCGCTGCTCGGCGTAAATGGCGCGGGGAAAACAACTACGCTTGAATGTATTGAAGGTTTACGCAAGTACGATGGAGGCAATATCTCCATCAGCGGAAGTATGGGGATTCAATTACAGTCAGCTTCTCTGCCTGCCCATATCAAGGGGATGGAGGCCGTTCACCTTTTTGCGAAATGGAACAAGGCAACTGTTGATACCTCTATGCTGGTGGCATTAGGTGTAAACGGTCTGGCAAACAAACAGTATCAGGAGATGTCAACCGGGCAGAAACGGCGGCTGCATTTGGCTCTGGCTTTAATCAGCAATCCCGATATTGTGTTCCTTGACGAGCCAACTGCCGGATTGGACATTGAGGGACGGATTTCTCTCCACGAGTATATCCGCACACTGAAGGCCCAAGGGAAAACGATCTTGTTAGCCAGCCATGACATGGCCGAAGTAGAAAGCCTATGTGATAATATCGCAATTCTGAAAGATGGCCGGATCGCGTTTGCGGGAACAGTGAACGAACTGATAGAGGCGGTCGGAAAACATTACAATATTTGTATCAAAACAAGCCAGGAAACAGAAACCTTTGAAGTTGACAACATTGGGGAAAGCCTGATTTCCATATTGAAAGGTTATCAGGAAAAGAAAATGGACATTCAAGACATTCAGGTAGACCGTGGCTCTCTGGAACAACATTTTGTAAGAATAGCAAGGGGTGAGTAAAGAATGAACGGATTTTTATACGGAGTTGCATTACAGTGGAAGCTAGATTTGCGAAGCCGGACAATGTTGATTACCTGCTACGCTGTTCCGCTTCTGTTTTTCGCGGTTATGGGAGGAATCTTTACGTCCGTTATGCCAGAGAGCGGCGAGACTTTGATTCAGTCCATGTCCGTATTTACCGTCACTATGGGCGCATTGATAGGATTGCCGCCCTCGCTGGCGGAAATATACAGGAGCGATGTGAAGAACGCATACCAGGCGAATGGTGTGCCTTTAGCATTAGGATTATTTTTGACGAATATTTCGGCGTTTGTGCATCTGCTCATCATGAGTTTCATCCTTTATGTCATTGCACCAGTTGCCTTTGATGCAAAAATCCCGGCACATCCGGGAACATATTTTGTTGGGCTGATTACCCTGATTGCCGTATCTCTCAGTATTGCCAGTGTGATCGGATTGGCTGTAAAAGATACGGCGAATACATCTATGGTTTCTATCCTGCTATTTCTTCCCTCTACGATGCTCTCGGGAATCATGTTTCCAAGCAATATGCTTCCCAAGGCATTTGTGATGGTTGGAAAATTATTTCCTGCGACATGGGGATACGCATTCATGACGGAAAGTAATTTTGCATGGCGCAGCCTCTGGCCTTTGCTCGTTATCTTCATTGCAGCTGCGCTGATATGCGCTATATTAGTGAAAAAAATCAAGACCCGATAATGTTGAAGCCATCTGCCCAGCGGCGGAAAAGAAAAAACCGCTGCTAGGCAGACTGACATTCTATGTTCAGATTACCTTTTGTTGCGGCTGTTTTGAGAAATCAAAGCTGCCGCTCTTCAGAATATGATTTCCAGATAAATCATATACGGCCTGAGATGAAAAATCATTATCTATAATGGATACTAAATAATTCTTTCACAAGCCTCTACCCTTTATATTTTCATCCTGTTGGCGATAAATCCCTCCATACGTATCTAAAACGCCGGCTGTTCTATCCGAAAGATTTTTTGAGCGATTCGCTCCACACAGTACAACAGACCTATCGACCACAGCACAAGGGCGCACCCGAAGAGAGCGCCGGGCAGAATGTGAGAAATGATGTGCAAAGGGAGGATGAACGACTCCGTTCCCTCCCGGATAAAAGGCTCCTCCGTATAGGTCAGAAGGAAAGGATGCACTGTGTCAAGCACCCAGAACAGCAGGGATACGCAGGCCGCGATATGCACCAAGTATCCCCTGCGCAGTATGTAACGGCAAAACGCCAAGGCAAGCAGCGTCAGCAGGAACAAAATACCTAGCCCGATGATCCACACATAATCCATCTCTGTTATGATTCTGTCCTGAGTAAACTCCCAGTCGGGGTGCTTCAGGCGGGTTTCAATGTCCAACCAATAATTTTGAACAGTGCAAAGGACATAAATTGAACTGCCTATGCCGCAGAGGATGAAAAAACTCCTCAGCCCTTTTTCAAGAGGGGCAAACCAGTTTGGCAGCGCCCTTTTCTCTCGCTTATTCATCTGTTTGGATACCTCATGTTCAGGCTCATCGCTTTTCAACCCTTTCCTAAAATCCCGCACCCAAAATCCCACGCTTCAACCATGTTTTACTGTATATAAACCGCTTGTGCAATTCTCCTGATCTATCAGCATGACTATAATCCGCATTATTCCCTCAAGTAGATAAACGCCACATCCTGCATCTGTCGGGCACACTCCTCCGCGCTTATCAGATCACGCATATACTGGCCGCAAATCTCGTTGAACTTCCCCAGCAGCTCCCGGCTGCGGTCGTAGAAAACCACTGTGTCCACTTCCCCGCACCATTGATCAATGGCCTGGATTTCGTCTCTGTAGTCCTTGCCATAGTAAACCTCCATGGCCCGCTTGTTTACGTCACGGTTCACAGGGGCAAAGGCTGTGCGCAGGTAATTGTCCGGATCCAGCTTCCGCTCGCTGTCCAGCACAAATTTTAAAAAGGCGAAAGCAGCTTCCTTGTTCTTGCAGGATGAAGTGACTGCCAGACTTTTGGCTGTATACAGCCTGCCCCCTTCGTCTGTCTCCAGGGCCATCATGGGCGTGACGCTGGGGGAATCCAGCATATCCAGATAGTTTCCTGCAAACATCTGGTTAGCCGTCCAGAGGTTGACTATGCTGCAAAAGCCTCCGGAAAGGTTCCCGTCATCCGGCATCAGGGCAGCCCCTATCTGGGCATTTTCGCTGTAGCGCAGGGCTTTCAAGGCAGTGAGATACTGGATAAAGCTGTCGCTGTCCAGATCCGCTGTTTTTTCGTTTTCGTTTATCCGAGAGGAAAGCTCCGCAAAGTTGAAGCCGTCCCACAGGCAGTAGCCTAAAACAGGCAGCTCCGCGTATTCCGGCATCTCATTGGCCCGGGCCGCAAGCGCCAGCACCTCCGAAACCTTGATAGGCTTCCCCGTCTCATATTCTGCTTCCAACGCGTCCGCTGCCTTTTTGTCCAGGCGTATACCCACCGGGGCAAATTCATAAGGCATGGCATAGAGCTTGCCGCCGCAGCGCATACCGTCCAGCACATTGGTGTAATACTTGTCCCCGGAAAAGTCTGGGTCAGCTTCCATCAGGCTGTCCAGCTCAGCCAGCACGCCGCTCATGGAATACCGCTGGGCGGGCAGCCACTCCATGTCCAGAATGTCCCCGGCCTCGCCGCTCATCAGTTCCACCGTGGTGCGGGTGATATAGCCGGGCACATCGGAAACGGCTTCGCTGTCCTTCACCTTAATGTGGATATTCGGGTAGGTTTCGTTAAACTCCCGGATGTAGTCCTGCCATATTTCCACCGTCGCGTCAGAGGTGTAGGTGCACAGCACCAAGTCAGACTCCAGTTTCGTGTCCGGCTGGGACTTTTCCTCTGGCTCTGCCTCGCTGGAATCGGCAGCAGCTTCCTGGGAGGATGGTTCAGACACTTTGGAACCGGAAGCAGTAAGCGCATCATACACCTTGTCCTGTTCGCTTTGGCAGCCTGCCACGCACAGCAGCAGAAGTATACACAAAGTCAGCGATAGCAGCCTTTTCATAGGAAACCTCCCTATTTTTGCACGGATTCTTTATTTAATATTTCATCTTATCTCATCTAACGCACTTTGTCAATACTAAATTTAAAATGAAACGTGAAGCTATAAATGCATTTCATTGGTCACATCTAACAAAATTGTTTCTAAAACTTCTACACAAAACCCCATAGAGGGAATTGACATGAGAGTTTCAATGTTGTAGAATATATATGTAGAAGTACATAAAATTGCGGTTTCGTGTTTGATAAATGGTGTTTTGTCCAAGAATGGGCAGAATGCCGCTTTTTTCTGCCCGTTTTTAATACATAAAATTTTTTTAGGAGTGATGCTATGGCAATTATCCGAACAAAGCACGACAGGGACTTTACGGTAATGAGCAATTACCACCTGCGCGACCAGTCGCTATCCCTCAAGGCCAAAGGGCTGCTCTCGCAGATGCTGGCTTTGCCGGACAGTTGGAATTACTCCATCGCAGGGTTGGCGTACATCAATCAGGAGGGGGCTAAGGCGATCCGTTCGGCAATTAACGAACTGGAACAGGCAGGGTATTTACGACGATACCAGCGGCGCGCAGCAGGGAAAATCACAGACACAGAATACACAGTATATGAGCAGCCACTGTGCCAAAACGCACCGATGGAAAAGCCGCCAGCAGGAAATGGCCTACAATTAAATAAAGATAAAGCAAGTATAGATAAAAGGAAAGGGAGCGCCCAAGCGAACGCTCCCTTTCCTATCGTATCGGGGGATAGATGTGATTGGAAAGCTTATGAGCAAATGGTAAAGGATAATATCGAATATGAGCATCTTGCAGCCAATTCAGTCGTAGACAAGCCCTTGCTGGACGAGCTGGTGTCCATCATAGTGGAAACGATCTGCACCCAGGGCAAGACCGTCCGCGTGGCTGCCAGCAAGTACCCGGCAGAACTAGTGCGCAGCCGCTTCTTGAAGCTGGACAGCAGCCACATCGAGTATGCCGCCGACTGCCTACGGGCGAATACGACAGGCATCCGTAACATTAAGCAATATTTACGGGCGGTGCTGTTCAATGCTCCCGTTACGATTAAGAATTATTACGCTGCAAAGGTGTCACACGACCTTGCTAAAGACCAAGAGTAAAGTTGCAGTCTTTATGGTCAACGCCGCCGGGCTTGTGGACGAGGCTGCGTATTATGAGAATGTGGTGGGGCTGCGGGACGCCCTGCCCGCCGCTGTCCTGGCAGGCGGGGCTGTGCCGGAAAAAAAGCTTGACATAAACCTCACTCCAAGTATTATAATCATCCCGTACCATTACGGAGTGTGTTCGCCCCGCGCAGCTTCTGAAGTCCGCCCAGCAAACCCTTGTACATATTCCCTGCCCGACCGGGCACAGGGCAACATGCGCGTTTGACCGCTCCTCCCATTATCAAGAAGGAGGGACTTTTATGAAATCCATCTCAAAAAATCTTGTCTTGCCCGCCCTGTTTCTGGCAATTGGCCTGGTGCTCCCCTTTTTCACCGGGCAAATTCCCCAAATCGGCCAGATGCTCCTGCCTATGCATATCCCGGTGCTGCTCTGCGGCCTGATTTGCGGCTGGCAGCAGGGCGCTGTGATAGGGTTTGTCCTGCCCCTGCTGCGCTCGGCGCTGTTCGGCGCGCCAGCGTTTTATCCCATGGCAACCGGCATGGCCTTTGAGCTGATGACCTACGGCCTGGTCGCAGGCCTGCTTTACAGCCTTTCCAAGTGGCACTGCCTGCTGGCGCTTTACCGCAGCCTGGTGCTGGCTATGCTGGCAGGCCGGGTAGTCTGGGGGATTGTCCAGACCATCCAAATGGGCGTGTTCGGAAACGGCTTTACCCTGCAGATGTTCCTGGCAGGGGCCTTCATCAACGCCATTCCCGGCATTCTGGCCCAGCTCATCTTAATCCCCGCCGTTATGCTGGCTTTGGGCCGCACTGGGCTGGTGCCTTTTACAGCACACAAGGACAAGTCCCATGAACATACAGAAGCTTAACGCGGCTGCCGCTTCCGCGAAAATCGCCGGGATGCCCCGGACAGGCTCTCCCTTCCTGGTGGCCATAGACGGTCGCTGCGCCGCAGGGAAAACCACTCTGGCCCAGGCGCTCCGCCAGGAGACAGGCTGGGGTGTTGTGCATATGGATCACTTCTTTTTGCGCCCGGCCCAGCGGACGGAGGCCCGGCTGGCAGAACCGGGAGGCAATGTGGATAGGGAGCGCTTTTTAGAGGAAGTGTTTCTCCCTCTCCAGGCAGGCCGGGATGCGGTTTACCGCCCTTATGACTGCCACAGCCAAAGCTTTTCCCCGCCTGTCCGGATAGAGGCAGGCCCTGCCGTCATTATAGAAGGTTCCTATAGCTGCCATCCTGCCCTGTGGGACGCATATCACCTGCGGGTGTTCCTGGATGTCAGCCCCCAAAAGCAGCTTGCCCGCATTGAAGCCCGCAATGGATCCCAGGCGCTCTCCCAGTTCCGGGACAAATGGATTCCCCTGGAGGAGCGGTATTTTGCAGCCTTTGGGATAGGGGAGCGGTGCGCGCTGTGCTTTGAGCTGGAAGGATAAGAAAACGAAAAGCCCGGGGCGGAAAAAATCTGCCTCAGGCTTTTTTGCATTTCCGGCGTTCTTTTGTGCTGCCTGCCGTTCTATTTCTTGTCCTTCCCGGCCTTCTCTTTCTTTTGAAAAATCCAGCGGGAAACCGGGCCGGAAACATACAGCAGGACAAGGAAAGCTGCCAGCGCCAGGGTGTACACAAGGGATCTGTCCTGGTTTTCCACCAGTATTTCCGGCAGGGCGGCCTCCTGCCCTTCCTCTCCTTCTACAGGCACCGGCACGCTGGTGGGGTATGGGCCATCCTCACCCTCCCGGGGCGGGGACGGGGAGGGTGCCGGGCTTTGCCCAGGGGAGGGAGAAAGCTTTCCTGAGGCGCTGCTGCTTTCCTTTTCTTCCCTGTGTACAGTAACGCTATACACCTGCTTGGTTTTTCCGTCTGCCGCCGTTACGGTAAAGAGGAACTCCGTGTCACTGCCTCCGGCCCCTAAATTTTTCCGGTTTACCCGGCAGGAAGCCCCTGGGGCAGGCTGGGTCTGGAAGGTGACCGCTGTAACGGAAAAGGGCACTGTCATGGTGTAACGGAGCTTGTCAGAGGAAAAGGCCTGATCCAACTGCCCTGTTTCCGGGACAAGGGACAGCAGCAGCGCTTCCCCTGTCCCGCTTTCCAGATTGTCCTCCTTTTCCTGCCGGTAGACTGTAACCCGGTACACCTGTTTTGTTTTCCCATCTGCCGCTGTCACCGTAATTTGAAACTCCGTTTCGCTGCCCCCAGCCCCCAGGTTTTTCCGGTTCACCCGGCAGGAAGCCCCCTCCGCCGGGGTTGCCGTAAATGTGAGGGCCTTCACCTCATAAGGCACTGTCATGGTGTAGGAGAGCCTGTCCGGGGAAAAAGCCTGATCCAACTGCCCTGTTTCCGGGACAAGGGACAGCAGCAGCGCTTCCCCTGTCCCGCTTTCCAGATTGTCCTCCTTTTCCTGCCGGTAGACTGTAACCCGGTACACCTGTTTTGTTTTCCCATCTGCCGCTGTCACCGTAATTTGAAACTCCGTTTCGCTGCCCCCAGCCCCCAGGTTTTTCCGGTTCACCCGGCAGGAAGCCCCCTCCGCCGGGGTTGCCGTAAAAGTGAGGGTTTTCACCTCATAGGGCACTGTCATGGTATAGGAGAGCCTGTCCGGGGAAAAGGCCTGTTCCAGCTTCCCTGTGTCAGGGGCAAGCTCCAAGAGGGACGCTTCCCCGCTTAAAGGCTCCTTTTCCTGCCGGTAGGCAGTAACCCGGTACACCTGCTTTGTTTTCCCGTCTGCCGCTGTCACCGTAATTTGAAACTCTGTTTCGCTGCCCCCGGTCCCCAGGTTTTTCCGGTTCACCCGGCAGGAGGCCCCTTCCGCCGGGGTTGCCGTAAAAGTGAGGGTTTTCACCTCATAGGGCACTGTCATGGTATAAAAAAACTGTTCTGGGGAAAAGGGCTGATCCAAAGCCCCCTGGGAAGGGGCCAAATCCAACAAAGCGGCTGTGGAACTGACAGGCCCCAGGACAGCAAAGGGCAAAACCTCCTCCCTGTCCTGGCACAGAGGCTCTCCCTGGGGAGAATAGACCTGAGCTGTCCGCAGCCGGAAATCCCCGTCCCCCTCCGGCGCGCCCTCCTGCACTTGGAAACGGCACTTCAGAACCTCCCCGGCATCCCCGTAGGCTGTGTCCGCCGTTTTCTGGGTGTAGACTGCGGCTGCCTGCCCATCCCCCACTGTATCATCAAGGGTGTAATGCCCCCGCAGCCCCTCGCCCAGGCTCACTTTCTGGCAAGCCAGACGCTGGGAATCAAAATCCACCCAAAAAACAAAAGACCCTAAAGGGCCTAAGCTTCCATCATAGTATACTGTTAGATCAACCGTACTGCCGCCCCGGCCCTCTTTTGCAGAGAGCGTCCCGCGAAAGGCACACTCCTCCTGGGCAGCGGCAGGCAGGGAAAAGAGCAACAGGAGCAAAGCCAAAAACAGGCCGGGTAACCAGCGTCTCATATAGCCGCGCCCCTTTCCCCTCAATTTGTACTGTAATAATATGATAAATTATACCATTCTTCCCGAAGGAAAGCAATTAAGTCTGCCGGAATGTGAAATTTCTTCCCAAAGATGGCCATCTGCCAGGACTGAACCAGAGAAATCCACAGTCTCTCTTGTGGAAAACCTTTAAAAATGCTATACTTTTCTTACTTCCCGGGCACTGCGCCCTATACCCAAAATAGGATTGAGAAGGAGGCTCTTTATGCCTGTCACTATCCGGTTTGCCCAGCCAAAAGATGCGCCCCAGCTTTTGCGCCTGAATGAGGCCTTCAACGGCCCTGGGGATCAGACGCCAGAGGGCATCCGGGCTGCCCTGGAGGCTCCCGGCCCTGAACAGGTTTTCGTGGCAGAAGCAGAAGAAAGCGGGGCTTTAATCGGCTTTTGCTGCTGTCTGCTCAAGCGTTCCTTCTGCTACCAGGAGCCTTCTGGAGAGATCACGGAATTTTTTGTGGATCCCGCCTGGCGCAGGCAGGGAGCAGGCCGCGCCTTGCTGGCGTTCGCCGTCAGGTTCTGCGAGAGCCAGCGCGTTTCCGAGCTTACCCTCCTCACCGGGGATGATAATTTCACAGCCCAGGCCTTTTATAAAAGCCTGGGCTTCAGCCCCACCGGAGAGCTGCACATGGCTTTATAAGCTGTGCGCTTTTGTCCTTCTGGCGGGAGTGCCCAGGCAACAGATGATTCCTCAGAAAGCTGGAGAATTTCTTTGCTAAAGTGTTTGCTTGGACGCTCTCCCAAACGTCTTTCCAGTTGCCATTTTTTTCGCAAGGTGCTATACTATAAATAAACGCCTTTGCGGGAGGAGTGTGCAGCTGTGGGGAAGATGTGCGGGAAAAGATGGCTGTCTTTTATGCTGGCAGCGTGCCTGCTGCTGGCGGCCCTGGCGGGCTGCGGCAACAGGGAAAAGGAGAAAGTGACGGTGGCTTTCTGGAGCGATCAGCTTACAGAGCGCTATGGGCCGTATCTGCAGGAGTCCTTTCCGGAAGTGGACTTCGAGTTTTACGTGGCTACAAATTCCACAGACTTCTACCGCTTCAAGGAGGAAAACGGCAGCCTGCCGGATATCCTGACTGTCCGCCGCTTTTCCCTCAGCGACGTGGAGGGCTGGCGGGATTCCCTGATGGATCTCAGCGGGACAGAAATTGCCGCCTCCATCCACCAGTCCTACCTGCGCAGCTATACCTACAGCGACGGGGCGGTAAACTGGCTTCCCACCTGCGCGGAGGTAGACAGCATTGTGATAAACCGGCCCCTGCTGGAAAAGCACGGCCTTTCCGTTCCGGAAAACTATGAGGAGTTTGTGGCGGTGTGCAGGGCGCTGGAGAAAAAAGGGGTGCGGCCTTTCCTGTCCAATTACAGCGCGGACTTTACCTGCATGGAGCTGCTGCAGGGACTTTCCGCTTCCCAGCTTACCTCCCAGGAGGGGCGGGAATGGCGGCAGCTTTATGAAAGCGGGCAGACAAGCAGGCTCAGCGAGGAGGTCTGGCTTCCTGTTTTCCAGCGCATGGAGGAGTTTCTGGACTACACTGGGGCTGTCCCGTCGGATGTGGAGCTGGAGCACCAGCAGGTGCTGGAGGCCTTCAGGAACGGGGAAGCGGCCATGATACGGGGAACAGGCAACGAGGAGGCTATCCGGGACAGCCAGGCCGGAGACGTTCTTTTGATGCCTTATTTCGGGGATACCCAGGAGGATAACTGGTATCTGACATACCCGGCCTTTCAGGTTGCCGCCAGCGCCCGGGCAGAGGAAAGTCCGGAGCGCAGGGCGCTGATTCTGGAAATCCTGGAAACCATGCTGAACGGCGAGGGGCAAAAGCACATTGCCGGCGGGCACAACATGATCCCCTACAGCAAATCGGTGGAGCTGCCGCTTTCAGAGGGGCTTTCCCATTTGCAGCCCTATGCTGACAAGAACCGGCTGTATATCCGCCTTGCCTCTTCCGATATGTTTTCCATTTCCCAACAGGTGGTGCAGGGCATGATAAAGGGGGATTACCCCGACGCCCAGTCAGCCTTTGACGCCTTTAACCAGGCCATGTCCGCCCCAAAAGAGGAAGAACCTCCTGCCGCCCGCATTGAAACAGCCTACCCCTATGCTTTTAACCCCCAGGGGGGCAGCCCGGCGGCTTCGGCACTTTTCAATTCCCTGCGGGAAATCCTGGGGGCCGACCTGCTCATCGGGCAGGCTTCCAATGTGGCGGGAGACATAGCCGCTGGGGACTACACCCTGGAGGAGCTGGGATACCTGACCATGGGGGAATCCTCCCTGGGCATTTTTTCCTGCCGGCTTACAGGGGAGCAGCTATACCGGTATGTGGAATATCTGCTGACCACCCCGGGCAAGCGCGGCTCTGTGTGCAACGACTCCACCCTGTACGTCTCCAGCGGATTTGAAATGGAGGTTAAGCGGGAGGGCAAAGGCTATGCCCTCCGGAAGCTTACCATACAGGGCAGGGAACTGGAGGGGCATTACGATGAAGGGCAGGCCTTCGATAAGGGACGCCTTTACGAGCTTTTCCTGGTAGGGGATGAAAATGAGATGCAGCGGGAAGCCCTGGCGGCCGCAGGCGTGGAGGAGTACCTCCAGGTGGAGACAACCTTCAAGCTGGCTATTGCAGACTTCCTGGCAGAAGGCAGGCAGCTTTGCGCTCCTACAGACTATATCACCCTGGAATAAGGCTTTCCCAAGGAAACTACAGAATGAAAGCAGAAAATAAGGAGCGGCGCGGGGTGCAGGAAAGGCTTTTTTGTGCGGCCCCGGCCCCATTATATATCAGGCAAACGCATTTGAAGGAGGCGCTCTGTTTCCTTTGGACTGCGCTGCTTATCATAACTATGACAGAGGGAACGTGGCTGGTATGAAATGGATGAAAACAAAGCAGAATATAGTATTGCCGGCTGTGCTGGCGGCAGGCCTTATCCTGTTCCTGCTGGTAGGGGGCGGATATTTCAGCGGGTATTTGCAGGAACAGATTTTCAGGGAGCGCTCTACCCAGCTCAATGAAATTACGGATCAGGTGCGCATAAACCTGAACAACGCCCTGGATGCCCACTGGATTTATCTGACTGCGGCGGTAAACCTTCTGGAAGAAGGGGAATATGCCGCAGGGGATGAGGCTGTGGCAACCCTGGGCAAGCTGGAGGAGCTGCTGGAAACAGAGAGCTACAGCGCCATCCTGATGCTGGTGGACAGCCAGGGCAACTGCTATGACCGGGAGGGCAAGCATGGGGTGTGGTCAGACCTGGACCGCATTTCCACCGGGGAGGAGCGGTATACCTTTATCTCTGACAGCTTCATCTATGAGGGCAGCTACTGGGCCTTTGTGGAAAAGCTGGATGCGCCCCTGGAAACAGGGGCAGGAGGCCCGGCCTTTACCCATGCCGTCCTGCTTAAAGATGTCAACACCCTGGCCCAATACTATAGCAGCGCTGCCTATGGCAGCCAGAACGAGACATATATCCTGAAAAGCAACGGCACCAGGATGCATGACAAGGTATCAGACAGCAACACCATCCAGGCCTACAATGTGCTGACTGTGCTGGAGGGGATGGAGGGCCAGAAGATCCCGGATATCCGGGATGCCCTGCAGGGGCAGGACGCCATCAGCACCAATTTCATGATGGACGGCAAGGAATATTACTATTGCCTGACCTCCCTTTCGGCATATGACACCCTGCTGCTCTTTTTAATCCCGGCAGAGTTTGTGGCCTCCGGGACAGTGGAAATGGTGGGCATGGTGCTGCGCACGCTGCTTATCCTCATTGTGGTGCTGTTCATTATGCTGGCGCTGGCGGCTGTGTCTATGGCCCGGCAGCACAGCAGCGCCCGGCTGTTTAAGCGGGAGCAGGAAAACCTGCGCCGCCAGGAAGAAATGAACAGGCGGCTGGAGGAATCCAACACCATGCTGCAAAGGGCCAAGGAGTCGGCAGAGCAGGCCTTCCAGATTGCGGAGGAGGCAAACCGGGCCAAAAGCTCTTTCCTGTCCAACATGAGCCATGATATCCGCACGCCTATGAACGCTATAGTGGGCTTTGCCGCTCTCCTGGCCCGGGATGCGGGAAACCCGGAAAAGGTGCTGGAATACACCAAGAAAATCACTGCCTCCAGCCAGCATTTGCTGGGGCTGATTAACGATATCCTGGACATCAGCAAGATAGAGGCCGGCAAGACCACCCTGAACCTTTCAGATGAAAGCGTGGTGGATCTGATTGAGAATATTGACTCCATTATCCGGCCCCAGATGAAAGCCAAGGGCCACACCTTTGAGGTGTACAGCCGGGAGTTAAAGCATGAACGGGTGGTTATGGATAAGCTGCGGCTGAACCAGATTCTCCTGAACCTTCTGTCAAACGCGGTGAAATACACCCCGGACGGCGGGTACGTCACCCTTACTGTGCAGGAGCTGCCCCAGCTTGCCAAGCACCTGGCCCACTACAGGTTTATTGTGGCGGACAATGGCTACGGCATGAGCGAGGAATACCAGCAGAAAATTTTCCACGCCTTCACCCGGGAGGAGGACAGCGTTACCAATAAAATCCAGGGCACAGGCCTGGGCATGGCTATCACCAAGAACCTGCTGGATCTGATGGGCGGTAAAATTTCAGTGGAAAGCGAGAAGGGGAAAGGCTCCACCTTTACAGTAGATTTGGAACTGCACATCAGCGAGCAGGCCATGGACCGGGATTTCTGGCAGAAGCACAACATTACCCGGCTGCTGGCAGCAGACGACGAGGAGGTTATCTGCCAGAATATCCAGATGACCATGGAGGGCACCGGCGTGGCAGTGTCCTATGTCCTGGACGGGCGCAGCGCCCTGGAGCAGGTAAAGCAGGCGGAGGAAGCGGGAGAACCCTTCCACATTGTGCTGCTGGACTGGAAGATGCCCGGCATGGACGGCGTGGAAACAGCCCAGCGCATCTGCCAGGAGACAGCGCAGCCCCCTATCCTGCTGCTTACCAGCTCTGACTGGCCTGAGATAGAGGAGGAAGGCCGGGCTGCCGGGATAGACGCCTTCCTGCCCAAGCCCTTCTTCCTTACCAGCTTCCGCCAAAAGGTGGAAGGGGTGCTGGGAAGGGGAAGCACAGAACCCGCCCCGGCAGAACCTGAAGGGAAGGGAATCCTGGAAGGAATGCACATCCTGGTGGCAGAGGACAATGAAATCAACGCGGAGATACTGAGTGAGCTGCTGGATATGGCAGGGGCCTCCTGCCATATCTGCGAAAACGGCCAATTGGTGACAGAGGTATTTGCCGCCTCTGCCCCGGGCCAGTACCAGCTAATCCTGATGGACGTACAGATGCCGATTTTAAATGGCTATGATGCCACCCGGAAAATTCGGGGCATGAGCCATCCCCTGGCAGTGCGCATCCCCATCATTGCCATGACGGCAAACGCCTTTGCCGAGGACATCCGGGACGCTCTGGAAGCCGGCATGAACGCCCACGTGGCAAAGCCCATTGACATGGGCGTATTGGAACAGACTGTCCGGGCTGTGCTGGAGGCCCAGGAAGAATAAAGGAACCGGGAGGCCCCTTGCTGGGGAACCTCCCGGTTTTTTCTTTACAAAAATACTGTGCTGCTCCCCTGCGGGGGACACGTTGACAATCTGCTGCCCCTATGTTATAGTGGGCACGGATTCTTTGGCGCGGACGAGGAGCAGGCCATCAGCTTGTCGCTGGAGTTTGTAAAGGGTAACATTCAATAGGTTAAAATAGATATATACCTATCCTTGAAAAGCTAAAAGAGGTTTCAGCGCATTTTGACAGGTAATTCATAACAAAAAGGGCCGGTGGGAAGCTCCACTGGCCTTTTCGCTTTAAAGCCCCAACTGGAAAATCAACTTATACAGCAGAATCTATTCAGGGAAAATTTACACAAAGTCTTTCCTGCGGCTGGAAATTTCAGGCAAAAGGCGCTATAATAGAGGCAAGCGTGTAAGGCTGGCGTGTGGTTTCCCGGTTTTACATACAACCGCAAAGGGGAAATGTCTCCATTGCGGAGGCTGTACAAAGCTTCCCGGGGCAGGCATTTTCTAAAGAAAGGATGATTTCCATGGAACAAAAGCCAGTAAGAGTTGCCATGATAGGCGTGGGCGCTATCAGCGGCATCTATCTGCAGAATATCACCCGCACCTTCCGGGAGGTAGACCTTGTGGGGGTGTGCGACTTAATCCCTGAAAGGGCTGAGAAGGGCGCGGCCTATGTGAGGGAGGAGATAGAGAAGGGCGCGCAGGTGCGGGATCCGAAAATCTACAAGGACATGTTCGAGGCCTTTAACGACCCGGAGGTGGAGGTGGTTTTAAACCTCACCCGGCCCTATGAGCACTTTGAGGTGACAAAGCAGGCCCTCCTTCACGGCAAGCATGTGTACAGCGAGAAGCCCCTGGGGGTGGACATGGAAGAGGCAAACCAGCTTATCTCCCTGGCAGAGGAGAAGGGGCTGCAAATCGGCGGCGCGCCGGACACCTTCATGGGCGCGGGCATCCAAACCGCCCGGCATCTCATTGACAGCGGCATGATAGGCGATGTGGCGGGAGCCTCCTGCGCCATGGTGTGCCATGGGCATGAAACCTGGCACCCGGATCCGGAATTTTACTACAAGCGGGGCGGCGGGCCTATGCTGGACATGGGGCCGTATTACATCACTGCCCTGGTACAGCTTCTGGGGGAAGTGAAGGGCGTAATGGGGATGACGAAGAAAACCTTCCCCCAGCGGCTTATCACCTCAGAGCCTCACCGGGGAGAAACCATCCAGGTGGACGTGGACACATGGCTTTCCGGGAACCTGGAGTTTTCAAGCGGGGCCATTGCCCAGGTGTTCACCACCTTTGACGTGCATTACACCGCCCAGGCCCGGTTTGAGGTGTATGGCACCAAGGGCAGCCTGATAGTGCCGGATCCCAACACCTTTGGCGGGCCTGTGCTCCTGCTGCGGCCTGAGGACGCGGCGGCGGCCCCCAAAACCGATCCGGGCCTGATGCGCCATGGGGTGCCGGATTTCTATGCTGGCTGGAAGGAAATGCCCCTGCTCTATGACTATCCGGAAAACAGCCGGGGCCTGGGGCTAGCGGATATGTGCAAGGCCCTGCGCACCGGGCGGGATCACCGGGCAAACTACCAGCAGCAGCGCCATGTGCTGGAGGTGATGACCAGCTTCAGCAAGTCCTGCGAGAGCCGGGCCTACCTGCCCATGGAGACAAAATATACCCGCACGGCGCCGATGGAGTTAAACCCCATGCACGGCATTTTGGACTAGAGTCTGTTTTAAAACTGCAAACACCGTTTTTTGCCGAAATCCGGGGCTTTCCCTATGGGGAACCAGACGAACCCCCCTCGGAAATCTGCATGTTCTGCTTATGCGGACACGTCCCAGAAACAATCTATAAAGGAGGCAGCGGCATGATTCGCTTTGACCACTTTAATTTCAATGTGCTTGATCTGGAGCGGAGCCTGGCTTTTTACAAAAAAGCCCTGGGCCTGGACCCTGTGCGGGAAATCGAAGCCCCGGACGGCGCTTTCAAAATTACGTTTTTAAAGAACGAGGAAAATGATTTCAAGCTGGAGCTGACCTGGCTGCGGGACAGGGAAACCCCTTATGATTTGGGGGATTTGGAGTATCATCTGGCCTTTGTCACCGACGAGTATGAGGCGTTTTACGCCCGCCATCAGGAGATGGGCTGCATCTGCTTTGACAACACAGAGATGGGCATTTATTTCATCCAGGATCCGGACGGCTATTGGATTGAGATTGTGCCGCAGCGGCAGTGAGCTTTTGGATAGAAAGCCTTTTAGAGGCCTGCATAAAAAACAACTTGCATAAAAAGGAGCCATAAAGTATGAAAGCAGCATATACAGGCTGGACCTGGATTGCTTCCAGGGAACCGGAGGAAGCCAAAAAGCAGTTGGAGCAAAGCTTTAAGGAATGTAAATTTTTAGGATACGACACCGTGGAGAACTTCGCCTTTATCCGGGACTTTTTCGCGGAGAATCCTCAGGAGCTGGTGGACATGGCAAAGCGCTGCGGGGTGGAGCTGGTGAACCTGTACGGGCACTTCACCCTGGACGTGGAGGAATCCCTGCGCATTGCCATGGAGCAGGTGGATTTCCTTTCCGCCATTGGCGGCAAGTGGTATAACTGCCAGCATGGCGGCTTTGGGGAAGAGCCATATGAGCGGCCTACCAATCCGGAAATGCTGGACAAAATTTGTGAAATCTCGAACCGCCTGGGAGAGTATGCCAAGGGAAAGGGTGTTACCGTGTGCTTCCATCCCCATTTTGGCACCTGCGTGTTCTCTCAAAGCGACATCGACTATTTTGCCGCCCACACAAAGCCGGAGTATGTGTCCTTCTGCCTGGACACTGCCCACACCACCCTGGCGGGCATAAACCCGGCGGCGCTTATCCGGCAGTATGGGGACAGGATTGCCTTTATGCACCTGAAGGATGTGGACACCTATGCCCTCAGCAAAGCGGAGGGCCGGGACAAGATGGCCTCTTTCCGGGCGCTGGGCCATGGCACAGTGGATTTCCCCGCTGTAAAGGCCGCCCTGGAGGAAGCCGGCTTTGACGGGGTGCTCTGCGTGGAGCTGGACAGGCCCGAGGTGTGCAACTTCCACTCCGCAGAGGTTTCCCGCATCTACCTGCGGGACGTGCTGGGGATTTAACCTAATTAACAGTAAAAACAAAAAGCAGGAAAGCCCGGATTTTCCCGGCTCTCCTGCTTTTTTGCGGTTTTAAGGGGTTATGCCTTCTGCCCGATGGCAATGGCCTTGCGGTTAAAGTCCAGCATATTGGCCTTCTTGGGAGGGATACACTTCTGGATGGCGTTGTCCAGGGTTTCCTCTGTGCAGAAATGGTAGTCGCCCCCGGCACAGCACACCTCCTGGAACAGCTTCCCGATAAGGATCATGTTGGAAAGGCCTTTCAGGCCGTTTTCCTCTGCCAGGGCGGAGGAGGGCACGTAGTATACGGTTACGTCGGTGCGCTCCACCTTCTTGTCAATAAGGGAGCTGTCAATGAGCACAGTGCCCCCCGGCTCCACTGTGTCGATAAACTTGTCCAGGGAGGGCAGGTTCATGGCCACCAGCACATTGGGGGCTGTCACCAGGGGAGAGCCGATAGGCTCGTCGGAAATGCAGACGCTGCAGTTTGCAGTGCCCCCCCGCATTTCCGGGCCATAGGAGGGCAGCCAGGAGATTTCCTTGTTCTCCAGCAGGCCGGCGTAAGCTGCTACTTTCCCGGCGAACAGCACACCCTGGCCGCCGAAGCCAGCAAAAACGATATTTAAATCTTTCATTTCTTTACGCCCCCCTCTATGTCCTTGTACACGCCCAGGGGATAGTAAGGCAGCATGTTGTCCTCCAGCCACTTTAAGGCTTCGATGGGGGACAGGCCCCAGTTGGTGGGGCAGGTGGAGAGCACTTCCACAATAGAATACCCCTTGCCCTCAAGCTGGTTCTGGAAGGCTTTCTTAATGGCTTTCCGGGCAATGTTCACGTTCTTCACGTTGTTCACTGTCACCCGCTGGGCCAGGGCCACGCCGTCCAGGGTGGACAGCATTTCGCACACCTTTACAGGATACCCGGCGGTGTTGGTGTCGCGGCCGTAAGGGGTGGTCTGGGTAATCTGCCCGGGCAGGGAGGTGGGGGCCATCTGCCCGCCGGTCATGCCGTAAATGGCGTTGTTGATAAAGATAACGGTGATGTTTTCTCCCCGGGTGGCGGCGTGTACTGTTTCGGCAGTGCCGATGGCGGCAAGGTCGCCGTCGCCCTGGTAGGTGAAGATGACGTTTTCAGGCTTGGCCCGTTTCAAGCCTGTGGCAACGGCCTGTGCCCTGCCGTGGGGAGCCTGCACCATGTCGCAGCTAAAATAATCGTAGCACATAACAGAGCAGCCCACAGAGGCCACGCCTACGGCTTTTCCCTCTGCGCCCAGTTCCTCCAAAGCCTGGGCCACCAGCCGGTGGACGATGCCATGGGTGCAGCCGGGGCAGTAGTGCATAGGCACGTCTGTCAGGACAGACGGCTTTTGGAATACGGTTTGCATATATTCAAAGCATCCTTTCTTGTTTTGTTTTAGGTTTCCGGCTGAAGCAGCGAACCACGCCAGCCGAAAGCAGCTCACTTAGAACCTGTATTCACAACCTGTAACCACCGTCTAAGCGGCCTTTTTGAAGCCACTCTATGTTAAATTTTCTTGCAAGGCGACAGCCTTGCTGCGAACATTTGCCTTGATTGGCTTCAAAAATCCCCGCTCATCCGGCAATTTCGATTATGAATACAGGTTCTTACAAAGTCAGCCAAAAATTCAAATAGGAATTCAAGCATCTGGCAAGCCTCCAAAGCAGGTGCCTTGACAAAACAGGGGATTCTGCTATAATATATTACAGAAGGGCGCTGCTGCACGGCGGCTAGTCCCTTAACTGGCTAATGAATTGCTGGCCGTCCGGGGGCTATCCGGGCGGCTAGCACGCTTTTGGAGCAAAATACAAGATGATTGCGAAAGCAACCAGCAGGCATACTGCAAAACGCAGCAGCTTTACTCCCATAGCGCGCCACCTCCCTTCACGTTAAAATGAGAGAGATGCATCACCCCCTTCCGGGGTGACTAACCGCCTTTAATAGTATGTAGCAACGCCCGCCCCGCAAAGGGGGGCGTTTTTATTATAGCATACTCTGTTTTTTTGTCAAATTTGTGTTACACCAGGGCTTTTATCTGCTCCAGCACCTCGGCGGGGGTGGGGATCATGCCGCCGGTGCGTCCATAGAAGCAGACGGGCTTCTGGCAGCCTATGGCAAGCTTCACATCGTCCACCATCTGGCCCATGCTCATCTCCACCACCAGGAAGTTCTTCACATGGGCCGCGGCGCGGTTTAAAGCGTCTGTGGGGAAGGGCCACAGGGTGACGGGCCGGATAAGCCCGGCCTTCAGGCCCATTTCCCGGGCCTTGTTCACAGCGCCCCGGGCCACGCGGGAGGAGGCGCCGTAAGCTACCACCACCACGTCCGCGTCATCAACCATGTATTCCTCCGCCCGCTGCTCGTTCTGCTTGATGGTTTCATACCGGACAAAGCGCTCCTTTACCAGCTCCTCCAGCTTGTCGGGGGTCAGGTACAGGGAGTTTACAATGTTATGGGCACGCTTGCCCTCATGGCCGCAGGCGGCCCAGGGCTTCTCTGCCAGGGCCTTTTCCCCCTCTTCCGGCAGGGAGACAGGCTCCATCATCTGGCCCAGCATGCCGTCTGCCAAAATCATGGCGGGCATACGGTATTTGTCGGCTAAGTCAAAGGCGTCGGACACCAGGTCCACCATCTCCTGCACAGTGGAAGGAGCCAGCACCAGGATTTGGAAATCCCCATGGCCTGTGGCCTTGGTAGCCTGCCAGTAGTCCGCCTGGCTGGGCTGGATGCCTCCCAGGCCCGGGCCGCCACGCTGGACATTGATGATCAGGGCGGGCAGGTCGGAACCCGCCATATAGGAGATGCCCTCGCCCTTCAGGCTCACGCCAGGGGAGGAGGAGGAGGTCATGGCCCGCACGCCGGCGGCAGCAGCCCCCAGCACCATGTTCACAGCGGCAATTTCCGATTCAGCCTGCAAATATGTACCGCCTATTTTCGGCATACGCTTGGACATATAGGCCGCAAGCTCTGTCTGGGGGGTGATGGGGTAGCCGAAAAAGTGGCGGCACCCCGCCCGGATGGCGGCTTCAGCCAAGGCCTCGTTGCCTTTCATCAAAACCTTCATAGAGTATTCTTCCTTTCCCAATATGCTTTACTTTTCTACGGTGATAGCCGTGTCCGGGCACATGGTTGCGCAGGCGGCGCAGCCCACGCACTTTTCCGGCTCCATCAGCCTGGCGGGGTGGTAGCCCTTGCTGTTGAGCACATCTGTACACAGCGCGATGAGGTGCAGCGGGCAGGCGTTTACGCACATGGAACAGCCCTTGCACACCTTCTCGTCTACGAGTATCCTAGCCATATTCTTCCCTCCTTCTGTCTAAGACATTGGGACTCTGTCCCAAACCCTGCAACCCCTTTTAAAAAAGGGGTTGATCCTAAAATCACTTTTACATATTGTGTATTTGTTATATGGGTATAGTGTAGCGCTTATTCCCACGCGAAGGTCACGAGCCTTTTTATGGACTTGAAACCTTCCGGCACGCTGCCGCCCATGGCGGCGAAATCCGGCACAGTGGAAAAAAGCAGGGGCAGATGGGTCAGCGCCGCTGTTTTCTCCCCAAAGGGCAGGGCTTCCAGCACATCCTGCATCAGCGTTTCCGCCCCCAGGTGGGAGTTGTTCACAATCCCTCCGGCCTTCAGCCGGCAGGCACCTTCAATCTCTTTCAGCAGCGCTGCCGCTTCCTCCGGGGTCTGGGATAAGGCCCTGTAGCGGTTTATCACATACAGCATGGTATAGCCTGCTGCGGTAAGCCGCTGGTGCAGCCCGCCCAGGGCGGTAACCCCCGCGTCATCCCCGCCGGCGTCGATAAACACTTTCCCAGCGTCCTCCTCAAAAATGGAGGAGATTTCCGGGGGCAGGGTGGGGGTATCCAGGGTGGTTCCGGCAAACACCGGGGCGATAAGCCGGACGCCGGAACTGCCCAGCAGCCCCCTGTATTCAGAAGATCGGAAGTAGGGGTTTACAATATCCAAATCCACCACGGTGACAGGCCCTCCTTGCTCCGCCGCCTCCAGGGCCAGGTTCAGGGCCAGATTGGTTTTGCCGCAGCCATAATGGCCGCAGATAATGGTGATGCGGTGCGTCAGGATGTCCATAGCGTTTCCCTCCTGCATCTGAGCATATTAAAATCATACCACAAAAAGACCGGCGGTTCAACAGAAAATGCCGCTTTAAACGGCTAAATCACAGGCTTTTTCTGGAAATTCGGCAAACTGTATAATTCATTCAAATAGCGTTCACAATTTACTTACGAAAACTTCAAATAATCGTGAATCCCCCTTCATAATTATGGGGTACAATACTGTCAGCATCAAGAAAGGAAGTGATACATGAAGGGAAGTCAAACAAAACGGTGAACCGGAAACATAAAATATCATCTCACTCTTTTTCAAATTTTTTCTAACTTACTGTCCCTTCTATCGGGCAAAGGCTTGGCAGCAGCCAGCCTGGCGCCAATGCCCGATAGATGCGGCAGACCAAAAATTCTCGCTCCTGCATTCTGTGTGCAGGGGCGTTTTTAATTGCCAAAATAAAAAGGGCTGTTTTTGCAAAAGGTAAATGCGGGGCGAAAACAAGCGGCTTGTTTTTTTGTTTTCAATTTTACCCCGGAAAGGAGCTTTGAAACCATGAAACCAATGAAAAAAGGGCTGGGAGCCTTTTGCAGGGCAGTGCGGTTCTTTTCCCTCAGCGTGGGGCTTACAGCGGTGTGCATGCTGGGCACCCTGGGGCTTATGGGCCCGGGAGCGGCCCAGGCCCTGGAGGCCTCGGCTTTTAACGGGGAGCAAAGCTATGACATGCCTGCGGCCCCGGCTGCGGCTGCGGCGGACAGCGGGGAGCTTTCCGTCATTCCCCTTGGCTCTGCCTTTGGCATTAAGCTTTTTACAGACGGGGTAATTGTGGCCTCCCTGTCAGACATCTACACGGAAAACGGAGTGTGCTGCCCGGCTGCTGAAGCGGGGCTGCTGCCTGGGGACTATCTGGTAGAGGCAGACGGTATGGAAATCCAAAGCAACGCCGCCCTGGCAAAGTATATCGGGGTAAGCGGCGGCAAGCCCATCCGCTTTCTGGTGAAGCGGGGGGAAGAACAGTTTGAGGCCACTGTGAACCCAGTATACGGCGAAGGGGCTTTTAAAACCGGCATCTGGGTGCGGGACAGCGCTGCCGGCGTGGGCACCCTCACCTTTTACGATCCCCAAAGCGGCATGTTCGCTGGCCTGGGCCATGGCATATGCGATATGGACGCGGGAGGCGTGATGGCCCTGAAAAGCGGCGAACCAGCCCCTATCACCCTCTGCGGGGTGACAAAAGGCCTGCCCCAAAGCCCGGGCCAGCTCCGGGGATATTTCTCCTCTGATGAGTCCTTAGGCAGGCTCCTTGCCAACAACGAAACCGGCGTATACGGCACTCTGGACACCCCGCCTGCAGGGACGGCCCTGGCTGTGCTGCCCCGGGAAGAGGTACAGGAGGGGGCGGTAAAGCTTCTCCTGAGCATCGATGAAAACGGCCCCAGGCTCTATGAGGCAAAAATTGAGGGGATCGCCAGCCGCGACCAGCCCACCAAAAACCTTGTGCTCCGGGTGACAGATCCCCGGCTCCTGGAAGCTACGGGAGGCATTGTGCAGGGAATGAGCGGCGCACCCATCCTGCAGAACGGGAAACTTGCGGGAGCCGTAACACATGTGTTTACAGAAGATCCGGCTATGGGGTATGGGATATTTGTGGAAACTATGCTGGAGCAATGTCGGCAGATATCGCAAAATAAACCCTAAAAACTTTCCTCAGTGATTTAGCAAGAGCGGAGGGCGTTATAGCCCTCTGCTCTTTTGACTTGAAGTCAATTGATGTTCACGAATTATACAATTTCAGTAGGATAGTCTTTTGAAGTGATTGCTTTTTTATCGAAGTACTCTCACATGAAAAATTTTGGTCAGGTAGACCATTCGCATGAATTGCCATGGGGTATATATACTCAAACACAACCATATTTGTATACTTTGATTGGCTGGCTTTCCTCCGCTATAGTAACAACATAGCGACTTTTCCCAATCCAGTGCTTGCCCAAATGGTGGCATGGCACTGGAAAACCTGTTCCCATCAAGAATGGCATCTGCGCGTGCATCCATCATAAAACAAACCAATTTTCAACCTCTTCTCCCGCCTGGAGAGCAATTCTCCCCTTTGGGGATTGCCTGAGCCTGCCAAGCACGCTATACTGTAAACGCAGCCTGCAAGGAGGGAAAGACAATGGATCAGGAAAAAATAGGCCGGTTTATTGCAGAACGAAGGAGAAAGCTGGGGCTGACCCAGAAGCAGTTGGCAGAGCCGCTGCATGTGACCGACAAAACTGTATCTAAATGGGAAACAGGCGTCCGCCTGCCGGATGCCGCTATGCTCCCGGAACTCAGCTCTGTGCTGAAAACAGACATAAACGAGCTTTTGGCAGGGGAGGCGTTTTTAGCTGACGGCCTTTCTCCTGAGGAATACGCACAGAAGGCCCAGCACAATCTGGTGGATCTGGTCGGTGAGCTGAATGAAATTGACAAGCGGGGGCGAAGCCGGACCATTGGCACAGCCGCCGGCGTTTTGCTTGTTGTCGCGGCCCTGCTGTATCTATTCCTGTTTTCCCTGCGGGAAGGGCGGGTTATGGATTTAATCGACCTGCCCACCCTGCTCTATCTGCTGGGGCTGAAACTTGCCATCCTGTCCATCACCGGATGGTTCCATGATTATCGGAACGCCTGGAAAATGTGCCTTCCGGGAAGAAGGCTTTCCGAAAAGGAACTGGGCCTTGCCAAGCAGGCTGTGAAATACGCCGGGGCCTTAACCCTTTCCCTGGGAAGCCTGCTGGCACTGCTGGGGCTGTTTTCGCTGCTCAATTACACAGACGGCCCAGGCATTGCAGGGCCAAGCCTGGCCCAGGTGCTGCCGGCCCTGCTGTATACCGCTGTTCTCAAAACGGCTTACGTCATCCTGTCTTTCAGGCTGGAGCGGGGGAATTTCAGAAAGGGGGAATGAAAAATGGGAACGTTATTGGAAGCGAAAGGTTTGGTGAAAAAATACCGGGAAGGTTCAGTTGAGAGCAAGGCTGTGGATCAGGTGGATCTGCTGGTGGGCCAGGGGGATTTCCTTGTCATTATGGGGGCCTCCGGCTCCGGGAAAACAAGCCTGCTGCACTTAATCGCCGGCATAGACCAGGCTGACAGCGGCACCATACAGTATGCCCGGGACGGCAGGCAGGCAGAACTCAGCCGCATGGGCGAACCTGCCCGAACTGTGTTCCGGCGGGAAAATATCGGCATTGTTTTCCAGCAGCATTGCCTGGTGCCGGATCTTACGGTTTATGAAAATATTCTGCTGCCTGTGCTGCTGCGGAAGAAGCGGAAAGAGGCTGGGAAAGAGTCCATACTGGAGCTGTGCGGGCAGTTTGGGCTGGGGGATCACGTCCGCAAATACCCCTCCCGATTGTCTGGCGGCCAGCAGCAGCGGGCCGCTATCCTGCGGGCAGTGATTAACAAACCGCCGCTCCTGCTGTGTGACGAGCCTACCGGCAGCCTGAACTCGGCCCAGTCGGAGGCAGTGATGGAATTGCTGGGGAAGCTGAACGAAAACGGGCAGACCATTATCCTGGTGACCCATGATATAAAGGTGGCTGCCAAAGGGAAGCGCATCCTGTACATCCAGGACGGCCGCGCAGCAGGGGAACTGAAGCTGCCGGAAGGCAAAGGCCGGGAAGAAGCGCTGTCAGCCTTTCTCCAGCAGAGGGGGTGGTGACGTTGCGGACGATTCTCATGTGCGCGCTGGCAAAGCTGAAAAGGCGGAAGCTCCCGAACCTGCTGCTGGGGGTTTGTATCCTTCTCACAGCGGCCTTGCTGGGAAACGCGCTTACCATGGTGATGGATCTGGACGGGCTGTTCGATGAGGCCTACCGGGAAATGGACGGGCCGCAGTTGTGCTGCCTGTGGAGCCGGGAGGCTGTCCCGGTGGATAAAGTCCGGCAATATCTGGATGCCTGGCAGGAGGGCGCTTATCAAATCACAAGCAACACAAAAACAGTGGATTACCTGGAGCGGGAGGGTGTCAGGCTGAGCAACGGCATCCTGTTAGAGCTTCCCCAGGAGGCAGAGGACCATATGCTGTCCCCTAAAAGCCTGGACGGTGGAAAACTAAAATTCCCCGGCAGGGGGGAAGTCTGGGTGACAACAAAAATTGCCCATGTCCTCCATCTGGCGGCAGGGGACAGCCTGGTGCTGCAATTTGCGGACAAGGCTGTGACTGTGCGCGTGGCAGCCATTGTAACAGATCCCGTTTTTGGCGGCAGCAGCACAAATATTTACCGCATGTGGTGCGGCCCCGGGCAGTTGGCAGGGTTCCCCCTGGCTGAGAACAGCGCGGCAAGCTATCTGGAGCTTCAGTTCCAGGCGTACAGCCCCCAGGCTGAACAGGCTTTTATCCGGGACGCGGAGGCGTATTTCCAGGTGCCGCTGGGGGATGCCCTGTACACCTACGACCGCATTAAAAGCGGGTATACATGGCCTTACCAGGTTATCGGGACGCTGCTATGCTTTGTAAGCGTTGTCCTGGCTGGGACGGTTATTGCGCTGACGCTGTTTTTAATCCAAAGCGATATGGAAGAAGATGTGCGGAACATCGGCATTTATAAGTCGCTGGGCTTAACCGGAGGGCAGATTATAGGGATGTATGCTGCCTGCTACGGCGTCATCGGCCTGACAGGCGCCGCGCTGGGGAACTTTTGTGGCGGCTGGCTGAGCAAAGGCGTCATCACAAAGATTTTAAGGGATGTGGGGCTATACGCTGTTTCCTTTGGGGGAACAGGACAGTTTCCAGCCCTGGCGGGGCTTCTGGTGCTGGCTGCCGTCATGGCGGTTTGCCTTTGCTCCGTTTTTAAGGTGCAGGGGCTGAATGCATCCTCTGCGGTACGGACAGGTGCATGGCAGGCAAAGGGGCAGAACCGCAAGGAGGCGCGAAACACCCGCTATCGCGGCAGGCGCTCTTTTGCGCTGTGCTATGCCTTCAGAGGGATGCGGGAGAAAAAGCTGCGGTATGGATTTATGGCTGGCGTATCCCTGATATTGGGGTGTTTAACTGTTATCTGCCTGGGCGGTTTGTATGCGGTGCAGAACATTGACCAGGAACCAGAGGTTTGGGGCTTTATCAAGACGGACATATATGTTACATCACAGGCAGGCAGGCCGGTAAGCAGCATTGTGGAGGAATTGCGGGAGGATCCCCAGGTGGATTACACCTACGGCGCGAACAAGGTGACAGCCCAGTATAAACCCGGCAATGGGGATGCCTGGCAAAGCATTCCTGTAGAGGTTTACCAGCTTCCCTGGAAGGACGCCATAAAAGACCGCTCCCTCTATGGCAGGCGGCCTCAGGGGGAGGGCGAAGCAAGTGTTGGCCTGGCGCTGGCAAAGGCATACGGGCTGGAACCCGGCGGGAGCATCGAACTGGTGGCAGGCGGCCAGAAACGGAAACTCGTTATTACAGGGGTGTTCCAAACGCTCTCTAATTTTGGAAACATAATCCGGATGGGCACAGAAGATCTGGACGGTTTTATGGAGCATGAAGATGGCTTTGGGGATTATATGCTTGTCCTGAAAAACGGCGTGGACAAGTGGGAATATGCGGAAGAGCTGGCTAAGCGGTATGGCGGGGACTTTTCCTTCATCCCCTCCAAATCCAACGGGGAGAATATCTCCGGCATACTGGCCCCGGCTGTTGGCACGGTTGTAACTGTTTTGCTGGCAGTGACAGTCTTGATAACCATCAGCCTGACTTCCCTGCTCATCCGGCGCGAGCAGCGCCTGATAGGTTCTCTAAAAGTCATCGGGATGACGCCGCGGCAGATTCTGCGTGTGTATGCAGGGCGCAACTGCCTGGCCGCTTTTGCAGGAAACGGGCTGGGGATCCTGCTGGGAGTGTGGGTTGTCCCCGGCCTGCTGTCCCCATATACCCGGCTGCTGGGGCTGGCAGATTTCCCCTTTGCAATTTCCCCGGCTGGAATAGTGTTCTGCCTTGTTTTGCTGCCGGCCTGTATGTTTTTGGGGACGTTCGCGGTTATAAAATCCATTGGCAAAGTGTCTGTCAAGGAGCTGGTGAGCGACTAGAGTCTGTTTTAAAACCAGAGGAATGCCAGGATTTTTGTTCAGGGCGGACGGTTTCAAGGCGAAAACCGCAAGAAAGGCTGTCGCCTTTCGAGGATTTTTAACACAGAAACCGTTTGTCACTGGACAAAAAGACGGTTTTCCGGAGTTTTAAGACAGACTCTGGCGTTTCTTTCCTGGATTTGCATCACAAAATCTTTACAGAAAATTCTTTGACTTTTGCATCCCGGGGGGATTATAATGTACATATGAATTTATAAAGTGCTGAGGAGGGGTGGCATGGACGAAGCAGGGAAAAGGACGGCACGCCAGGATACATTTGTCCGGGAATTCGGCCGTGCCCTTACCTTTTTGCAGCGCAGCCGCAGCAAGTTTATGGGGGAGCGCCTGCGGGACTATGGCTTTTCCGGGGCCATGTACATGATTTTGCTTCACGTAGACCGGCATCCTGGCGCCAGCCAGGACAGCATCGCCAACCATATGTACATCAATAAATGCAATGTGGCCCGCCACACAAAAAAGCTGGAGCTTTTAGGATATCTGCGCCGGGAAACGGATCAGGCAGACCGTCGCCAGAATAACCTGTACCTCACCGAAAAAGGCAAAGCCCTGGCCCCGGAAATCCGCTCCTATCTGGGCCAGTGGGGCAAGGAGATTACTGCCGGCCTGCAGGAGGAAGAAAAAGCCACCCTGCTGGCCCTCCTCACCAAAACCACTGGGCAGACAAAATCCCGGCAGGGATAAACGCATACAAAGCACCTGGGAAGGCTTCCCGGGTGCTTTTTTTCAGCTTCTGCCTAAAGTACGAACGCAGGGATCGCTGTTTTCCATTGGCATACATTGCTTCAAAACGGAAAATGGTTTCTCATGCTTTGCCGTATGTTTGGAATAGTTGGGTTCGCAAATAGGAGTTTATATTTTTCAAAAAGCCCCCCAGGCTCTCTGGAGAGCCTGGGGGGGCTTTTTGTTTCCTGCTTTATCCTTTGGGGATGTCCGCAATTTTTAAAGCCGGAGCGGCAATATATTTGTTGCACAGGGGCAGCAGGGGGCCTGTGCCAAAGGCCATAATCAAGGTGCCCAATCCCACAGTGGCCCCGCAGAGGAAACCGATGGCCACACAGGTAAAGTCGCTGATAATGCGCCACCAGCGGAACGGGATTTTCGTCCTGTTGGGGACGATAAAGGACACGCAGTCATAAGGGGCCATACCCAGGTTGGCGGTTACGTAAAAAGAACAGCCCAAAATCTGGCACACCACGCCCAGAAGGGTGAGGGCCACCCGCAGGGGTATGCCCAGTTCCTCTGTGGGCGGGGCTATGTCCGCCAGCAGGGAGTTGAACATATCTGCTGTGATGCCGATGAGGAACATGTTGCCCAGGGTGCCCAGCCCCAGCATGGAACGGTCAATAAAAAATATGGCTGCCAGCAGGATGCCGTTAAAGATAATCTGCCATGTGCCAAAGGTCAGCCCCAGCTTGGAGGAGACGCCCAGGTTCAGGGTGGAAAAGGGATCCGCGCCCATGCCCCCCAGTACATACAGGGATACCCCTATACCCATAATGATAACCGCCGCCAGCATGGCGGTGATGCGCCTGGGCAGCCGCTGCCCGGCATACCGGCCTGTGTATTTTATCCGCTTCCCCATCTCACTGCCTCCTTTTTTTGTCAGGTACAGTCTACACAAATATCAGGAAAACCGCAATCCCCCTGCCGCTGGTTTTTCCCCCGCCAGAAGAATTTCCACGTTTTCACTGAAATCCATTTCCCGGCCCCGCTTTTTTTCTACAGAATCCTCACAGGGCCAAAGCGGTGACTGCCCGGGGAAGCCCGGCCCAGTCTTTGTGGAGGACAATCTGCGAAAGGCCGGAGGCCTGGAAAAGCCCCATAACAGCCTCTCCCTGCTCCTCCCCGATCTCCACCCCCAGCACGCCGCCCTGGTTCAGAAGGGGAACCCATTCCTTGGCAATGGCCCGGTAAAACAGCAGGCCGTCCTGGCCGCCGTCCAGGGCCATGGCAGGCTCTCTTTGCACCTCCGGCTGGAGGGAGGGGAGAATGTCTTTGGCAACATAGGGAGGGTTTGCGGCAATCACGTCCAGTCCCTGGAACCGGGCTGCGGTTTCCCCTGAAAGGATGTCCCCCTGAAAAGCCCTGACAGGGTATTGGGGATATGCCTGGAGGTTTTTTTCCAGATAGGAAAACGCCTGGGGGGAAAGCTCCAGGCAGTCCATTTGAAGCCCCGGGCACAGGGAGCAAAGCCCCAGGGCCACAGCCCCTGTGCCCGCGCAGAGATCCACCCCCAAAAGGCCCTCCCTTCCCGCAAGCTGCCGGGCAAGGGCCTCCACCAAAACGGCTGTGTCCTCCCGGGGCACCAGCACCCCTTCCCCCACCTGCAGGGTAAGGCCCATAAAGTCCCAGCGCCCCAGGATATATTGTAAGGGCCTGCGGCCTTCCCGTTCCCGGACTGCCTGCAGAAAGGCCTGCCGGGCAGGCTCCGGGCAATGCTCTTCCCCATGAACCGCAAGGCCGGGGCGGTCTAAGGAGAAAAAGTGCCGGCACAGCAATGCCGCGTCTGTGCCGGGATCTTCTATGCCAGCGGCCCGCAGCCGGGAAAGGCAGTGCAGGTATAGCTGCCGGTAGGTGTCCGCCTTTTCCGTCACGAGAGCAAATCCTCCCCGTTTTCCGGGATAACCGCCTCCATGGCGGCAATGGCGGCCTCTATCATTTTATCATCCGGCTCCTTCACCGTGATGCGCTGCATCCAAAGCCCTGGGGCGGTGACAATCCGGGAGAGAAGCCCTGTGTGCCGGGCGCAGGCCTTTTGCAGCTCAAAGCCGATGTTCACCATCAGGGGGATGCACAAAAGCTTTGTCACTGTGCGCAGGAAGGGGTTTTCAAAGGGAATGAAAAAGCCCACAATAATGCCGATAAGCAGCATGAGAATCAGGAAGCTGGTGCCGCACCGGGGATGGAACCGCTTCTGCTTTTTCACATTCTCCACAGTCAGGGGCAGATCGTTTTCATAGCAGAAGATGGTTTTATGTTCCGCCCCATGATACTGGAAGGTGCGGCGCATGTCTGGCAGCAGGGATACCAGCAGGATGTATCCCACAAAGATGGCAATGCGCAGGAAGCCCTCAAAAACAGAGCGCCAGGGAGCGATGTCAGCGGGAAAGGCTTTTTGCAGCAGGTTAAAGAGGACTGTGGGCAGGAAAAAGAACAGCAAAATGGCAAGGGCCACGCCCAGCACGCCGCCAATTGCCATCACCGCCCCGGTAAGCTTTTCCCCCAGGTGATCATACAGCCACTTGTCCAGGCCGGAAAGCTCCTCTTCCCCGTCCTCCTCCGTCAGCTTGTCCGCGGAGATGGATAAGGCCTTGTAGCCCAGGCGGAAGGTGTCCACCAGGGAGAAAATGCCCCGGATGAAGGGCTTGCCCAGAATGGGCCATTTGTCCCGCAGCCGGGGGGCTGTAATGTCCTCTGTGGTGATGCGGCCCTTTTCGTCGCAGAAAGCGGCTGTGGTGCGCTTGGGGCCAACCATCATAATGCCTTCAATCAGGGCCTGCCCGCCTATGGTGGTGATTTTCTTGGTTTTTTCCATTTATTCCTTATTCCTTTCCAGCAGCTTTTGTATCTCCGGCGTCTCCACAAGCCCGGGAGACGCCTCCAGGGTGGCGCACAAGGGCAGGGAAATGGTGACGCTGGTGCCTGCGCCCTCCTGGCTCTCCAAAGCGAGGGCGCCGCCATGCATGGCGGTGATTTCATCTGCCAGCGCCAAGCCAATGCCAGAACCTCTCACAAGCTGGTTTGCCTTGTAAAACTTCTTCTTCACATTAGGCAGGTGCTCTGCCGGAATGCCGCAGCCTGTGTCTGTCACCAGAACCTTCACATAGCCCGCTTCTACAGAGGCCGCCACGCTGACGGCTCCGCCTTCCCCTGTATATTTCAGGGCGTTGTCCAGGATGTTCACAAACACCTGCCGCAGCCTGTCCCTGTCCCCGTAAACCGGGGCCAACTGGTCTGTCTCCGCATAGCGCAGCTCCTTGCGCTCTGTCCTGGCCCGGTCGGTAAAGAGGTACACCGCTTCGTCCAGTTCCGCAATCAAGTCCAGCCGCTCGGCAATCAGGCGCATGCGCCCGCTTTGCAGCCGGGAGAAATCCAGCAATTCTTCCACCAAGCCGGAAAGCCTCTCCGACTCCCGGATAATCACCCCGATGCCCTTTTCCTCTGTGCCGGGATCCGCCCCGCCCTGGAGGGTTTCGGCCCAGCCCTTAATGGCTGTAAGGGGGGTGCGCAGCTCGTGGGAGACAGAGGAGATGAAGTCGTTTTTCATCCGCTCCGCCGCCCCCAACTCTCCCGCCATGTCGTTGATAGCGTCGCAAAGCTGGCCTATCTCGTCATCCTTGGACTTCTCAATGCGCACCTCAAAGTCCCCCTGGGCAATCTGCCGGGCGCTCTGGCTTACCTGCCGCACAGGCACCAGGATGGAGCGGATAAAGTAGGCGCCGCTTAAGGTGAGCAGCAGCATGATAAAGGCTCCGGCCAGCACCAGGGCGCTTATGACCAAAGCTGTCTGGCGGTCGGCCCGCTCCAGGGAAACCATATAGCGGATGGCCCCAATCAGGCTTCCGCTGCTGTCCCGCACAGCCCGGGTAACAGCCATCACCTTTTCCCCTGTGTCCAGCTCCCCCACCCATTTGCCGGCATTGTCCCCGCTTCTCAGGGCCATTTCATAGTCGGGCATGGCCTGCTGCTGGTCAGGCTCAAAGCCTGTGGAGGTGATGAACACCTTGCCGTCCTTGCTCAAAGCCATAATTTCCATCCGGTTTTTTTCCTGGAACACGTTTTCAATGTAGTCCCGGGTAATGGCGGTGAACTCGGAGGTTTCATATCCCCCAGAGCTTCCTGGAAGCCAGTTGAGCAGTTCCTCCAGCCGCCCGGTGAGGGCCAGCTCCATGCCGTTATAGGTGGAGCTTTGCACCATCATGGAAAGGGTGAGGATGGAAACCAGCAGAATTAGAAACACCACCCCGATGGTGTTGATAAACCACCGGCGGGAAATCCCTCTTGTCACGGCGCGCCTCCTTTCTCCGGGCGGGGAAGGCCGTGGGGCGCTGCCCCACACCCCGCAACCCCTTTTGAAAAAAGGGGTTGACCCTAAAACCGCGTTTTATTCTTTTTCTTTTTAGGGGCAGTCTCTACAGCAGCCCCAGCCCCAGAAGCTGTTCCCGGCAGGCCGCTTCCACCTTCTCCGCCGCCTGGGACAGGGTCATCCCGGGCAGGGTGAACCCGGCGGCTCCCGGGTGCCCGCCGCCGCCAAAGCTTTCCCCGATTTCCCGGGCGTTGGCAGGGGGGTTGCTGCGCACAGAGCCTTTCACCGTGCCGTCCTCCTTCTCCTTTAAGGTGACGCCTAAAAGCACCCCTTTTATCTGCCTGGGCAAAGCCGCCATCCCTTCCAGATCGCCTTCCTGCACGCCTGTACGCTCGTATATGGAAAGGGGCACCTGTACCATGGCACACTTCCCGCCGCAGGAAAAGGCCATGCTCTCCATCAAGATCCGCTCAGCCTCTATCTGGGCCTTAGACTTGCTTTCATGCATCTCCCGGTTTATCCTGGCCCCGTCGGCCCCCAGTTCCAGCAGCCTTGCAGCGATGCGGTGGGTGCGGGGGGTTACATTGGCGTAGCGGAAGCACCCGGTGTCCGTGGAAATGCCGGTGTACAGGCACTCCGCTGTGGCCTTGTCAATGGAGACTCCCAGCTCCTCCAGCAGCAGGTAGATAAGCTCGCAGTTGGAGGCAGAGTCCGGCTCCACCCAGCTTTCCCGAGCAAAAAGCGTATGCCCGCTGTGGTGGTCAATAGCCAGATCTATCCGGCCCGCATATTCCTCTTCCAGGCTTCCCAGCAGGGAGGGCGTGGCCACGTCTACCGACACGATATGGGCAGGCTCCCGGTCAAGGGGCGCAAGCCCCTCAAAAAGATAGCTGTATTTTTCGTCAATTTTGTCCCCGCAGGCAAAAAAAGCCCGCTTTCCCAAGGCGCCAAGACCCCGCGCCAAGGCCCCGGCAGAACCCAGGGTATCCCCGTCCGGGGAAGCGTGGCACAGCACCAGGATGTCGTCCCAGCCCCGCAGCAGCGCGGCTGCCTTCATGCAGTCTGCCATCAGTCCTCTTCCTCCTCTTTTGGCTCTTCTTCCTCCGGAATGTCCAGATCCTGAAGCATCCGGGAAATGGACGCGCCATAAGCAATGGAATCTGTGGCCTTGAAAATCAGTTCCGGCACGTGCCGCAGCTTCAGCCTGCGGCCCAGCTCCCGCCGGATATATCCCCCGGCAGATTTCAGCCCCTGCACAGCAGTTTTTGTGCGCTCCATGCCCTCCATAGTGCTGGCGTATACGGTGCAGTAGGAGAGGTCGTTTGTCACCTCCACCCGCACGATGCTCAGCAGGCAGTCCTTCACCCGGGGATCCTTCACCTCCCGCAGGATTGCCGTCAGTTCCCGGTGTACGTCCTCCGTCACCCGGGCTATCTTGTTTCCTGCCATCTTTACGCTGCTCCTCTCTGCCAGAGGCAAAACGCTTCTGCCTCCGGCGGCATAAGAACTTTTTTCAGGAAAAAGGTTCTTATGCATCTCCAAAAACCTTGGAGAACGGTCATTTTGTTTCATTCCTGCATTTATTCTTTACAGCAGGGCGGGATTATCCCCCAAAGTGCTGCATAAAATCTGTATAATAGTCCCCGGCCTTGAAGCGGGCGTCCCGGACAATTTCAATCTGGCTCTCAATATTATTGCGGGTGCCTCCCACCACCAGCTCGCATAAAGCGGACTGCATCTTGCGGATGGCTTCCCCCCGGGTGGAAGAATAGACAATCATCTTCCCAAGCATGGAGTCGTAATAAGGCGGGATGTCATAGCCCTGGTAAAGGAAGGTGTCAAAGCGCACCCAAGGCCCGCCAGGCGTGTGGAAAAAGCCCACCTTGCCTGCGCCCAAGGCGTTGATGCGGCACTCAATGGCAGCCCCCTGCACCTGGATATCCTCCTGGGTGAAGTCCAAAGGCACCCCCGCTGCTATGCGGATCTGCCACTTCACAATGTCCACCCCGGTTACAAGCTCTGACACAGGGTGTTCCACCTGCAGGCGGGTGTTCATCTCCATGAAATAGAAATGGCCCGCCTTGTCCATGAGAAATTCCACTGTCCCCGCGTTTTCATAGCCAGCCGCTTTGGCGGCCCGGGCGGCTGTTTCCGTCAGCTTTTCCCGCAGCTCCGGGGTGACGGCGGGGGAAGGGGACTCCTCTATCAGCTTCTGGTTGTTCTTCTGGATAGAGCATTCCCGCTCTCCCAGGCACACAGTGTTCCCCGCCTTGTCCGCCAATAGCTGCACCTCAATGTGCTTGACAGGGGCCAGATATTTTTCCAGATACATCCTGCCGTCACCGAAAGCCTTTTCCGCTTCCTGGCTGGCTGTGCTAAAGGCTTTTCCCATGTCCTCCGGCCTTTTCACCAGCCGGATGCCCTTGCCGCCGCCGCCGGCGCTGGCTTTAATCAGCACAGGATATCCTATGGCCTCCGCTGCCTTGCAGGCCTCCTGGGCGTCTTGCAGGATGTCTGTGCCGGGAGTGACAGGCACACCGTTTGCCCGCATTAAACGGCGCGCGGCATCCTTGTCCCCCATTTGGGAGATAACCTCCCCGGGCGGGCCGATAAATACCAGGCCATACTGCTTGCACATTCCGGCAAACCCGGCGTTTTCCGCCAAAAAGCCGTAGCCGGGATGGATAGCCTGGGCGCCTGTGGCGATGGCGGCGCTGACAATGCGCTTTGCGTCCAGATAGCTTTCCTCCGCCCGGGCGCCTCCAATGCACACAGCCTGATCCGCCAGGGCCACGTGAAGGGACTCCTTGTCCGCCTGGGAATACACCGCCACTGTGGAGATGCCCATCTCCTTGCAGGCCCGGATAATGCGGATGGCGATTTCCCCCCGGTTCGCAATTAAAATCTTTGTGAACAATTTGTTTTCATCCTTTCAAGAGGAGCCAAAAGCCCGCCCCTTATTCCGCCCCGTCTACCAGGGCAAAGGAAAATTCCGCGCTTACGCACACCTTGCCGTTTACACGGCCCACGCCCTTGGCAAAGTAAAAGCTGCCCCGCTGCCGGGTAAGCTCGCATTCTGTTTCCAGGGTGTCCCCAGGCTTCACCTGCCCCCGGAACTTCACATTGTTCAGGCTTGTAAACAGGGGCGTTTTTCCCTGCGCGCTTCCAATAAGCAGCACGCAGGCCGACTGGGCCATCATCTCGCACTGGATAACCCCCGGCACCACCGGGTTCCCGGGAAAATGCCCCTGCAGAAAGTATTCGTCCCCTTTAATATGGCATTTGCCATGGGCCTTGCCGTCTATCAGCTCCACCTCGTCCACCAGCAGCATCGGCTCCCGGTGGGGCAGCAGCTTTTTGATTTCTTCCTTGTTCATACCAGTACCTCCTAAGACCTTGGGAACTGCCTCGTCTGCCAACTCATGGTTCGCCCCCAAGCCCCTGCAAGCCCTTTAAAAAGGGCTTGGGCCTAGAGTCTGTCTTAAAACTCCGAAAAACCGTCTTTTTGTCCATTGACAAACGGTTTCTGTGTTAAAAATCCTCGAAATACGAAAGTATCTCTTGCGGTTTTCGCCTTGAAACCGTCCGTCCTGAACAAAAATACTGGCATTTCTCCGGTTTTAAAACAGACTCTAAACTATTCCAAAACAGAAGTATTATATTATTCTAAATAGCGCCTGCCCGTATTCCACCACCTGGCCGTTGCTCACGCAGATTTCCGCCACCTTGCCGGAAACCTCCGCCGGGATCTCGTTCATCAGCTTCATGGCTTCGATAATGCATAAAGTGTCGCCTTTTTCCACCTGATCCCCTACAGCCACAAAGGGCTGGCTCTCCGGGGAAGCCGCCGCGTAAAACACCCCCACAGTGGGAGACGCCACCAGGGTGCCTTCCTTCTGGGCAGGGGCCTGCTCCGGGGCCGGGGCCTCCACAGGGGCCGGCACAAAGGGGGAACCCTCTGCCTGGGGGAAGGCCGCGGCCTCCTGCCGGCGCTCCAGCTTCAGGGAAACCTCGCCTTCTTTAAACGCAAGGCTGGTCAGGCCGTTTTCTTTCATCAGCCTTGCCAGGGCTTCAATCTCTTTTATTTCCATACCTGCATCCTTTCTGGTTCAGGGACTGCCTGCGGTTTTCGGGACAATCCCTGGTTTGGAAGTTTTTATAAAGCTTTTTTAAAGGCCAGATAGGCGTTGTGCCCGCCAAATCCCAGGGAAGCCGACAGGGCCAGCTCTATCTCCGCCTGCCGGGCCGTGTTCGGCACATAGTCCAAATCGCAGTTGGGGTCAGGCTCCTCATATCCGATAGTGGGGGGCACAACGCTCTCCTCCAGGGCCTTCACGCAGGCAATGGCCTCCACAGCCCCTGCGGCGCCCAGCATATGCCCTGTCATGGACTTGGTGGAACTGACCATGCATTTGCGGGCCGCTTCTTCCCCCAGGCCCTTTTTAATGGCCAGGGTTTCGCAGGAGTCGTTCAAGGGGGTGCTGGTGCCGTGGGCATTTACGTATATCTTCGCGGGATCCCCGCAGCCCCCTGCCTCGTCATAGGCCATTTTCAAGGCCCGGGCGCCGCCGGCAGCCTCCGGATCCGGTGCGGTGATATGGTGCGCGTCGCAGGTGACCCCGTAGCCGCAAAGCTCCCCGAAGATTTTCGCGCCCCGGGCCTTGGCGTGCTCATATTCCTCCAGCATCAAAGCGCCTGCGCCCTCGCCCATAACAAAGCCGTTGCGCCTTGCGTCAAAGGGCACGCAGGCCTTTTCCGGATCCTCTGTGGTGGAAAGGGCCTTCATGCTGGCAAACCCCGCCACCCCCAGGGGGATAATAGCCGCTTCCGCGCCGCCTGTCAGCACCGCGTCCAGATAGCCATGCTTAATGGCCCGGTAGGCCTCGCCAATAGCGTTGTTGCCTGTGGCGCAGGCTGTCACAGCCGGGATGGCAGCGCCCTGGAATTTGTATTTAATGGCGATAAGGCCGCTTGCCATGTTGATAATCAGCGCGGGGATGAAGAAAGGGGACACCCGCCGGGGACCTTTTTCCATCAGCGCCTGCTGCTGCGCGGCAAAGGTTTCAATGCCCCCAATGCCAGAGCCAAAATAGGTGCCGATGCGCTCCGGCTCCAAAGTGCCCACAATGCCGCTTTCCTCCACAGCCTGCCCGGCCGCTGCCATGGCATACTGGCAGAAAAGGTCAAACTTGCGTGCGTCTCCCTTGTCCATGTACCGCAAAGGATCGAAATCCTTTACCTCTGCGCAAACCTTTACCTTGTATTCTGCCGCGTCGAATTTCGTAATCGGCCCTATGCCGCATTTCCCGGCCTTTAAAGCCTCCCAGAAGCTGGGCACGTCGTTGCCTATGGGTGTTACGGCGCCCATGCCTGTTATCACAACTCTACGCAATGTGTAAACGTCTCCTTTCCCTGTTCCGCCTCCGGCGGCTGAAGGAACCTGCCTTTGCCAGGCCCCTTGAAGAATCTTCAAAACCTTGCGGCGCACAAAGGTCGTGCGTTTCCAGGGCTTCCCGCCCTGTATCCGGGATTCTTACGTTGCCAGGCCCCCGTCCACCCGGATGGTTTCGCCTGTGATATAGTCGGAATCCGGGGAAGCCAGGAACAGGGCCGCGTTTGCCACGTCCTCCGGCTTGCCCATTTTCCTCATAGGCACCTGCTGCAAAAGGGGGTTGTCCTCCTTGATGTCCTTTGTCATGTCTGTCTCAATGAAACCCGGGGCAATGCAGTTGCAGCAAATGCCCCGACCTCCCAGTTCCTTGGCAACAGACTTGCTCATGCCGATAAGCCCGGCCTTGGAGGCGGCATAGTTTACCTGCCCGGCATTGCCCACCAGCCCCGCAATGGAGCTGATATTGATGATCTTTCCATAGCGCTGGCGCATAAAGCCCCGGCAGCAGGCCCTTGTCATATGGAAAGCGCCCTTCAGGTTGATGTCCAGCACCATGTCGTAATCCTTCTCGTCCATCTTCACCAGCAGGCCGTCCCGGGTAACCCCGGCGTTATTCACCAGGATGTGAATTTTCCCCAGATCCTCTGTCACCGCCTTAACGGTATCGTTCACAGCCTCTTCCTCACGCACGTCGCAGAAATAGGCCTTGGCCCTGCGGCCCATGGCTTCTATTTCCCTGCAGACGGCAAGGGCAGGCTCTTCCGGGCCTACATAAATCACGGCGATATCTGCTCCGTTTTCAGCAAGCTTCAGGGCAATGGCCTTTCCCAGGCCCTGGGAAGCCCCTGTCACAAGGGCAATCTTGTTTTCCAGCTTCATGTGTGTTTCCTCCTTTGGTTTGGCGTGGACGCGAGTTCTTTGCCAGCTTTCTCCGAAAGAAAGCTGCGGGAGTGTGAGGGCAGCGCCCTCACGGCCTTAAGTGTGGCAGGCGAGAGAAGTCCCGCGGCCTTAAGCGCGGAAAGCCTCCAAAGCGGCCTGAAGCGTCTCAGCGTCCTGCACCTGGTATGCCTTTGCGGTTTTTACGGTTTTCTTAATCAGCCCGCAAAGGGTTTTCCCTGGGCCGCACTCAAAGAAGGTGTCCACACCCTCTGCCGCCAGGGCTTCTATTGTCTCCTGCCAGCGCACCGGGCTTTTCACCTGCCGCACCAGCAAAGCGCCCATATCCCCTTCGTAGGGCTGGGCGGTGGCGTTTGCGTAAATGGGAAGAGAGGGCTTCCCCAGGGGAATTTCCCCCAAGGCTTCCAGAAGCTTCCTGGCGGCGCTTTCCATCAGCGGCGAGTGGAACCCCCCGCTTACAGCCAGGGGCGCGGCCCGGCCTCCGGCTTCCTTCACCTTTGCCTGGAAAGCCCCAAGCTGCTCCGGATCCCCCGCCACAACAAGCTGGCCCGGGCAGTTATAGTTGACAGGCCACACCTGGGAAAATTCCCCGCACAGCGCCTCCACCTTTTCGTTTGAAAGCTTCAGCACCGCCGCCATAGCGCCGGGATTGTCCTCTGCCGCCTGCTGCATGGCCTGTGCCCGTCTGCACACAAAGTCAAAGCCCGCTTCCGGGGCGAACACGCCTCCAAAGGTGAGGGCCGCAATCTCTCCCAGGGAAAAACCCGCCGCAAAGTCCGGGCGCACCCCCGCTTCTTCCAGGGCCTTTGCCGCCGCCAGATCCACGCAGTAGACACAGGGCTGGGTGTTTTTGGTAACAGCCAGTTCCTCCGCTGTGCCGGAGAAGCACTGGACAGAGGTGCCCGGGCGCAAAGAGTCCGCCAGGGCGAAAACCTCTTTCGCAGCAGGGCTTGCCCCGCACAGGGACTGCCCCATGCCGGGATACTGTGCCCCCTGGCCTGAAAACACAAAGGCTATTTTACCCATTTCCCCGCCCCCTTCAGCACTTCTTCCGCTTCCGTAAACATCTCCTTGATAATCTCGGCGGCGGGCTGCTCTTTGTTCACCATGCCGGCAATCTGCCCGGCCAGGAAGTCCCCGGTTTTTTCGTCGCCCTCCACAGCGGCCCGGTACAGCGCCCCGCTGCCCAGCTTCTCCAGCTCTTCGTCGGAAATCTGGCTGTATTCCGCTTTCAGGAAATCCTTGGCGAACTGGTTCTTAATCTGCCGCACCGGATGGCCCAGCCGCTTGCCGGTGGTCATAGTGGCAATGTCGTTTGCCTTTAAAACCTTTTTCTTGTAGTTGGGGTGTACGCCGCATTCGTGGGCCACCAAGAACCGGGTGCCCACCTGCACGCCTGCGGCTCCCAGCATAAAGGAGGCCGCAATGCCCCTGCCGTCCCCGATGCCCCCTGCCGCCAAAACAGGCAGGTTTGTGGCATCGCATACCTGGGGCACCAGCACCATGGTGGTCAGTTCCCCCACATGGCCGCCAGACTCCCCGCCCTCCGCGATAATGGCGGAGGCCCCGGCCTTTGTCACAAGCTTTGCCATGCCCACGCTTGCCACCACAGGGATAACCTTCACCCCTGCCTCCAGCCACAGGGGCATGAACTTAGAGGGGTTCCCGGCGCCGGTGGTGACAACCGCCACCTTTTCCTCCGCCGCCACCTGGGCCACTTCCTCCGCGAAGGGGGACATAAGCATAATGTTCACCCCAAAGGGCTTGTCTGTCAGGCTTCTGGCAAGCTGTATCTGTTCCCTTACATACTGGGCATTGGCGTTCATGGCGGAGATAATGCCTAAGCCCCCGCCGTTTGAAACAGCCGCAGCCAGCTTCCCGTCGGATATCCAGGCCATGCCCCCCTGGAAAATGGGATATTCAATTCCCAGCAAATCACACAGCGGTGTTTTTATCATGATGAAACCATCCTTTCTCTATTTGGGGGCGCCGCCCCCATCCCCCCGCTTAAGGAACTTTTTGAAAAAAGTTCCTTAAGGATCCTCAAAAACTTTTAGAAGCTGTACCGATAGGAGTGGTGCAAAGATTTTCGAGAAAATTTTGTGGGATTCAAGGCGGAAACCGCAAGACATGCTGTCGCATGTCGAGGATTTCCAACACAGAAGCCCGCAAAACTTGCCGGAAAGATTTGTGCTAGGCCCTATTGGTACGGTTTCTTACTTTGCTTTAGTCCACCGTACCACGCAGGACGCGCTGGAAAGCCCGCCTCCAAAAGCGGAAAGCAGGATATAGTCCCCGGGCTGGAACATCCCCTTGCGGCGGGCCTCGTCCAGCAGGAGGGGTTCGCTGGCAGAGGAGGTGTTGCCATATTCCTCAATGTTGATAAGGAACTTTTCCGGGGCTATTTCCGGCAGGCGCCGCCTTGCCTCGTTGATAATCCGGTAGTTTGCCTGGTGGGGGATAACTGCCTTCACCTGCTCCCCGGTTATCCCGGCCTTCTCCAGTACGGATTTAATATCCGACACCATGGAGGTTACGGCAAATTTATAGGTGGCCTGCCCTTCCATGTTCACCTTGTTTTTCGGCAGCTCGCGCTGGTAAAAGGGGGAGTTGTCCCATTTAACAGGAATGCTGATGATATCGTCCCCGCCCTGGGTGTGCAGCTCGGAAGCCAGGTACGCGTCCCCTTCTCCCAGCACAACAGCCCCCGCGCCGTCCCCGAAAATGCAGCAGGTAGCCCTGTCCTCCCAGTCCATAAGGCCGCTCATGCGCTCAGCGCTTACCACCAGCACCTTTTTAACCGCCTTCCGCGCAAAAAAACCCGCCGCCACGTCCAAGGCAAACAAAAAGCCCGGGCAGGCCACGTTCATGTCGAATGCCGGGCAGCGGGCGCCCAGCCGGTTCTGCACCATGCCCCCCAGCCCTGGGGAGATGGTGTCCGCGCTGATGGTGGCGGCGATAATCAGATCCAGCTCCTCCGGCTGCACGCCCGCGTCTGCCAAGGCCCTGCGGGCGGCCTCCACGCCTAAATCAGTGACTGTCTCAGAGGTACACACGCGGCGCTTGCGCACCCCTATCCGCTTTACAATCCATTCGTCGGAGGTATCCACCATCTGGGAAAGCTCCTCATTGGTGACAACCCTCTCCGGCACAAAGCTGCCGGTGCCCAGTATCTGAAAGCTCATCTTTTTTTCTCCCGTCCTGAATTTGCCCGCCTGCCCCGGTTTGCCGGAAAAAGGCGTTTCACTTTATTTTACCGAATTTGCCCAGCTTTGTCAACGTTTGCGGCGATTCAGGCGCTGTCTGGAAATGTCCAAACTGCGTGTTTTATGCCTTCGTTTGTTCAGGGCTTCAGGTCTTGCCTGCCACCCAGGCAGGGTGCAGAACATATAAAGCATTTAGGATTTATTAGATTTATATGATTTTATGAACGGCTTTTATATCACTCCAGCCCGCAGGCGGGCAGCTCGAACCAGAAGACGCTGCCCTGGCCCAGGGTGCTTTCCACCCCATAGGCCCCGCCATGAAGCTCCAGCACGTTTTTCACAATGGCAAGTCCCAGCCCTGTGCCTACCTGTGCCCGGCGGTGCTCTTTATCCACTTTATAATACCGCTCCCAGATGTCTTTGAGCTTGTCCGGCGGAATGCCTTCCCCTGTGTCGGAGACGCTGATGCGCACCCGGCCCTCCAGGACTGTCTGGGCAAGGGAGACGGTTTTATCCGCCCCGGCATAGTGAATGGCGTTATTCACCAGGTTATACACCACCTGGGAGATTTTCAGCTCGTCTGCCTCCACCCAGATTTCCTCCTCAAAGGCAAAGGGGAAGCTGTAATCTGCCAGCTTGTCATAGCGGGTGAGGATCCCCTTAATACAGGCGGTGAGGTTGAACCTGGACTTCACCAGCCCCACAGCCCCGGCTTCCAGCTTGGAGAGATCCAGCAGGTCGTTGACAAGGTTTGTCAGGCGCTCTGTTTCCTCCACAATCACCTGGACATTCTCCGGGGTGTTTTCCCCGGGCAGGTCGCGCATGACTTCGGCATAGCCCTTTATCATGGTAAGGGGGGTGCGCAGGTCGTGGGATACATTTGCCAGAAGCTCCCGGCGGAGCTTGTCCACCTTGGAAAGCTCCCCGGCAGCATAGTTGAGGGTTTGGGCCAGTTCGCTGACCTCCCTGGCCCCTTGGGACTGAAAGCGGATGGAATAATCCCCCTGCCCCAAAAGCTTGGCGGATTCGCTCATAGCGGTGAGAGGCCCAGCAATCCGCCGGGACAGGAAGGCCGCCAGAGCCGCCCCCAGCAGGAGCATCACCAGGGTGACGCAGAAAAGCTGCACCCGCAGCGTGTCCACGGTGGCGTCTACCGGGGTGATTTCCGATTCCACCAGCACCAGCCAGTATTCCTCCGAGGCAGTGGGGGCCATCACCCCTAAAAGCATGATCTGGGCGCCGCCGCTCCGGGAGGTGAAGGTTTCCATATAAGAGCCGCCTAAAAGGTTTACCTTGTCAAAGGCCGCAATGCGCTCCAGGCGGCCCATGCCCGCCACCAGGCTGTCCTTAAAGCTTTGGCGGTAAGCCACCAGGCTGCGCCCGATAGGGTCGGTGATAAAAATATTCACGCCTGTGTGCAGGCAGGTGTCATAGGCCAGGGAATCCAGCTCCGGGCTGTCGATGTTTTTCGCAATAGAATCGGCAATGCGCCGTGCCTCCCCGGTTTTAATGGCCCGGTAGAAGGGGTTTAGCAGGACGGTTTGCAGCACCCACAGCAGCAGCAGGATGAGCAGGGCAAAGAGGCAGAACCCCGCCGTAATCTGCGCCCGCAGCCCCAGGGGCCTTGGGGGCAGGCCCTTGCCCCCTTTCTCCCGCCCTCTCATGCGTCAAAGCGGTAGCCCACGCCCCGCAGGGTCACGATAAAGCGGCTGTAAGGCCCTAAAGATTTGCGCAAAAGCTTGATGTGGGTATCCAGGGTGCGGTCGTCCCCGTAAAAGTCATAGCCCCACACGTTTGTGATGAGCATCTCCCGGGTGAGGGCCAGGCCCTTGTTTTCCACCAGGTAGGTGAGCAGCTCATACTCCTTGGGGGAAAGCTCTGCCCGCTGCCCGTCCACTGTCACCACCCGGGCGTCAAAGTCAATGCAGAGGCCCTCCAGCGCCACCTGCCTGCGCTTTGCGTTTTCTTCCTGGGGCCTGGCCCGGTTCATAATGGCGTTTACCCGCAGCATCAGTTCCTTGGGGGAAAAGGGCTTTACCACATAGTCATCCACCCCCAGCTCAAAGCCATGGATGCGGTCGTATTCCTCCCCCCGGGCAGAAAGCATCAGCACCGGCATGGGGGAAGCCTTCCGGATTTCTCCTGCCGCGGAGAAGCCGTCCAGCTCTGGCATCATCACGTCCATAATCACCAGGTCAAAGCCCTCCGGGCTGCGGCGCACCAATTCCACTGCTTCCATGCCATTTTCCGCTTCCGTCACCTGGTGCCCCTCAAACTCTGCGTATTTCCGTATCAGCTTCCGGATTTTTTCCTCATCATCCACTACCAGCAAACGATACATCCCGCTCCCTCCTTTTTATCTAAAGTGCGCCGGGATTCCAGTGTTTTTACCTCCGGCGGCTTAAGAACCTTTTTTGAGGAAAAAGGTTCTTAAGAATCTCCAAAAACCTTTGCATATCATTTTTCTGCCCGGTGCCGCGTGGCCCGCTACAAACTCTATAGTCAGCACACTTGAAAAATGGAATTCTTCAAGTGTGCCGACTGTAGTATACCCCGGCAATGTGAAGGCTGTATGAAGGCCCGGTATAAAAATAAGGGCCAAATGGCCCCTATTTATATAGCAGCACCCCGGTTTTGTCCACCGTTTGGTACGCTTCGGAAAAGTCGAACTGAAAAGGCGGGGCAATGCGCCCGGGGAACAAATCGGACAGGGGCACCAGCACAAAGGCCCGCTCCAGCATCCGGGGGTGGGGCAGGGTGAGGCGCTCTGTGTCCTTCCGGCAGCCCTCAAACAGCAGCAGGTCAATGTCCACAGTGCGGGCGCCATGGTATTCTGTGCGCACCCGGCCAAGCCTGTCCTCAATGGCAAGACACTGCTCTAAAAGCTCTTCCGGGGAAAGCTTTGTCTCTGCCAGCACGCAGCAGTTGAGATAGTCCGGCTGCTCTGACGCCACGTCAAAGGGGGCTGTCTCATAAAGGTTTGACATGGCAAGAAGCCGCGTGCGGGGCAGCTTTTCCAGTTCTTCCACAGCCATTGCCAGGTTTTCTTCCCGGTTCCCCAGGTTGCCGCCCAGGCCCAGTACGGTTTTCATGGATTTCCCTCCCTCTTTTGGGTGATTTCCACTGCTGCATAGTCAAACACGGCGTGCATGGGGGCCTCCGGCTTTTTGAGCCGGAGGGTGATTTCCTCCACCTGGGGGAAGCCTGCAAGCACTGCATCGCACACAGCCTGGGCCGCCCGTTCTATCAGGTTGTATTTTGTTTCGGTAAAGGCCTGCTGTACGGTTTTGCGCACAGCGGCATAGTTTACCGTATCTTCCAGGCTGTCGCTTTTCCGGGCTTGGGAGAGGTCGGCAAGCAGGGTGATATCCAGCACAAAAGGCTGCCCGTCCCGCTTTTCCTCCGGGTTCACCCCATGATAGGCAAAAACCTCCAGGCCCCTAAGGATTACCTTATCCATCCGCCTGCTCCTTTTCCGCCATGTGCTTGGCAATTTCCCCGTTCACCGTCTCCCGCCAGGCCAGAAGGCTTCCGGGGGATCGGGGATAGGTGGAGAAGGTCATGCCGCCAAAGCCGGGCAGGGCTTTTACGGCCTCCGGGCCTCGGAGGGATTCCAGCAGCTCTAAGGCCCGCATATCCTGGAGGGCGTGATGGAACACCTTCATGCGCAGGGATTTAATGGGGCCGTCGGGGCCGGGATACACAGAGAAGGGGTCGCCTCCGGGGAAGGCCCGGCCCGCGTCTGTTACAGTATAAGGATCTATCCGGCTGCGGGAGTTCTGGCTGTTCCAGAAGTTAAAGCCCCAGTGAAGGAATCCCGCGATTTTGAACTTATAAAGCTGCCAGCCTAAAATGCGGTTCCGGTATGAGGGCATGGCCAAAAAGCGGTTTGCCACATCTACGTTTTGGCCGCAGCAGGTGTAGGCCCACAGCCCCGGCGCCTCCCGCTGGAGGAAGCCCTCTATGTGATTGGTGGCAGCAATGGGGTTGCTGACCAAACCTTTGTCAAAGAAGGCTGTGTCGGAAAGTGCGTCATACAGAGGGAAGCCGTCTAAGTAAGGCAGAACCGATTCCCGGGCCTTTTTGTAGGCCTCCAGGTCCTTTTTCTCCGGTTCGTCGGAGATGTGGAAAATCACCTTGCCCTCTAAGCCTGCCCGGCGGAAATATCCTGTAAGGGCGGGGAGGAACTGGGCAAGGAATTCCCGGTAGGCAGGGGAGGATGCCGGGGTATCCCAGCCGAACAGCCGGAGGGTGGCCCCGTTTTCCACCACATAAATGGCAGGGGCAAAGCCCGCGCCCCACTGGGTGAACAGGTGGGAAACCTCAAAGTATTCCATGCCTGCCTCCTGGGCCACACGGATGAAACGGCCCAGATTGGAAAAATCAAAGGTATAGGTGTTTTTCGTTTTCCGGATGTTTGCAAGCTGGGTGCAGGGCCGCTCGGCCCCCACCTCTGTGTCCAGGGCAGGGGTGAGCACAGGGGTGAGCACCATGTTCATGCCCTCCTCTGCCGCGGCCCGCAGATAGCGGCCAAGCAAAGACCAGTATTCCTCGCTGTATACAGGCACCCCGTACCACTGGGCCAGGCAGTCCCCATGAAACCATTGGGTATAGATCAGCTTTTGCTTGGGCAGGGAAGCCCCTATAACCTCTAAGGTGAAGGTACACTGGGCGCTTTCCCCCTCGCCTTCTGCCAGCAGGGTGACAGGGTATTCCCCTGGAGAGCAGTCCTCCGGCACCAGGATATCCATCCACACCACAGTTTGGGTAAAGCTGTTTACCTCCAGCGAACCGGAAAGAGGGAACAGGGGATCCGGGAACAGGCCGGGCTTTACGGAAAGGTAATCGCTGTCGTGGCGGGCGGGATAGGCAGGCAGCTCGCAGGGGACATTCCCCACCCGGTAGAGCCGGATATGCTCCTTTAAAGGGGAATCCACCTGGATGCGCAGGGGTTTTGTGCCCCAGCCGTCCCATTTGATGGCAGCCTGCCAGGCAAAGCTTTCCCCTCTGAGACTGCTCCCCTTGTCATACTCTGTGCGGAAATCCTCCGCGTCCGGGAAAATTTTTTCCAGGGCCGATCTGCTGTGGATGTGTATCACGCCAAAACGCCTCCTTTTGGGTTTTCGTTATAGAAGGGCTGGGCCTTCTGCTTTAGAAGCCGTACCAACAGGGCATAGCACAAATCTTTCCGGCAAATTTTGCAGGCTTCTGTGTTGGAAATCCTCGACATGCGACAGCATGTCTTGCGGGTTCCGCCTTGAAGCCCGCAAAATTTTCTCGAAAATCTTTGTACCACTCCTATCGGTACAACTTCTCAAACTGGTGAAAGTCCGGGATGTATGCTTCCCCCTTGGCGCTTCGGGACTGCACAAAGCCTGGAAGATCCAGGCTGAACAGGCAGTCCTGCACCTTTTGCAGCTCCCGGCGGGTGATGGGCCGGGAAAGCTCCGGGCAGCCGGGCACGGGGCGCTGGGGGGTGTACTGGGCCATGAGGCTTATAGGGATGCCGGGGAAGTTTTCCTTGATAAGCTTTAATGCTTCCAGGGAATTTTTCGTGTGGCCCGGCAGAATCAGGTGGCGGATGAGCACGCCCTTTTGCATGATGCCTTTTTCGTTGCAGACAGGGACGCCTGCCTGCTCCACCATCTCTTTGATGGCGGCAAGGGCGGCCTGCGGGTAATCCTCTGCCTGGGAAAGGCCTTTGGCAAGGCCGCTTTCCGCGTATTTGAAATCTGGCAGGTAGATGTCCACCAAACCGGAAAGGCTGCGCAGGGTTTCCACCCGCTCATAGCCGGAGGAGTTGTACACCACAGGCACCGGGGGCTTGTACAGCATGAGGGCCTCCCGGATTTGTGGGACAAAATGGGTGGGGGTTACCAGGTTTATGTTGTGCGCCCCCTGCTCCACAAGGGCCTGCATAATGCCGCAAAGCGCCTGTGGGCTTATCTCCTTGCCGGGATTTTCCAGGCGGCTTATCTCCCCGTTCTGACAATAAGCGCAGCCCAAAGGGCATCCTGTGAAGAAAATGGCGCCGGATCCTCTTTCCCCGCTGAGAGGCGGCTCCTCCCAGTGGTGCAGGGCTGCCCGGGCAATGCGCATGGCGCTGCCGCTTTTGCAGCGGCCCGTTTGCCTGCCGCGATCTACCCCGCAGGCCCGGGGGCACAGGGTGCAGCCTGTTTCCATAGGTTTCCTCCCTTTTCTCCGCTGGATGCCGGCGGCAGGGCGCCCCGGCCAAGGGGAGCGGCGCTCCCCTTTTGCGCGGCCTGAAAGGCCGCGCCCGCCTCCCAAAGGGAGGCGGGGCCGGGGCCTGCCCTGCCCCTTGCTCCCAGCTTATTGCAGAGCCAGCATGGCGCAGTTTGATCCCCTGTGCCCCTGGGTGCGGCGGTGGGAGAAGATGAGGTCGCTTTCGCACATGGTACAGACGCCGCCTACGGTGATGTTTTCCTCCCGCACCCCTGCCTGCAGCAGGAACTGGCGGTTGCATTCCCACAAGTCCACATGGTATTTTACGTCTGCCTCTGTGGGCAGGGAGACAAACTTCTCCGCATTCTCCAGCTTGAGAAATTCCGCTGCCACTGGTTCGTCCACCTCAAAGCAGGCCTTGCAGATAGATGGGCCGATGGCGGCTATCAGCTTCCGGGGATCCGTGCCAAAGGCCGCCTGCATCCGCTCCGCCATTACCTTTGCCATGCCTGCCGCCGTACCCCGCCACCCGGCGTGGGCCAGGCCGATGGCATGGTGCTCCGGATCCACAAAATAGAGGGGCGCGCAGTCTGCTGTGTAAATCACCAGGGTAACCCCAGGCACGTCTGTACACAGGCCGTCTATGCTTTCCATGTCCTTTTCCCGCCAGATGCCGATGCCCCGCTCGGAAAGCCCTACCTGCCGGATGTTCACATGGTGATCCTGCGCCCCGGCAACGAGGGACTCGGCCTCAAACCCGGCGGCGCGGCAGAAAATCCGGAAATTTTCCGCCACGTTTTCATTCGGGTCGCCGCGGTTGGTGCCCAGGTTCATAGAGGCAAACTCCCCCTTGCTCACCCCGCCCACCCGGGTGGAAAAACAGTGGTTTACCATGGGAAGGCTGTCAAAGGCGGGGAAGCGCAGAAGGCCCACGCCCTCCGGCATTTCCAGCCGCATATTGCCCAAAAGGCCGGGGACAGCCTTTCTAGGCTCCTGTATCTCTGGCAGGGGAAATGTTTTCTTATTCACAGATAAACCCTCATATTTCTGTTTGATAATCAGCCTGCCCCCAAAGGGATGCCCGCAGCTTTTGCAGGCAAACTCCGCCCGGAAGCTTTTGTTTTTCAGGTTCCAGCGGGTAACCCGCTTTGCCTCCCCGCCGCATTTGGGGCAGGAAAAGCGCAGGTGCCCGGCCTCAATCAGCGGGCTGCCCAGGTCGCAGACATAGCTGGTTTTAAAGGTCATGCGCCGGTAGAACTCCCGGTCGCATATGTCCACAAAAGGCGCTATGGCTTTTTCGTCATACACCTGCTTTAAAATTTCCAGGGTCATCAGGCTGTCGTCCTTTGCCCTGTGGTGCTCCATGCCGCTTACATCCAGCTCTAAAAGCTCTGCCGCCCTGGAAAGCCCCACCTGGGTGCTGGCGCCCCAGCCCATTTGCACCTGCGCATACCGCTGCAGATCCACATAGCGGGACAAAAAGGGCACTTCCTCCCTGCCGTTGAAATAGCGGCAGTTTTCAATCAGGGTGAGGATGTCCGAGGTGCCCCAGGTCATCAGCACGCAGTCTCCAGCCCAGCGCTTAAAGCGGGCCGCTGCCTGCATGAAGGAAAGGCCCTCCTCCAGGTTTTCGTCTGTGATGCTGGTGAGGCTGGAAATGGTGCTGCTGATATGCTTGCCCACCTGGGGCTTCACAAAGCAGGAAAACACAGACCGGGCCTTTAGATCCGGCCCGCATTTCACAGCGCCAAACTCGATAATTTCGTTGATATACCCCCGGAGCCTGCGGCTGTAGGCCGCGTTCCACTCTAAATCTAATATAACTATATCCATAGGCTTCCACCTCCTTTCCCGCAAAACCTGCCGGCCGGATCTCACCCCTTGCTCTTGCTGGCCTTCTTCATCCGCAGTTCTTTTGACAGGATGGTTTTGCGCATCCGGATGCTCTGGGGGGTCACTTCCACCAGCTCGTCGGGGGCAATAAACTCCAGGCACTGCTCCAGGCTTAAAACCGAATGGGGCGTCAGCTTCAGGGCCTCGTCTGCCCCAGAGGAACGGGTGTTGGTGGCGTGCTTTTTCTTGCACACGTTTACCACAATGTCCTCGTTTTTGGGGTTTGCCCCCACCACCATGCCCTCGTATACCTCTACCCCCGGGCCGATAAAGAGCCTGCCCCTGTCCTGGGCATAGAACAGGCCGTAGGCTGTGGAAGCCCCTGTCTCATGGGCAATGATGGATCCCTGCTGCCGCTGCTGGATGTCCCCTTTATAAGGCTCATAGCCGTCAAAGACATGGTTCATAATGCCATTGCCATTGGTGTCGGTTAAAAATTCCGAGCGGTAGCCCATAAGGCCCCGGGCGGGGATTTTAAACTCCATGTGGGTGGAGCCGGTTTCCCGGGAACCCATGTTGAGCAGCTCTGCCTTGCGGGCGCCGATTTTCTCCATCACTGCCCCCACATAGTTGTCCGGCACCTCGATCATCAAAAGCTCCATAGGCTCCAGGCGCTTGCCGTCCTTTTCCTTATATATTACGCTGGGGGGTGATACCTGGAACTCGTACCCTTGGCGGCGCATCTGTTCGATAAGGATGGACAGGTGCAGCTCTCCCCGCCCGGACACCTTGAAGGTGTCTGTGGAATCTGTCTCCTCCACCTTCATGGCCACATTTGTCTCCACTTCTTTAAAAAGCCTGTCCCGCAGGTTCCGGGAGGTGACATATTTGCCTTCCCGCCCGGCAAAGGGGGAATTGTTGGCCATGAACATCATGGACACAGTAGGCTCGTCGATTTTCACAAAGGGCAGAGGCTCCACATGCTCGGTATCGCAGGCGGTCTGGCCGATGTTCAAGTCCGCAATGCCGGATACAGCGATAATGTCCCCCAGCCCTGCAGATTCCGCTTCCACCCGCTTTAAGCCCTCGAACTGGTAGAGCTTTGTCACCCGGGCATTTTTCCGGGTTTCTTCCCCGCCGCCGCAGATGGTGACGGTCTGGCCCACCCGCAGGGATCCCCGTTCCACCCGGCCTATGCCAATACGGCCTACGTAATCATCATAGTCGATGTTGGAAAACAGCACCTGGGTGGGGCCTTCCAAATCCCCCTTAGGGGCGGGCACTTCATTGATAATCATCTCGAACAGGGGGGTCATGTCTGTGCCGGGCACCGAAGGATCCAGGCTGGCATAGCCGTCCCGGGCAGAGGCGTATACTACAGGGAAATCAAGCTGGTCATCATTGGCCCCCAGCTCGATGAACAGATCCAGCACCTCGTCCACTACCTGGGCGGGCCGGGCGCCGGGGCGGTCTACCTTGTTCAGAACCACCACAGGCTTTTTCCCCAGAGCCAGCGCCTTTTTCAGCACAAAGCGGGTTTGGGGCATACAGCCCTCAAAGGCGTCCACCAAAAGCAGCACGCCGTCCACCATCAGCAGCACCCGCTCCACCTCCCCGCCGAAGTCCGCGTGGCCAGGGGTGTCTACAATATTGATTTTAACATCGTTATACAGCACTGCCGTGTTTTTGCTGAGAATGGTGATGCCCCGCTCCCGCTCCAGGTCGCCGGAGTCCATCACCCGCTCTGCCACTGCCTCATTTTGCCGGAAAATACCGCTTTGCCGCAGAAGCTGATCCACCAGGGTGGTTTTGCCATGGTCTACATGGGCGATAATCGCCACGTTCCGCAGATTTTCTCTCTCGCTGATGCTTCCCATTTTAATTCCTTCACATTCCTTTCCTTGTCTCTCAATTATTATCTGTACAGCTTTCGCTGGTATCGGCCTTAAAACCTGGCAACTATTATAGCAAATTTGCGTCCCGCCGTCAAATAGATATAGAGAACCGGAAAAGCTCTTTTTGTTAGGCCCTGCCTGCTTATGCACAAAGCAAAATCCCCGGCAGAACCGGGGATAAGTTTTCGTGCAAATTATTAAACATTATAAAGAATGGTCAAAGCTCCTGCTCAGCTTTTTTAGAATAAAAACGTGATGGCACAGACCAAAAGGTTCAGCAGACCTGCGCCCACACAGACAAGGGGCGCGGTACGCACTTCCTTGGCATCTCTTGTTTGCTTGGGTTCCTTTTCCGCGGCGAGGCTGGGATTGATAGAATTCTGGACAGCATTCTGATTGGGATGGCCAAAGGCAGGTACATATTTTGTGCCCTTCCCGCCCCGGACAATCATCAGCAGGCCCAGAAAGAATAAAACCAGCCCGAGAAAGAAACTGCTGTCCTGCAGGTTCAGTCCGATAATGTGGGCTACGTCGCCTAACAGCCAGAAAATCAGTAAAAGTCCCGCGCCCCCTGCGGCGCCAATGCCTATGCGTTTTAACCGGGGTTTCATGGCTGTGCCTCCTTGCCGGAAAATATTATTTATAATAAAATTATAATACCAAATTTTCAAAGGGATGTCAAGAACTGTGCCAGAAGGGGAAATGCCCAACCGCAGAGTTAATCAAAACCACGCGTGAAACGCGTGGTTTGCACAAGCCCTAAAAGGGCATGGAACCAGCTACCTCTCAAGAGGTACTGAAACGAGACTTTCCAAGTGCAATAACCGCCCTACTACCCGTAAACGGGTCAGTCTCTACTTTCTTTGGACGTTTTATTCCACACAATTCTCATCTCATTTGTCATCTCGCTTTGCTCGATGCTTTATGCTAAAGCTTCTTAATTCTCACCGGCTGAGCCGGTGGTCTTCGAGCTAAAGCAACAAAGGAAGTTAAAAAGTGAAAAAGGGACAGCAGCCCCAGGATGACGGGAACAGCAGTCTTTCTTCGATCTGAAACGGTTGTAAACCTGAACAAAAACAGCTTGCAGGTTCTCCGACTTTCTCGGAAAACATCGGCTTCTCTGGCCAGTGTTGGGATATCGTGGTGCCTAGAAGCGTTAACACTCTCCACCGTGAAAGTGTCTTTCTTATTGTGGATATTGCAAATATGCCTTCCGGGATAGGCTGCGTCCAGATATCTCTGATATCCATCTGTACAGTAATACTCTGCCTCAGGATCATTGTCAACCATCGTCTAGATTGCCCTGACTAATTTGTTCTAGCCTGCAGCATGTCCCACAATTTACTGCGGCCTTCGGCTCACCGTGGTCATAATGTAGATGCTTTCCCGGGTTTCTGTGCTTGTCTGATGAATCGTACTCCCCCAAGCCTGCCCGACGTGTGCAAATACTAAAGAAAAACAGTGCGAAAAAACGTCGCCTCGGCATACCTTTCTGGTCAAATCAAGAAAGTAAAAAGGCTGCTCAAGACTGCGGTTGGCGAAGAAAAGTGTGAATTGTTGAAACTTCAAAAACAGCTAAAGAAGGATTTGCGGACAGTTCCCTGTGTCTCTAAAACCGATAAAGTGATGAAATATGTCCGCTATGCGGATGATTTCATCATCGACGTAAAGGGCGACAGGACTGACTGTGAAACCATCAAAAAGCAGTTTGCGGAATTCATTGGCGGCACTCTGAAAATGGAGCTGTCGCAGGAAAAAACTTTGATTACCCACAGCAGCCAATTTGCCCGGTTCCTGGGCTATGATGTGCGGGTAAGAAGGGACAATTCCGTGAAAAAGAACGGTAAGAAATTGCAGCGTACTTTGAACTACAAAGTGGAGTTGTGCGTGCCCTTCAAGGACAAAATCATGCCGCTTCTGTTCAGCAAATCCAGTATCCAGCAGACAAAAGACGGGAAAATCGAACCCATTGCTCGCAAGTTTCTCTATATCTGCACGGACTTGGAAATCGTGTCCGCTTTCAATTCCGAACTGCGTGGGATATGCAATTATTACGCATTAGCCAGCAATTTTACAAGGCTGGATTATTTCGCTTATCTTATGGAGTATAGCTGCTTAAAAACCCTCGCTGGAAAACACAAAACCACCACCCGGCAAATCCTCAAAAAATACAAGGACGGGAAGAAATGGAGTGTGCCTTACCAGACTGCAAAGGGTGAAAAGCGCTGCAAATTCGCCAATTATATGGACTGTTAAGAAAGCGAATACTTTTGATGATGTGATAATTGATTACACCCTGCGGAGCGGCAGCTATAGAAACACCTTTGACAAGAGATTGTCGGCAAAGGTTTGCGAGCTATGCGGTAAGACCAATATACCACTGGAAATCCATCATATCAACAAAGTGAAGAACCTCAAAGGGAAAGAAAAATGGGAGAAAATCATGATTGCTAAACGGCGCAAAACTTTGGCCGTTTGTCGTGAATGCCACTACCTTATCCATAACCCTTGAATCCCGATTTTTGCAGTAATGGGGAGCCGGATACATCGAGAGGTGTAAGTCCGGTTCCGAGAGAGGTCTGGGCAGACCTGCCGCAGTGATGCGGTAAGGCGGCTCTTTCCTACTCTACGATATTTTTCGTAACTATTCAAATATTGCAAAGGACAGCTACGGGTACAAAATTGCCATCATCGACCTGCGCAACCCTACCAGGAGCGACGGGTTTAATCTTCTGCATCTTGTAAATAAATACACGGATTTGTATACAAAGACAAATTCACTTGCCTACAAGGCTAGGGCCGAGAAGTATGCCAAAATCATTGCCAAGACCATCATCATGTCCGGTATGGACGGCGCGTCTTTTGGGGACAACGCCTACTTTTACGATGCAGCTGAGGGCCTTTTGACTGCGACAATTTTACTGGTAGCAGAGTTCTGCGAACCGCAGAAAAGGCACATTGTGTCAGTGTTTAAGATTATCTAGGAGCTACTGGCCCCCTCTCAGCAAAAAGGACAGAATCAATTTCAGCAACTCATGTCCATGTTACCAAACGACCACAAGGCCAAGTGGTTTGCCGGGGCCGCTCTGAACACTTCCAAGGAGTCCATGGCAAGTGTGATGGGTACGGCTTGTCACGGCTTAACTCATTTTTCAGCAAAACTTAAATAACATTTTATTTGATAATAAATCTAAATATCGTTGCAAATTTTAGTCATTATTTTTTCATGTTTTTGATTCATCCATATTACTACTTTTTTCTATGCCTGTCATCAGTCGGTTTCTCTGCCCTTTTTGGTATAAGCGATACACGGTTAATATTCATTGCTCTATTCATCCGATTTTCCTTGCATAACCGCTGTGCTCAACAGACTAAAATATTCTATTTTTGCTACTTTTGGTGCTGTCATAAATTACAATATAATATCTAACTTTCCGATTCTCACTGTATATAGTATAGCTGCTTAAACAAACTTCATCAAGCAATGTATCAGCAGGCTGTATGTATATGCTATCTTTAAGTTAAGTAATCCCCCACTCTCGTATACGTTAATTCTTCCATAATGAACCCCCTTGTGTTCAAGTCCTATTCTTTCCACGAAAAATCCAATCGATCGTGTCCCTGTTCATGAATTTTTGTGGGCAACTGAACTCGTCACAAGGTATTATGGCATATCCCCCATGACACCGAACGAACTAAAGTCCATGCCAAAGGGACAGTTTATTGTGATGAAAACAGGTTTCTACCCCATGAAGATCAGACTGAAATTATTCTTCAAGTGGGGCATCATCTTCGGGGAGCCGTACCAGGTGCTAGACCTCGGCGACCGGCCCGTACACTATGCCAGCCGAGCAGGGGGCGGTAGACGCAGGCACCCACTTCCTCTGCCGGGGAGACTTCGCCCAGACAGGAATAGTCTTTTTCATCGGCGGGCACGTCCAGAAAATCAAGGTACTCCTTGAGCCTTTCCCGGTTGCCCACGCCTGCCAGCACCGATAGCACCCCCGGCTTGTCCAGGGCGTACTGGACGCACTGGTACGGCGTCAGCGCAAAGGGGAAAGGAGAGCGTTTTTCGTCCAGCAGTCGCCCGCCGTCGTAGGGTTTCATGACGGAAATGCCTACGCCCTCCTGTTCGCAGCGGCGGTAAAGGGCCATGCACTCCCCGGCGGTACCGATGCCGTATTCTTCCTTGTCCGTATAATCATAGGCCGGGTTGATGCTGAACATCACCATGTCTACAATGTGCATATCCAGCACCTTATGAACCATAACCGGGTTGTGGGAGGAAAAGCCGATGTGCTGCACCTTGCCCTGCTGCTGGTATTTCCGAATCAGCTCGACAACGCCGCCGCTTACCGCCTTATCCAATTCGTCGGGCTGGTCGGGGCAGTGGATGAACCCGAAGTCAATGTAATCGGTTTTCAGCTTGCGAAGCTGCATCTCCACCGATTCTTCAACTTTTTTCAAATCCTGCGTCCAGCCGTACTTGCACTGGGTGTAATCCGCGCCAAAATGCACCTGCAAGTACACCCGGTCGCGTTTGCCCTTCATAGCGCAGCCCAGAGGCGCGAAGGGTTGCGCGTTCTCGCCGGCCAGATCAAAGAGGTTTACACCCCTCTCAATGGCCATTTCGTAGGTGCACAGGATTTCCCCCGGGTCTCCGTTTTCGGCGAGGCCGTTGGCCCCCAGGCCCAGTATGCCGATCTTTTTGTCCCCGTGGGGCAGTTTGCGGTAGATCATCGTTTTTCCTCCTGTCAAAAGCGTTTTATTCAGTATACCAAAAGCAACCCGGTACGTATTGCACTTTTCTTCGATTTATGGCGCTTATCTTTGCCAAAGACAAAAGCCGCACTGCTGCGGCCTTTGCTTTATAAGAAGGATGTGTTGTAAGCTTTGTTAGGCCCTGGGCTGCACCAAGGCCCCGCCGAGCATACCTACATAGCAGACATTAGCGTCTGTACGCTCCTGCATAAAGCGCTCGTAAGAGCTTTGGCGGGTGCGGCTGGCGTGGGCACGGGCCTTCTTGGCGTTGACTTTTTTGACGGTGTAACCGGTCTGGGGCTTGCTGATCATGCTCAGGTTTTTCATAGTAAGTTCCTCCTATAAGTTCAGATTGTTGGTTGTTTGTTTTCCCTTGACTGTGGCTTTAGTATACCAAATTTCCAAAGGAACGTATTGCACATTTCTTCGGTTCGTGGTACAATTTTTAGGACATTTGCAATTCCTGGTTTTCTCTTCCTGTGCCTACAGTATAACTCGTGCCTGGGGTCTTGAGAAGTTCCAGTTCGTTCATCAGTTTAAACCTAAAGGTACAAACTCAAAATTCCCACAAAAAGGAGGCTCACCCCATGCCCCAGCATCTGGTCAACGAAAAAGCCCTGCGCTACATGGAATACCTGAACCGGGAGACGGACAACCGCCACCACACTTTGAACGAGGATGAATACCAGTACGCCCTGGTGCGGGCAGGCGATCCCAAAGCGGCAGACGAACATGTGCGCATCCTTTTTTCCGGCCTGCCGGGGAAAGTTTCGGAGGATCCCCTGCGCAATTATAAATATCTGACTGTGGCCTCTGCCACGCTGGCCAGCCGGGCCGCCATCGAAGCGGGCATGGACACAGAGCGGGCCTACAACATCAGCGACCTGTATATACAAAAGATGGATGCTATCCAGTCTATGGAAGAATTGAAGGAGCTCAACCACGATATGTTCCTCTTTTACGCCAAGGAGGTGGCAGCTCTTGATAAGCGCAGTGTGTACTCAAAGCCTGTCACTCTGTGCCTGGACTTTATCTATAATAATCTGTACCGGCAGATCACCGTGGAAGAGTTGTCTGAGGAGGCGGGTTTGAGCCCCAGCTACCTTTCCACCCTGTTCAAGAAGGAGATGGGGATGTCTATCACAGCATACATCATGGAGAAAAAGATGGAAGCCGCCCGGAATATGCTGAAATATTCCGACTACAGCTATTCGGAGATAAGCTCCATTCTGGCGTTCAGCTCGCAAAGCCACTTCATTCGCGCTTTCAAAAAGCATAACGGCGATACGCCCCGGGCTTACCGGGAGAAGAATTACCGCATTGTCAGCGAATAAGAAAAGAGAAAGGCGCTCTCTAGAGCGCCTTTCTCTTTTCCATGTTGAAATCTATTTTCTATAAGTTGACTTTAGGATTAGTCAAACATTTTCTCTCTTGTGCCCTTGGGAAGCTTCACTGCCAGCGACAGTATCAGCCCCGCCACAGACACCGCCGTCAGCACGCCGTAGAGGAAGGTGAGGGAGAAGCCATCCACCAGTGCGCCGCCCACGTTTTGCATGAGGATGGTGGTCAGGTTCCGGGACAGCGCTGACACCAGCGTCAAGGCACTCATCTGGTAGGCCGGGCTGACGATGGCGGAGATGGCCTTCAGGTTAATCATAATAAACGCCATTGTTACTGAGGAGCGGGTGAGGCTTTTCCCTCTCGCCCCCTAGCTTTTTCCCCATGAACCGCCGGAAGTAGACCGCGTTTGTCAGGGCTGTCAGGGTGTCGGAGATAGGCTCGGCCAGCACAACAGACATCACGCCCCAGGCCGGGAGCGCAGCGGGCAGGATGTACAGCAAGGGAATCAGCAGAATGATTTTGCGGTAAAAGGCAAAGAAGAAAGATTTTTTGCCCTCGCCCAAGGAGGTGTAGGTCCGCTGAAAGGTGCAGTTGGGGCCGTGCAAAAACATCACCAGCATATAGAGCCGCAGCATGGGCGCGCCCACCCGGACAAGCTCCGGGTCGCTACTGAAGATGCGGATGAACATCTCCGGCAGGCCCACCACCGTAAAGCCCATGACTACCGCCAGCACGGTGGCGGCTTTCAGGGCCAGAGATACAGTTTCCTGCACGCGAGCGTAGGTTTTTGCGCCGTAATTGTAGCTGATGATGGGCTGGGAGCCTTGGGCGATGCCCTCCACCGGCAGCAGCACCACCTGGAACATGGTGAATAAAATCGTCATAGCGCTGACAGCCACGTCGCCGCCGTAAGCCAGCACCTGGTTGTTAAAGCAGATGTGCAAAACGTCCTCGGAGGCGCTCATGAAGCAGGGGGCCGCGCCCAAAATCATGATGCGCTTGAGGATGGGCCAGTCAGGCCGCATGTTCTTGAGCCGGATGCGCAGGGCCGTCTTTTTGCCGAACAGGAACAAAAGCACCCAGACAAAGGAGGCCATCTGGCTCAACACCGTGGCTAGGGCCGCCCCCGCCACGCCCATGTGCAGCCCGAACATGAACACCGGGTCCAGCACAATGTTCAGCACCCCGCCTAACATGGTGGTGACCATGGCTGTGGCCGCGAACCCCTGGGTGGTAATGTAGTAATTCATACCCACGGTGAGCTGGACGAACACGGTGCCCAGACAGTAAATGGTCATGTATTGATCGGCAAAGGGCATGGTGGCGCTGCTGGCCCCGAACAGACGCAAAATGGGCTCCTTGCCCAGCAGGATGGTGATGGTGATGACGGCAGACGTAATGAGCAGCATGGCAAAGCTGTTGCCTAAAAAGCGCTCCGCTTCGTTGTTTTTCTTTTCGCCCATGCTGATAGCCGCCAAGGGCGACCCGCCCCGGCCAAACAGCCCTGTAAAGGCCGTGATTACGCTGATGATGGGCGCGCAGATGTCCACCCCCGCCATAGCCAGCACGCCGTCTTCCATGCGGCCAATGTAGACACGATCCACCATATTATAGAGAAGCGTCACCACCTGGGCGCAGATGGCGGGCATGGCAAGCTGAAACAGCAGCTTGGAGACCTTCATGGTGGCAAGTTTGTTTTGTTCCATTATTCTGCCTCCTCCACTTTCGGTTTGTTTGGTTGTATTTTAGCAGAAGCTGCACCCTGCGTATATCACTTTTCTGCGGTTTGTGGCAGATTTCTCAGATGATTTGCGGATGGGGGAAAGAAAAAAGCTGCCTTCGGGGCAGCTTTCCCTTTTTGTGAATTGTTGAAATAACCTAGGATTTCTTCTATTTACCGAAATAAATGTGATAGAACCTCTCTGTGAAAAGCGGTACAATGGAGCGCAGGTTTATGGATCGTTTCTCCAACACCCAGTTTCTGTCCGCAGGATTTTTGATGTCTGTCCTGCAGTACGCCGCCTACAGTCTGGTTCCCGTTCCGGCCGTACAGGTCGCGGCCGGAATCCTGCTGAAAGCTACCTCCAGCATGGTGTTCATTATGCTGAACCTGAAGGTAGTGGTCTCTATTGTCGGTGAGGACAAGCAGATCACGGCCCTGACTCTGGTGGCCACGTTTAAGAGCCTCTTCCTCTGTCCTGTTCCAAATGGTAGGGGGACACGCTTCTGGAGCAGATGTCCTATGCCTACCTCTACTTCCTTTTGATGATCGCTTCTGCGGTCGGGGTGGTCTTGTGCCTTGCCAGCCATCTGCCGGATGGCCGGGAGATTAAGATGTTTTCTTGAATACTCGGCTTCCCCTGTAGGGGTGTGCCATTGCAGGAGAAGGTTGCCGCCATGTATGTAAGCGAATGCGGACTACTCTGTAGGCTATACTTCCGATAGTTTATGGCGTTTAAGATAAAGATATTTTCCCAGGGGAAACATGAAGAGGCAATTTGTGTACCTGGACCCCCCCAAAAAAATCATATATTTTTAAGCGTTGGAGTTTGCATGTCTTATCCGGAAATGGCCGGGTATTTCATGCAGGCTCTTTTTTAATGCTTGTCTGGAATCCTTCCAACACCCTGACTCTTAAAACAGGCTATAGCACACGGCTTTTGCCGCGTGCCCGCGCCCCACCCTCTGAGCTGAGTTTTGACTACCAACACCAAAATCAGATTGGTGGAACCCGTAATGGGATTCAATTACCGTCAGGAGCGGAAGAAATTCGAGGAAGAGATGCAGCAAAAGGAACAGCAGTATCGTGCCGCTGGGATGAGCGAGAGGAAAATCGTGGCGATGCGGGAGTACGAAGAAGAACAGTTTCGGCGCAAAGGGATATACAAAATACATATTGTGCTGGAGCAGTCAAATGAATATCCGGGCTTGATTGAGTGAGCCGGTACAAATGACAAGTATTTCCAAGAGATGAAGGCCGGTCTTGATTTCATCATGTACAATGTTGCTCCTACCTTATCCACCGTGCTTAGCTCAACGGAAAAGGGAATCCTGCTTCTTCTCTCTTATGGTGCCACCCAGCGGGAAATAAGTTCCAAATTGCATCTGTCACAATCTACAATTTTTTACATACACTGCACAAATCAAAAAAATTTTCAAAACTCTTCGATAAAAAGGCCATTCTCACTGCCAATAGAGGTAAAAAGGAAAATAAGCCTTCACCTCTCTTTGACAACCGAATACACAGTCTACCAGGTACATCACCCTCTCGCTTCAAGCCAGCAGGCCGAAAGGCCGCATTGCCAGGCAGCACCTGCCGGGGCCGGGACAAGCAGGGCAGACAATTTCTGTCCAGCCACAGACACACGCAATAGGGGTGGTCGGGTGGGAACCGCGCGGGGTTACAAGCACCATGATGGACGTAAAGCCATGCATAGATGACTTGGTGCCTAAGTCTCTGTACGGCTGCCCCCCCTTTTCCCTGGAACAGATTGAACAGTTAAAATCCGATATGGCCCAGAGTTACCATCTGGAGGACAAGCTCTACCCCATCTGGATGCTGTCCAACAACGTAGAAATACGTCGGGTGAGGGGACGCATTGAATCTTTGACGGCTCATAAAGCGGCCCACTATGAGGGTTGGGAGTTCGAGGGCGGGCGCGTGGAAGTCGATACCGGGGATAACCGCCTGCGGGTTTTCTTTGATGAGAAGCCCGACGAGGACACCCGCGCCGCACTAAAAAGCAGCGGGTTCCGGTGGTCTCCCAACGCGGATGCTTGGCAACAGCAGCTTACCAACAACGCATTGTATGCGGCGAAGCATTTAGAGTGTATTCAGCCCGTGAACGATGAGGGGCTTTCCGAAGACGAAGTGACGCAGAAGGACGGCGGTATGCAGATGGGGATGTAAATCTTTTACAACCTCCGCAATCAAACCCACCCCAGAATCAGGCACAAAGCCAACTCCAGGCCCACTGGCAGGCTGGCCATCTCCACCCACTCTTCACGGGTGTGGGCAAGGCCACCCCGCACCGTGCCGATGGTATTGGCGGGCAGGCCCAGGCTCAAGGGGATGTTGCTGTCGGTGGACTGGGGAGAAACCTCTGCTTTTTGGCCTGTGACAGCTTCAATCACCTCTACCGTGCTTTGGGTGAAAGCTGCCAGCGCCGCCTGGTCTAACGCGCCGTCACCGGGCCGCACCCCCAAAAGCTCCACCTCAATCTGCCAGCCTTCTCCACGGCTGGCCTCTATGGCGGCTGTGAACTCCCGCTCCATTTTCTTCAAGCAAAGCTGGGAAGTGGAACGGAATTCATAAAGCATGGAAGCCTCCTGGGCGATGCTGTTCACAGTGGTGCCGCCCTCGATACGCCCTACATTGTAGGTGGTTTTAGCTTCTGCGGGAGGAACGATAGCATAAAGCCGCAGGATAAGCCCGCTGAGGATGTGGATGGCGTTGGGCCTGCCCCAGTCGCCAAAGGAATGGCCCCCAGTGGTCTTACAGGTGACCCAGTAGCGGTGGGAGCCTACGGCACTGTTGGTGCAGCCGGGCATATAACCGTCAAAAGAGTAAAACGCTTTGATACGCCCGCCGTAGTCCCGGAAAAGCTGCTTCGTGCCGGCCAGGTTCCCCAGACCCTCCTCGCAGCTATTGGCTGCCAGAAGCAAGCCCTGTTTGGGGCTGGCCCCGCTTTGCAGCAGGTATTTAGCACACAGCAGCAGATTGACCAGGTTGGCCGTATCGTCGCCAATGCCCGGAGCAAAAAGCTTCCCGTCCTTCTCCGTCATGGGTAGGGGCTCCGTATCCGGAAACACAATGTCCGTGTGGGCCGCAAAGGCCACCAAATCCCCCTCGGTGGGGCCTATTTTGCACACCACGTTGTTTGCTTCGTCTATCGTCACATCTTTGGCGCCCTGGCTCACCAGCCAGTCCCGCATAAAAGCCGCCCTTTGCCCCTCCTGGTGGGAAGGGGCTGGTATCTTCCCCAGGGTGCGCAGAAGCTCCGCTTGTTCCGCTACATGTTCCTGCGCAAATTTGTGGGCAATTTGCCGTATTTTTCCGTCCATGAGATGGCCTCCCTCTATCTACAATATAAATGAATCATACCACAAGCGGGTAGGTTTGTCTACCCGGCGGGGTTTGTGGAAGGGGGAAGCGCGGATCGGCCGCATCCTTGCAAGGGTACTTTGCAAAAACCGGTGGATTTTCATGGCAGGCAGTGGTGGCGATGGTTCTGGCGGGCTTCTCTGCGCTGGTATGGCGCAGGGGGCTGTATAGGTATAATAGCTGGGGGTGAGGCGCAGGTATATTCTGCGACATAGATTTTCGCCCTCACATTCCACTGGACTCATTAAACGATATTGCTGATTTTCTCTCCATGATTTTTCAACTTTTTGTTGACCTAGCCTATAAATTGTGATAAAATTATATTATAATTTATAAAAGCTATGGGCATATCCTGCTGCCTAGAAGGAGGAAATATGTTTCTAAGACGCGCATTCTACAGCCTGCGCCACCGCTGGTGGCAGAACCTGTTGCTTATCCTGCTGTTCACGACCCTGTTCGCCGTGGCAGTGGGCAGCTTGACGCTCTACGGCACCACCAAGTCCCAGACCGGCCACCTGCAAAAGGCCCTGGGCAACGCCGTGACGCTCAAGGGCGTCACCTTCTCGTACCGCGACGGCGTAGGGGGGCGTATGCTGGGGACTATGATCGACGAGCAGATCGTAGAAGATTTTGTAAGCAGCGGCCAGGTTGAGGGATACAATTTTGCTGATTTTACATACCTGAATTATCCCCACGCGGAAGGCGTTTACCAGGAGTTGTGGGCAGAAAACGGCGCGCTGGCCTTCTTTGAGGATTATGCCTCATTGGCCTATGCCTGCGCGGATTCTTCCTTGGATCAGGCATTCACGGTCTATGGGTTCCAGCTTATCGAAGGGGAGCACCTCTCCCCGGCGGTGCTGTATGAGCCTGTCTGCCTGGTTTCCCAGCCCTTTGCACAGCGCAATGGCCTGCATGTGGGGGACGAGTTGGAGGTGGCCTCGGTGTACGCGGAGGAGGGGGAGCCCCTGACATCCTTGAAGATACGGGGCATATTCTCCGCGCCGGACAGCGGGTACCGCAAGGGCTGGGGCCGCAGGCCCGAGGAAATGATGTTTGTCTCCCCCCAGGCGTGCTATGTGGCGGACGGCAAGGCTGCAAGGGATCAGGAGCGGGGCGTGCAGCGGGACGCGGCATTTTCTACTGGCAGATCCAGGTTTGTAACAGTCTACCTGCAGTCTGCGGAGGACATAGACGCGTTTATCGAAGAAGCGACGCGAAAGCTGCCCATCCGCCATGTGCTGGACAGCCACTTTGAGCGGCCTACTGTGGAACCCATTCCGGAGGAACTGGCGGATATGGAGGGAATGGAAGCGTTGGAATATTTAGAGCAGCACCCAGTGTATGACCTGGTTCTGGACAGGGAGTGGTACGGCATGGTAGGCGCGCCTTTAGAGCGTGTGCGGGATCTGTCCGGCGCCATCGCGTTGTTACTGCTGGCGGCTGTTTTGCTGGTGCTGGTGCTTACCACTATCCTTATGCTGGCAGGCCGCAGGCGGGAGACCGGCGTACTGCTCTCCATGGGGGAAAGCAAGGGGAAGATTGCCTGCCAGATGGCTATAGAGGCATTTGTGCCCTTGTTCATAGCTGCCGTAATAGGCTTGGGCATAGGCATGACAGCCGGGAGCAGCTTAGTGGAAAGCCTGTGTAACGGCGTTTACCAGCAGAGCGCCGCCAACAGCCAAGGTGAAAACGATGTGACTATGCACGCGCAGACCGCCCAGAACAAGACCTCCCTGGAGGTGCAGATGGGCAGCTATGCCGATAACCTGTTGGAGCGGGACGGGGAGCGCATCATGGTCTATCCCCAAGCTCGGGCGCAGTTGGAAGGCTGGTCATTGACGGCCTACCTGCTGGCGGCAGCAGGGGCAGCACTTTTGGCTGTATGTATGCAGGCGGCCAGCGTGTTCCGCGCCCGGCCCGCCCACATCCTGACAGGAAAGGGGTAAGCATATGAATTTTATAAAACGCGCGTTTTTCAGCTTAGTCTACCATAAAAAGAACACCCTGCTGCTCTTTGCCGTGTTTTTCGTGCTGGCAATCCTGGTGCTTACGGCCTTCTCCATGCTGGAAGCCTGCAAGCTGGAGGAAAAAGAGCTGCGGGAAAATATAGGCGCAACGGTCACGGTAAACGATTACGCTGTACAGGACGGGGACATGTACCGGGCCTCCTGCCTCATATCCCAAGGCAGCCTGGATGCCATGCAGAGACATGCGCAGGTGGAAAGCAGCAACCCTTACTATTTTTCTATGGCGAGAGGTTCTTCCACCATTTCTCCTGTGGTGATGGAAGAACAGGGGGACAAATTCCCATCCTACTCTAACTTGATGCGGATAGAGGGGACATTAGATCTGAACACAGCAGCGGAGTTCATTTCCGGCCAGCATGGGATGCTGCGGGGCCGCGGCTTTGAAAGTGGGGACAGCTTTGCGGCTGTTATCAGCGAAGATGTAGCCTTGCAAAACGGCATTGCGGTGGGGGACACAGTCACCCTGGGGGGCTACTATAGCCAGTCTGGCGGGGTGGATACGGAGGTTAAAGTGGTGGGCACCTATGCCATCCGGGAATACCTACCCCACACCAATGCCCCCTACTTTAACAGCGAAAACCTGGTCTATGTGACCCCGGACGCCGCCATGCAGTTAAACGGCCCGGAAGCTGGAGTGTACAGTGCCCGGTTCTTCATCCGCGACCCGGAGCAGGCCGCCGCCTTTGTGGAGGACGTGCAGGCAATGGATCTGCCTGAAAGTGCTGACTTGCGGTTTACCATCGATGATTTGCAGTACCGTGCCATGCAGGGCACCATCAGCAGCTTGACAAGCATTGCCATAGCTATGCTCGTTGCGTCCAGCGTTATCGGCGCGATTACCCTGGTGCTGCTACTCCTTATCGCCCTGAAAAACCGGGATTTCGAGCTGGGGGTTCTGCTCTCTATGGGCGAGGCCCGGGCAAAAATCCTCTCCCAGTTGGTGTTGGAATCGCTGTTCCCGGTATTGGCTTCCACCACAGGCGCAGTCTTTGCCGCGCCCTACACGCAGCAGGCCGTGAATCTACTTTTCAGCGGCGCGCTGGCTCACCCAGTCACTGCCACGGTAGGAGCCATTGCGGCGGTGTATGTCAGCGGCGTTATGTTGACTTTGTTGGCTTCGAGCGTTACGGCGTTTAAGCTATGTCGGTGTCAGCCCAAGAAGGTGTTGATGGCGGTGGGGTAAAATGGAGCTTTTCTTTGTTAGGCGGCGCAATCTTTGAGGCTGATTTTAGACTTGGCGTGAGGAACTTTCTTGCGCCTTTTCTTTTTCTGACCTACGCGTGAAAAGCTGTGTGGAAATGATAGAGAGGATAGGGCTAGAAACTGTCTGCATGTGTGCTGGAAAGAGTTAAAAATTGCTGGGAACAACCCCCTTAGACGTTCTCTGTGTAGTTCGAATCCATTCTCCTCACCTTTGATAAAACCTTACATGGGAATGCCAGGTTTTTGTTGTTTTTGCGCAAATTGTCTTAGTGGCATAGACTGCATGGAAATTGCATAAAAATTGGTTGCCAAATTCCTCTTTCCAAACATTATACGCAGTTTTAATATTCATACCCAGCGTCTGGTGTACCATGTAACCAGCTTTGCCAAGACCGATTTTTTCTGCAGCATAATCCCACGCTTTATATAAAAACCCTTTCCGTATCAAACATAAGCCCATTCATATCGAAAATGAAATTCATAGGCATTTCTCCTCCAAAAAGCTGTACTTCCGCTGTATAATCATCTGAGCGTGCTGCGTCTAAATCCCTGGCATCGCCCGGCACTTACAGCCAGTTTGTCCTTGACCTCTGCCTGAGTCTTGCCCTTAAAACTCCCCTTTTAAGGGTGAGCGAGCGCCATGTAGCAAAACGCATGGCTGTGCGAAACGTTTGCATACTACGAAAAACACGCGGCTTCTCCCCCAAGGGTTATGGGTTATGCGCCAGGGCGTAATTCTACCCTTCGGGCAGAATCCGCTGCGCTGCCGCCCTGTACTCCACTGGCGTGCTGCCCATAACCACCTTGAATGATTTTGAAAAATAGCTGTGGCTGGAAAACCCGCAGGCGAAGGCGATATCGGTCACAGAGTCGTTGGTAGAAGCCAGCCGCTGGGCTGCGGCAAGGATGCGCCTGCGCTGGAGATACTCCACCGGGCTGCAGTACAGGTAGCGTTGGAACGCCTTCTGGCAGGTGCGGGGGCAGACATGGGCGGCATCTGCGATATCCCGCACGGTGATCTCCCGCCCCAGGTTTTCCTCGATCCAGCTCATCATCTCCTTCACCCGGACTTCCTGTTCCCCGGCCACCCGGCGGGCAGGCATGAGCCGGGCTTTTTCTGTTATCATGGCAATCATGCGGGAAAGCCCTGTGCGCGCCTCAAACTCAAAGCCCAAGGCCTCCTGTCCGCAGGCCGCGCACACCCGGTCGAACTCGTGGGAAAACCGGGCTTCTGCCGGGAAAAGCAAAAATGCAGGGCCGTCCGCCAGCAGGGGCAGCACGTACTGGGTGTCGAATACGCTGCCCGGCGCACCGGATACAATTTCGGGGCCAAACACATAGGAACGGTAGTGCCAGCCGCCGGACAAATCCATGGAATGGAGCACGCCGGTATTGATAAAACAAACCTGCCCCGGCTCCAGGGTGAATTCTTCCGTCCCGGCCCGCACGCGCACATGGCCCGTTTCCAGCCGGAACAGCTCCAGTTCCCGGTGCCAGTGGGCAATGATGTCCTTCCAGTGGCTGCCATGGGTGCCGGCGGAAACGTCGTTGACGGTTAAATCAAAAGGCTCCCGGCCCTTGTCAAAGATTTCCTTCCCCTCAGAGTCCAGCAAAAGCTGGGGCCGCACACGGATCATGCCCTTTCCCTCCTCTTTCGTGTGTTCGTTATATTTATAGTATATGCCGTCCCAGTGAAAGCGTCAAGCGTTTTTTGCAGGATACTATAGCCAGAGAAAAACAAAAGGTACACGTCAGAAAAGGAGCACTTACCATAAAAAGCCAGCAGACGGAAAGAGGAAATGGCGGGCAAGAGCGTAAAGGATCACACGGTACGGGATTGGGCACGCCTGCATATGCGCAGCGGTCTGGGAGCGGCCGAGCCGAATGTGGACTACATCTCCAACAATGGGATGCTGCTCCCGGTGAAGCGTAAGCATTAAACCTTTTTCAAGCCCATTTACTACAAACTTCCTTCCTGGCGAACAGGCCGCATAAGATGTGCGGCCTGTTCGCCATTTTGCTTTTACGTGCCGAATATTACAAGCTTGCTGTATGCGTTTTCCGCGTCCAAGAGGCGGCAGAGACCAGGGCCGCACCCATACAGGCAATCCCTACAAGGATAAGCAGGGTGGCGGGAACTCCCAGCGCATCCAGCAGTGTGCCGCCTAAAACGGCAGCCAGCACGCACCCCAAGGTGTAGGCGCTGCCCACCAGAGACTGCCCCCGCAGACGGCTTTCAGGCGGGAACCAGCGGTCAACACAGCAGACGATGGAAGGGGTATAAAAGGCGTAGCTGCAAAACTGCAGGACTTCCGCTGCATATATGGCGGTGGGTGATTCGGCTAAGAAAATCAGGAAGGTCTTGAAAGCCCAGGGCCATACAGCAAAAACCAAGAAGGTTTGGTCGCTCAGCCGCCTGCGCAGTTTCCCATACAGCCATATAGCCGGAACCTCTACGAAAGCAGCGATGGACAGGGCCAGCCCCAGGTTTTCCGTCCCTCCGCCCAGGCTTTGCATGATTTGCAGCATGAAATTGTCGATGAGGACGTGCGCCAGGGAAAGACAGATGATTCCTGCCAGCAGCAACGGGAAGCCGGCGGGATACCTGTTTTTGTTTTTGCTGCCTTTTAGGGAAGGGCTTTCCAACGGCTGCCCCGGCAGGCCTGGGGGGCTTAGCAAAAAGAGCAGGCACGCTGATAGGGATACAGCTGTTAGATAGAAGGCCGGGAGGGATGCTGCCGGGATTTTCCCCAGCAGTCAGCCCATCCCTGCAATGGTTCCGGCAAACAAAAGGGAGGCGGCGCTGCGGGCAGAGCTGAAATCTACCGGACAGCCTGCGTCGCTCCAGCGCTGGGCCAGAGAGTTGACCAGGGGCTGCAGGGCAGAGTACAAAGAGAGGATCAGGGTAAACAGGAGCGCCACCCCCACAGTCCTGGCAAAGGCAGCCATAAAAGCAGGGCGCTAAGCAGTACGGCAATGGCATAGAGCGCACACAAGCCTTTTTCCGATTGGATTCCCATGCGCTGCAAAATCGAGGCAATGGACGGTTGCAGGACAGTGGATATGCCGTAGGAGCACCCCAGCGCCAGCCCGATTTCCCTGTTGGAAAAGCCTTTGCCCTGCAAATAAGCAGAGGCAAAGCTGAACATCAGCCCAAAAGCCATCCAATAGAGGATCTGCACCAGCGTGTAAAGAAGCTGCGCATTTTTCTTTGTGAGTGTAAGCATGGCGCTATTCCCCCTTTTCAGGGGATACGCCTAAGGCTTCTACCTGACGGCGCAGGGCGAGGACATCCCCGGTAAATATGAACCCGTGTATGCCTAAGGCTTCGGCTGCGTGGACATTTGCTTCCATGTCGTCTGCAAACAGACATTCCTTGGGATTCAGATGATATTTTTCCAGCAGATGCCGGTAAATTTCCTCTCCAGGCTTTACACAGCGGCAAAGAGCGGAAACCACCACACCGTCAAAAAGCGAGCTGCCAGGGACGCGGGGCCAATATTCCGGCTGGCGGACGCTGGCGTTTGACAGCAGGTACAAGCCCAGGCCAGCGGACTTGCAGTCTGTTAAAAAAGCGGCCATACCGGGTATAGGCTCGATGGGGTCATCCCACGCGAAAATCAGCTTGTGCGCGACGGCGTGCAGGCGCTGGGGAAGGTTCTTGAGAGCCTGTTTCTCCAGGCCCGCCTCTGTCAGCTCCCCGGAATCCAGCTTGGGCCACAGGGGGGAGTGGAAGATTTCCCGGAGCAGAAGCGCCCTGTCCTGCGGACTGTGGATTTCCAGGCGATCTAGAAAGTGTTCCGGATCGTAGCGCAAAAGAACGTTTCCCATATCGAGAATGATCGAATGAAGCATGGATATCTTCTCCTTTCGGTTTAAGGATAGGATAACAGATGCCTTTGGAAAATGCTATAGCATTTCGGGCTGGTTCTATAAAAATTCGGCACGGAACACAGTTCTGTCCCAGAAAAACCTCCCCTTGATTCTCCCGGCCTTTTGGAATATAATTAGAGAAAACCTTTTCAACAGGAGAATCGCCATGCTTTACATTGGGATAGATTTAGGCACCTCGGCCTGCAAACTACTTTTAGTGGACGAACAGGGCCGCGTGTGCCATACCGTGACGAAAGAGTATTCGTTAAGCTTCCCCCGCCCCAGCTGGAGTGAACAGAGTCCGGTAGACTGGTGGAAGGCTGTCCGCACCGGCGTGCCGGAACTGCTGGACGGCTTTGACCCTGCCCAGGTGGCAGGCATCGGCGCGGGAGGCCAGATGCACGGCCTTGTCGCCCTGGACGGGGAGGACAATGTCCTGCGCCCGGCGATCCTCTGGAACGATGGCCGAACGGCCCGGCAGGTTGACTATCTCAATGAGACTATCGGCCGGGGCAAGCTGAGCCAGTACACTGCGAACATCGCCTTTGCAGGCTTCACCGCCCCCAAGCTTTTGTGGATGCGGGAAAACGAGCCGGATCTGTTCGGGAAAATTGCCAAAATCATGCTGCCGAAAGATTACGTCAATTACCGCCTGACGGGCGTACATTGCACCGACTTTTCCGATGCCAGCGGCATGCTCCTGCTGGACGTGGAGCACAAGTGCTGGAGCCGGGAAATGTGCGAAATCTGCGGCGTAAGGGAGAGCCAGTTGCCTGCATTATTTGAAAGCTGGCAGATAGTGGGCACCCTGCTGCCGGAGGTAGCCAAAGAGCTGGGCCTGCCGGAAACGGTGAAAGTCTGCGCCGGGGCGGGGGACAACGCCGCAGCGGCTGTTGGTACAGGGGCTGTGGGCGATGGCGGGTGCAATATCTCTCTGGGCACGTCGGGAACGCTGTTCATCAGCTCGGAAAAGTTCGGTGTCGACCCCCACAATGCCCTTCACGCCTTCGCCCATGCCGACGGCGGCTGGCATCTGATGGGCTGTATGCTCTCTGCCGCCAGCTGCAACAAGTGGTGGTGCGAGGACGTTCTTTCTACCACCGAATATGCTACCGAACAGTCCAGCATAGACAAATCGCAACTGGGAAACAACACAGTCTATTTCTTGCCTTACCTCATGGGCGAACGCTCCCCTATCAACGACAGCAGCGCCCGGGGCGCTTTCATCGGCATGGACATGGCTACCACCCGCGCCGCCATGACCCAGGCCGTGCTGGAGGGCGTGGCTTTTGCCATCCGGGATAGTTTTGAGGTGGCAAAAGCGCTGGGGCTGGAGATCCCTCAAAGCACTCTGTGCGGCGGTGGCTCGAAAAGCCCTCTCTGGCGGGAAATCCTCGCAAACGTGCTGGGCATCCCTCTGCTGCTGCCCCAGACCGAGCAAGGCCCTGGCTACGGCGGCGCGATGCTGAGTATGGTAGCTTGCGGGGAATACGCCACGGTGGCGGACGCCTGCAAGTCTTTGGTGAAGATCGCGGGCCGGGTGGAGCCGGACGCTACCCTCGCCGCCCGGTATGAGGAGCGCTACCAAAAATTCCGGCAAATCTATCCCACAGTGAAGGGGCTGTTCCCGGCCCTGCAATAACGGCAGAAAATCGGCGCGGCCAAGCGGCTGCACCGATTTTCTTTGCTTATTTGCAGAACACCATGCCGTCAAAGGGTTCCATTTCCGCCGAACCGTCCTGGCCTGTCAGCAAATCTATGTCCCCCGTAAAGCAAGCGGACAGAGGCTGGGCTTTGCCCGTCAGGTTCAGAGCAAACCAGTATTCCCGTCCTTGACCCGCTGGGCCATCTCCAGGGCAGTTTCTTCGCCCAGCAGCGGATTTACGCTTGCCTGGGCCGCCGCGCCACCTGAAAGCCTGGCCAGCCCTTCTTTATCAGGCTGGGGGCCGATGTAATAGACCGCGCCCTTCTCAAGATTATGCTTGGTAGCGGCAGGCTAATTGGCATAAAAGCCCTCGCCATAATGGGCCAGCGCCTCGGCCCCCTCCAGGCGGATTAGATCGCAAAGCAGGCCACACTTTGCATTACTTTTATGAAGCAGAATGCGGCGCACAGCTGACAGTAGACGGCGCAAGCATGAGTTTTGGCACACGGACGCGGGGTAACATTATCCACTTTTTATACCCATCGAATCTGTGCATAGATAGTTTTCTATTTTTAATTTAAATATTTATTTTCCCCCAAAATTCTTAACCACCCCTTTACTTCTTACTCATATTCCAACCTACACGGGGAACAAATCAATCAGCCACCACCCAAAGGCCAAGCTCACAAGGTTTGCCAAGAGGCTGTACAGGGCGGTAACCCATCGCTTTTTCTCCTTGATAAACACGCAGAGCAAAAGCAGCTCCCCCAGGAAAACCACAGGCTCCACAAAGAGCAGCAGTACGGCAAGCCCATTATAAGGGCCTGCACCCTGGCCCATGAGTACGGCATTTAAAAAAGCCTGGGACAGCAGGTTTGTTACAAAAAAGGTTATCCAGCTATCCTTTTCCCGGTAGCCAAACCGCCAGAACACCAGCCCTTCCAGCAGCAGGGTTGCCCCCACCCGCAGGGCGATTTTCAGGAGAATCCACCAAAGGGGCCGCTCTCCTGGCAGCAGGGCGCCCTTTTCTAGATCCAGCGTTTGCAACCGGGCATAGTGATCCGTTGGCAGGTTCTCAAGGGGCACTTCCAGGCTTACCCCTTCCCCCCGGGCCAGAAGGAAAACCTCCACCTGCGGCCCCATGTGATACCAGTTTTCCAGCACCCAGGGGGTGAGGGTGTCGTACCACCGGTAATACCTGGCCCCGGGCCGCTCCACCAGCTCCAGTTCTTTTTCCCGCAGGGTTTTTCCATCTGTAACCCGCACAGCCATTTTCAAATCTGCCGGCCCGCCCCGCACCAGGATGGTTAAACTGGGCGGCTCTGCGGAATTGGCCCAGGCCCCTACAGGCAGAAGCAGCATGAACAGCCCTGCCAAAAGGCCTGCCCTCAGCTTTTTGAATTGTCTTGAAATACAACAGAACCCCTGCAAAAAGCGGCAAAAAAGCCGCCTATTATGCCTGATTCCACTTTTTTCTTCCGAATTTTTCACACTGGCTTCCTCCCCATTTCCTCCGGCAGTTCATTATAAGAGAGAATTTGCCAACCTTCCCCTTCCCGCCGCAATACACTGACACAGGTGTTTTTCAGCACGGTTTTCCCTGTGCCGATGACATGCCCTGAAAGCAGTGCCAGCAGAGCGTTTATCCATGCGCCATGGGACACCAGTAAGGCTCGTCCCTCCTCCCCTGCGGCATCCGCGCAGCGGTTCAGCGCCAACAGCGCCCGCTGGGCCAGGGATTCCCAAGGCTCCATCCCGTCCGGCCGGCCTGTGGCGGCCAAGGCCTCCCGCTGCGGCAGAGTGAGGCCGGAAAGGACGCCGTAATCCCGTTCTAGCAAGCCAGCCTCCTCTGTTACGGGGCATGCCTGGAACTGGGCAATTTTCTCTGCCGTCTCCCGTGCCCGGGACAGAGGACTTGTAAATATCCCCTGGAACCGTGTTTTCTCCAGCGCCCTGCCGCAAGCTAGGGCTTGGGCGCGTCCCTTTTCATTTAAAGGGATATCCTCCTGCCCCTGCAAGCGGCCCTGCTTGTTCCAGTCTGTCTCGCCGTGGCGCACCACATACACCTCTGTCATCCCTAACCCCACTCCTTCAAAGTTTATATATCCATACACAAAAAGGCGCCCCTGGGGAGCGCCTTTCGCTTTCGAAAATTTTTACAGGAATGCCATGGGATCCACCCGGGTGCCGTTCTGGTACACCTCAAAGTGCAGGTGCGGCCCGGTTACGTTGCCCGTGGCACCCTCATAGCCCACAATCTGCCCGGCAGAGACTGTCTGCCCTTTGCTCACCGCCACGCTGCTCAGATGGGCATAGCGGGTGGTGTAGGTGCCGTTGTGGTAAATGAGCACGTAATAGCCCCAAGACATGCCCCAGGAATCGTAGTTGTTGGCTTCAATCACGGTGCCGGACTCCGCCGCCACCACAGCCGTGCCGTAAGGCCCGGCGATATCCAGGCCCTTGTGGCCGGGGTAGCCGTTATAGCCTGCGGATATGTAGGACACGCCGGGCAGGGGCCAGATGGGGTTGAAGCCTTCCACCCCGCCGCCTCCGGTGGGATAGCTGACGCTGCCGCCACTGACGCTTCCGCCGTTATTATTGTTGCCAGCCGCGGCGGCTGCCTCCTGCAGGCGTTTCTGCTCTTCCTCATATTTGCGCTGGGCCTCTATCAGAGCGGCGATTTCCGCCTCGTTGGCGTCCAGCTCTTCCTGGTTGCGCTGGAGGGTGTTCTGGGTGGCCGCCTGCGCCCCCTGCAGATCCGCAATGGCCTGGGCGTTTTCCTCATACAGCCCATCCAGCTCCTCCTGCTTCTGCTCCAGCTCTTTTTTCAGCTCCGCCACCTTGGCCTTTTTTTCCTCGCACTCCGTGCGCTCGCCCTCTGTGGCTTCCATATACGCGGTGATTTTATCCACCAGTTCTTTATCCCGGCGGCTCATGGCGCTTATCAGTTCAGACCGGGCCGTGAAATCGCTGAGGCTGGTGGAATCCAGCAAAATCTGCAGGGTGCTTACAGAGCCTGCCTGATACAGGGCCACCACCCTGTCCCGGAAGGCCTGGATGGTATCCCCCATCTCCTCCTCAGACTTGTCCAGCTTCATGGTAAGCTCTTTGATGCTCAGGTTCAGATCGTCAATATCCTGTATGGCGGCATCAATCTGCCCCTCCACCACGTCAATCTGTTTTTGCAGGGTTTCCTGGTATTCCTGCTTCTGGGCCTCGTCGTCCCGAAGCTGTTCAAGCTGGGCCTGCAGGCTGTCCCGCTCTGCCTGCAGCTCTGTCTGGGCCGCCTCAATCTCCGCAATGGTGCGGGCCGCAGCGTTCAGGGGCACTATGGCGGCCATGCACAGGGCCAGCAGCCCGGCGCACAGGCGCTTTTGAAACTTGCGTCTCATCATGTATCGACTTCCTTTCTGCGGGCAGGAACGAAAACACCTCCAAAAAACGCGTTTTTGCAGGCCTTCTGCCCTTTTGCAGGTTTGAAACCAGCAATAGTTACATGTTTGTAACCACAGTATACCCCTTTTTGCAGAAGATATTTTTCTAAAAAGGAATTATCCTGTAAATAAACTTTGAAATTGGGATATCCGCCGGGCTTTCCTACCAGATATGGTTGTTTTTGGCAGAATCTCCGGCATTTTTCTGTATTTTTTCCTGCTGTCCTGTCAGATTTACCGGAAAAAGGAAGTCAGCGCCTGACCACGCTGCGGCGGTAGCGGCGGTGGGGCGGGGGGGTGTAGGGGGATTTTGGCAGTTTCTGGGGCCTTTTGGGGGCGCAGGCAATGGGTACCAGCCTGCGGGGCTTCTTGGGCCGGGAGGCAAGCCTGACAGCCAGGACTACCCCTAAAAATCCCAGCCCCACCAGCCCCCAGCCCCATATGCCCACCAGCCTGGGCCAGAGAGCGTCTCCATGGAGGGGGGCGGCGTTCAGGCCCAATGCCCATAAAAGCCCGAAAGCAATGGCCACCATGGCTGCCCACAGCCGGGGAAACAAGCTTTTCATGGGGCCGCCTCCTTTCCGGCAGGCCTGCTTGGCCCTATTTGTGGGGCAGGCAGCCGAAATCGCACAGGAAATCCATGGCCTCCTTGATTTTTGTTGCGTCCCAGCTCTCTTCCACCCCAAAAGCCTTTAGCCGGAGCTGGGGCGGGTTTGACTGCCTGTCCAGGGAAACAGGGGGCGTGCTGTCCCCAAAGCTCAGCTTGCGTCCCTGATAGTCCACCACCACCAACCCTGCCAATGTCACAAACACAAAAAGCCCTATCCCCATCCCAAACCAGAAGGCCCGCCGCTCCTCCCGCCTGTTCCTGACTGCTTTTCTTTTTCCCACACGCCAGCCCGCCTTTCGTTTTTCTTTAGGCAATACCGCATACTTCTAAGCGGCATATCACAGCAGAGATTTTTTCGTCAGCGTGCATAAAGGATGCGCAGGCAAGCTGACGCTTGTCAAGCAGACTTTGTGTGCTATTACGAAAACAATCACCTGTGAGATGCTGCTTAAGGCGATAGCCGTGAATTGTGCGGTGTTGCCTTTATCGTTCCCTGGGCCGCGCCTTCTATTCCCGGCATTTTTTGCCAGCTTTTCATTGTCCCGGCAGCAGGGTTTCCGCCAGGATTTCCCCCAAAAGGCTGCCGGTGTACCGGGCCTCGCTGACAGTGTTCACCTCTGTGCCCACCTCAATGAGCAGGGAGCCTTTTGTAGCGTTCATGTTATACTTGCTGTTGGAAAAATTTAAGGGCCGGGCCAGTTCCGGGTAGAGCCGGGCGGCGGTCTGCTGCACCCGCAGGGCTAAGCGGAGGTTATCCCGCCAGTCGGGGAAGTCCCCCCAGCCGCCGTCGGCGTCGCAGCCGGCCAGCACCATGAACTGGGCGGCTTTCCTGCCGTTTATCTCTGCGGTGGGCTTGTATTTAACGCCCTCCTGGGTGGTCATGGAATCCCGGTGCAGGTCGATGGTCACCTGGATGGTGGGGTATTGGGAAAGGTTTTTCTGCAGGACTTCCCAGGAACGGGCATAGGAACCGTTGAAAAGGGTATCGTTCACCGAGGTATCATGCACCACCCCGATGCCCCTGGCCTCCAGGGCCTTTTTCAGCTCCTCTCCCACTGCCACCACGCTCATGTCCTGGTTCTGGGTGCGGTTTTCCATATCTGTATAGTAAAAGCCCTGGTGGCTTTTCACATAGGCTTCCGAGGTGTGGGTGTGGTACAGCAGCACCTCCACGCTGCCGTCCCCCTTTAAGTGTACCGCCGGATCCTCCAGAAGCTCTGCAGCCAGATCTGTGCCCGACTCTGTGGTGTCCTTTACAAAGAAATTATCCACCTGCTGCCCGCCCTCTATGTGGATCTCCTCCACCTTCCCGGTGTTCCGCCCCGGCTCCGGGGTGGCGCTTGCGCCGGGAAGCAGGTCGCTGTGGAAGGGCACCACGCCGTCATCCGGCAGGAAAGGCTCCGGCTCGTCTGTCAGCGTGGCGTCCTGCTGCCGGGGGGCTTCCGACGGCGGGGAAGAGGCAGGAGCCGCCTGCATCCCTGCCGCAAAGAGCAGGGCATCCCCTCCCTGCTCTTTGGCCCACTGCTGCACATATCCCGCCGCGCACCACAGGCACACAGCGGCAGAAGCCACCACCATCAGGTTTTTTAAAAATTTCCCCAGCCTATGCATACGCTCACCCTGCGCTTACCGCGCAGCCCTTTCTAAAAATTTAAGTCGAAATTTTGAGACATCTGTCTAAAAAAACGAAATTTAGTATTCCATTTTAAGAAATATTGTGCTATACTATGTGTGCGAGACAACTGCATATTTTTACAGACGTAGGAGATGATACTCTGGCAAAGAGTGTTTTCTCTCTTATCTCATATACTCCTATGTCTGGAAAATTGAGGTTGTCTCGCAAACAATGAGAGATGCACATTTGCAGGTGCGTCTCTTAATTGGGGCGCACTTTTTATTTTCCAGAAAGGAAAGGAGTATCAGGAATGGGAAAATCAAAAAACTGGTGGAAAAAGGCTATAACGCCAAAACTTCCTTTATTGGGGGTTTCGTTTTTTCTGGGGCTGTCTGTTATGGGGGTTATATGGTTTAATGCCAGCAAATCCAATGCGCCTGAACCTGAAACAAAGACGGTTATCCAGACCGTAACCAAAGAAGTTGAAAAAAAGGTAAATGTCACAACAGAGTTTGTGGAAGAGCACCTTGCCGACATTGGAGAACTCGCCACCATTGAGGCGCAGTATATGGGGATTATCACTGTCGAAGATGAAGAAGGCATAAGCTTCATCAATAAAACTGGATTTTCTATGCTATATACTGTTGAAGCTCGGTTTGGAATAGAGTTTGACGATATTAAAACCATGGTTTCAGAAAAGCAAGTTATAGTCACACTCCCCGAACCACATGTATTGTCACGTCACGCCGATGGAGATACGCTGCAGTTTTTTGATGAGAAATGGGCCTTGTTTAAAAGCAATGAACTCAATGACGTGCCCGCCGCCATTAAACTGGCGGAAGAAGATTTTGACCAGCAGGATGAGAAAATCGCCCAGTATCTTGATTTAGCCAAACAACGGGCCGTTGTATCTGTACATAGCCTGCTGGAGGGCGTTATTGGAGACAAAACGCTGACTGTTCAATAACAATATATCTTTAGTGGAGCGCTTGTTATACAGGCGCTCTTTTTGTGAGCTTATACCCTCCGTAAAACCGCCATGCGGAACAGGATACGCACAAAAAAGAAGGAAGCATCCGCCTTTTGCGCCCAGTACCGTTCCTCCCTCCCTGTTTTTCCGCACTACCCGCCACAAAAAGTTTACAAAAAACCCCTTGTGAAGCTGGCGGCGCTTTAGTATAATAAATCTTGAAATACTTTATGTGAAAAGGCATAAATTAAGGAAAACACCAGTACACCACTCGGACAAAACCATGAAAGGAGAGATCGAATGTCTATTTATTCGGAAATCAAACAGGAAGTGCGGGAACTTTCCAAGCTGTGCGTGGAAAACAGCCGGATAGACCCGGAGCTGTACCAGAAGTATGACGTGAAACGCGGCCTGCGCGACTTAAACGGCAAAGGCGTGCTTACAGGCCTTACAAACATTTCGGAAATTGTGGCAAGCAAAACTGTGGACGGCAAAAGCGTCCCCTGCGAGGGGAAGCTGTATTACCGGGGGTACGACGTGGAGGAGCTGATCCGCAGCCAGCCCAAGGGGGAGCATTTCGGCTATGAACGCATTGCTTACCTGCTGCTTTTCGGGAACCTGCCCCAGGAGGAGAACTTCAAAAAGTTCTGCGGCCTTTTGTCCTTTTACCGCACCCTGCCCACCAGCTTTGTACGGGACATTATCATGAAAGCCCCCAGCAGTGACATGATGAACACCTTAGCCCGCAGCGTGCTCACCCTATATTCTTATGACGAAACAGCGGAAGATATTTCTGTGGAGAACGTTTTGCGCCAGTGCATGCAGCTTATCGCCCTGTTCCCCCTGCTGTCTGTATATGGCTATCAGGCCTACCGCCATTATCACGACGGCCAGAGCCTGTTCATCCACCAGCCCGACCCCGCGCTTTCCACAGCGGAAAATATCCTGCGCATCCTGCGGCCCGACTGCCAGTATACCGCCCTGGAAGCCAAGGTGCTGGACATTGCCCTTATCCTCCATGCGGATCATGGCGGCGGCAACAACTCCACCTTTACCACCCACGTGGTCACCTCCTCCGGCACAGACACCTACTCTGCCATTGCCGCTGCCTTAGGCTCCCTGAAAGGCCCCCGCCATGGCGGCGCCAACATCAAGGTGGTGCAGATGTTTGAGGATATCAAATCCCATGTGCGGGACTGGGGGGACGATGAGGAGATTACAGCCTACCTCCAAAAGCTGCTGCACAAGGAAGCCTTCGACCGCTCCGGCCTTATCTACGGCATGGGCCACGCGGTATATTCCATGTCCGACCCCCGGGCCAAGACCATGGCCGCCTTTGTGGAGGGGCTTTCGGCGGAAAAGGGCCGCACAGAGGAATATAAGCTTTACACCAGCGTGGAGCGCCTGGCAGTGGAGCTGATTGCCAAAGAGCGCAAGATCTACAAAGGCGTGTCGGCAAACGTGGACTTTTACAGTGGCTTTATTTACAGTATGCTGGACTTGCCCATGGAGCTTTACACCCCCATTTTCGCCATCTCCCGCATTGCCGGCTGGAGCGCCCACCGCATTGAGGAGCTGATTGGCGGCGGCAAGATTATCCGCCCGGCTTACATGGCAGTGCAGCCCCGCCGCCCGCTGCCGTAAAAAAGAGCGCCCGGGCACTCCATATATATAAGGCTTGGAAGAACCTGTCCTTCCGCCTGCCTGTTTCTAAAAAGCCCAGGGCCGGGAAATCCCGGCCCTGGGCTTTTTACTATATAATCAAAGGGTATTTTCTTTTAACAGATGGTCAGGGCTATAGGGTATCCATCCGGTGTTTCATCCCGGTATGACACCTCCACGTATATGCCCAGGCCAGAAGCCAGAACCTCTGTGTCGTCCGTTTTGATGATTTGCACTTCCCTGCCGTCATCTGTGGAGAGGAGAAGGGAAGATTTCGTTTCATCCAAAATAGTCCCATAGATTTTTTTCAGGCCAAAGTCCTCTTCCTCATTGTCCTGCGCTTTTGCAACCAGCAGGATTTTTGTGGCGGTCATGCCGTCGGAAAGGTTCCCCTTGTGGAACACCCGGATGGTGTCCCCCACTGCAATATCGCCTACCACCACAGTGGAATCGTCTTTCAGGATGGAATAGGTGAAGCCTTCATAGTCCAGCAGGATGGAATTCATGGTGTCATCCACGCAAGGCCCGTCCACATAGCGTATGGTTTCCTGACCTGCGGCAGGGGCAGGCTCTGTCCCCGCTGAAGGGGCGGGATCGGGTTCCGGGGTGGCGGCGGGGCTTGGCGCAGCCGCAGCCTGGGACTCACCCTCGCTGCTTATCATGATACTCTGGGCTACCGCGTTCTCCTCTGACAGGGATCCGGTATAGAGCACCTCCACATGATCCCCAATGGTGATGCCATGGCCGGAGTGGACAATGGTTTCATCATTTTTCAGGATGGTATAGGTTTTGCCGTCTCCAGCGGTGATGGACAGGGAGGAATTGGAGGCGTCCACCACCTCCCCGTAAATCACTTCCACAGCTACGGGGGGATGCTCCGCAGCCTTCAGCAGCTTCACCTCCTCCGCGTGTACGCCTTCTTCATACTCCCCCCTGGAAATGACCTCCAGGGTATCCCCCAGGGCCTCCGCCTTGCTGTCCAGCTTTGTTTCGCCATCAATGGAGTAGCAGTAAACTGTGCCGTCGGAAGCTGTGATGGACAGGGAGAATTTCTCCAGCTTTGTTAGAACGCCGCTTTTTGCCAGCGTCTTTTCCTTGCAGGCCCCCAGGGACAGGGCCAATACCAGGGCGCACAGCGCCAAAATCATACCTGTTTTCTTCATTGTAATCACCTTTGGGATGCCGGGCGGGAAAAGCCCTCTCCGCGCCCGGCGCCTCTCCTTTCTTTCACGATAAAATTAGATAAGCTGCAAGCTGCGTTTTGCCTTGTTCTGGTACATATGCCACGCTGGCTTCCTCACTGCCCGCTTCCCGGGGCAGATATGTTTCCGGATGGCTCTGCCAGAACCCGCTGGCGATCCTCCACGATCCGCTCCAGGGCCACCAGCACCGCCATGATACTGTCCAACTGGCTTTCGTCCTCCACTTCCAGCTCGTAGGTATTGTGCAGGGACATCCACTTCCTATGGGCCTGGGCCAATATGCGACCCTCACTGTCCATCAGCTTGTAATTGTGCTGGACTAAATCCCCCGACAGATACCACCCCAGGGCGTCTATATCCAGCACATCCTTTGTCAGGTGCAGCAGCTCGGTGCGTATGTCCACAATAGAGCCGTCTGCCATTTCAATCCGGTGGGTGTCACGCAGGGACATGGGGCTTGCGGTGATGACAGCAACCTCATCGCCATTTTCCCGGGTAAGGAAGGTGGTGCCATGGAGGGACACAACCTTGCTGTGGACCCGGTACAGAACCTGGCCTCCGCTGCCGGTTATTTCCATTTTCCTGTGTGCGCTTGCAATTTTCGACTTAATCCGCAGTTTCACGCGGCCTTCCCCCTTTGCTCAAACGGTGTATGCCTGGTTACCGCCTGCGCTTTACGCTCATGGCGGAAACCAGGAACAGCACAGGCACAATGGCGCTGGCTATGGCAGTGCCTATCCGGTCTGCTGTCACGCTGCCAAACAGCAGCAGTACTGCTGACACCACAGCGGACAAAAGGCCTACCCAGCCCAGGATAACCGCCAGGGCCAGCAGGCCCCGGTTCCCGCCTGCGCCCTGGAAACCGCAGAAGCCGCAGCCCAGGTTGAACAGGCCGGAGATAAGGCCCAGTATGGCAGACACCTTTACGGTGATAATAGCCTGCATCTGGAGGCCGTTCTCTGCGCCGCCTTCCATAAGCCCGCCCATGGCCAGACCCCCAACGGCCACAATGACAGCCAGGATTCCAATGATGATCTCCAGGACAGACAGCCCTTTCAGCATCTTTTTCACGTGCAAAAACTCCTTTCTTCCAGTGGATTCTATGATAATCCCGTTTTCCCGGGAAATATCACCATGTCCTCCCCCAAAACGGGGAACGCCGCTTCTTTTTTACAGGCTCCTCTGCCTGCCTCTCGCTGTTAGTAAATATTCATTTACTAAGAAGCCTAAAGAAAACGCCTTTAGCGGCGCAAACGAGGCAGACAGAGCAGCCTATAAATAAATATTCATTTTCGCAAAGGTAGAAACGAACCCCCTCGTCCGATTCGTTTCTACTTTTTCAGCTTTCCTCTCTTCTGCTTCCTGGGCATTAAGTATCCGCTTAAGCCTACTGACAAAAACTGGAACACCGTGTCCTCAGTTTCCTCGTCATTGGGAAGCTGCCCTTCCACCACGTATTTGGCATACATCACAGTGGTGGTGAGCACATGGAGCCATAGCAGGTTCTGGTTAATTTCCGTAAGCGAAGGGAACAGCCTGCGGAAAAGCCGCACCATATCGCCAAAGGCGTCAAAATAGCTGGTTTCCTGGGTGCTGTAAAATTCCGGGAAAGCGGCGCTGTCCCGGAAGCGGTGGTAGAAAACCGTTTCATCAGGACGGGCCACCCAGAACCGGAAATAGGGCAGCCACAGGCTTTTTACCGCGCCCAAGGGGTCGGCAAGCATGCTAAGGGGGTTCAGCTTAAGTTTGTCAAAAATGGCGGCGGCCTGCTTGTCCACATAGGTGAAGCACTCTGCCATCAACTGCTCTTTGCTGTCAAAGTACCGGTACAGCGCCCCGGGGGAAAGCTCTGCCAGCTCGCTGATATTCTGTATCCGCACCCCTTCCAGGCCATACTGCCGTACTGCTTTCATTGCCGCTGAAAGGATGCGGGTTCTGGTGTCGTCCAATCGTCACCCCTTCTTTCAAATAAACAACCGTTCACTGATAATTTCCCGCCTATTATACACTACCCTTCCCCTTTTTGCAACCGTTTTTTACAGGCGGGCTGTTCCAAAGCCCTCCCACGCCGCGGGAAAGGGCTTGATTATTCCCGGGGTTTATGGCATAATTTTGTTATATGAAAATAACTGATTAAGAAGGACGTGGGTGTATTTTGGAAAAGAGTGAAAAAAAGGCGGGCAGGCAGGGGCTTATGCGCCGCTTCATCCCCTATTTCGGCAGGTATAAAGGGGTGCTGGTGTTCGACCTGTTCTGCGCGGCCCTGACCACTGTGTGCGAGCTTGTGCTGCCCATGCTGGTGCGGTATATTACAGACATGGGCATTAACAACCTGGCGGCGCTGACTGTGGCTACGGTGCTGAAAATCGGCGGGCTGTACCTGTTTTTGCGGCTGGTGGACGCGGGGGCCAACTTCTTTATGGCTTCCATCGGGCACATTATGGGCACCCGGATTGAAACGGACATGCGCTCTGACATGTTCGCCCACCTGCAAAAGCTATCCTTTAACTATTTCGACAACACCAAGGTGGGGCAGATTATGACCCGCATCACCACCGATCTCTTTGACGTGACAGAGTTTGCCCACCACTGCCCGGAGGAGTTTTTCATTGCGGCCATCAAGATCTTCGGCTCCTTCATCATTCTGTGCGGGGTGAATGTGTGGCTGACCCTCATTGTCTTTGCGGTGGTGCCCCCCATGGTGGCTGTTGCCATCTATTTCAACCACCAGATGAAGGAACAGTTCCGCTCCCAGCGCAAGCAGTTGGGAGAGATAAACGCCCAGGTGGAGGACAGCCTCTTAGGCGTGCGGGTGGTAAAATCCTTTGCAAACGAGGGGCTGGAGACGGAAAAATTTGAGGAAGGCAACCGCACCTTTTATAACGTGAAGCGCAAGCGGTATTTTTACATGGGCGGCTTTGAGGCTTCCAACCGCCTCTTTGACGGCCTGATGAATTTGCTGGTGCTCATAGCCGGGGCCTTGTTCATGATAAACGGGCAGGTGCAGCCTGCCGACCTGGTGGCCTACATGCTGTATGTGGGCACCCTTATCGCGTCCATCCGGCGGCTGGTGCAGTTTGCCGAGCAGTTCCAGCAGGGCATGACCGGCGTGGAGCGGTTCTTCCAGGTGATGGACGCGGACGTGGAAATTTTCGACGAGCCTGGCTCCACCCCGGTGGAAATTAAAAAAGGGGACGTAACCTTTGAAAATGTCAGCTTCAGCTACGCCGACGACGGCAAGCAGGTGCTTTCCCATATCAGCCTCCAAGTGAAGGCAGGGGAAAACGTGGCCCTGGTGGGGCCTTCCGGAGGCGGCAAGACCACCCTGTGCAACCTGATCCCCAGGTTTTATGATGTGACCACAGGCCGCATCCTCATAGACGGCAGGGACGTGCGCACCGTCACCCTGGAGTCCCTGCGGGGCCAGATTGGCTTTGTGCAGCAGGATGTATACCTGTTCTCCGGCACAGTGTTTGAAAACATCCAGTACGGCAGGCCCGGGGCTTCCCGGGAAGAGGTGATGGAAGCGGCAAAGCAGGCCGGCGCCCACGACTTCATCCTGGGGCTTTCAAACGGGTATGATACATATGTAGGAGAGCGTGGCGTGAAGCTTTCCGGCGGGCAGAAGCAGCGCATCAGCATTGCCCGAGCTTTCCTGAAGAACCCGCCCATTATGATTCTGGACGAGGCCACCTCCGCCCTGGACAATGAAAGCGAAAAGCTGGTGCAGGCCTCCCTGGAGAAGCTGTCAAAGGGCCGCACCACCTTCACCATTGCCCACAGGCTTACCACCATCCGGAACGCCACGGTAATTCTGGTGCTGACGGACAAGGGCATTGAAGAAAAGGGCACCCATCAGGAGCTGATGGAGAAAAAAGGCGTATACTATAACCTGTACAACAGCTATGCTGTAGACAATGCATAAAAGGAGGGCGAAACCCATGGACAGCGGCAATTTTAAGTGCAGGGCATTTTTCGATTCCCTGAAAGGCAAATCCGTTACCTTCTGCGGCATAGGCCGCAGCCACATGCCCCTGATGGCGCTTTTTAAAAGCAAGGGCGCCGTCGTTTCCGCCAGGGACAGGCGCAGCCTTGCGGAACTGGGGGAAAACGGGGAAAAGCTGCAGGCGCTGGGGATATCCCTCCATTTGGGGGAAGCGTATCTCAAAGGCATGGACGAGGACATCATCTTCCGCACCCCGGGCATGAAATATCATCTGCCAGAGCTGGAGGAGGCCCGGAAAAGGGGGCAGGTGGTGACAAGCGAGCTGGAGGTTTTCTTTGACCTGTGCCCCTGCAAAACCTACGCCGTCACCGGCAGCGACGGCAAAACCACCACCACCACCCTCATTGCGGAGTTTTTACAGACAGAGGGGAAAACTGTCCATGTGGGCGGGAACATTGGCAAGCCCTTGCTGCCGGAGATTGAGGATATCGCCCCCACAGACTGCGCGGTGGCGGAGCTTTCCAGCTTCCAGCTTATCTCCATGAAGGAGTCTCCCCAGGTGGCGGTGGTGACGAACCTCTCCCCGAACCACCTGGATATGCACAAGGACATGCGGGAATATATTGACGCAAAGCGCAATATATTCCTGCACCAGAACGCCTTCTCCCGGACAGTTTGCAATGTGGATAATGAAATCACCGCCTCTTTCGCCCCGGAGGTTCGGGGAGACTTATGGCTTTTCAGCCGGAAGGAAAAGCCTTCCCGGGGCGTGTGGTGCGACGGGGAAACCATTTTTGTAAACGGGGAAGAAGTGCTGAAAGTGGGGGACATTAAAATCCCCGGCTGGCACAACGTGGAAAACTATATGGCGGCTATTGGCGCGGTGTGGGGAGACGTATCCCCGGAAAACATCCGCAGGGTGGCAAAAGAATTCGGCGGGGTGGAGCACCGGGCAGAGCTTGTCCGGGAGCTTGACGGCGTGAAATATTATAACGACTCCATTGCCAGCTCTCCCACCCGCACCATTTCAGGCACGCTGTCCCTTTACAAGGAAAAAATCATCCTTATCTGCGGGGGCTATGACAAGCACATCCCCTACACTCCCTTAGGCCCTGTCATTTGCGAAAAGGTGAAAACCCTCATCCTTTTGGGGGCAACCGGCCCGAAAATTGAGGAGGCAGTGAAAAGCGCGGCAAACTATCAGGAGGGCGCGCCCCGTATTCTCTGTGCCGCGTCTATGGAGGAGGCTGTGGCCCTGGCCCAAAGGGAGGCTGTCCCCGGGGACGTGGTGTCCCTCTCCCCCGCCTCCGCCGCCTTTGACCTGTACCCCAACTTTGAGGTGCGGGGCAGGCATTTTAAGGAACTGGTAAACGGGCTGTAAAACCTCGGGGGCTTGTCTCGCCTGCCGGCTCGGTCGGTTCGCATGCTTGCAAACGCTCGCGCGAAGCGCGAACGTTTGGCTACATGGCAGACGCTCACCCCCTAACCCCCCACAAACCTTTTTGAAAAAGAAGGTTAAACATTCCCCTTTAGGAATGTTTAACCAAAAACTAATTTATGCGGAGTTTTTCTCCGGGAAAGACTATCATGATGAAACCTAAAAAATTTGGAAACCAGAAATTTAGAAGCGGCGGCAGGACGCCCCGCACCATTTCCTCCGCCCAAACCTACGAACTGCCCAGCGCGGCGAAAACCATTGAGGAAAAGCTGGTGGTGGCGGCCCTGAAGCGCTGCGGCGGGGAAGGCGTACCCGCCAAGTCCCTTTTGCGGGAGGCGGGGATAAGCGACAAAACCGCCTTTTATGATGCCCTGCACAGCCTGGAGGCTGTGGGGGAAATCAAGGTGGACAAGGATCACTGGGTGCAGCTTGTGCCCCGCACCGGGGATATAGAGGCCACCCTTGTTTCCCTTTCGGAAAAATTCGGCTTTGCCAAGCCCAAAACAGGTACGGAGGACATTTTCATCCCTGGCAGCGCCTTAAACGGGGCTTTTGTAGGAGATGAAATTATCATCGGGGACTTGCAGAAGCGGGATCGCGGCCCCAGCGGACGGGTGAAGCGCATTGTGAAGCGCAGCGAAAGCGCCGTTACCGGCACCCTCCATATAGGGGAGCAGGGCGCCGCGGTCACCCCGGACGGGGCGGTGCGCTTTGACATGCGGGTGGCCCCCGGGAAACTGAACGGGGCGAAGGACGGGGACAAGGTGCTGATTGCCCCGAAAATGGACGGGCGCGGGGACTGGTCCCTGTGCGAGGTGCGCACTGTGTTCGGCACAGGCAGCCGGGCCAGGGTGTGCGCTGACGCCATTATCGAGCGCTGCGGCATCCCCACCGCGTTTCCCCCGGAAGCGCTGGAGCAGGCGGAGGAGATTTCCAAAATGACCGTCACCCAGGCGGACATCGACAGCCGCCTGGACCTGCGGGACTGGCCTATTTTCACCATCGACAGCGCCGACGCCAAAGACCTGGACGACGCGGTGTCTGCCCAAAAGACAGAATACGGCTACAAGCTGGGGGTACACATTGCGGACGTTTCCCACTATGTGAAGGCCAGAACCCCTATAGATGAGGAGGCCTACAAGCGGGGCACCTCCGTATATTTTGCAGACCGGGTGATTCCCATGCTGCCTGAGGCACTGTCAAACGGGGTGTGCTCTTTAAACGCGGGCACAGAAAAGCTCACCTTCTCCGCCCTGATAGAGTTTGACACTGACGGGGAAATTACCGGCTATTCCTTCCACAAGTCTGTGATAAACTCCAAGGTGCGGGGGGTGTATAAAGAGGTAAACAAGATTTTCGACGGCACTGCCTCCCCGGAAATTTTAGAGAAATATGCCCCTGTGAAGGACAGCCTTGCCTGCACCCGGGAGCTGGCCCATGTGCTCCAGGCCCGGGCAAAGAGGCGCGGGGAAATGGATTTGTCCAGCGATGAGACAAAGTTTGTGCTGGACGGGGAAGGCGTATGCATAGACATCCTGCCCCGCACCCAGGGAGAAGCCGAGCAGCTTATTGAGCAGCTTATGATAGCCGCCAACATCTGCGCCGCCCGGGCCTCCCTGGACGCGGACATCCCCTTCCTGTACCGGGTGCATGAGCGGCCCCAGCCCGATCGGGTGGTGGAGCTTTACGAGCTTTTGGACAGGCTTTCCATCCCCTGCAAGGAGCTGAAAAAAGGCCAGCCCGGCACTGTGGATTTTGCCGCGGTGCTGGATAGGGTGAAGGGCACGCCCCGGGAATCCCTGGTGAACCAGCGGATTCTGCGCACCATGGAAAAGGCCAAGTATAACCACAAGGAGCTGGGGCACTTTGGTTTGGCTTTGGGGGAATACAGCCACTTCACCTCCCCCATCCGGCGGTATCCCGACACCTCCATCCACCGCATCCTGACGGATTTAGTGGGCGGCGTGGACAAGGGGACTATCCGCAAGCGGTATGGGGTTTTCGCGGAGGAATCCGCCTTCGAGTCCTCCAAAAACGAAATCCGGGCCGTCACCGGGGAACGGGACGCGGAGGACTGCTATATGGCGGAATATATGCGCGCCCACCTGGGAGAGCACCATCTGGGGGTTATCAGCGGGGTAACGCCCAAGGGAGTGTTCGTAAAGCTGCAAAACAACGCCGAGGGCTTTGTAAGCCTGCAAGACTTTGAGGGCTGCGACTTTGAGTTCGACGGGGAAATCTGCCACCGGGATCTGCGCTCCGGCCAGGTGCTGATGATGGGGGACGAGCTGCCCATCATTGTGGCGGCGGCAGACGTGGCCACAGGCCGCATTGACTTCATGCCTGAGGAGGCATAAAGGGGCAGGGCTTTTCATATGCTGGGGTGTGGACATGTGTGACGCAGGCTCCACATTTCGGAAAGGACGTGGGCGCGTGAAAAGCTTTCTCCTGTCGGCGGCACTGGGGCTGGGGGCCTTGGCGCTGGTAAACTTCTGCGGGCAGTTTACAGGGGTGTACCTCCCTGTAAACCGCCTGTCCCTGCTGGGCGCAGGGCTGCTGGGCATTCCCGGCGTCACCCTGCTGGTGGTCTGCAACAGCCTGCTGCTTTAGAGCGTGTACACACAAAGCAACCACATGCATCTTTTCGGGATATTTCATGGGCTTCTGTGTTGGGAATCCTCGAAGATGCGAAAACGTTTTTCAAACGTTCGCCTTTCTTGCAGTTCCTGCCTTGAATCCCACAAAATCCCCTCGAAAATCTGCATATTCAACTTATGTGAACACGCTCTAGAAACCGTTTGAAAAATACAAAATCCCCCCCGGCGGGCCGCTTTTTCTGCGGCCTGCCGGTTTTTTCTGCCCATGCACAAGAAGGGCGGCTTGTCATACTATAGTTAACGCAGTTCAAAAGAGGCAGAATATTATTTCTGAAAGAAATAATAGGAGAAGGTAGCCGTGTATTCCCCCGCCCACAGGGCGGGGGAATACACCCAATTTCCTACTATTGTGTGCAGAGAAGTAATACCTTTTTGAACCAGGCGGCTCAGCCGCTCCGCTTAAAAATCGGGATGCACCGGTTTTCAAGTGCGTTTACTATAGTAAAAAGCGGGCCTGTTTCAGCTTGAGGCATAAGGGAGCACAGGCCTTGGACGCTTTTGCACCAGGGGGCAATCTTGACTTTTCCCCATGTTCACTGTAAAATATTTGTATATTTGCGCCTGCCGCGTTTGGAACATTTTCCTGGTTCTCAAAAGCGGCGGTTTTTAAGAGGCTGTGCCAGCCGCCGCACAAATCTTTTCACAGCAGCTTCTAAAAGCCCGCAGCAGGCCAGTATTGAGAAGGGAGCGTTTGAACGTGATGAAAAAAGGAAGCGTGCGCCTGCTGGCGCTGGCCCTGGCCGCGGCCCTGCTGCTGTCAGGCTGTGCCGCCTCTGGCGGGGAAGCCGGAAGCAAAGGGCTTACCTGGGTGACATGGCGGGGCTATGAGAAATTCATTGCCCTGCTGGAGGAAACTTATCCAGACATAGGCCTGGAGCAGATTTCTTATACAGGAAACAGCGCGACATCTTATAACTGGGCGCAAATGCGCGCCGGGGATATCTCCGATATTTTTACCACCAGCCAGATTCTGGACAGGGATTTGGCGGCGGAGCAGCTTCTGGACTTGTCGGGCTATGACTTTATCAACGATTTTCCCACCTCCACCCTGGATCAGGTGGCTATAGACGGGAAGGTTTACCTGCTGCCTATCAATTACGCCATGTACGGCATCTTCTACAACAAGACCCTCTTAGAGGAGAACCATTGGGAGGTGCCGGAAAACTTCCAGGAGTTGGAGGCCCTGTGCGGGAAAATCCGGGAGGCGGGGATGGTTCCCGGCGTGCTGGGCACCCACCTTACAGGCAACACCTTTTCCGCCATGTTCAACCTTGCCAAAACAAGCTGGCTTACCACCCCTGAGGGGGCCAAGTGGGAGCAGGGCTTCCTTGCGGGGGATGCCACAGCCGCCGGCATGTGGGAGGACACAGTGGACTATGCCGGGCAGTACATGGATATCGGCATGTTCGCCACAGACCCGGAGGACAGGAACAACCCCGACGTCCTGCTGGACTACCTGGGGAACAGGAAGTCTGTGTTCTGTACAGCGGTGTTCACCGTAAATATTACAGAGCTGCCGGAAACAGGGGATAAGCTGGGGATGATGCCCTATATCAGCAAGGACGGCAGCAAAAACGTCTATATGTACAACCCCACCAGCTACATCGGCATCAGCAAGCGCCTGGCAGAGCCTGGCAATGAGAAAAAGCTGGAGGATGCCATCAAGCTTCTTTCCCTGCTCTTTTCCCCGGAAGGCCAGGCCTCCTTTATCACAGAAGAAACCCCTTGTGTGTTGGGGGCTTTAAGCAGTGCGCAGGTGCCGGAGGATTCCATGATTTACGACGCCCAGCAGGCCATGCAGGAGGGCCGGGCCTTCCCCATGACCTATGCCGGCTGGGAAAATGTCCTGGCCGACATAGGCTTGGCCTACAAGGAGTGGTTCCGGGGGGAAAACAACACAGACGGGAAAGACTGCATTGCCCGGATGGATGAATTGCAGCGGGACTATCTGGACAGCGCGGGGCAGGTTTATTTCAGCGAAAGCACCGCGGATTTCACCCTGGAGGAAACCGCCGCCCTTATCGGCAAAGCCTTGGGAAGCAAGACAGGGGCGGACGCCTCTATGGTGCTTATGGGGGAATACCACCGGGATGTGCCGGTGATGCGGGCCGGGGTCACCGGAAAGCTTTACGCGGGCCGGATTAACACAGATGTGGCGGCGTCCATCTCCCCAGACTTTGACGGCGAATATGCCCTGCTTTCCATGACCGGGAAGGAGGCAAAGGCCTTTAAAGAGGCCGGCTTCACCCCTGAGGGGGAAAGCCAGCCATATCCTTATGTGCTGGTAACAAAGGGCGGCGCGGAGCTGCAGGATGAAGAGACGTACCAGATCGCCTTCCTCAAGGGCAGCTATACAGAGGAGGCAGCCGGGGCTTACAGCGCACAGGTGCTGGAAGGCTCTGCCGGCGGGATGCTGCGGGAATATCTGGAAGAGCAGAAAACCGTTTCCCCTGACAGCCCTTGGGAATAAACAAAATATTAAAAGCAGGCAGGCATTCCTTTTGTGAACGCCTACCTGCTTTTTGCCGCATATAAAAGCCTTTGGTTCAGTTGCGCGGCCTGTGTCCAGCGCGCAACTGAACCAAAGGCTGCGCGCGAGCACCTCCTAAGACACCAGCACCCCGCTGTCATCTATCTGCAGCAGGTATAGCTGTTCCTCCAGGCCTGTTCCTGTGTTCACATAGCTGAGCACCTGCCGCCCGTCCTCCCCTTTGCAGGAAAACTCCCAGCACAGCACCTCGTCCAGGCCAGGGGTGGGGATAACCGCCAGCCGGACGCTTTCCACCTGGAGCAGCGGGCTTAAGCCTTCGGCGGCTTCTTCTGCCGAAAGGGCCGGGCTGGATAGGGAGCGTTCGCGGCAGTTCATCAAAAACCCTGTCCCGTCATATTCCACCATGCCGCCCTTCTCAAGCTCTACCGTAACTTTAATAAGATCGGGATAGCACAGGGCTTCCTCCTCCCCCACTGCGGCTTTTGTGTGGAAATTCACCGTACACAAACCATCGCTGCTTACATAATAGCTTTCCTGCAGCGGGGGGAGTCCCAGGCCCTCCAGGGCCTTTTTTGCCGCCTTTAAGGCTTCTTCATAGGAAAGGCTGCCAGCGCCGCTGTTTTCCTTTTTATAATAGGCGATTTCCCCGCCCTGCCGGGTGACACGGATTTGCTCGCCCTCCCGGGCAAAGGAAAACACAGGAAGCTGCCCGCCTCCTTCCCCGGTAAATTCCAAATCCCCTGCTGCGCAGCCTAAAAAGGCGGCGGCCTTTTCCTCGGCCTGTTCCTGGCTGATTTCCCCTTCCCCTTTCAGGTACAAAGGCTCCCTTTGGGGGATATGGTCGGAGAAAGGCCCGTCGTACAGCAGGGCGGGGAAATCGGCAAACTCCTTTGCCACGCTGTCAAAATCATCGTCCAGAAGGGCCAGCTCCTCAATTTCATCCACGTTGTTCAAAAGGCTTTCCAGCCTGTTTATCTGCGCCCCTTCTGCCGTCAGCCGGGCCTGTATGCCTGTAAGGGCCTCTTCCAGCTTGCCCGCATATGCCTGCAGGGTAGAAAAGCCCTCTAAGTCCTGCCGCTGAAGCTCCTTGCCGGAAAAGGATTTCCGTGTCAGGGCCAGGGCATAGTCCCCCACCTGGGACAGGAAACGGCTGATGCGCTCCGTTTTCTCCATGGAAAAGGGCAGGCTTCCCAAGGCTGCCTTGGCCCCGCCGCTCTGCTCCAGAAGCTGGGCTGACAGCACGCTCTGCATGGCCGGGGTTCCAGCATACCGGGCTTTTTCCAGCGTCTGGCCCATGCCGCTGACTTCATCGGTCAAGTCCCCCAGCGCCCGCTGGTATACATATTCCAGGCGGGTGCCGCTCTGGTTCAGGGAAAGCCGCAGGTCTATAAGAAAGCCGCCCCCTATAAACACCAGGGCCAGCCCGAAGGCCCACAGCCTGATTTTTCCTCGTCTGCTCATATTCAATCGCCCTGCGAACCGGAATCCGCACAAAGAGCTGTAAAGGAACAGCCTTTTGCGCCCGGTATCGCTCCTTTCATAAAATTTTTCAAACAAACCCTATAACGCCTTTCCCCTAGTTTCCGCGAAGGAGCCGGGGAAAATTCATAGGCTGTTCGTATTTTTTATCTGTTCAATTCTTCCGGATTGTGGTATACTGATTGTGATTATGCGGCGGCACTGCCGCCAAGGAGGACGCTTTTTGCGCATTTTAGGCATTGATCCCGGCTATGCCATTGTGGGCTACGGGGTAATTGAGGCAAAAAACGGGGCCTACCGGCCCTTGGAATACGGCGCGGTCACCACCCCTGCCGGGGCGGACTTTGGGGAGCGCCTGCGGGAAATATACGACGGCATGTGCCAGTTGCTTGACACCCTGCAGCCCCAGGCGGCGTCTGTAGAAAAGCTGTACTTTACAAACAACAAGACCACCGGCATCGGCGTGGCGGAGGCCCGGGGGGTTCTCCTCCTGGCCCTTGCCCAGCGGGGCGTCCCTCTGTATGAGTATACCCCGCCCCAGGTGAAGCAGGCGGTAACAGGTTATGGCAAGGCCCTGAAGCCACAGGTGCAGGAGATGACCCGCCGCCTGCTGGCCCTGCCCTCCATCCCCAAGCCCGATGACGCCGCCGATGCTCTGGCCCTTGCCATCTGCCATGGCCAGGCCGCAGGCTCTCCCCTGCGCCGGGCACTGCTACGCTAGATCTTGGGGCTTCCCGCCCCCCCGCGCGGCGCTTTCCGCATCATAAACTTGAAAAAATCACGAATGCCTGCCTGGACAGGAAAGGAGCAGAACCCTCCAAAAGCAAGGAGATTTACTTATGTTTTATAGTTTGACTGGAAAAATCGTGCATACAGAGCCGGGCTTTGCCGTGGTGGACGTGGGAGGCGTGGCCTTTAAATGCGCCACCTCTATGGGCACCCTGCGCACCCTGCGCCTGAACGGGCCCGCCACCCTGTACACCCATTTAAATGTGCGGGAGGACGCGCTGGATCTTTTCGGCTTTGCCACCCAAACAGAGCTGAACTGCTTTAAGCTGCTCACCGCTATCAGCGGCGTGGGGCCAAAGGCAGGCCTTGCCATCCTTTCGGAGTTGTCTCCGGAGGAGGTGGCACTGGCGGCGGCTGGCGGGGACGTAAAGCGCTTCTGCCGGGCAAACGGCGTGGGGCCAAAGCTTGCCCAGCGCATTGTGCTGGAATTAAAGGACAAGGTGGTGGATTTTTCCACCGGGGAATTGGGAGCAGATTTCCTACAGCCCGGCGGGCCTTCGGCTTCCGGAAACGCCGCCCAGGCTGTAGAGGCCCTTGCCACCTTAGGGTATTCCCCCACAGACGCGGCTGCTGCTGTAGGCCGCCTGGACAGCAGCCTGCCTGTGGAGGAACTGATACGGCTGGCGCTGAAGGGCTTTGCCGGGGCTTAGGGCTTGTTTTAAAACCGGAGAAATGCCAGATTTTTGTTCAGGGCGGTTTCAAAAGGCGGGAAGCAGAGGCGTGGAACAGCGTTCCACACCCTGGGCCTTTGGGGCCAGGAAAAACAGGAGGCGCGCACTATGCTGGAAAAAGCAAAGCAGTTTTTGCAGATATCCATCGGCTCCACCATCGGGGTGTACCTGGGCCACAGCTTCTGGCAGTGGCGGGACTATCAGGCCCACCCGGACTTATACGCCATGGGGGGCGCGCCCTGGTACACATCTCTGCTGACAGGGGCGGCGTTTACAGCACTGCTGGCGGCGACAGAAGCGGCGGCGCTATATATCGTGAACCGTAAGCTTGCCAAAAGGCGGGCAAACGAAACCAAAGGAGATAAACATCCATGATAGAAAAAAGCGGCGGGATGGAGTATGGCATCGACTGGGACGCCCAGGATGAGATGGACTTAGAAAACCGCCTTACCCATACGGGCTACACCCTGGAGGACAGGGAGACGGAGAACCCCCTGCGGCCCCGGGCCTTCTCCGAGTATATCGGGCAGGAGAAGGTGAAGGAAAACCTGAAAATCTATATTGGGGCGGCCCTGAGCCGGAAGGAATCTTTAGACCATGTGCTGCTGTACGGCCCGCCGGGCCTGGGCAAAACCACCCTGGCAGGCATTGTGGCAAACGAAATGGGGGTAAACCTGCGGGTGACAAGCGGCCCTGCCATTGAAAAGCCCGGGGATTTAGCCGCCCTGCTAACAAACCTCTCCCCCGGGGACGTGCTGTTCATCGACGAGGTACACAGGCTTTCCCGGCAGGTGGAGGAAATCCTGTATCCGGCCATGGAGGACTTTGCCCTAGACATCATCACCGGGAAAGGCCAGATGGCGGCAAGCTACCATCTGCCCCTGCCCCACTTCACCCTGGTGGGGGCCACCACCAGGGCGGGCCAGCTTTCCGCCCCCTTACGGGATCGCTTCGGGGTGGTGCTGCGGCTGGAGCTGTACAACCCCCAGGAGCTGGGGAAAATCGTCACCCGCAGCGCGAAAATCTTGGGGGCGGACATTGAGGCGGACGCGGCGCTGGAAATTGCCAGCCGCTCCCGGGGCACCCCCCGCATTGCCAACCGTCTCTTAAAGCGGGTGCGGGATTTCGCCGAGGTGATGAGCGGCGGGGTTATCACCCTGAACACTGCGAAAATCGCCCTGGACAGGATGGAGATTGACGAGCTAGGCTTAGACCAGAGCGACCGCCGGATGCTTTCCGCCATCATCCAGTTTTACGGCGGAGGCCCTGTGGGCCTGGAAACCCTGGCGGCGGCTATCGGGGAGGAGGCTGTGACCATTGAGGACGTAAACGAGCCGTACCTCATGCAGATAGGCTTTCTCTCCCGCACGCCCCGGGGCCGCTGCGCCACAGCGGCGGCTTACCTGCACCTGGGCCTGCCTGTGCCCGCCGCCCTGCAGCCCGCCGCTGCCCCGCCGGAGCAGACCAGGCTGGAATGACGGCGCACACAGCCCAGGGCAGGGATGCCTCCGGCGGCTAAAGGGCGCTGTCTCTTAGAACCCTGCGGCTTTCTTTCGGAGAAAACCGGCAAAGAACTTTACCTTTCCATGCAGAAAACTTTCCTGGCAGAAGGGCAGGGAAGCTGCATATCTTATAAACAAAAAATATAAACGAGGTGTTATTATGGGACGACTTTTTGGAACTGACGGAATCAGGGGCATTGCCAACAAAGACCTGACCTGCGAGCTTGCCACCCAGTTAGGCCGGGCGGCGGCCCGGGTGCTGACCAATAAATCCAACCGCCACCCAAGGGTGCTTATCGGCAAGGACACCCGCCTCTCCTCTGACATGCTGGAAAACGCCATGGCAGCGGGGCTTTGCAGCATCGGGGCCAGCGTTATCACTTTGGGCGTGGTGCCCACCCCGGCTGTGGCCTATCTGGTGGAAAAGTATAAGGCAGACGCGGGGATTATGATTTCCGCCTCCCACAACTCCTTTGAGTATAACGGCATTAAAATCTTCTCCGGGGACGGCTACAAGCTGCCCGACGACCTGGAGGAGCGCATTGAGGACATCATTTTAGGCAAGTCCGACATCTCCCACGAGTTCCCCCAGGAGGACGGCATCGGCACAGTTGCCCATGCGGACAGCGCTGTGCGGGATTATATCGACCACGTGAAAAACACCGTGCATTTCTCTTTAGACGGGCTGAAAATCGCCATCGACAGCGCAAACGGCTCGGCCAGCGCCACAGCCCAGGCCTTGTTTACCGAGCTGGGGGCAGAGGTCACCATGATGAACGATGCCCCCGACGGCATCAACGTGAACTTAAACTGCGGCTCCACCCACATGGAGGGTCTCATTGAATATGTGAAAACCCATGAGGTAGACGCGGGGGTGGCCTTTGACGGCGACGCCGACCGCTGCCTGATGGTGGACGAAAAGGGCAATTTCATTGACGGCGACTTTATCATGGCTATCTGCGCCCTGGACATGAAGAGCCGGGGGAAGCTCTCCGGCAACGCTGTGGTGGGCACCATTATGACAAATCTGGGCTTCCAGCGGTTCTGCGAGGAAAACGGCATGCGCTTTGAGGCCACAAAGGTGGGCGACCGCTATGTGCTGGAGCAGATGCGCCTGGACGGCTACAATTTCGGCGGTGAGCAGAGCGGGCATGTAATTTTCCGGGATTTTGCCACCACCGGCGACGGGCAGCTTACCGCCTGCCAGCTTTTAAGCCTTCTGCGCCGCCGGGAGGCAAAGCTCAGTAGCCTTGCCACGCTGATGCAGCGGTATCCCCAGACCATGATTAACATCAAGGTCACCCCGGAAGGGAAGCTTGCCTTCTACACAGACCATACCGTAAAAGCCGCCATCGACAAGGCCGCCGCCGCTTTAGGCAAGGAAGGCCGGGTTATCGTGCGGCCTTCCGGCACAGAGCCTTTGCTGCGGGTAATGGTAGAGGGCCGCGACGAGGGGCAGATCCAGCAGATTGCAAGGGAAGTGGCGGACGTGATTGAGAGGGAACTTTCCTAATGCGTACCGCACAGTGGCACGACTATGAACTTTTAGACACAGCAGGCGGGGAGCGGCTGGAGCGCTGGGGGGAAATCCTCCTCATCCGGCCCGATCCCCAGATCATCTGGGAGGGGGACAAAAATGGCCCTCTGTGGGGAAAGGCCCATGCCCGGTATGTGCGCTCTAACAAGGGCGGGGGGCACTGGGAAACCTACAGGAAGCTGCCCGAGGTGTGGCAAATCGGCTGGGAAGGGCTGACTTTCCGTCTAAAGCCCATGGGCTTTAAGCACACCGGGCTTTTTCCGGAGCAGGCGGTAAACTGGCAGTTTGCCAAAGAGAAAATCCAAAGCGCCGGGAGGCCTGTAAAGGTTTTAAACCTGTTCGGTTACACAGGAGCCGCCACTCTGGCCTGCCTGCAGGCGGGAGCCGCCGTCACCCATGTGGACGCCTCCAAGGGCATGGTGCAGTGGGCCAAGGAGAATGCCCAGGCAAGCGGCCTCGCAGATAAGCCAGTGCGCTGGCTTATTGACGACTGCGTGAAGTTTGTCCAGCGGGAACAGCGCCGGGGCAACACCTACGACGGCATTATTATGGATCCCCCCTCCTACGGACGGGGGCCTGGAGGCGAGGTGTGGAAGCTGGAGGAACAGCTTTACGGGCTTATCTCCATGTGCCTGCCTATTTTGTCGGAAAAGCCCCTGTTTTTCATTTTAAATTCCTACACCACCGGCCTTTCCCCGGCTGTAATGGAATATTTGCTGGGGGTGCTGCTCTGCCCGAAAGCCGGCGGGGCTGTCTCCGCAGACGAAATCGGCCTGCGGGTAACCAGCACCGGCCTTGTCCTGCCCTGCGGCAGCACCGCCATCTGGCAAGCATGATGGCAACGTGACGTTGCATCCAAGACGCGGGGCGCAGGCGTTCCGCCTGCTGGCGGGAGGAAATTTTCCGCCGCGGAATGGGATTCCGCGCTTACAGAGGCGGACGCGTGCCCGGGGCACTCCCGATAGCATGACGGCAACGTGACGTTGCATCCAAGACGCGGGGCGCAGGCGTTCCGCCTGCTGGCGGGAGGAAATTTTCCGCCGCGGAATGGGATTCCGCGCTTACAGAGGCGGACGCGTGCCCGGGGCACTCCCGATTATGTGGAAATATTTGGTTTTAGGGTCAAACCCTTTTTTAAAAGGGTTTGTAGGATTCCAAAGGGCAAGGCCCTTTGGCCGCGGTCCGCAGACTGCGGAATCTTTGCAGGGCAAAAATTTTGAAAGCCCCAATGTCTCAGCCGTAACCACAGGCGTGCTTGCGCGAATGTACCTGGCAGCAGTAAAAAAGGAGCAAATTTATGGCAAGATGGATATATGCGGCGCTGGCCCTGGGCTGGGTGCTGAGCATGATTTACGAGTGCGTACAGACAGGGACAGGCATTGCCCTGTATTTTTTCCTGGGCGTCATAGGGCTGACAGCTTCCGTCATCCTTTTTGTGCGGGATCTGACCCGGGGCGGAGAGCAGAATGTGCCCCGGATGGTGTACTTTTTGGGGGCGGCGATATCGGCGGCGCTTTTCTATAGGGCACTGAGTAAGGCTGCCTACGCAGGAACCTATGTGCAGTTTATGCCCTTTTACCTGGTGATGTTCGCCTATTTCCTGGGCACAGGGCTGTACCTGTGGTGGAAGGCGCTGCGGGAGAAAAGATGATGGGCATAGACGGGGATATTCTGCTTTTCTTTGAGAAAAAGCCACAGGCACTGCCTCTTTACGAGGCCCTGGAGCAGGCGGTTTTCCAGCGGGTGCCCGGGGCAGGGCGGAAGGTGCAGAAAACCCAGATTACCTTTTCCAACAGGCGGGTGTTTGCCTGCGCCTCCCTTCTGCGGGTGAAAAAAGCAAAAGAACTGCCCCAACCGTATCTGGTGGCGACCTTCGGCCTTTCCCGCAGGGTGGATTCCCCCCGGATAGCCGCTGCTGTGGAGCCTTATCCCGGCAGGTGGACGCATCATGTGGTGATAGGCGCGGCTTCTGAAATCGACGGGGAGCTGCTGGGATGGATAGAGGAGGCCGCCGCCTTTTCGGCGGGAAAACGGTAGAAAATGAAAGAAAGGGGACAGCAGATGGCTTTTATTGAGATAAAAGACGTGCGTTTTTCCTATGCCATGGAGGCCGGGGCGGAAAAAGAAGTGCTCCATGGCATTAACCTGGACATTGGGCAAGGAGAGTTTGTGGCGCTTTTAGGGCACAATGGCTGCGGCAAATCCACCATGGCAAAGCTTTTAAACGGGATGCTCTCCCCTTCCTCGGGGCAGGTGCTCATAGACGGGCTGGACGCGGGGCTGGAGGAAAACCAGCTTCCAGTGCGGCGGCAGGTAGGCCTGGTGCTGCAAAACCCTGACAACCAGCTCGTGGCTGGCATTGTAGAGGAGGATGTGGCCTTCGGCCCGGAAAACCTGGGGGTGCCCCCGGAGGAAATCCGTCGGCGGGTGGACGAGGCCCTAAAGGCTGTGGACATGTACCACTACCGGGAGCACGCCCCCCACAAGCTTTCCGGCGGGCAGAAGCAGCGGGTGGCTATTGCCGGGGTCATTGCCATGGAGACAAAATGCATTGTGCTGGACGAGCCTACCGCCATGCTGGATCCCCGGGGCCGCCAGGAGGTGATGGAGACTATCACCCGGCTGAACCGGGAAAAGGGCATCACCATCGTGCTCATTACCCACTATATGGACGAGGCGGTGCAGGCGGGCCGGGTGGTGGTAATGGACAAGGGGCAGGTGCTGATGGACGGCACGCCCCAGCATGTTTTCAAGCAGGTGGAGCGCCTGAAGCGCCATGACCTGGACGTGCCCCAGGCCACAGAATTATGCTACAGGCTGCGGGCGGCGGGGGTGGCGCTGCCGGACATCCCCCTTTCTGTGGAGGAGTGCGTGGGGATGTTTAGGAACCTATTGCGCTAGTGTTGAAAACAGGAGTGGAAAAGCTTTGGAATACACATTGAGAAAAGCGGTGCCTTCTGACAAGGCCAGGATAGGGGCGCTGTTCATTGAAATGCTCCAGGCCATTTACAACAAAACAGAGGCTGAAGGGTATAAGGAGAATGAACTAGACCGCTTCTTCGCGGGCACCGAGAACTGGATATGCGTGGCAGAATCTAACGGCAGGGTGGAAGCTTTCCTCTCCATTGAAGAGCACCACGAGCCGGCGGATTATATCTATCTGGACGATTTCAGCGTCAGCACGCCCTGCCGGGGCCGGGGGATTGGCACGGCCCTTTTGAAAGCAGCAGAGCAATACGCCAGGGACAGGGGCATCCCCCAGGTGGTGCTCCACGTGGAAAAATCGAACCTGCGCGCCCACAGGCTTTACAAGCGGTCAGGCTTTACGGATGACAAAGACGAGGGCGGGCGCATCCGCATGAGAAAGCTGGTATAAACCGGAAAGGAACGTGTTCACAAACATGACAGTACTGGAAACCAGGAACCTAACCTACAAATACGGCATTGGCACGCCCTTTGAGAAAACAGCGGTGGAGGATGTATCCATTGAGATTGAAAGGGGCGAGTTCTTAGGGGTGATAGGCCACACAGGCAGCGGCAAGTCCACCCTTATCCAGATGCTCAACGGCCTGATACGCCCCACCTCGGGCCAGGTGCTGCTGGAGGGAAAGGACATCTGGGCCGAGCCAAAGAAAATCCGGGACGTGCGCTTTAAAGTGGGCATGGTGTTCCAGTATCCGGAATACCAGCTTTTTGAGGAGACGGTTTTAAAGGACATCATGTTCGGGCCAAAAAACATGGGGCTTTCTGATGCCCAGGCCCAGGCCCGGGCAGAGGAAGCCGCTGCCTTTACAGGGCTTAAGCCGGAGCTTTTAGAGAAATCCCCCTTTGAGCTTTCCGGGGGCGAAAAACGCCGGGCAGCCATTGCTGGGGTTATTGCCATGGATCCGGAGGTGCTGGTTTTGGACGAACCTACGGCAGGCCTGGATCCCCGGGGCCGGGACGTGCTGCTGACCCAGATTACCCAGTATCACAAAAAGCGGGGGAACACAGTGCTTCTAGTCTCCCACAGCATGGAAGACATTGGCCGCACAGCAGACCGCCTGCTGGTGATGAACAGCAGCCGGTGCGCGTACCTCGCCCCCACCCAAGAGGTGTTTGCCCAAAGCGGAAGCCTGGAGGAAATGGGCCTGCGGGTGCCCCAGATTACGAAAATCGTTCAGGCGCTGGAAAGGCTGGGATGCCCGGTTGACCCCAGCACCCTGACAGTTGACCACGCCTTAAAACAGCTTATCCCCTATTTCAAGCAGTTGAAACCCGGAAAGGAGGCCTAGCCCATGCTGTCAGACATTACCCTGGGCCAGTTTTTCCCCGCAAAAAGCCTGATGCATAAGGCAGACCCGCGGCTTAAAATCTGCCTCACCATTTTTTCCATTGTGCTGATTTTTGCCGCCGGAAACTTTTTCTCCCTGGGATGGGCAGTGCTGTACATTGCCCTGGCCATGGCCCTGTCGAAAATCCCCCTGAAAATGTATCTTAGAGCCTTAAAGCCCATTTTGTTCCTGGTGGCGTTCACCGCTGTGCTCAATATTTTTTACGGCACAGGCGATCCCCTTTTCCAGTGGGGCATCCTGAAAATCACCAAAAACGGCCTTTTAAACTGCCTGTTTGTCTCCATCCGCATTATTGTGCTGATTCTGGCAAGCTCTGTGCTCACCTTCACCACCTCCCCCACCCAGCTTACAGACGCTATCGAGCGGCTGCTGCGGCCCCTTTCCAAGCTGCACGTACCTGTCCACGAGTTCGCCATGATGATGACCATTGCTCTGCGCTTCGTGCCCCTTCTCATGGAGGAAACCGACAAGATTATGAGCGCCCAAAAGGCAAGGGGCGCGGACATGGAGAGCGGGGGCTTGGTGCAGCGGGTGAAGGCGCTGATTCCGGTGCTCATCCCCCTGTTTGTCTCTGCCTTCCGCCGGGCCTATGATTTAGCCACCGCCATGGAAAGCCGCTGCTACCATGGCGGCGAGGGCCGCACCAAAATGAAGGTGCTGCGCTTTTCTTCCCACGACTATTGCATTATCGGCTCAGCCCTCCTGGCCCTGGCGGCGTTTATCACATTGAATATGGTGTTCCCGCCTGCCATTGTGCGGTGAAGGCTGCCTCCGGCGGCTTAAGGATTTTTTTACAGGCCCGCTGCCTGCCGGGAATTTCGCATGTTAATTTGCGTTGCTTGTAGCAACGGGCTGTCCTGTATACAATAGTGGTAACAAACTTACAGAAAGGATGTTATCCCTATGTTAAACGAAAACCTGAAAGCACTGAGAAAATCAAAGGGCCTTTCCCAGGAAGAGCTTGCCATCAAGCTGCATGTGGTGCGCCAGACCATCTCCAAATGGGAGCAGGGACTGTCTGTGCCGGACGCGGATATGCTGGTTGCCCTGTCGGAGGCCTTTGAAACGCCTGTGAGCACCCTGCTGGGGGAAGCGGTTACAGAGCCGGAGGCAGACAGCATAAAGGCCATTGCCGAAAAGCTGGAGGTCATAAACCTGCAGCTTGCCCGAAGGGAAGCGTTGAAAAGGAAAATGCTCCACTGGCTGTCTATCTCCCTGTGCGCGGCCATCGCAGTTATTTTCGCGGTTTTAACCGTCTTAAACAGCCCCTATTTAGGCTGGGACTATGCCGATCCGGAACTCGCCATTGCCGGGACAGCCTTCCACGCCTTTGAGTGGGTGTTTGTGCGGGCAGCGCCCGTCATTCTTGCGGGGGGCATTGTTGGAGCCTTTTTGACGCGGAAGAAAATATAAACCGTTCTGACAGATACGCTTTGCCTTGAAAGGAGGCCCTTATGGATTTCCCCAAACACATTGTGTCCGCCGCTGGGCTGGTGCTCAATGATAAAAACGAAGTGCTGCTGGTGAAGGATTTCCTCCGGGAACCTTTCGCCATTTTGGAAGATATCCTGCTGCCCCCCGGGGCGCTGGCATTTGATTAAGGAGTATCCATGCGTAACCTGCTTATCACTTTAAGCTACGACGGCGCCCATTACCATGGCTGGCAGATACAGGAAAATGCCCTGACTGTGCAGGAGGTTTTTCAGTCTGCCCTCGCAAGGGTGACCGGGGGCGGGGAGGACATCAAGGCCTGCTCCCGCACAGACACAGGGGTGCATGCCCGGGAATTTGCCGTAAGCCTTCAAACAGAGAGCCGCATCCCGCCAGAGCGCCTGCCTGCCGCTTTAAACCGCTATCTCCCCCCGGACATTGCGGTGAAATCCTGCCGGGAGGTGCCGGAGGGCTTTCACGCCCGGTATTCCTGCTTGGGCAAGGAATACTGCTATGAAATCTGGAATCATCCGGTGCGGGATCCCTTCCTCCATAACCGGGCGCTGCACTACTGGTATCCTATAGACGAAAGCCTTTTAAACGAGGCCGCCGCCCATTACACTGGCCCCCACGATTTTTCCTCCTTCTGCACTTTGGACAGCCGGGAGATAGGAGATTTCACCCGTACCGTCACAGCGGCCCGGGTAGAGCGCCGGGGGGACATGGTGGTGTTTACCGTATCCGCCGACGGCTTCCTCTATAACATGGTGCGCATTATGACAGGCACCCTTCTCCGGGTGCAGCAGGGGAAGCTTTCCCCCCAGGACATCCCCGCCGTTATCGGGGCCAAAGACCGCCGGACCGCCGGGCCAACAGCCCCTGCCTGCGGGCTGTACCTTAACCGGGTTTTCTACGATTTGCCCGGTAGCAGGCTTTCTGCACAGCGGGAAGGTTTTTGAGGGGTGCGGGGAACTTTTTCCTGAAAAAAGTTCCCCGCATATTGGCAGCAGTTTCATTTGAAGAAAGGAGCGGCCCCGGCTGGGCCACAGAGCAGGCATATGGGAAAACACAGTAAAAAGGAAGAGCCGCAGATTATCCAGCTCCGGGATTACCAGAACCCGCCCCTGCCCCAGGAGGCCGGGCCTGAAGAGGAGCCGGAGGGCGGCGCGTCTATTACATATGACGAAGGGAAAAGAAAACAGCCCGCCGCCGTCCCCAAGGCGGTTTACCGGGCGGCAATCATCCTGCTGGTGCTGGTAATTGGACTGGCATTGTGGATGAACCGCACAAGCCTGAATCCGGAGAGCATTGGTTCCTGGCTGAAGCTGCAGATTACCGGGGCGGAAATCGGCGACGGCTTTCCAGTGCAGATTACCGGTTCCGAGGTGCTGGAAGCCAATTTCCTGGCCCAGGGAGGCAACGCGGTGGTGCTCAGCGATACTGTGTTCAGCATCCTCAATCCTACCGGACGGGAGGAAATTTCCCTGCGCCATAGCCTGAACCATCCTGTGCTCCAGAGTGCCGGGGATCGGTATCTCCTTTATAACAGCGGCAGCACCGGCTATACAATCCTTTCCGGCACAGACGTGGTGGTAAACAGCGTGGAGGAGCGGGACATCCTTACAGGAGCCATCGCCCAGAATGGGCGGTTTGCCCTGGGGGTGCAGGGAACCAATGGGGCCTCGGAACTGAAGGTGTACCAGAAGGACGGCACCCTCCAGTACCAGTATTCCCTGGCCTGGGACTACATCACCGCCATTGCCCTGAACTTTGACGGGGCTTATGGGGTGGTATGCACTGTACGCAGCGACAAGGGTATCCTGGTTTCCAAGGTGCTGGTGTTCGACTTCACAAACGAAGCCCCCATTGCCGAATATGAAACCCAGGAAAACCTGCTGCTGGCTGCCTATTGGGGGGAAAACGGATCTATCTATGCTGTGGGGGACACAGCCCTCCTGCGGGCCAGCTCCTCCGACTACAGCTTCTCAGAGGACAACTACCAAGGCCGGCAGCTTACTGCTTTCCGGCTGGGCGCAGGGCAGGCCTTCCTGTCCATTTCCGCTTACGAACACGCTGGCGCAAGCACCCTGCTGGCCTATGGTTCCAGCGGGGAGGAGCCTGTGCGCATGGAGGTGCAAAAGCGCATAGAGTCTGTCTCTGTATATGGGGGGACGGCAGGGGTGCTTGCAGGCGGCGAAGCGGTGTTCTTCGACTATTCCACAGGCAAAGAGCTGGGCCGGGCCGACGCCGGCGGGGACGCCAAGGCCCTGGCCCTTTCCAGCGAAAGCGCTGCCTATGTGCTGGGGGTCAGCGAGGTGCGCACCCTGCGGGTGGAATAAGCCCGGCTTTTCCCTGTCATGTTTTCCTTCTCCTGGCTGTATATCTGCTATAGGGGGGCGGGGCTTTCGTATTTGTAAGCCCCCTGTAAGATATCTGTAAGGCGGGTGGGGGTTGTGAAAAAAGGAGAATTGTGCTATATTTAAGATGGCTGTTTGAAAAGGGAGGTTGCTGCCAGTGAATTACGTGCTGGACTTGGTGCTTTTTGGCATTTTCGTTTTGTTTGTGGCGATGGGGGTATTCCGGGGGTTCATCCGATCCGCCATCCATTTCCTGGGATCCATTATTGCCGCCTGCCTGTCCGCTGTTTTAGGGGGCATGGCGGCCCAGTGGCTTTTTGATTCCATGTTCCGGGGGGCTTTGGTAGAGCGTGTGCAGGAGTCTTTAAACATGCTGGGCACCAGCGACGCCCTTTCCTCTGTGGATAACCTGCTGGCCTCCCTGCCGGACTTTATCGTCCGCGCCCTGCAGGATGCCGGGGTCACCGCCTCTTCCATCAGCGGCAGCATTGTAAGCGGAAGCGGCGCGGCGGCAGAGCGCATTGCCGATCTGCTGGCCCCCACCTTTGTGGGCTTTTTAAAGGTGCTGGCGGTTATCGTCATCTTTGCCCTTTTAATGGTCGTGGTGCGGATACTGGCGGAAGTGCTTTCCCATGTCCTGCGCCTGCCTGTCTTAGGGCAGCTTGACAGCATTTTAGGCGGCGTGTGCGGCTTTCTGCTGGCCCTGGTGCTGGTGTGGGTCATGCTGGCCGCGGCCCAAGTTTTTGTGCCCATGCTGGACGCCTCCACCCAGTCCCAGATACACCAGGCGCTGGAAGACTCCATTGTGGCGGGCATTTTTGTGAACATAAACCCCCTGGGCCATATGTTTACGGCATAGGGGCTGTTTAGGATGCTCCTGCCTGCGCCAAACTATTGGAAAAAGGAATTATAAAAGAAGGGAAAAGAAGGGAATGTCCCGAGAAAAGAAGCCGAGAAACCAAAATCTGACCATCCCCAACGCGCTGTCCTGTATGCGCATTTTGCTTGTGCCCTTTTTCGCCTGGTGCTTTTTGCGGGGAAGCTTAGCCTGGGCGGCGGCGCTGCTGGTGCTTTCGGGCCTTACCGACATGTTTGACGGGCTGATTGCCCGCAAATGCAACCAGATAACGGAGCTGGGAAAAATTCTGGATCCCTTTGCCGACAAGCTGACCCAGGGGGTTGTGGCCCTGTGCCTTGCCATCAGGTTCCCCATGATAGGCCCCCTTTTAGGGCTGTTTATCGCCAAAGAGCTGCTGATGCTCTGCTGTGCCCTGGTGCTTTTGAAAAAGCGCCGCCGCCCCGGCGGGGCCAAGTGGTATGGCAAGGTGGCCACTGTGATGTTTTATGTGTCTGTGTCCGTCATTGTGGTGATGGACGGCCTGCACCTGGCCGCCACGCCCCAGGCCTTTTACACTGTATCCTTTGTGCTCCTGACGCTTACGGCCCTGATGATGCTGTACGCTGCCTTCCGGTATTCCCAGGTGTTCTTCACCCTGCTCCATTCCACCGACGAGGAAAACCATCTGGATCTCCCGGATGAGATCCACGCCAAAAAAGGCGGCCCGCCCCCAGCGGCTTAGGGCCTGCCTTAAACCCAACGGAAAGGAGCGGTGCCGGTCTGCGCAGGGGGCTTTTTCCCTTTTGTGCAGATTTTTGGTTCCTATAGCGTTTTATGTTGCAATTTGTGCTGGGCCGCGCGGGAAGCGGAAAAACAGAATATATGCGCAGGATGCTGGCGGACAAGGCCCTGTCAGGAGACAGCAGGTGCATCATGCTGGTGCCCGAGCAGTATTCCTTTGAAACGGAAAAGGCCATGCTGCGCCTGGCAGGGGCCAGGCAGGCCAATGCCATCGGCATCTACAGCTTCACGAGGCTTGCGGAAACCGTTTTCCGCCGGGAAGGCGGGGCGGCAGGGCGCAGGCTCAGCGACGGGGGCAGGCGCATCCTGATGTCCTGCGCCATCGCGGCCTGCCAGGACAGCCTGGAGGTATACCGCAGCGCCGCCCAAAGCGGGCGGACAACAGACATGATGCTCACCGCGGTAAACGAGATGAAAATGTGCGGGATAGAGCCTTTACAGCTTTTGGAAACAGCAGGGCGGCTGAAGGGCCGGGGCCTGGGACAGAAGGTGCGGGAGCTGGGGCTGATTTTTGAAACCTATGAAGCTTTGGTGGCGGCTTCCTACCTGGATGCCCGGGACGACCTGACAAGGCTGGCCCAGGTCCTGGAGGAAAGCCGCTTTTTTGCAGGCTGCACTGTGGCGGTAGACTCCTTTGAAGGCTTCACCGTCCAGGAAATGAAGGTGCTGGGGCAAATCCTCCGGCGGGCCGAAACCGTTACCGTCTCCCTGTGTACCGATGGCCTTGGGGATGAGGCCGGGCTTTTCGCCCTGGTAGACCGCACCCATGCCCGCCTGCGCCGCCTAGCAGAGGAGCAGGGGGTGGGGATGCTGCCTCCTGTGGCGTTGACAGGCGCGCCGCGCTTTCATAATGAAAGCCTGAAGCTGCTGGAGGCTGGGCTTTTCTCCGGCGGGGAGGGGCTTTCTGCGGAGGACAGCCAGGGAGTTATCCTGTTTCAGGCCAAGGACGTGTACCAAGAGTCGGAATTTGTGGCGGCCACTATCCGGCGGCTGGTGGAGGAGCGGCACTGGCGGTACCGGGACATCTCCATCATCTGCCGGGATCCTTCCCGGTATTACGGCAGCCTGGACGTGGCCCTGAAAAAGCGGGACATCCCCTGCTTCATGTCCCAGCCCATGCGGGTGGACGCAGAGCCTGTAACCCGCTTTGCCCTGGGGGCCTTCCGGTGCGTGCAGTCGGGGCTTGCCACAGACAGCCTTTTAGAGCTTCTGAAAACCGGAGTGTCCGGCTTTACCGCGGAGGAAATTTCCGATTTGGAAAATTATGCCTTCCTGTGGAAGGTGACTGGTTCCGGCTGGCGGCAGGAATTTGTCCGGCACCCCCAGGGCTTTGGGCGGGAATTTACAGAAGCGGACAGGGAATTTTTAGCCTATGTAAACGGCCTGCGGCTGCGGCTTATCACCCCGCTGCAGCAGTTCGCCGCCGCCACCCGGGACGCCACAGGGGAGGAAATCTCCCAGGCGGTTTACACCCTGCTGACAGCATACGGCCTGGAAGAAACCCTGCCAGCCTACTGCCGGGAGCTGGAAAGGGCGGGCGAGGAGGGCCTTGCGGCGCGGCAGGTGCGGGTGTGGGAGCTTTTGATGGAGCTTCTGGATCAGATGCACAGCATTTTAGGGGACAGGAAGATCTCCCGGGAACGGTATTTCCAGCTTTTGCGGGAGGTGCTGGCGGCGGAGGACGTGTCGGAAATCCCACAGACCGTGGACCAGGTGCTGTTCGGCACAGCAGAGCAGGTGCGCCAGTCCTCCCCCAAGGCGGCCTTCCTCATCGGCGTGGCGCAGGGGGAATTTCCCCTTGCCCCCCATTCCTCCGGGGTGTTTTCCGATGCGGAGCGCCGGGCGCTTTTAGAGCTTAACCTGCCTTTGGGGGATCCCCTGGAGCAGAAAGCCATAGAGGAGCGGTATCTGGCCTATTCCGTTGCCTGCGCCCCTTCCGAGGCGCTGTATATAAGCTGGCCTGCCTCCATAGGCGGGGAGGACAGGGAGCCAAGCGAGCTGGTGGCGGAGGTGCGGGCGCTGTTCCCAGCCCTTGCCCCCTTGGAAAACCTGCCGGAGGAGTATTTTGCCAATTCCCTGGAGGCGGCTTTCTCCTACATGGCCCCCCGTCTCCAGGACAAAAGCCCCCAGGCCCAGGCCATGCGCCTGCTTTTTGCAGGGGACGCCTATTATGAAGGCCGCATTGCCGCCCTGGAGCGGGCGGCGGGCCAGGGGGCTGCGGGCATGGAAAGCCCGGAACTGGCCCAAAAAATATATGGGGAAAAGCCCTTTGTCTCCCCCACCCAGATTGAAACCTTCCATAGCTGCGCCTTTAAATATTTCTGCCGCTACGGCATAAACGCCCGGGAGCGCCGCCCCGCCGAGGTGGACGTGATGCAGTACGGCACCCTGATGCATTATCTGTTCGAGCAGGTGTTCCAGTGCCCCAAGGAACAGCGGGAAGCCTGGACGCAGCAGGAGCTGGAGCAGATTGTGCAGGGACACATCGGGGACTATGCCCGGGACAGCCTGGGAGGCATGGAGCTTTTAAGCGGCAGGCAGAAATACCGGCTGGGGCGCATGGCCCAGTCTGCCTGCAAACTGATACGCCATGTGGAAAAGGAGCTTTCCCAAAGCCGCTTTGCCCCGGAACATTTCGAGCTGGGCCTGGGAAGCGGCGGCTATCCCCCTCTGCAGGTGGAGTTGGGAAACGGCCGCACTGTCACCGTGGGGGGCACTATCGACCGGGTGGACGTGTACCACAGCCCCAGCGGGCAGGATTACGTGCGGGTGATTGACTATAAGACAGGGCAGAAAATCTTCAAGATGGCAGACGTGCTTTACGGGCTGAACATGCAGATGCTGGTGTATCTTGCCGCTTTGGTAGAGCAGGGCGGGCAGGCCCCGGCAGGCATCCTCTACATGCCGGCGGCAGAGCCTTCCGTTTCCGCCGGGCGGGGGGAGGAGGACGCCGCCGTTCAGGAGCGGGCGGACAAGTTGCTGCGCATGAACGGGGTGGTGCTGGCGGATACGGAGATTATTGAGGCCATGGAGGCAGGGGCCAAGGGGAAATTTATCCCCGCCGCTTTGAACAAGGACGGCAGCCTGCGCAAAAGCCCCTCCCCGCCCCTGACAAAAGAGCAGATGGCCTTGGTGCTTGCCTATTCCAAGAAGCTGATTGCCGCCATGGGCCGGGAGCTGCTGCGGGGCGCGGCAGAGGCCCGCCCCAATTTAAACCGGCACAACGCCTGCCGGCTGTGCCCCTATGGGGCTGTGTGCGGCAGCGAGTTTTCAGAAAACGACGTGCAGGAGGATGACGCCTCCCAGGAAGAGGCATTGGCCCGCATGAGGAAGGCATTACAGGAAGGAGGGGAGCGGGATGGCTGAAACAGCCTGGACCCGTGCCCAGCAGGACGCTATCTCCGCCCGGCGGGGCACAGTGCTGGTGGCGGCGGCGGCGGGCAGCGGCAAGACGGCCGTGCTGGTACAGCGGGCCATTGAGCGGCTGACAGACAGGGAAAACCCGGTTCCCGCCGACCGGCTGCTGATTGTCACCTTTACAAAGGCCGCGGCCCAGGAAATGCGGGCCAGGCTGGAGCAGCGCCTGTGGGGGCTTATCCGGGAGAACCCGGAAAACCCGGTGCTGCGCCGCCAAAGCCTGCTTCTGCCCCAGGCCCACATCGGCACGGTGGACAGCTTCTGCGCGGAGATGGTGCGGGAATTTTTCCATGTGCTGGACATCTCCCCGGAGTTTACCATCCTTTCCGACAAGCGGGAGGAAGAGCTTTGCGGGGAGGCACTGGAAGAAGCCCTCCAGGCGGCCTTTGAGTCCGGGGAGGCGGCGGAACTGGCAGACGCCTTTACCGGGGAGCGGGACGACAAGCGGCTTGCCGCCATGGTGCGCACCCTGTACCGCTTTATGCAGTCCCATCCCTTCCCGGAAAGGTGGCTGGAGGAAAAGGTGGCCCTTTACGAGCAGGGGGACGGGGCGCTATGGGAAGGGGCGGTTTTGTCCTATGCCAAAGAGACTGCCGCCTATTGCTGCGGCCTGTTGGAAGCCGGGCAGGAAGCCGCAGCCCAGGACGTGAAGCTGGAGGAAAACTTCGGCCCGGTGTTCACAGAGGACAGGCGGCAGCTTTCGGCCCTTATGGAAGCCTGCGCCGCCGGGGACTGGGACAAAGCCCTGGCCCTGCGGCAGGCCTTTGCCCCCAGCCGCCGGAAGCCCCTGCGGGGCTATAAAGAAGATCCCCTTTTCTGCCGGCTGGACGCCTGCCGCAAGGAGGTGGCAAAGGCCCTGGAGCCTTTGGAAAAGTGCCTGTGCGGCACGAGAGGGGAAAACTGCCGGGAACTGCAGGAAGCCGCCCCCCTTTTAAAGAGCCTGCAAGCCCTCACCCTGGACTTCTCCCGGCGGTACAGGGAAAAAAAGCGGGAGCGGGATTTCCTCGATTACAGCGACCTGGAGCATTTGGCGATAGAGCTTTTCTGCAGGCCCGACGGCTCCCCCACCCCTGTGGCTAAAGAGGTATCGACGCGCTTCGGGGAAATCATGATAGACGAATACCAGGACATCAACGAGGTGCAGGATTCCCTGTTCCGGGCTGTGTCCCAGAATGAAAAGAACCTCTTTATGGTGGGGGACGTAAAGCAGAGCATTTACGGCTTCCGCCGGGCCATGCCGGAAATCTTCCTCCGGCGCAGGAAGAGCTTCCCCCTGTATGACAGGGAACAGGACAGCTATCCCGCCTCCATTGTGCTGGACAGGAACTTCCGCTCCCGCCGGGAGGTGACGGAGTCGGTAAACTTCGTGTTCTCCCAGCTTATGAGCCGGGAGGCGGGAGACATCGACTACACCGGGGAGGAGCGGCTGGTGTGCGCCGCCCCCTATGAGGACAAGGCAGGGTGTGAAACAGAAGTTTTGCTCATAGACCGCCAGGGCGTGCCGGCGGAAACAGCGGAAGCCGCCGCCATTGGGAAGAGAATCCGGGAGATGGTGGAGGCGGGCTTTCCTATCACTGCCAAGGAGGGGGAGCGTCCCGCCTGCTGGGGGGACTTCTGCATCCTGCTGCGCAGTGCCAATAAATATGCCCACCGCTATGCCCGGGAGCTTGCGGCCCTGGGGGTGCCGGCCCGGGCGGCGTCCTCCGGCGGCTTTTTCGCCGCCAAGGAGGTGCAGGCTGTGCTGTCCCTTTTGCGGGTTATCGACAACCCCAACCAAGACATCCCCCTGCTGGCTGTGCTGATGAGTCCTTTATACGGCTTCACCCCCGACGATTTAGCCCGCCTGCGGGAGAGGGACAGAAAATCCTCCCTGTATATTTCCCTTTTGCGGGGGGCAAAGGAAAGCGCCCTGTGCCGGAGGGTTCTGGAGGAGGTGGGGGAACTGCGGAGCCTTTGCGCCACCATGCCTGCCGACGCCTTCCTCACTTTGCTCTACAGCCGCACAGGGTATCCCGACATGGTGCTGGCCATGGAGGAGGGCCGTTCCCGCCTGGAAAACCTGCGGCTTTTGCAGCAGTATGCCAAGGAATATGAAGGCTCCGGGTATCATGGGCTTTCCGGCTTTGTCCGTTTTTTAGACAGGCTGCGGGACAGCGGCGCAGATTTGCAGGCCGCCCAGCCCCAGCAGGAGGACGGCCCCGCGGTGCAGATTATGAGCGTACACCGGGCAAAGGGCCTGGAATTCCCAGTGTGCATTGTGGCGGGCTGTGGGCGCAACTTTGTAACAGACCAGCGGGAGGACGTGCTGCTCCACCCTGTTTTGGGCCTGGGGGTGAAGCTGAAGGACGCGGCCCGCTCCGCCCGGTATACCACCACTGCCCGGGAGGCCATTGCCCTGGAATCTGCCCGCTCCTCTGCGGCGGAGGAACTGCGGGTGCTGTATGTAGCCATGACCCGGGCCAAGGAAAAGCTTATCCTCGCAGGCTCTGGGGAAAAAATGGACGAAATGGTGGGGAAGCTTGCCATGCGGGCCGCTGGCGCGGGGGTAAGCCCTTATCTGGTGCGCAAGGCCAAAAACGCCCTGGAGTGGCTTATCCTCTGCGCCCTGCGCCATCCGGACGGCGGGGAACTGCGGAAAACAGCCGGGGCGGAAGACCTGCCCCTGTGCCGGGAATCCTTCACCCCCTGGCGCATCCAAGCCATCCCATATGCCCCCCCTCCCCTGCCGGAAGCTGGGGAGCTGGAGGAGGTTCCGCCTCCAGACCTTATGCTGGCGGCACGTCTGCGGGAACGGGCCTCCTTCCAATATCCCTATGCCGGGCGGCTGGAGATCCCCGCCAAGGTGTCTGCCTCCAAGCTGGCGGCAGAGCAGGGCGGGGCCGGGGAAATCAGCCTGTCCCGCCCTGCCTGGCTGGGGGAAAAGGGCATGACCCCTGCGGAAAGGGGCATTGCCCTTCACGAGTTCATGCAGTTTGCAGACTTTCACGCTGCCGCCGAAAACCCGGAAAAGGAGCTTATGCGGCTGGTGGAAAAGGCATGGCTTACCCTGGAACAGGGGGAAGCGGTGGACGTTCACCGGGTGCGGGCCTTTTTCCAGGGAAGCCTGGGCAGGCGCGTGCTGGCCTCAGCCGAGGTTTTAAAAGAAAGGCGCTTCACTGTCACCCTCCCCGCCCATATGGTTCGGGAGGGCCTGGAGGACGGGGGCCTGGAGGAGCAGGTGGTGCTCCAGGGCGCTGTGGACTGCACCTTTCTGGAAGGCGGACGCATACATATTATTGACTTTAAAACAGACCGGGTGGAAACGGTTGAGGAGCTTTGGCAGCGGTACCAGGTGCAGATACGCCTGTATGCCTATGCCATGGAGCAGGCCACAGGGCAGCAGGTGGGAGACTTAATTTTATATTCCACCTATCTCAGCCAGGCCTGCGTGAAGCCCTACAGCCGGGACGCATCATAAAAAAGGGGGAGCGGATATGATAAGCCAGAGCTTGCATGAAGGATGGGCGCTGGAAATCCTGGGGAAAAACAGGAAATACCCGGCAAAGGTGCCGGGTACGGTATATGGCGCGCTGCTGGAGGCCGGGGCCATGGAGGATCCCTTCTGGCGGGACAACGAGCTGAAGGCCCTGCAGGTGATGGAGGACGATTTCCTCTTTGAAACCGCCTTTGTCCCGGCGGAGGGAATGCTCCAGTGCCAGAACGTATACCTGCGGTTTGAGGGCATCGACACCCTGGGGGAGGTAAGCCTTAACGGCGTGCCCTTAGGGCAGACGGACAACATGTACCGCACCTGGGAGTTTGAAGCCGCCCACCTGCTGCGGGAAGGAGAAAACGTTCTGCGGGTAAAGCTTTCCTCCCCCACCCGGTTCATCCGGGAACACTATAACCCCCAGAAGGCGGACGGCACAAGTGACGCCATGAGGGGCTTTCCCGCCCTGCGCAAGGCCCACTGCATGTTCGGCTGGGACTGGGGCCCCCGCCTGCCCGACGCAGGCATTTTCCGGCCTGTCACCCTGCTGGGGGATGAGGGCGCGTATATCCGGGAGGTGCGGGTGCGGCAGAAGCACGCGGACGGCAAGGTGGAGCTTTCCCTGGGGCTAAGCGCCTCCTCCACCGCAAAGGGGGTACGCTTTACAGCAGAGCTGGTAGATCCGGACGGAAATGCCAAAGCCTTTTCCACTGCCCCCATGGCCTTAACTGTAGAAAACCCCCGGCTCTGGTGGCCAAGAGGCTATCAGCCTGGGGCTGCTGGCCCCTCAGGCTCTGGCGGGCAGCCCCTTTACACCGTCAAAGTGAAGGCCCTGTCCCAGGAAGGCCAGGTGCTGGATCTGTGGGAGCGGAAAATCGGCCTGCGCACAGCCACCATGCACATCGAAAAGGACGAATACGGCGAAAGCTTTGCCCACGAGATAAACGGGGTGCAGATTTTCGCCATGGGCGCGGACTATATCCCAGAGGACAACCTCCTGGGCCGGGTCACCCTGGAGCGCACCCGCCGGCTGCTGGAGGACTGCTGCGCCGCCAACTTCAACACCATCCGGGTGTGGGGCGGGGGCTATTACCCTGACGACTGGTTTTATGACATCTGCGACGAGCTGGGCCTCTTAGTGTGGCAGGACTGCATGTTCGCCTGCGCCACCTATGAGCTGACCCCGGCGTTTTCCCGGAACATCCAGGCGGAAATCGCGGACAATGTAAAGCGCCTGCGGCACCATCCCTCCCTGGCCCTATGGTGCGGCAACAACGAGATGGAAATGTTTGTGGAGGAGGGCCTGTGGGGAGGCTCCCCCCGGCAGAAGGCAGACTACATCCGCATGTACGAATATATCATCCCCAAGGTGATACAGGAGCAGGACCCCGACGCCTTCTACTGGCCCGCCAGCCCCTCCAGCGGCGGGGGCTTTGACGATCCCAACGGGCGCAGCCGGGGAGATGTACACGACTGGAGCGTCTGGCATGGCATGCGGCCCTTTGCGGACTACCGCAAGGGCGCCTGCCGGTATCTCTCCGAATTTGGCTTTGAGTCCTTCCCCTGCCTGAAAACAGTGGAAACCTTCACCCTGCCGGAGGACAGGAACCTCTTTTCCTATGTGATGGAAAAGCACCAGCGCTGCGCCCATGGCAGCGCCCTGACCATGGCCTACCTCCAGCAGATGTATTTATACCCCACCAGCTTTGAAACAGCCCTCTATGCCTCCCAGCTTCTCCAGGCCGAGGCTGTGCGCTATGGGGTGGAACACATGCGCCGCCAGCGAGGCCTGTGCATGGGCACTCTTTACTGGCAGCTTAACGACTGCTGGCCTGGGGCCTCCTGGTCGTCCATCGACTGCACCGGGCGCTGGAAGGCCCTGCATTACTTTGCCAAACGGTTCTTTGCCCCTGTGCTCCTCTCCTGCCAGGAGGAGGGCATGCTCACCCAGAACCCCGACATCAACGCGGAACCCTATGACATGGAAAAGAGCATCCGCCTTGCCATAACAAACGACACCTTAAAGCCCCGGCAGTTTGTGACGAAATGGGCCTTGCGGGACAGGCTGGGCCGGGTGAAGCGGGAGGAAACCATCTGCCTGTCCGTGAACCCCCTGCAAAGCGTGACCCTGCCCAAAACCCACCTGCCGGAGGCGGACATTTTCCAGGACTATGTCAGCTACCATCTCTACGAGCTGGGCCGGGAGCTTTCCAGCGGCACCGTCATTTTCTCCCTGCCCAAATTTTTCCATTTTGCAGACCCCCGCCTGGGGCTGCGGCTGGAGGGGGACGAAATTGTGGTGACGGCAGGGGCCTATGCCAGGGGCGTGGAGATCCAAAACGGTGCGGAGGACTTGCTCCTTTCCGACAACTACTTTGACATGAACCCCGGGGAGCGCCGGGTGAAAATCCTTCGTGGGGAGCCTTTTGGCCTGCGGGCCCGCAGCGTCTATGATATCCGGTAAAAAAGCTTGACAAGCCTTTCAGGAAAGCGTATAATATTTAGTCCAAACCAACACGCTTGTTCACAGAAAGGGGAGGTCAGCATGAAAACCGACAGAACATTTGGCGCGCCAGAGCCGGGCAAAGCTTACCGCAGCCGGGAGGGCGCATACCTGCTGGCTGTGCAGGACGGCCTGCTTGCTGTGGCGGACACGCCCTCCGGCTGGTTCCTGCCTGGCGGCGGGACAGATCCCGGCGAAAGCCATGAAGCGTGCATCTGCCGGGAGTGTCTGGAAGAGCTGGGCTGCCCAGCCCGCGCCGGCCAGTACATGGGCTGCGCGGACGGATATCTGGGCCAAACGGATTTTGGCCCCATTCATGCCATACAGTTTTACTATACAGGCGCTCTGGGCACAAAATCCCAAGAGCCTATAGAGCCTGACCACACATTTATCTGGGTGCCTGTAGAGGAAGCCGCCCAGAAGATGAAGCTGGAAATGCAGCGCTGGGCAGTGCAGAAGCTGCTGGAGAAAACAGGGCAGACCGGGGAACAATGGGATTTATACACCCAAGACCGGGTGCTTACCGGGGAAACCCACCTGCGGGGAGCCCCCCTGCCGGAGGGCCGCTACCATCTGGTGGTACATATCTGGATCCGCAATCCAAAGGGGCAGTTCCTCATCTCCCAGCGCGGGGCGGACAGGCCCGCCTTCCCCCTTCTGTGGGAATGCACAGGCGGCTCGGTGGTGAAAGGCGAGGACAGCCTTACCGGCGCTTTGCGGGAAGTGAAGGAGGAAGTGGGGCTGGATTTGCCCCCGGAAGGCGGGAAGCTGATTCACAGCGAAGTCCGGGGAGAGGGCTTCCAGGATATCCTGGACGTGTGGCTCTTTGACTATAACGGCCCCCTGGCCCTGGAAAAGGCCACTACAAAGGAAGTGGCACAGTGCCGCTGGATGGACAAAAGCGAGATACAGGCCCTGTATGACAGCGGGGAACTGGTGCCCACTTTAGGCTATGTTTTCCCTCTTCTTTAGGAGAGCCTGCTAAAAAATCTCTGCTGTGATATATGGCAAACGCACCTGGGTATGGAATCCATACCCAGGTGCGTTTTTAGAAAGCCACAGAGCCTTTGTTATTTCACGTTTGCCTTAAGCCATGCACAGTCGTCGGCAATGCACTTGTCGTGCTCGTCATAGAAGCCCTCGCGCTCGATAACCCAGAAGGCCTCGAAGCTCTGCTCGTCCAGGGCGTCCTTAATGGCCTGCCAGTTCATATTGGACTCCTCCGCGCCCATCTTGCACTGCACAGCAAAGCGGCGGTTAAAGGCCGGGTCAGCGTTGCGGGCATTAAACTGATCCAGCATCTTCTGGCGCTCCTCCAGAGGCATTTCGGCAGCCTTGGCAAAGGGGCTTTCGCCGGGGCCTTCCTTGGCAGACTTGGGCCGGGGGCCAGGCCCTAAAATCTTGCAGTTTTCCTTCACATGGATAGCCACAATCCTGTCCTTGAACCGCCGGATGACGCTGGGAGGATAGAAGCCGCCTACCGTAGCCCAGCCGCAGTCCAACTGGAAGAAGAACTTGCTGGAGTTATTGGCCATGTGCTCAATAAGGGTCAGGCCCTCGTCCATGAAGAACTCCTTCTCATGGTTGTGATAGCCCACCTTAATGCCGTAAGGCTCTGCCATTTCCGCCATGGCGTCCAGCTCCTTGGCAACGGCAATGGCCTCTTCCCTGTTGCAGAAGTCGGTGCTGGCCCAGATAACAGCCTTGCCGCCCAAAGCCGCCATCTTTTTGACAATCTCCTCTGTGGGCTTGGCGTGGACGGAAACGATTTCCAGCCCTGTCTCCGCAGCCCATTTCTTAATGTCCTCCACGTCGTTGTCCAGGTCAACAGGCAGCAGCTCCACGCCGTCAAAGCCCAAAGACTTGATAGTTTGGAACTTCTCCAGCAGGGTAGGGCCAAGGCCCAGATAGCTGGCGATGCCGCCAAAGGAATATGTACCGATATTGACTTTCATAAGCAGGATCCTCCTGTGTCCATATTTTTCTGAATATCATCATACCACCCTTTTTGCAACCTGTCAATACGCCCATAAAATTTTACACGGCATATCTGTTTATTGGGAAAAACCACAGTACTTTTCGCGGGCACCTCCTTCCTCCCCTGCCCGGCAGCCGCTCCCTCTCCTTTTTCAAAAATTTTTCCCCACAAGGGCCTCTGCCTGTGTTATACTAAGGGTGTATTGAGAAACGAAAAAGGAGCGACGCGCCATGTACCATTTCTTTGCCATGCTTTCCCGCATGAAATATATCAACCGCTGGGGCCTGATGCATAACACCCGCTATGAAAACCTTTGCGAACACTCCATGGAGGTGGCCCTGCTGGCCCATGCCCTGGCAACCCTGGGCAACCGCCGCTTCGGCAAAACCTACAACGCGGAGCGGGCCGCCGCCCTGGCAGTGCTGCACGATGCTTCAGAAATCATCACGGGAGACTTGCCCACGCCGGTGAAGTATCATTCAGAGGAAATCCGCAAGGCATACGGGGAGGTGGAGGAAATGGCGGTGGAGCACCTTGTTTCCATGCTGCCCGAGGATCTGCGCCCCTGCTACCGGGAGCTGATGACCATGGCCGCGCCGGGGGATCAGGAGCTTCGCGCCCTGGTGAAGGCGGCTGACCGCATTTCCGCGGCCATCAAATGCATTGAAGAGCGCCGGGGCGGCAACCAGGATTTCCGCAAGGCAGAGCAGGGCATTTTGCAGTCCATCCGGGACATGCACCTGCCGGAGGCCGACTGCTTTTTAGCAGAGTTTTTGCCCTCCTATGGGCTTACCATTGAGGAGCAGGACTACACCCGGGAAGCGGGGCTTCACTTCTCCCCCTCCTCCCAGATGGTCTTTTCCCAGGTGGTACATAAATAAAAGGAGGGTTCCCCGTGAAGATAGGCAATATGGAGATACAGGGCCGGGCGGCCTTAGCCCCTATGGCAGGGGTGACAGACGCCGCCTTCCGCCAGGTGTGCCAGGGCTTTGGCGCGGCCTATACCATAACAGAGATGGTCAGTGCCCGGGCTGTCACCTATGGCGATAAAAAAACAGCGGAGATAGCATCGGTAAGCCAGGACGCCTCCCCGGTGTTCATCCAGCTTTTCGGGGAGGATCCCCAAACCATCGCCCAGGCCGGGGAAATGCTCATGGCCCTGCACCCAGACGGCTTTGATTTAAACATGGGCTGCCCGGTGCCCAAGGTGGCGGGAAACGGCGCGGGCAGCGCCCTGATGCAGGATCCTCCCAAATGCGGGGAGATGGTGTCCGCCCTGCGGCGGTCGGTGCCTGTGCCCGTTACAGTAAAAATGCGGGCCGGATGGGACGAGTCCAGTAAAAACGCTGTGGAGGTGGCAAAAATCTGCCAGCAGGCCGGAGCTACCGCTTTGTGCGTACATGGGCGCACCCGCACCCAGATGTACCAGGGAAAGGCGGACTGGGACATCATCCGCCAGGTGAAGGAGGCGGTCAGCATCCCGGTTATCGGCAACGGGGACGTGGCAGGCGCCCAGTCTGCCCGGAACCTTTTGATGGAAACGGGCTGCGACATGGTGATGGTGGGCCGGGGCGCCTTGGGGAACCCCTGGGTGTTTCGGCAGATAAACGCCTACCTCACCGATTCCTGCACCATCCTGCCGCCGCCCGGCATTGCCGAAAGGCTTTTCACCATGCGCAGGCACATTGGCCTGCTGGTGGAGCTGAAGGGCGAGGGCCGGGCCATGCGGGAGGCCAGGAAGCACGTGGGCTGGTATCTCCACGGCCTGCGGGGAGCGGCAGAGTTCCGGCGCAGGGCCGGGCAGCTTTGCACCCTGGAAGATTTGGACAGGCTGGTGGGGGACGTATACCAGCACAATCAACAAGAGCAGGAGGAAAACCTATGAAGCTATTGGTGTTAGACGGGAACAGCATCCTGAACCGGGCCTTTTACGGGATAAAGCTTTTGTCCACAAAATCCGGGGAGTTTACAAACGGCATATACGGCTTTCTCACCATGCTGAAAAAGCTTTTGGAGGAGACAGAGCCGGAAGGGGTGGCGGCGGCCTTTGACATGCGGGCGCCCACCTTCCGGCACAAGCAGTATGCGGGATATAAGGCAAACCGCAAGGGCATGCCCGAGGAGCTTGCCCAGCAGCTTCCTGTTTTGCAGCAGCTTCTGCGGGATTTGGGCTACCATGTCGTCACCTGCGAGGGCTGGGAGGCCGACGATATCCTAGGCACCCTTTCCGCCGCCTGCGAGAAGGAGGGCCACCAGTGCCTCATTGCCACAGGGGACAGGGACAGCCTGCAGCTTGTGTCCGGCAGCACCAGCGTGCGCCTTGCCACCACGAAATTCGGTCAGCCCCAGGTGACGCTGTACGACGAAGGGAAAATCATGGAGGAATACGGCGTAACCCCCCGGCAGATGATCGATCTCAAGGCCATCCAGGGGGATACCTCCGACTGCATCCCCGGCGTGGCGGGCATCGGCCCCAAGGGCGCGGGAGAGCTTATCCAGAAATACGGCAGCGTCCAATACCTGTATGATCACCTGGAAGAGCTGGATATCAAGCCTGCCATGCGCAAAAAGCTGGAGGCCTCCCGGGACAACGCCTTTTTAAGCTATGATTTGGGCACCATCCGCCGGGACGCCCCCATTGACACAGCGCTTGCCCATTACAATAAAGGGGCCGGGAATCCCCAGAAAGCCGCAGCCACTATGGTAAAACTGGAGCTTTTCTCCCTCCTGGAAAAATTCGGGCTGGACAGCATCCCCGCCCCCCAGCAGGAGGCGGAAAAGGCCGCCGGGGAAGCCCTGCCCGTAAACCGCCTTCCAGACGGCGCGGCCATGCTGCCCCGGCTGGAGGATGAGGGCGCAGCCTATTTCCTGTGCCAGTGGGACAAGGAAGGCGCCCTTTTGGAGATGGATTTCTGCCACAAGGGGGAGCTTTGGGCCGTGGAGCCGGACGAAGCCTTTTTGCGGGCCTTCTTTCAGAACGGGCGCATCGGGAAATTCACCCATGATGTAAAGCCCCTGCACCGGCGGGCTTTACAGCTTCAAACCCAGATAGAAAACGTGCGCATGGACACAGCCCTGGCAGGGTATCTTTTAAACCCCTCTGCCAGCGGCTATGACGTGCCGAGGCTCTGCGCCGAATACCGGGTCGTCCTGCCGGAGCTGGAGGAAGAAGCCCTTTGCTGTGCCGCCGGGATGCCCGGGCTGTGCCAGTCCCTCTCTAAGGCCATTGATGAAAACGGCCAGCGGGAGCTGCTGGAAAACATTGAAATCCCCTTAAGCTTTGTGCTGGCCCAGATGGAGCACATCGGCTTTTACGTGGACAGGGATTCCATCGAGGCCTACGGCAGGGAGATGGAGCGGCAGGTGCAGGAGCTGCACGACTCCATCATAGAGCAGGTGGGATACGATTTCAACATCAACTCCCCCAAGCAGCTAGGGGAAGCCCTCTTTGAAAAGCTGGGGCTTCCCCATGGGAAAAAGACGAAAACAGGCTGGTCCACCAATGTGGACGTTTTAAACGATCTGCGCTGGCAGGCCCCGGTGGTGGAGGAAATCCTCCGCTACCGCACAGTATCGAAGCTGAAATCCACCTACTGCGACGGGCTTTTAAAGGTGATTGGCCCGGACGGGCGCATCCACTCCAGCTTCAACCAGACAGAAACCCGCACAGGGCGCATTTCCAGCACAGAGCCGAACCTGCAGAACATCCCGGTGCGCACCCCCATCGGACGGGAGCTGCGGAAGTTTTTCGCGGCGGAAAAAGGCGTGCTGGTGGACGCGGACTACAGCCAGATCGAGCTGCGGGTGCTGGCCCATGTGGCAAACGATTCCGCCATGCAGGAGGACTTCAGGGAGGGCCGGGATATCCACACCGCCACAGCGGCAAGGGTGTTCGGCATGCCTCCGGAACTGGTGACAGGCGAAATGCGCAGCAGGGCAAAGGCTGTAAACTTTGGCATTGTCTATGGCATCGGGGCCTTCTCCCTTTCCAAGGATATCGGGGTTAGCCGCAAGGAGGCGGAGGACTATATCAACGAATACCTGCGGGGATTCGCCGGGGTGGACGCCTACATGAAGCGGGTGGCAGAGGAAGCCCGGGAGCAGGGCTATGTGGAAACCATGTTCGGCCGCAGGCGCTATCTGCCGGAGCTGAAAAGCTCTAACTTCAACATGCGGGCCTTTGGGGAACGGGTGGCCCGGAACATGCCCATCCAGGGGGCGGCGGCGGACATCATTAAAATCGCCATGATCCGGGTTTCCAAACGGCTTATGCAGGAAGGCCTTCAGGCCAGGATGATTTTACAGGTACACGACGAGCTGATTGTAGAGTGCCCGGAAAGTGAGCAGGAACAGGTGAAAAAGCTGCTGCGGGAGGAGATGGAGCAGGCGGTAAACCTTGCCGTCCCCTTGGTGGCAGAGGCCTGCGCCGGGAAAACCTGGTACGACGCCAAGGGCTGACAGCACGCAGGACAGAGGAAACGCGACCGGATGCTTCCGCGCTTACGGCGGCCATCGTGTGTCCTCCTGCCCCCGTGGAGTCCACAGTTGAAATCCGCTGGGAAAACTGCTATAATGAATAATAGGCAATACCGCACCATTCTAAGCGGGATATTACGGCGCCCATACATGGTATAATAACCGCAAAGCGGTTATTATACTTGATTTAAATGTGTCCCGCCTTAGCCTTTCCTCCGGTCAGGCAGGCGATGGACACAATACCAACGCGCTATGCGCTTATGGTATCAAGTGTTCTGAAGAACACTTGGGAGTATCCCTCTGCCCCCTGCTTCGCAGGGGTATCGGGAACTCCGGATAAGGTTATGGTACAATAAACCGCCCGGGACAGGGAGACAAAAAGGCCGTCCTTAACCGGGCGGTTCTTAAACTCCATGTTGGAAAAGAGGAAGCATGAAGCGTATTCTACAGAGAGACTTTCTTACACATACCCCCGCCATTGTGACTGTGCTTTTAGTAAGCCAGCCTGTGCTGGATGTACTGTCCTATTTCATGGGGGAAGCAGAGCTTACGAGCGTTACCACCGCCCTGCGCTGCCTGCTGCTGGTAGCTGTAAGCGCCTACGGCTTCTATCTGTCAGACCGCAAATGGGTTTACGGAGCCATGTATGGCGCCATAGGCGCGCTCTGGCTTTTACATGGGCTGAACTGTGCCCGTATGGGCTATATGGATCCTATCGGGGACGTGGCGGAGTATTTGAAGCTTATCCAGCTCCCCTTGTGGACGCTGAGTTTTATCACGTGCCTGAAAAAGAGCGGGGAACTGTTTTCGCGCATCCCCTTCTTTTTCGCGGTAAATTTTACCACAGTGCTGCTGATAATCCTGCTTTCCTACGCCGTTGGCGCCCCGGCCTATACCTATGACTTTTCCGAGCGGGGCATCCAACTGGGCGTGCTGGGCTGGTTTGGCGTGCCAAACGCCCAAAGCGCCATCCTCTGCCTGCTGGTGACAGGGCTGCTGTTGTGGGCCGCCCGTACAGAAAGGCTTTCTGTGTTTTCTCTTGCGTGCGCCTTGGGGATGGGGCTTTTGTACCTGACAGGCACCCGGCTTACGTACTTTTCTGCTGTGCTGCTGTGCGGGGCCTTCGGTATCCTGTTCCTATTAACCCGCAGGCATATCCGCTTCTGTATCCCCCTTCTCCTGACGGCGGCAGTGCTGCTGACCTTGCAGGGCGTTTCCCCCATGGTGCAGCGGCAGAAGCTTACAGCCAACTCTTATGCCATCTATGAGGAAAAGGCCGCTGCTGTTTTAGGAGAGGACTGGGACTTCACCTATGCACAAGGGGAGGAAATCCCCCCGGAAAAGCTGGAAAAAATACAGCGGGTGTATACAGAGGTGTACAGCAAGCCCGGCGTGTTCGGCGGGCCTCTGCTGGGGGATTTGCTGGAGCGCTTTGGCTTGGAAAAGGTAATGGAGCAGTATCATTACGCCACCCAGCCCCAGGTTCTATATAACAGCCGTACAAAGCGCCTGGCAGCCCTGGATTTGATCCGGGACGAGAAGGATTTCCCTACCAGGCTTTTAGGGTTTGAGTATGCGGAGGCCACCATAAACGGGTACAACTATGACGCGGAGAACGACCTTTCCGCCCTCCCCTTCTATTACGGTTATTTGGGCGCCGCCCTGTATCTGGGCTTCATTCTGTATTTCGTGTGGTGCGTCCTGAAAGGCCTGGTGCAAAACCGCCGGAGGTTTTTTGACTTCCTTTCCCTGGAACTGGGGGCCTATTCCCTTATATGCATACTGGCACTGGGCGCGGCCCAGTTTTCCGGGCAGGTGCTGCGCAAGCCTAACGTTACCGTGTACTTTTCCCTTGCCTTGGCAGGCATTTACTATCTGGTGAAAATCCGGGAATACCCTGGAAGTTCTTTGAAGCAGGAAAGAAAGGAATTATAACCAGCGAGAATGTCTGGGGCGCGTGTTTTATGCTTCCAGTGGTTTAAGACTTTTGAATCTTGTCTGCCAGCTCGGTCAGCTCGCGCACGAGCGCCACTGGCGCTGATCCGCTCCTCGCCACGCGGTTTCGGAGTGGACATATAACGACTGATTGCCTGCACAGTTGAGCCATTTTTGCTTTCCAAACACACGCTTCAAAAGATTTTGATGCTTCATTGATAATTTCTAAAATTCTCAAAATAGAAACTCAGCTGTTTCTGAGATAAACAAGCATTATATTGTGCTGTTTTGTTTACTAATATAATATATATTATAAAAAGTTTCGACCCTTTTTATGTCATCACCCTTTAGGTTATAGCTGTGACTACCGCACAAAATTCATGCGCGTAAATGACTCACGCTCTGGCAGACCGTACTTTTCCTTGGCCAGCTCCACGCCGCGCATGAGGAAGGTCATGTTTCGGGCCAGGGTGCGCATCCCCTGCAAGCCCTCGATATCCTGTTCCGCCTCGCCGGGCATCTGCCCGTGGACGCTGTTCCAATACTGCCCGGAGGCCACCGGCATCCCGGAAATGGTGAAGAATTTGTTTAACTCGTCGAAGGTGGAGGATAAGCCGCCTCGCCGGGCTACCACCACGCTTGCGCCCACCTTCATGGTTTTGTCAAAGTGGGTGCTGTAAAACAGGCGGGTCAAGAAAGCCACCAACGTTGCATTAGCTGAAGCAAAGTATACCGGACTGCCTACCACCAGGCCGTCGCACTCTTGGAATTTCTGGGCGGCCTCATTCACTAGGTCGTTGAACACGCACTTGCCTGCCTCAGCGCACTTGCGGCAACCGATGCACCCGCGTATATTCTTGTTGCCAACATGGAGGATCTCCACCTCCACACCTTCCTGCTGGAAAATCTTCTCCATCTCGTGCAAAGCGATAGAGGTATTACCGTTCTGATGTGGGCTTCCGTTGAGCATAAGGACTTTCATACAAGCACTTCCCTTCAGAAAAATTAGGATATAGTTATGTTCTTGACAGCCTCCAAAAATTTTGCCACCGTCGTCGATGGTTTTGGAGAATGCAGCAACCCATAGGGCATGGAGTAGTCCCACTCTACCGGGATAACCTTCAGCAGCGGGTGGACATTGGCCCACGGCTCGACACAAAGCAGCACGTCATTGGAGTTTTCACAGCGGTTGAAAATCTCCAGGCTGTATATGTCGAAATCCACGATATGAATTTGTGGGTGGTTTTTCCACAAATCATCCCGCAGCTCGTCTACATAACGGCCCCAGTCCCGGTGCATCATCAGGAGGTTTTCGCCATATAGGTCTTGAATTTTCAACCGTGTTTTTTCCGCCAGGGGGTGGTAAATGGACACCGCACAGCACAGCGGTTCCCGGGAGATTTCAAATCCGGCGCACCGCCGCAGATTCAGCATGACTTCGTCGAACAGTCCTACCACCACGTCAATATCCCGGCCCAAATTTCCCAAAATGTCACGGGCGTTTTCTACGGAATTATCGAAAGGAATCATCTTGAATTTGATTTCCGGGCACTGCTCGTGGATAGCGGGCCAAAGCGCCATCAAAGCCTGGGCAGGGGTCATAGGCGAGGTGCCGATGCGAATGATATTGGTATCCTCCTGCATGGCATTCCTGGCCTGGCTGACGGAGTCTTTACAATACTGAATGATATACTTTATGTCCTTATAGAGCGACACACCCGCTTTTGTAAGAGTCAGGCCCCGGTGGGTGCGCTCAAAGAGCTTCACGTCCAGTGCGTCCTCCAGCAGATTGATTTGCTTGATTACTGCCGTGGGCGTGATGAACATCCGCTCTGCCGCCTTACTGAAACTGCCCGCGTCGGCGGCGGTGAGGAAGGTTTCCAGCTGGGGATTGTACACGGGAACACCTGCCTTCTGTATAGTGTATACTCTAAAGTATACACTATACAGATCTTCTTGGCAAGGGTGGTTTCCCATTATGACATCTGCCTCTCCCGAAACTCTAGCGCGCAAAGTAACGATAAGATGGATTGACGCATTCAAGCCTCTCTTCCAGGTCCAGGCATCGTTATAGCGGAATCTGCCGAAGACGGAAAGTCACGCTTTTGTTCGGCAGCTTATATCCTTGAGTTATAATAAAAGGTAAAAAGCCGTCCCGCACAGGCGGAACGCCCTTTTGCAGGTTGAACAAGGCTATTTATCAAACTCCTTCGACACATCCTCTAACAACTTCCGAATTTCCAGATGCTGGGGGCATATCTTCTCGCACTTGCCGCACTTTAAGCAATCTTTAGCCTTGGTGCTCTCGTCGGTGTGGATGTTGTTATAATAGTAATCGGTGTTCCAGTTTCCGAAGGCTTTTTTGGCGTTAAGTAAGGAAAATAGGTCGGGGATGTGGATGCCCTGGGGGCATTCCTCCATGCAGTAGCGGCAGGCGGTGCAGGAGATCAGGTTCTGACTGCGGAAGATTTCCGTGACCTTTTGCACGGCCTTCTGCTCGGCAGGGGAAAGAGGCTTGAAATCCTGCATGTAGCCGGTGTTGTCCTCCACCATCTCCATGCTGCCCATGCCGGAGAGCACCATCTTGATATTCTCAAACCCGGCAGCAAAACGGATGGCGTAGCTGGCGGCACTTGCCCTGCAAGTGCTGCTCATATCCGAGCTTAAATCGTCAAATACCCTTTGCGCCTCAGGGGGCAGATTTACTAGGCTGCCGCCCTTTACCGGCTCCATGACCACCACGGGCTTGCCGTGCCTTACGCAGACCTCGTAGCACTTACGGCTCTCTACAGAAGGGTCTTCGTAGTCCACATAGTTGAATTGAATCTGCACTAATTCAATTTGTGGGTACTCAGTCAAGATCTGCTCCAACACCTCTGCCCGGTCGTGGAAGGAGATGCCGAAGTGCTTAAATTTGCCCTCGGCCTTCAGTTCCAGCGCAGTTTCGTAGGCATGGCAACGCTTGAACTTTGCAAAGATATTCTTATCCTGGGCGTGCATGAAGTAGAAGTCGAAGTAGTCCACGCCCACGGCCTCCAGCTGGCTCTGGAGCAGGGGCCGGATGTCCTCCTGCTTATCGAAATGGTGGGTAGACAGCTTGTCGGTGATGGTGTAGCTCTCCCGGGGATAGCGGCTGGTCAAGCAGGTTTTCAAGGCAGACTCTGACTGGCCGCTGACGTAACCGTGGGCTGTGTCAAAGTAGGTAAAGCCCCGCTCCATGAATTTGTCCACCATCTTGCTGAACAGTTCCGTGTCCACCTTGCCGTTTTCCAGCAGGGGCAGGCGCATACAACCGAAACCGAACTTTTTCTCGCCAAACATGTTTTCCATTATAATTCCTCCCTAAATTTATTAATGCATACAAGCCTACTCTGCGTCCCCGAACACGTCCTCAATCTCGCCCATATTATACGGTTGCCATCCACGTATATAGTGCTGGCGATCATCTTTGAGATCAAATCTGTAGCTGTAGATTTTCTTGCACACGAAGGTAATCGCGGACTGTTCAGGGCCTATATATGGCGCTGTACTTTTTCGACAACCTGGCAAGTAGCGCCCAGCAGTGGTTAAATACGAAGGGCGCATTGAATTTAGCTTGCGTAAAGTTGTCCTTTATGATTGTCATGATCTGAGAGTACCCAAAGCGTATATTTTAAAATAGTGATAAAACGCAAACCCTACGCGTTAGTATTCCTGCCCTAGCCCGGCCGCGCTGGGAAAGCTTCTCAGCGGGAATCATTCTGACCCAAACGAGTTGGCGGATGAAACTCAAGCCCTTAAACCGTCAGAGATATTAAACGCTCGGCTTGGATATCCCTTATGATCTTTCCTTCTTGGTAGGTTCCTTGTGCTTTTAGTTTAGCAGATTTTCTATCTGCTGAGAAGTTCCATTTGGTTCATCAGTGAACACCTAAAGGTATATGCCCGAATGGAACAACGAAGTTGAACCAGTAAAGAAGATAAGCTCAAAAGCAATCAACTATGTACCTAACCTTTGGCCATTGGGCTACTGCGCCAATTAGCATCTCATCCACCATGAACATCCTGGCAATAACAACAGGCAGATACCGCTTGATATGCTTCCACATAGACTCTGCCTGCTGCCTTCCGTTAGGCCAAGGAAGAGCAAATAGGTATTAAGCCAAAATACAGCAGTATCCGTATCCTAACTTAATGCCGAGTCAAAATGGAGTCAAAGTATTTTCATATATTAAAGAAAGGCAATTCCCTCACCTTCCACGATAATAGGAGACGCCTGCCACTAAGAAAGCACAATCGCTTCTTGGCAGCAAACTCCTTTGATGCGTCCTCCTTCTGAAAGCAGAAAAAGCCGGTCGCTGGTTTGGAGAATTATCCTTCTGCGACCGGCTTTTTGGCGTTTTACTTTTCAAACTACATCCGCTTTTTATCGTCTGTTGCAGGATTATCAAGCAACACCCCATCCTCCCCGAACCGGGAGCCATGGCAGGGGCAGTCCCAACTGTGCTCAGCCGCGTTGTATTTCAAGGCGCAGCCCATATGCGGGCAGCGGGGGACGGTAGGGGTCAGCAGGTTAGCCACAGCCTCCCATCCGTTCACAGCCAGTTGCGAACGGAGTATCCTCCGGGACGGCCAAAACACGTGGACATATGGACTTTCCCGGCCTAATACCAGGTCTGCCAGCAGAACGGCCGCGACCATGGAGGAAGTCATCCCCCATTTGTTGAACCCTGTGGCAACATAGAGATTGGGTGTGCTTTTGGCATACTGCCCAATATAAGGCACACCGTCTAAGCTCATGCAGTCCTGGGTAGCCCACTTAGCGGCAATCCGCGCCTGGGGGTAATTTTGCCGGACGAAAGTTTTCAATTTTTCCCAATCTCCAGGCTTACCAGTCCGGTGACTGCCGCCGCCCAACAGCAAATGGCCCTGATAATTTCGGAAGGACAGACCGCCCTCTTGTTCATCTACATACATCCCATTTACACCTGGAGCACCCTCCAGGGCCAGCACATAGGAGCGCTGCTGGTAGAGTTTGAGAAAATAGCCGCCATGCTTATTGAGGATGGGAAAGTGGGTGACAATGATGATTTTCTTTGCAAAGACCGTCCCGCCCGTTGTGCGCGCTCTGCCGGGCATTAACTCTAAAACTTTGGTATGCTCAAAAATCCGCAGGTTCTGAGCGACTGCCCCCAGGAATTTCAAGGGATGGAATTGTGCCTGACGTGGAAACCATACCGCCCCGGCTATGGGAAAGGGCAGGGGTAATTCCGTTTCAAAGGACGCAGGGAACCCCAGGCGCTCCAGCGCGGCGGTTTCCCGTTCGATCTTGCGCCGGTCGTTCCGGGAGTAGACAAAAGCGTCCTTTTCCTCAAAGCCACAGTTACCATTGCGACAAAGCTCCCGGAACCGGCCCAGAGCATCCTGGTTTGCCTGCAAATAGAGTCGGGCCGTTTCTGTGCCGAATTCCCGGATGAGCTTATCATAAATCAGGCCATGCTGCGAAGTTATTTTAGCGGTGGTGTTTTTTGTGATGCCTCCGCCAATGCGGTCAGCCTCCACTAAAACGTAATCCACTCCGGCTTGGGCCAGCTGATAGGCGCACAGCACCCCGACCATCCCACCGCCGACAATCAGCACATCTGTGTGCAAGTCCCTATCCAAAGGAGTGAATTGGGGCAGTTCTGCTGTTTGCCTCCAGATAGAATCCATTTCATCACCTCAATGGCTTTAGGATGGCTGTTAGCTTAAAAATTATGTGATGCCTATCCATGAGGTGAATCTATTTTGACCTATACGGCGCAGTTGTGCCAAGGGGATTGGAAGATTTTGATCTATCCTTTGAGTAGATTCCTTTGATGTGAGGGTTCATTTCCTGCCGGAAAGCCAAAACGCCCATTCGCACTTTTGAAATCCAGGCTTTCGGGCATCAAAAAACCGCGCCACAGCGCGGTTTTTTGAGCGAATATCTTTTTTATATCCACAGGATGGTCCGAGTGGCGAGACTTGAACTCACGGCCTCTTGACCCCCAGACGAACCGAAGCAGTACGCACTTGTACAAAACCCCGCATAAAACCTAGCTTTTTCGGCTCTCCCGGCACGGGCGGTGATGGGGATTTTCAACCGCCGGGTAGTCAAAAAGTAGTCAGACGCGGGACACACCAAGTACCATTTTGTCGGTGCAAGCAAAATGGTACTTGACTTTTGCCTATGCACAAGTTATAATTAAGTATAGGCAAAAGTGAGGTGATGAAATGGCGCCCAGGACGGGTCGCCCGATTGCAGGGAAAGAAAAGAAAGACGCTCAAATAGCCTTTAGGGTAACTCCTGAAACGGCATCCAAATTTAACGAGTGTTCCCATATTACCGGGAAAACTAAGATACAGCTTTTCCAGGAAATGGTTGATTCTCTGTATAAGCGGCTTACTCAAAAATAGGAATCGGCCCGAAACCTTCCACAGCAGCGGGCCGTTCCATCACACCAATCCCCGAAAAGGCTTGGTAAATCTATTCTATCAAACCTCCGGGGAAATTACAAGGAGGTAAATCAAAAATGTGCATTGAAATTGAAAACACAGCGGAGCCTGTCGCGACTACCAAAGACCAGGAGCGGGAGGCCCTGCAGCAGATTAAGGCCCTGGTGGCCGATCTGGGGCCGAACAGCTACATCGCCACCGCGTTCCGCGGCGTGTTCGACATCGCCGAGGAAAACATCGACAACGACTTCTCCGGGAACCCGGTGGAGCAGGCTCAGAATCTGGGGGAGCAGCTGGCCCAGCGCACGGTGCAGGCCGGTCAGCTGGCCGAAGAGCGGGACGAGTACAAGGCCAGAGCCGAGGCGGCTGAAGCACAGCTAATTGCCCTCAAGGCTAAACTGTACGACTATATGACGGCATAAAGAAATACACGAAAGGGGCGGAAGGTCATTCCGCCCCTTTGCTATTCCCTGCCGCTTTCCTGCTGTTCTGCCAGCTCCGGCTCGATGATATCCTCGATGTAGCACCCCAGCACTTGCGCCACCTTATAAAGCTGGTACACATCCCTGGGGAGCCTTGTCCTCCGGCCCCAGGCATCCAGTGTGGGCAGGGGCACCCCGCTCCGGCGGGAGAGCTCTGAACGGGATATCCCCAACTCTAGGCATTTCTTGTCTATGGGCGTGGTATTTGCGGCTGCGGACAGTCTTGGCATAAAGGCCCCTCCTCCCATTTTACTCTATTATATGCGTATGTATGGTAAAAGTCAAGCCGGCATATGCACCAGGAAACCAGCAGAATGTTTGTGCGCCTTAGCGGCTTGTATTCAGTGCGTATGTATGGTAACATACAGACACAATCAAACCACGGAGGTAAAGAAAATGAACGCGAAACTTGCTAAAATGGTCGAGGACATGAAGAAGCAAACCATCGGTGTGGAGATCGAAATGGCGGGGATCACCCGGCAGGAAGCCGCTAAGGTGGTAGCAAAATATTTCGGAACCGAGCGCACTGTGCGGCATGAGGCTGGCAGTTACGATTCCTGGAGCTGCCAGGACCGGCAGGGCCGGGTGTGGAAAATCACACGGGACTCCAGCATCCGGGCCGCCCGTGATTCTGAGAAGACCGAGCTGGGCACTCCGATCCTCACCTATGACGACCTGGAGGACCTGCAGGAAATCGCCCGCCAGCTCCGCCACGCTGGAGCGGTCAGCAACCCGGCCCACGGCTGTGGGGTGCATATACACATCGGAGCCAACGGCCACACTCCCGCTTCCCTGCGGAACCTGGCGAACCTGATGGCCAGCCACGAGAGCCTGCTGGCCAGCGCCCTGAATCTCGACCAGGGCCGGATGGGCACCTACTGCCAGACCGTTGATCCCCGCTTCCTGGAGCGGCTGAACCGGGAAAAGCCCAGCACGATGGCGGTCCTGTCCGATGTGTGGTATGAAAGCCAAAACGCCGATTGGGATCGAACCCGTCACTACAATGAAAGCCGATATCATATGCTGAACCTACACGCCACCTTTACCCACGGCACCGTTGAATTCCGGCTTTTCCAGTTCGACAACCCCGGTGAGGGCCGCAAGGGCGGGATCCACGCCGGCCAGCTGAAGACCTACATCCAGCTGTGCCTGGCCCTGAGCCAAATGGCGAAGGTTGCCAAGAGCGCCAGCCCCCGGCCCCAGCAGAACGAAAACCCCCGGTACGCAATGCGGACTTGGCTGCTCCGCCTGGGCTTCATCGGGGAGGAATTCAAAACAGCCCGGGAAATCCTCACCCGGCGCCTGAGCGGCGACACCGCTTTCCGGCACACCAGCCGCCCAGCCGCTTGAAGGACTTAGGTTAAATGCCCTGCCGGGAACCCGCCAAACGGCGGGCTTTCGGTGGTAGGGCAAGTGTGATATAATAACTTTTGAAAGGAATGTTGAACTGTGAAAAAATACTACCTTGCTTATGGAAGCAACTTGAACCGGGAGCAGATGGAGTACCGCTGCCCCAATGCCCGGCCTGTGGGCACGGCCCAGCTGGAGGGCTGGCGGCTGGTGTTCCGCGGGAGCGGATCCGGGAACTACCTCACCATCGAACCAGCCCCCGGCTGTACCGTGCCGGTGGCCGTGTGGGCCGTTACAAAGGCCGACGAGGCGGCGCTGGACCGCTACGAGGGCTATCCTGTGTTCTACCGCAAAGAAGCCCTTGCCGTTGCCTATACCGGCCTTAAAACGGCTCAGGAGCGGCAAGTGGAGGCTTTTGTCTATCTCATGAACGACGGGCACCCGGCGGGTCTACCCACCACCCGGTATATGGACACCTGTGAGGCAGGCTACCGGGATTTTGGCTTTGGCCCCGAGGCGCTGCTGGAGGCCAGGGCATACACGAGGGAGGTGATGGCGCTTGAAAGAGGAAATCGGTAATCTGTACCGGTTCACAATCTGCCCCAAATGCGGGAAGCCTTACCGGGGCGCCCCGGCGATCTCCCGGGACAGCACACAGCTTATCTGCCCGGACTGCGGCACCCGCGAGGCCCTTGAGGGGCTGGGGATCAGCCCGGAGGAACAGGAGCATATTTTAGGGAATGTCCACCGGTATCAGTGGGAGGAATAAAAAGTGAGGTCGCTTAGCGGCCTCACTTTAACTTTAATTATTTTGATTCCTTTTGCGTGCACTCCTTCTCTGAGGACTTAGGAGGCAGTTCTTCATCAAACTCATCCTCCAATATTTTTCTACAGATATCATTATCCATACCATGAGATTTAAGATACTGTTTGATTCTGCCAAGTTGTTCCTGCATAGCGGTGTTTTCCGCTTTCAAGTTGTCACGCTCTCGTGCATATTCCGGGAAATATTTTATATTGGCAAGCTGCTCTATAGCCTTATATGTATCTGAGCATGGATTAAGATAACCGTTGTTCTGCCTATATTTGATTCGCGCAAAACTCAAGGTTCTTATATCATTCAATTTTAACACAGAGTCATGTGTCAAAAAAGAGAACTCGCTGCTTTTTAGCAAAAAGTAGTTACCCTTTCCAGTTGGATTATCCACCGGGTGAATTGCGTTTTTATGCTCAGCGATTTTTGCATTATATGAGCAAATTGGCAAGGCGTAAATAAGCTTTCCCGAAACACCTATCACGAGGCCTCTATGTTCATAGGACATTTCCGGCGCATAGTTTTTGCCGAATTCAAACTGGTAGATCTGCCCTTTCTTGACTATCCTATTGGAAACCGATCGACTTGTGATGGCTTGCTTATTTTTCGTCCAAAAAATATCCGATTCTGCATACCGCGCTATCTCATCACGATGATTCTTATTAAGTGCTATTGTTAAATCATTCATTGCTGATACCGATTTGACATATTTCTCCATACATCCACTCCCCAGAAAAAAGGCCATAGAATTCTCTATGGCCTGAGCCGGATACATATCATATCCGGGCGGTCTCGTCGACCTAAATGAACTCCTTTTGGTAGTGGCCTCGTCGGCCTAAAAGGGGAAGTGTCTCCACTTCATGTTTATTATACGCAAAAAAGTTACATTTGTCAACTCCAATTGCAAAAACCTTTAATTTCCTCTGAGTTCAAAACAAAAAAGCCCCCAGCCCTCCCAATCGGGAAAGCCAGGGGCTTTCATCCGTTCTTATGCGCTCAACGTCAAAGTACCCACACCCATTTTCTGATTGCGCACCTCCGCCTCAATGCGGCTCTTGAGGTACTCATTCAGGTCACCATAGGCGGTCTGCAGATAAGTGATGGCCTCAGCGGTGAGCAGATTCTTGGCCTGGGCCACGGCGATCCCCAGGGCCTCCTGCTGATTCTCTTTGGTGAATTGACCGTTCTCCTTCAGCTTGTCCACATACACCTGACTGGTGTACGTCACGGCGGTGGAGATGGCGTCAGCAGCGGCCTCCAGGTATTTCCGGGCCGCATCACTCTCGGACTTCTGGCCCAGATAAGCGGCCAGAACCTTGAGCCCCTTGCCGATAAACGCCGCGCACACCGGCACAGCGGCCACCAGAACGGCCTGCAGCAGAGTTGTCAAAAATTCATTCATACAGATTCCTCCTAGCCCATCGGGCCGTCAGTGTTGTTTTCGTCAGTCGTGAAGCTATTTGCCTTTGCGCTCTCAAAGGTGATGCCGCCCTCCCGGTGGTCAGATTTGGCCATGTTCAGATAGAACGAACACACCACGCCGTGGGCCGACCAGGGCAGCCCTACCATAGCGGAAAGCCAGGGCAGGGAGCCTGTATAGCCCTGGCGGATGCAGTACCCGGCCAGCAGCAGGCCCCCGATGGTCACAGCCCAGAGAAGTCAGCGGATATCGGAAATGAGCTGCTTGGAGAAGTCGCGCTTTTTCATGCCCGGCCCATCATCTGCGCGAACCGATACAGCACAGTAACCAGCTGCTCCCGGGTCATGAGATCCTCCCACATCCCGTTGAAGCCCTCTGTGCTGCCCCCGGCAATCAGCCCGCTGTCCACCGCCCACTGCCGGGCCTCCTTGCTATAGCCGCTTGCATCGTTATCACGCCACTGCTGGCGCATCTCGTCAAAAAGCTTCTTGAACTGTTTTCCTTCCATGATAGCATCCTCCTTTGCAGGCTCGTCCATTGCGGACGCAATTTTATTGATGTAATCGAGGCATACCCAGCCTTCCCCGCAAAAGCCCCAATTGCCCTGCTCTTGGGTGATAGTCAGCACCGTGCCGTCCGGGTAAGCCTTAAGGACTGATCCGTTTACAGGACTTGTCCGGCAATTGAGTCCAGCATCTGCGTTCACCTGGCCCTGATAGGCCTTGAAGGGCCCAGAAGGGGTACCGCTTAGCTTCTGGTTTACCTCTTTTGCAATCTGCCCCAGGCGGTTATATATGTAATCCCCGGGACAGGACTTGTTGGCATAGTCCCGGTGAACGGTCAGGTTGCAGCCGTTCAGGTGGTTCACCCTGGTGCTTTTATCCGTTGACCACACCAGTTTTTTTATGCTGTGGCGCTCACAGATATCGGCGCACAGGTCGATAAGGGTTTTCCAGACGTTGGCGTTAATGGCGTAGGGGTAAAATGCGTCGCTGGCGCACTCGACGGTGACGGCCCGGTGGTCGTTTTCCGGGCTGGAGGAGCACCACGACCTGTCCCCTTCCTTTACAATCTCCGCCACCCTGCCATCAAAGCCGATGGCCCAGTTGCAGCTACAGTTTGCCGTCTGGAAGTGGCTGCACAGGCTCTCTGCCGACATCTGCCCCACCACGCAGTGGATGGTGATGGTATCAATCACATGATTTCTGGGGCTGTTGCGGAATGGGCTGATTTTGGTTATCCAGTTCTTGATACGGTTCGCCATACTCATCCCTCCACTTCCGGAAGCCCCGCGATGCTGGTCAGGAGCGACAGCACCCCGGAGAGCAGGGCTGTGCTGCCCACCACCAGCCAGTCCACCTCTAAGAGCATGGCCGTGGTGCCGATGGCCGCCACTGCCGCCTGGGCCACAGTCTTAACGGCCCGAATCCCCGCTGCTTTCCACCATTTTTTTGTCATAACAGCTTCCTCCTTTGATTATAAAAAATCGTGTTTTTTCAGCCGGTCATCATAGACCCGGCCTATGTTCGCTATGGCATGGACAGCCCGGCCGTTCTGGTAGTCCGGGTGCTCCCGGCAATAGCGTTCATAGCAGTTGATGTTGTAGAAGATTTCATTGAAATCTTCCTCTGTGTGCTTTTTCTCCCGGAGCAGCTCTGTGTTAAACTGCAAAATCCTGGCCCGGTGCATGTCTGCGTCCCGCTCGTCGTCAGCCTGGATGTGCTTTTCCAGCCGGGTTTCTACTTTGCCCAGCTTGTCCAGCACGTCCCCATTGATAGCCCTGCCCACCAGCCGGGCCAGCGCAGACCAGGGATTGATTTTGACGGGCGATACCTGCACCAGGGTCAGCAGCAGGAATATCCCTCCGCCGCCCCAGGCGAAAATCTGGCTTAACTGCATGGCCTCACCTCCTTTCCCGCAAAATAAATGCCCGGCCTTGTTCTTGACAAAGCCGGGGCGTGTGGTATAATAATGATAAAGAGGGCGCTGCTACATGGCGGTTAGCCCTCAAGAATCGTCTAACAATTTGTTAGCCGTCTGGATGGCAGCCAGGCGGCTAACACGCTTTTATGGGTGCTATGTAAGCAAGCAGTATTGCTACCGCCAGCAGTGTCAGCACAAACCGCAGGATTTTCATCCAGCGTTCTTTTCCCATATCGCACCACCTCCCTCCTTTTATGAAAGTAGGGAAAGTGTATCACCCCCTCTCATACGGGGATGAACTAACCGCCTTTTATGTATACAGCGTCCTCCAGCGCAAATCCGCGCCTGCCCCTCTTTCGGAGGGGCATTTTTTATTATAGCTGTGCTGTTGGATTTTGTCAAACCTCAGCTCAGGCCCAGGCCCACAGCCCGCACAGATATTTCCCCTGTGGCAGCCAGGGCCTCAATGGTGATATGGAGCCGCACGGCCCACTGTTCAGCAGACTTGTGCTGGTTCTGGAACTGCCAGGTTTCCCTTTTCTCATAGGCTTCCGTGCAGTCCTCCCACGCAGGCAGGGCGTCGTCCCCATTGTTGCAGGCCAGAATCTTTATCCGCGCCTGGGAGTCTATGGACGCGGACAGCAGGGGGAACACGTACCGGGGCCGCTGGGCGCGGCGGGCAGGCAGGGTCTTAAACTCCAGGATATCCCCTGTGCGCAGGGGCACAATGCCGGAATAGGCGGCATAGCTGCTGCCAGCCTGATCCGTAGCGCTCACGCGGGCATACAAGTCTGCGTTTAAGGGCAGGCCTGCAATGGGCAGGCGGAACAGGGCGCCCGCGTCATCTTCCCCCGCAGCCTGGGCGGGCTGCCAGTCTGTGCCGTCCCACTTTTCCAGCCCCTCTGTAAAGCGCACCACCCCGGAAGAAAAGGAGGGATCCGGGGTCACCTCCGCCTGGAAAAACTGCGTATCCCCTTCCGCGTCGGCGGCAGGCAGGAACTCCAGGTAAAAGCTGGTTTTCACCCGCTGGTCTGCCTGGGGCGAGGAAATCTGGGGCGCGTCCGGGCGCTGGTTGAACACCAGCACAAAGCACCCATCTTCGTCCTGCATATTGGATACCGTCAGATCCCCAGGGAGGCACCCCATGGGCAGGACGCCTGCCTGCCCATACCAGGGAGGCTCATTTGTATAAGACTGGGCATTGGCCTGGTAGACGGCGGCAGTGTTGGCGCTGGCCCGCAGCCAGAACCGCCAGGGGGTTTCGCTGTCCGCGGGCTTTGAGGAGGAAGCGTTCGCGGCCAGGCCCTCCGGCGTGAAGCACCGCTCCCGGTTCCAGGCGTTCTGGAAGATGGCAAGGGGCGCCCCTTCCTCTGCCGGCAGGTTCCCCAGCCCCAGCTCTGTGGGGGAGGGCAGGCAGAGCCTGTCCCGCAGCAGTTCCGTCTGGCTGGCCCCGGCGCCCAGGTCGGTCGTGACTGCCATGGGCAGCAGGGCTGATCGGAAGGAGGGCGACAGGCCATGCATAAACCCAGCCTCCCCGTCATAGGCGTTGCCGTAAGGGGCATACACGTTGGCCCCTGCAGGAGGTCCGTCTGAAACATGCTGGGGCATGTACCACTGGCCCGGGCCCGCGGCGCTGCACAGCCACTGGCGGATGTTGGAGTAGCCATACCGGGGATTGCCGTTTGGCATGCCCGGCTCGGCCCCGTCAAAGGGCTTTGCGCACAAAAGGCGCTGGGACAGGATGGTTACGGATCCGGCGGGATGGCCCTCATGGTTTATGCCCGCCACCTGCCAGATAATGGGACTGCCCAGATATCTGCTGTCCGGGTCTTTTATTTTGTCAAAGACGGACAGTTCCTTCAGGGAAACCGTACCCCGCTGGGCCGCAGGGCGCCAGCTCCCATCCTCCCCCCGGCCCTCCCGCAGGGGCGTTTCCGGGCCGAGAATGAAGCAGGGCCGCACAATATGGGATACGGCGGCAGAGCTGGTATAATTACCCAGCGCCCCATTGGCTTTTACGAAGTGTTTCCGCCATCCGGAGCTGTAATACATGGTGCGGGTGAACCAGTCCGCCGGCTCCCCGTCCACACGGCAGATGCGCCGCTGGGCCGCCCCGGCCCCGGTGAAAAACGCCAGGACGGCACCGTCCTTGTAGGTCTGGCTTATGCCCGCCTCGATAGCCGACAGCAGGAAGCAGGAGGCGGCATAGCCGTTTGCCCCGGAGGAGACGGCGTTGCCTGTGCTGCTGATATGGGGCAGCTTTGCCCGCCGGATATAGGGGCGCAGGGTGAAATCCGCCATGCAGGCATATTTCTGGTCCAGCTTGCCCCCGGGCGCCCCGCTGTACATTTCAGCAGGCATGCTCTCCGCTTCCACCCCGTCCAGGGCCATGCACCAGGCGCCATCGCATTCCTCACTGTAAAGGGCGGAGGGCTTCCCCTGCTGGACTACAGCCATCAGCCTGTCTTTGCCGCCCAGGCGCACCCGGAGCAGGTCACCCGCCAGCAGATCCCCCGCCTTCCGGGGCGGGGGCGCGTCAAAGAGCAGGGTGTAATACCCTTCCCCATCCGGCTCGTCCGACACCCTGGTGGAGCCTGGAAGGCTGCAGCACACCACCAGGCCGATGCTGCCCCCCTGGTTCGCAGGGAAGCTGACATTCCCCTGGCCGCTGCTGAGCACCGTGCATACCTGCCCGGCAGTGTTTGCCACCGGGGTGCGGGTGCGCCAGGGCCAGGGCTGTGTTTCCGCATAAGGGGTGTCCTCATAGGTGCTGCCGGCCGCGGCAGAGGCGGACACGCACCGCTGCCGGGCGGCATCATTTGTAAACAGGGCAAGGCGCGCCCCTTCGGCTATGCCGTTCTGGTTCGCCACACCAATCTCTGTGTTGGAGGGCAGGAAAAAGCGGTCTGTCACGGTTTCGCTGCCCCCGCCGTCCGCCGCACACTTTGCCACAACCAGCTCCGTGGGCTGCACGGCTTTCCGGAACCCTTCCGACAGGCCGCCCATAAAGCCGGGGGCCAGCGCGTAAGGGTTTGCAGATACAGCCCCCGCCTTTGGGGGCGCGTCTGCTTCATGGGCCGGGGCATACCAGCCGGAGAGGGATTCGCTGTTAAGCCAGCTCCGGATATTCGACAGGCTGTAGCGGTTATTCCCCTGCGCCTGGCGGTCAATATTTTCATTTTCCGGCTCCGAGCCGTCAAAGGCGTAAAGGGCCACCTGGTGCTGGCTGCACAGGGTAACGCTGCCCGCGGGGTACCCCTGGTGGAGCAGGTCCGCCACCTGCCAGGCCACGGGCTCCCCCAGGCAGAGGCTTTCCGGGTCCCGGACTTTATCCCCCACATTGAGCATGAGAAGTGTTTTTGCCATGTCCCCGCCTCCTAGATATAAGCTTTCCCGGCTTCAAACCGGCCCTGCAGCAGCTCCAGCGCCCCGGGGGTGTCGAACTCCTGGGCTTCCACAAAGTCAAGCCCCTGGGCGTCCAGCAGGTCCCGCAGGTGCATTTGGAACACCAGGTGGGCGAAATCGCTGGTGAGGGCCGCCAGTTCCGCCCGGTCTGCCTTGCCTGACAGCTTTTCGTACTCTGCCCCCTGGCCCTCTGCCAGCAGCTTCACCGCCTTAATGTTGTTGAGCACCGCCAAAACCAGGGGGTTAAAGGTGCGGCTGGCGCTGGCAGGGTCGCTGTCCAGCAGGGCAGGCACCTCCTCTGTGTATTGGGGCTGGGGGTCCAGGACATAGCTGGGCCGGGGCATCTCAGGCTTCCTCCTTCGCTATGGGCCTGCACAGCACCAGGGACAGGTGCTTGTCCCCTGTGGGCAGCAGGCGCTGGGTCAGCTCCACCACCTGGGTGTACCCCTGGGCTTCCAGGCAGTCTTTGCCCCCTGCCGCTACTGCTACCGTATCCAAAGCCCCTTCTTCCTCCAGCAGGCCCAGATACCAGTCTAGGCCGCGGGGGGCGGGGGAGGCCTCCAGCCGCAGGGTCAGGCGGGGGCTGCCGCCGTATACCGCGCCATAGGCTTCCTCCGCCGCGGTGGCTTCAAAGGTTTTCCCTGTTCCCAATTTCACTGTAAACATTCAGTTTTCCTCCAATCTTTTCAGCAGTTCCCATTCTTCTTCCGGAAGTATCTCCAGCGCCCAGTCTTTGGGGACATGGATTTGAAAGCGCTTTCCTTCCCCCCTGGCCCGGTACAGCCTGTTCCAGTAATAAGCGTTTGCCAAAGCCCGGGCCTTGTGCATGGGGCAGATAAAGGTGGCGCGCCTGTCCGCTGTGCCGAACACCTGGTAGTTATAGGCGGAGCACCAGGCGCATCCCTCCGCGATGGGGCAGGAAAAACATTCGTCCGTGGACTGGGTGCGCCTGTCGATGCGCTGGAGGCACCGGGCGCAGTCTTGCTCCCCCTTTGTGCCAAGAAGCCCATGGTTTACATGCCCAATGGTCAGCGGGGGGATGTCCGGCCCCAGGGAATTGGGCATGTAGCGGATGCAGGGATAGATGTTCCCTGTATAGTCTACAGACAGCATGTCCCCTGTGCCGCCGCACCAGTTCTGCACATCCTTTGGATCTTTGGGCCGGAAAAAGTGTTCCTCAAACATGGAGATATACGCATCCTCCAGCCCGTTTTCCAGAAGGCAGTCCCCGCAGCGCTTGAGCTGTCCATACAGAACCCGGGCATGGGACAGCTCCCAGCCCTTTTCATAGACGCAGTTCAGGTTGATTTCCCGATACCCCAGCCCCAGCAGGTTTTGAAGGGCCTCAAACACATAGCCCACATTGGAGGGGGCAATGGTCATCTTGCTGCCCATGCGGCCCCCCAGCACCTTTGTGAAATGCTCCACCCCGGCAATGACAGTGTCATAGCTGCCCCGGCCGTCAGGATATACCCGGCAGGCGTCATGAAGCTGCCTGTTCCCATCAATGGAGATGGAGAAGGACAGGTGGTGCAGGTGTTTTTTCAGGTAGGCCTGCACCTGGGGGTTGAAATACTCTGTGCCGTTAGAGCAGATGGACAACCGGAACCGGGTGGCCCAGGGATGGTGCAGGCGGATGGCCTCCTGCAGGAAATAATCTGTTATCCTGTCGATTAAGCCAATTTCCAAAAGAGGCTCCCCGCCGATAAACTCCAGCACCACCCCCGGGGAATTGCGGGTGTTGATATAAGGGTTGTCGTCCCGCAAAAGGAGATCCACGAACTTTTTCGCTGTCTCAAAGGGCAGGACATGGCTGCCCTTTACACCCTGGTAGCAGTAGGTGCACCGCAGGGTGCAGGCATCTGTTACCTGGAAAGTGACAGTGCGGCTGAGCACCCTGCGCCCGTCCGGGGAAAGCCCTGGCCCCACAGGAAAAAGGCGGTTTACATAGTCCTGGAACTGTTCTGTGCCCGCCCTCACGACAGGCCCTCCACTGTAAGCCTGCGGGTGGCAAAATCCAGGTTCCATGTAAGGCGCTTGCCAGGGGCCAAAGGCTCTACAAATTCTTTTTCAAAGGCAGATTTTGCCTCCTCATACTGGATGAAAAAGTCCTGGTATTCCTTGTGGTACGCCTGGAAAGCCTCCTCTGCAGGCTTTACCCCTGCGTTTATCATGTAGCTTAACAGGTCTTTCCGGGAGCCTACCTCATACCCCAGAGCCTCCAGGTGATCCATAGCCTTGCTGCTATCCAAAATAATTTCTTTCATGAGAATCCAATCCTTTCGTTATTATAATACTGTATTCAGGCGGAAACAGCCGCCGCGGCTGTCCCATAGCACTGGCCTTGGCAGTTTCCATAGCAGGTGGCGGTGCAGGTGGTGCCGCAGGTTGCAGCGCAGCCGCCCCCGCAGCCCCCTGAACAGCCGGAACCGCAGCCGGAGCAGCCGGAACACCCGCCGGCACAACTGCTCCCGCAGCCGGAACACCCGCTGCATCCGCTGCACCCGTTACAGCCCCCGGAGCAGGCAGAACACCCGGCACAGCCTGACACACACCCTGTTGTACACTGGCCGGAACAGCCGATACAGCCGTCACAGCCTCCGGATCCGCCGGAACAGCCTGTGCAGGATCCCCGGCACCCTCCCGTACAGCCGCTGTCACATCCGGTACAGCTTTTGCAGGCGCTGGAACAGCCGTTGCACCCGCCTGTGGCACTGCCATAACAGCCCCCGCAGCCGGAACAGCCGGATCCGCACCCGCTGCCACATCCGGAACACCCCCCGCACCGGCCGGAGCAGCTTCCGCTGCATCCGGAACAGCTTCCCCCGCAACCGCCGGAGCAGCCTGTGCCGCAGCCCCCAGTGCAGTTTTTCCCACAGGAGCCGCTGCACCCAGAGCCGCAGCCGCCGGAACAACTGGAGCAGCCGGAACATCCGCTGCAGGAGGAAGAGCAGCTCCCGCCGCACCCGGAGCAGCCGCTGCAGGAGCTGGAGCAGCTTGCCCCGCAGCCTGAACAGCTTCCCGCGCATGACCCTGCGCACAGGCCGCTGCAGGCCCCCCGGCAGGAGCTTTGCGCCCCCTGCATGGGTTCTGCCGCCAACGCCTCCACCTGATTTAAAAGGCTTTCATTAAAGGCCCCGGGGATGGGATCCCCTTTCTCAGAGGGCATCACCCCTTCCGGGGTTTCCTCCCCCACTAAGACAAGGCCGGGGATATCCGCTACCGCCAGCAGGGGGTTGATGGTTTTCTGCCCGTGCTCTGCCAAAACCCGTCCTCCAGGCTGGGGCATAGTCTCAAAATCATACGCTGTGCCGGCAAACCCGGCAAGGCTGCCAAAGCCGCCCCGCCGGGCCAATTCCGTCCTTGTCTTTTCCCGCAGCCTGTTAATCTGCGCCGCTGTCAGCATCCCTTCACCCCCAGACTGCTGAAACGGAAATCCAATCCCCGTCCCGGTAAAATTTCAGTATGTTGCCGTTTGCTGTGTCTATCCAGCCCAGAGTGGTGTTTTCCGGTGGTTCCTCCTGGGCCACCAGGCCCCCCTGGGCGTTGATGTAGTCGTTTGGCACCTTGCCGTCCTCCCCTAAAGGGGCCACGCCCCCGGCCTCCCCCTTTTTCAGGCCTGATAAGGATTCCCGCAGGGTGTCTGCAACCTGCTCCCGCAGCTCTGTGTCCAGCTTTTCCATGGCTTTTGACACACTTTCCAAGGCCTCCCGCAAAGTTTCCGCGTCTGCTTTTCCCAGGTACAGGGCATGGATGTTGTCGATAAGCCGCTGGATGACAGGGTTTACCACTGTCTCCGCATTTACCGGGTCTGTGTTCTGGAAGCGCCGGATATCCGTATGGTATACCGGGGCTTCTGAAAAAGTATAATGGATGTCTGCCATAGCGCCCCCTAGAATTCATCGTCAAAGGTGAAGGTAAAGGACACCCCCGCGTCCTTCCCCTTTGGCAGCATGTTGCGGATGGCGCACAAAACGCCGTCCGCATCCACCAGAGCGGCCTCGCTTATGTTTGTGCCCGCCAAATCATCCGGCGGGATGGTAATAGTATACCGGGCCGTTGTGGGGATGGGGTATGCCGCTTCCCCCACAGGATACCGGCCCACCTCCTGATGCAGGGAGGTTTGGTCTGGGCTGGGCGCCAGCACATTGCCCTCCGCGTCTGTGCCGCCGCTGCCAAAGGCCACATAGGCCACTGGGGACAGGGCAGAAACCGCCCCACTGGTTACCCTGCACAATGCCGTCCTGCGGGCTGTGGTGATAACAGTGGTGATGCTTTCCATGTTGTTTTCCATGTTGTTTTCCATGTTGTTTTCCATGCTTTCTTGCTCCTTTTCTATAGGATTTCCCGTATAACAGGCCCGTCAAAATCCCGCCTGCCGCTAAAGGAGGCGGAGCCGTCAAAGAGCCATTCCCCGTTCAGAATCTGCCCGGCTGTGAAGCCAAAGGCATTTCTGGCCCCCAGCGCTATGGCTGTCTGGGGCAGTTCTGCATGCCCCCTTTCCCGGATAGGGATAGAACAGGAGGTGGAAAGGCCAAGCCGGGCAGGGTTTCTGGCATGCACGCCAAAATCCATGACAAAAGGCCGTATGCTGCCCCCGGCAGGCTCGCAAAAGCCCATAGACAGCTCTACCGCTTCCATGGCAAGGCCCCACAGGGACTGGCCCAGAATCCACGTGCCGTCCAGCTGCTTTTCGCCGGACAAGGTGGTGCAGTCCTGGAGGACGCCGTTTAGGAACCGGATGTCAAACCCGGCCGTTTTCAGCCAGAAGACGGCTGTGCGGTGGTTCCCAAAGGGCACTATATCAAATTTAGTGGCATAGGATACGCTGTCCAAATGGGAGCGCAGGTTTTTATAATAGCTGACCCTTTCCAGAACCCGGGCCTGCTTTTCCCTGTCAAGATGCTCCCCGCCCAGTTCAATGGACAGGCGGAAATGGTAGGGCTGGCCTCCATACTCAAACCATTCCTCTATGGTGGTGTTGGGGAAAATGGCTGTAATGGCCTTTTGCACAGCCGCCTTTGTCCCCAGGGTTTTATGCACCTGCCAGCTTGTTTGCAGGGTGCGCCGCTTTTCTGTAAGGGTGTAGTCGCTGTCCCACCAGTCCACCTTGAAGTCATGGGCCAGGATATCCAGCAGGGCTTCGTCCAGTCTGCCTATCTGCGGGTAGATGGAGAGCCGCCCGGTTTCTTCCTTCTGCTGCACCAAAAGGCCCGCTATGGCTTCTGCCAGGGCCACCATCCTGGGGTCATTGGCCAGGCCAGGGGGCAGGGAGCGCAGCAGGTTTTCTTTGGTGAAGCCATGGGATTTATTCATCCTCATACCCCCCGTTTGTAATGACAGGCGTGCCCAGGAGCCTTGCCACCTGGGGCGGGTTTTTGCCGTCATTCTGTAGCACGGTAAAGCCAGGGGAGGTGAGCACCACCCGCTTGATGCCTGTCTGCATCAAAAGGCCTATCAGCACAGAGGGGTTGATGTCCCGGCCCAGCTTCCCGGACTGCCAGGCCGCATATTCTTCCACAGCCCTGCCCACTGCCTCGCGTATCTCTGTGGCAGATTTTCCAGTCCCGGGCTGGGTGTAGTATGTGAAGTCTATGGTATAGTCCACAGGCTCCGCATCCTCCACAAAGACCTGGTCAGTCAAAGGCCGCACTTCGTCCGCGCTGCACTTTTCCAGCACTGCCGCCTTGATTTCCTCTGTAGCCAGGGCGCCGTCCTCCATAAGCACATAGAGCTTTACCACCCCTGGGGTGGGGGAATTTGCAATCACATCCCCTATCTCCGTGCTGGCAAGCTTTGCGAAATATTCATAGCTGCCCCTGGCCCCGGCACAGCTGTAAGCGTCCATGCTCTGGCGCATAAGCTCATAGAATTCATCGTCTGTGGCCGCGTCCGCGCCGCCGTCGCTTTCCGTAAGGTTTTCTGTGGCGGTGCAGTAATCGTACAGGTCGATGAGCGTGTCCAACTGCCCGGCGGCATAGCCGTTGCCTACTGCCCCAGGGGTCTGGCAGCGCAGCTGCGCGTCTGCATACGTGTCGCCAATGTTGATATACACGTCCTCCACTGTCTCCCAGATAAGCCCGCCAGAGCAGGTTACCCGCGTGCCCTGGGGCACCAGCACAGCGCTCTGCTGGGCCTCTGAGATATAAAAGCGCTGGGTACACACTGCCGGCTGGGCCTGGGGCCTCCCCTGAAGCTTTAAAAGCTGGGCCAGTGCGTCCAGGTTCTCCCCCTCGGCCCGGCTGGGGATGTTCTGGTTGCCAATGACGTTCATCAGCACCCGCTCCTGCACCAGGATGCTGGCTACCCACTGGATGATCTGCCGTTCCGGGCTGGCGGGCTGCACAGCGGCGCCCGTGCTTTTTTCATAATCCGACACCAGCCGGGCCACAATGGCTTCCGCACTGGTGTCTGCAAACTGGTATTCAGGGTTCCTCATGCTCTCACCTTGCTTTGCGTAAAAATGAAAGCCCCGGCCTTGTTCTTGACAAAGCCGGAGCATGTGGTATAATAAATATAAAGAGGGCGCTGTCACATGGCGGTCAGCCCTAAAGTTTGACTAACATGAAGTTAGCCGCTCGGGGGCAAGCCGGGCGGCTAACACGCTTTTGGGGCTAAGTAAACCAGCAGCAGGGCTGCCAATACCAAGCATACTGCGAAACGCAGCAGCTTTTGTCCCATATGCGCCACCTCCCTTCGTGTAAAACTCCGGGAAATGTACCACCCCTTTCTGTCGGGGATGGGCTAACCGCCTTTTTATGTATACAGCGTCCTCCAACGCAAAGCTGCGTTTGCTCCCCGTTGGGAGCGTTTTTATTATACCATCCTGTTGGATTTTGTCAAATCCTATTCTTCCACATGGATCTCCACCTCCACTTTGGGCACGAGCCGCCCCGGCTCCAGCGGATCCTCGGAAAAAGAAATGTTCTGTACCACCGCCCGGGGTTCCCATTGCTCTATGGCCTCCCGCACACCGGCTATCATCAGCACCTTTGCTACCGGGGCGGGCTTGTCCACAAATTCCTGGGATAAGCCGAAATCCCGGTACATAGGCACCGAGCCTTTAGGCGTTGCCAGCACTAAAGCGATATTTTGCAGTACGGCGTTTACGGCCTCCGGCTCGTTCAGGCGGATGTTCCCCAGGTCTGCGGCGCTTACTTGAAATCCCATGGCATCAGCTCCTTAGATATTCCTGCAGCTCCACGTCCACGACTGCCAGCAGGGGGTTGCCCCAGACATCGCTTTCCTCGTACTTGGCGCTATGCTTGAGGATGTTCCAGCGGTACTTGCCGTAGGGCTTATCGCCTATTACCAAAGGCACAGCCTCCCCGGAGCGCTCATAGGTCCAGATTTTCACCAGCTCCCCGATGATGTCCACCCCCAGCAGGGGGGTAAGCTGCATGGAAAAGCTGATTTTATCCGGCTCTATCCCGGTAAACTCTGTGAGGGCGTTTTGCAAGTGACGCTGGTGTACGGCGTACCTGGCCTCTCCGCTCCATTCTGTCCCCTGCAGGGTTTCTGTGGTTTCCTCCGATACCTGGAAGATGATATCCCCCAAACAGCCCACCACCATCAAACCACCCCCAGAATAAAGCCGTCGCCACTGTCTACAGGCAGGTACACAGCCAGCACCTGTTCATTGACTTTCGGCATCCACTCCCCCAGGGCCGCCTTGTGGGTGTGTCCGTCCGCTGCTTCCACAGTGACTTTCGCCCCTGGGTGCTGCAGCACGTACAGCCAGCCTGAATGCTGCTCTGAAAACCTTACCCGGGCCCGGCGGGCGCCAGGGTCTGCGGCCTCCACAATGCCGGTCTGAATGAGAGTACTTATATCCACCATATGGCCTGCCTCCTTTACAGTACCTTGCGCAGTTCTATGTCTGTGGTGTAGCCGCTGGCGTTTACCGTATGCACCGCCCGGCTCACCAGGTATTTCCCATCGAAGGAAGCCCAGCCCTCCAGCATCACCGTCACTCCTGCCACCATGCCGGAGTCGCCTGGAAGGGAGAACCGGGCCGTCTTGGCAAATTTGTTATGAAGCCGCAGGTGGTTTTCCGCCAGGGCCTGGGCCTCGCCTGCACTTTTTACCCTGGCAGTTATCTCCAGCCGCTTGTGGTTCTTGGCTTCTTCGTCGTAATCCCCCGATTTAGCAACGCCCTCTATTACCTTTCCCGTCGCCGGGTCTGTATAGCTTACCCGGCAGGAATCATACTGCGTCCCAGCCGAGGTCGCTGAAAACCGGTAGGAAAGATAGCCGCGCCCCTTGCGGATGGTGGCAGCAGGCGGCTGCTTTTCGTATTCCCGCTGGTCAAACAAAACCAGGGTATGGTTTGTCACCTTGAGGCTTACCGCCGCATCCCTACAAAGCTTGGAGAGGAATTCGATGTCCGTCTGCCTGCGCTGTTCCGTACGGTCATAGGAAGGGTTTGCCGCCGCATAGACAGCGCATTTCATGCCATTTTTCTTGGCGATTTCTTTGGCGATGCCATGAAGGCTGTAGTGCTCCCAGGAACGTGTTCTTTTCGTCTGGCGGACTGCCCCAGAATAGGGCAGGGCGGAGGCTTTCAGCACCACTACAGAAGGCGGGCCGGAGGCTTCCACGCTGTCCAGGTCAAAAATGCCGATATCCAGCCAGCGGTCACCCCTGCCCTTCCAGTCCCGCTGCACCAGGGCAGCCTTGAGCTTCAGGCCCTTTGCGCTGATAGCGGCTTTTATCATGCCGTCCAGCCAGCCGCCCGCCCACACACCTTCCCGGTCCTGCAAGGTGAGCTGCAGGTCATCTGCTTCCCCCTCCTCGCAGTCTGTGTACTGGAGGCCCAGCAAGTATTGCAGTATGTGCTTTGTGATGTTCACCCCGTCCACAGCAATCTCAATGCCTGTGCGGCGGGACAGGACTTGTTCACTCATAGGTTTACCCCTTTACTTGCCCACATCCTTGTTATGTGCTAAAATGGCATACAGAAGGGAGGTGGGATATTGAGACTAGATCCAGACTGCTTGCGTGATGTTTTGTGCTGTGTTGAAGATAATACTGGGCTTCATAAACGTTGCATATTCATAGACTGCAGCATGAGTGGCGCTTTGTCGGATGCACTAGGCACACGACAGCCTGAACTGGCAGCTTATCAAAAAGAGTTAATGGAAAAGTATGACAGCGATAGCATCCTCTATCATTTGCGGTACTGTGTAGAGGATGAACTTGTTGTGGAGGGAAGAAAGCAATCTTCCGGCATGATGATTATCCTTGATTTGACGCCAAAGGGACATCAATTCATTGCCCAAATACGCGATTCAGGACAGTGGAAAAAGGTAAAAAACGGACTTGATGCTGTCCGCAATTATTCGCTTGCGGCAATCAGTGCTGTGGCGGAAGGGGTTACTTCCGCAGGTATCAGCGCCTATTTCTCCGGCAAAGCAAATCATTGACCCAATGCGATACCGCCCACGCACACCCCTGCTTCATTTCTTCGTGAGATGGCGCAGGGATTGCTTTTTCTGTCAAATACCACAGCAAGGCCGCGCAGGAAATGTATCGGGTGAGCCACCCTATTGCGCAGATCACTGTGGTTATACTAAAAAATATGACCCACATGATATTCCCTCCTACCTTCTAGATTTTTTCCAAGGCGGCAAACCTTCCGATACGCTTTCCGGTTTTATCTCTGGCACGTCCAGCACGATGCCCGCCGGGAAGGTATACAGGTGCAGGTACCGGCGGTTTGCCATCATAAGCCTGTCTGTGAGGTTCACGCTGCCCAAGGCCTTATACGCGATGCTGTCCCACATGTCACCTTGCACGGTGGTGTATGTTTTTGCCATCAGTACCGCCTCCTTGCCATATCCCGGGCATAGTCGTCCATCACCCGGCGCACTTGGGCCACAAACTCATCCCCGTACTGCCGCAGTTGCTGGACGGTGTCCGGGGTGGCATTGCCCTCTATCTGGAAGTAAATCTGCACTACCACAGGCTCCCCGCCCCCGGAGGAAGCAGGCAGGGCACTGAGGGAGGGACGGGCCTGGAGGGCGGCAGTCTCACGGGCATTGAGCACCTGCTCGCCACCCTGGAAAAGCACCAGCTCCGGGCCTTCCTCACCCACCAGGGCAAGGCCTGGGGCTGCATTGTCCGTGCCCCGCGCGTGTTTAGGTATTCCCGCGCTGACGGCGGCCCCCATAGCGCCCTGTATCGCCGCCATAGCTCCATAGGCCACAGAGCGGTATGCCGCCTGCACAGACGCCGCCATGCCGTTAGCCCCGTCAATGTATCCCTGCATGGTGGAGCGGGCCGACATAGCCGCCTGGGCATACATGTCCATCTGGCGCACAGCGCTTTGGGTGGTCTGCACAGCCTGCTGCATGGTGTCGTGGAGGTTCGTCTGCATCTCAGCCACAGTGGTGGAAAATTCTTCTTTCCCTTCCTCCACCTTGGCAAAGGCAGCGTTCAGTTCCTCAATGCGCCCCTGGCCGTTGGTGACGATTTCCTGCAGGTAGGCGGCGCTTTCGGTGCTGCCGTCGGAGAGCTGGGCGATAAGCTCTGGGGCCAAGTTCATAGCCTCAGCTATGCGCAGGTTCTCCGAATAGTTGGCCATGTATTGAGCCTGGCTTTCCAGAGCCGCTATCATGTCGCCCACAGATGTCTGCACCTCTACGGACATGGTTTCAAACAGGCCCATCTGGCCGCTGATGCTGTCGTAGGCGGCGGTATAGGCTTCACTGTAGGCCGCGGACACTGTACCCAGGCCAGACACCAGCATGGCCCCGGCCTCCATAATGCCAAATGCGGCATCCCTTTGCAGGCTATCCGACATGGACAGCACAGAAGCTGTCACGCCGTCTGCCGCATCCGCCGCTTCTTTCGCTTCCCCAGTGAGGGTGCTCATGGCATCCGCATAGCCCTCGGCAGCGGCTTTCGCTTCCTCCGCAGCAGCGCTGCTTTTGTCCAGGGCTTCCTGGTAGGCGCCCACCGTTTTTTCTCCGGTGCGGATCTCCTCGTTTAGGAGCGCCAGCTCGTGATCCAGGTCATAGTATTCCTTAGAGAGATTGTTAGCGTTGTACCCGGCCTCCTGCGCCAATTCATTTTGGCGGGCCATAATTTCTTCCCGCCGCTCTTCCTGGGCGCCCAGCTTCATTTGTGCTTCTGTCAGCCGCAGGGAGTTTTCCGCCTGCTCCACCAGCACCTGGTTGTACTCGCCCATCAGGTTCTGGTACGCCTGCTGGCGGGCCTGTTCCTCCGCGTTCTTTTTCCAGGCTTCAGTCTGCTTCCGCAGGGCCTCTGTGCCGCCCTCTATGGAGTCCGTCTCCAGGTCGATGCTGGCGGCAAGGTCGGGCACTGTGTCGCACAGGAGCTGCAAAATGTTGTGGTATTCCTGGCTTTCCGCTTTGGTCAGGCTGGTCTTGGCCTTCAGCTCATCCAGACGGGAAATATACATACCCGCCACATCTGCTGTAGCCAGGACATTCATCCGGCTGGCGTCAAAATCTGCGGACACCTGTTCCATGGCCTGGGCGGATTCCTGGGCAGCCTGGGTCAGCTCGTCCACCTTGGGCACGCCCTCATTGGCGGCGTCCACAGCCCCCATGATTCCCGTTGCCACAAGCCCGATGGCCCCAGCCACAGCCAGTATCGGCCCCACAGGCCCTGCAAACAGGCCCGCCAGCTTTATGGCTTCCATGGCTTTTTTCGCCCCGTTGTAGGCAACAATTGCAGTGGCGGCTACCCCTACGGCCCCCGCCGCGCCCAGGATGGCTTTTGCCATGACCGGGTGGGCCTCTATCATCTCGTTTACCCAGGTGAGCACGCCTGTCCCTGCCTGCACAAGGCCCCGTATCTGGGGCATGAATACCTCGCCGATGGTAAGGCCCAGGCCGTCCGCCGCAGACTGCATAAGGGTCAAATCGCCCGCCAGATTGTCCAGCTTGATTTTCGCCATACGCTCTGCGGCCCCGGCGGAATTGTAAATGCTCTGGGTCAGGCTCTGGTAGTCGGCCTCAGAGGCATTGATGATGGCCAGCATACCGCTCATGGCCTCTTTGCCGAAGATGGTGCTGGCCGCTGCGGACTGCTGGGCCTCGCTCATACCGGAGAACGCGCCCCGCAGGTTCCCCACCATGTCCAGCATGGGGAGCATCTGGCCGTTTGAATCGGTCAGGCTGATACCCAGGCGCTCCATTTCAGCGGCTTGCTCTTTTGTGGGGGAGACAAGGTTTGTAAGGGCGGTGCGCAGGGTGGTGCCCGCCTGCCCGGCCTTGATGCCGGAATTGGCCATAAGGCCCAGGGCCACAGCGGTGTCCTGGGCGGAGTAGCCCAGGGTGCCCGCCAGGGGGGCTGCGTACTTGAAGGATTCCCCCAGCATGGACACATTGGTGTTGGACTTGGAAGAAGCCGCAGCCAGCACGTCCACAAATTCACCTGTGTCGGCGGCAGTCATCTTAAAGCCCGTCAGGCTGTCCGTGACGATATCCGCCACGCCTGCCAGATCCTCCCCGGAGGCTGCGGCAAGGTCTAACACACCCGGCATACCGGAAAGCATCTGCTGGGCGTTCCAGCCCGCCATGCCCATGTAGCCCATGGCCTCGCCGCTCTCTTGGGCGGTAAACTTAGTAGTGGCCCCCAGCTCTTTGGCCTGGGCGTTGAGCTGGGCCATCTGCCGGGCGCTGGCGCCGGAAAGGGCCTGCACATTGGACATGGTGGCGCCAAACTCCCCCGCCGCTTGTACGGTGCCTATGTAGG